>Ga0302156_10000022_pt1 | contig 149937 bp, 123 predicted proteins | sample I_Bog_N3_2_FD_193503 | JGI IMG/M metagenome (GOLD analysis project Ga0302156, IMG submission 193503) | Peat permafrost microbial communities from Stordalen Mire near Abisko, Sweden - I_Bog_N3_2 | ecosystem: Environmental > Terrestrial > Soil > Wetlands > Peat | place: Sweden: Abisko... | reverse complement strand
TTACTGCCGCGCGAATTGGTTGAGCTGGGCCGCGTTCAACGCGAAGGCTATTCTCGCTTTGGCCGTCGGAGGCGGGTTCATTTTCTGGCGAATCTGGGTCATGCTTAAGGGGCGGGCATTCTAGCGTCCAACTTCGCCGTTCAAAGCTAGAAGCTAGAAGCGGAGAGCTGCTCTTTCACAGCCCCAATTCCCCCGCGCGCCGCCGCATCGCCTCAATGCAAAAGCCGATGTGGGCGTCCAGATCGACCCCCAACTCGGCAGCGCCCTGGATCACGTCTTCCCGGTTTACGCCTCGCGCAAAGGCCTTGTCCTTCATCTTCTTGCGCACACTGGCCACTTCCACATCGGCAATCGCCTTGCTCGGCTTCACCAGGGCGCAGGCGGTCAGAAAGCCGGCCAGTTCGTCGCAGGCAAAGAGGGCCTTGTCCAGATGCGTCACCCGCGGCACGCCGGAGTATTGCGCGTGGCCCAGGATGGCGGTGCGCATCTCCGCCGGCCAGCCCAGGCGCTCCAACTCGCGCACACCCACAAAGGGATGCTCCTCGGGCGTGGGGTGGCGCTCATAGTCAAAGTCGTGGAGCAGGGCAGTGGTGGAGTAGAGATCGACCAGCTTGTCCCGCTCCTGTGCATGCTCTGGGCCGGACAGTCCCAGCCGGTCGGCCTCCGCCGCGCCGCAGGCGGCCACGCAAGCCTCGACAGCAAGCGCATGCTTGCGCAGGCTTTCGCTCTGGGTCCACTCGGTCAGTAGTTGCCAGGCCTGCTCGCGTCCATATACCAAATTCTTCTGTTCGCACATAAATTTTTTCTCCCTAGTGATCAATATGGTTCGCTTTTCTTAGGGTTTTTCAGGGTATGATGGGTGAAACTTAGGATTGACACTAAGTTTTCACTTGACAATTATGGTTCATTCCCCTCACTCTAACAACAATCGCGGTGCGAAAAGGCACCCCGGAGACCAAGCTCTGGCACTCCGCACACAGCCCATGGCAACTACCCTGGTGAGCGTGGAAACGCGCGAAGTAGTGCGTTGCGACTATTGCAGCCTGGTTCAATACCGGACCATCAACTCCCTCTGCAGAAAGTGCCACCACCCCCTCGATGTCGAGGAGCCAACGCCGCTGGTCCCGCAACTTGTGGCCAGCCTGCCTACCGCAGCCGCTTCGGCTGAGGCCGGGTTGCAGGTGGCCGGCCAGGTGCGCGATATTCGCCGCGCGCGCCACCTGAGCCAGCGCCAGCTTGCCGGACGCATGCAGGTGCCCCGCACGTACATCTCCAAAATTGAAAACGGCAAGGCCATTCCGACTCTGGGTTCGCTGGAGCGGCTGGCTGCGGCCCTTGAGGTGAACATGAGCGCGCTGGTGCGCGACGCCCGCAGCCGCCGCGAAGAGGAGATAGCCGCCGTGCTCTCAGACCCCTTCCTGGCCGAGATTGCCGCGCTGCTGCCGCATCTTGATTCGCTGCAGCGTACGCTGGTAGCCGGCGCCATTCGCGACGCCGCCACCGGCCGCCGCCGCATCGCATAACCGCTTTTGGCTCAGCATTCGGCGCTTCGCCGCCGGGAGAGCCAACGTGTGCAAGCCGGGGTTCCGGATCGGGAGCGGAGCAGGCCGCGCGCCCGTTTGCGGCTCGCGGCCGATCACTGCCGGGTGTGAACCCCTCATTGGGCGATTGCGGCGCAGGTGCGCATGTGCTACGGTCGAAGATGGCATATTTGGCCTCCCGCCGCGGGAGTTCCATGAGCCCTGGCGTCAGCTTCGCTACCCGTTGCAACACTTCCTTCGATCGCGCCGAGCGGCAGGTCCACACCCGCTCCTGACGCGCTCCGGGCGTGTTCCCGGTGGCGGCCTCCGCGAAGCTCATTTGCAATCAAGAGGCGAGTCCCTTGTATTCATCCGGCACCTTGCGCATCCATGAACTCACTGCTGAGGAGCGCGCCGTCTATGCAACCCTGAAGCCCGAGAGCCTGCCGCAGCACGTGGCCATCATCATGGATGGAAACGGACGCTGGGCCGGCCATCGCTCGCTGAAGCGGTTCCTCGGCCATCAGCAGGGCGCCAAGAGCGTCCAGTTGGTTACTGAGACGGCCTCGCGCATCGGCTTGCCCTGGCTCACCCTCTATGCTTTTTCGCTGGAAAACAATCTTCGCCGCCCCCGCGCCGAGGTCAGCTTCCTCATGCGCCTGCTCAGGAGCTACCTGGAGAGCAACCTGGAGCGCATGATGGACAACAACGTCCGCATCCGCTACATCGGGCGCACCCACGAGCTGCCTCCAGAAGTTCAGGACAAGATGGCCTGGGCCGCCGACGCCACCGCCCGCAACACCGGAACCACCCTCACCCTGGCCCTCAACTACGGCGGCCGGTCGGAGATGGTCGACGCCTTTCGCGCCCTGGCCGCGGAGATGAAGATCAAGCACATCCCCGCCGACCGCATCACCGAGGAAGACATTCACCGCCATCTCTACACCGCGCACATGCCGGACCCCGACCTGCTGATCCGGACTTCGGGCGAGATGCGGATATCAAATTATCTGCTGTGGCAGATCGCCTACACGGAGCTGCTGGTCACCGACCGCCTCTGGCCCGACTTCCGCGGCATTCATCTGCTGGAAGCAATCGCGGACTTCCAGCGCCGCGAGCGCCGCTATGGCGGCCTCGGCGAAGGCTCCGGCGATGTGGAAGAGGATGTGGACCGCATCCGGCTGGCGGCGGGCTAAAGCCCTCAGGTTCCCACCCACCCCACCCCGGCGGTGTATCCTCACCCTTGGAATGAAACGAATCCTCACTGCTGCCGTCCTGATTCCGCTGGTTTTGCTGATCGTGTTTCTCGGGTCCTCCTGGCTGGTCACCCTGGCGGTGGCTGCAGTCGCGGCGCTGGCCGGGTGGGAGTATCTGGGCCTGGCCGAGCACAGTGGCGCCAAGCCATCGCGCATCGCCGTTGTGATCGCCATTGTGGCGCTCATCGTAGCCCGGATGACAGTCGACACATTCGAGTGGCTCCATCGCTCCGATGTTGTCTTCGGCATTCTTTCCATCGGGCTGTTGCTCTATTGCACGTTCCGCTCGCCCATGCATCGGGTGATGGCCGACGCCTCAACCTCCATCTTCTGCCTGTTTTACGTCGGCCTGACCCTCACCTCTCTTCCCGCTCTGCGCGAAGAGACCAACGGGCCGTCCTTGTTGCTCTTCCTGTTTTGCGTGGTCTGGGCCGGCGACATCGCCGCTCTTTACATTGGCCGCGCGTTCGGACGCCACAAGCTCGCCCCGACAATCAGCCCCAACAAGAGTTGGGAGGGCGCGGTTGGCTCCCTCGTTGGCAGTTTGCTGGCCGCCGGCGGCCTGCTTGCGCTGGCCTCCTGGGTAGAATCCATGAACTCCGCCCGGCTCTCCTACCCCGAAGATGTCTGGTACTGGCTGGCGCTGGCCGCGCTGGTCAACGTCGCCGCGCAGGTGGGCGATCTGGCCGAATCCGCGCTCAAGCGCTCGGCCGCGGTCAAGGACTCCGGAACCCTGCTTCCCGGCCACGGCGGCGTTCTGGACCGCATTGACGCACTCCTGCTGGCCGCTCCAGTGCTGTGGTACGCTCAAATTATTCACCAGCGTTTTTAGCGTCAGCGTGGTTCTTAGCATCAGCGTTTCTAAACCGGAAGTTCATCATTCCATTGAAGCGACTCGCCATTCTCGGTTCCACCGGCTCGATCGGCCAGAGCACCCTCTCCATTGTTGAGCAGTTCCCTGACCGCTACCAGGTGGCGGCATTGGCCGCCGGCCGCAACCTGGACGAGGCCTTTGCGCAAACCGTTCGCTGGCGTCCGAGCCTGGTTTCGCTGGCCACCGAAGAGCTGGCCGGGCAACTGGCCGCACGCCTCCGCCAGGCCGGTGTCACCGGCGTCGAAGCCGTCTACGGCACGGAAGGCACCATCGCCTGCGCTACCCTTCCTGAAGCGGATTTTGTCGTCTCCGCAATTGTCGGCGTCGCCGGCCTCGAGGCTACCCACGCGGCGATCCTGGCCGGCAAGCCGGTTGGACTGGCCAACAAGGAATGCATGGTTGCCGCCGGCGAGATCCTTACCGCCGCCGCCCGTGAGCGCAACGTACCCATCCTCCCCATCGACAGCGAACACAACGCCGTTCACCAATGTCTGCGCGTCGGAACCCACGCCGAGGTCAAGACCATCTGGCTCACCGCGTCCGGCGGGCCGTTTCGCCAGCTTCCACTCGATCAGTTCGCTTCCATCACCCCCGAACAGGCGCTCAAGCACCCCACTTGGGTCATGGGGCGGCGCATCACCATCGACTCAGCCACCATGCTCAACAAGGGGCTGGAGGTGATTGAGGCCTGCCGGCTCTTCGACGTTCCGCCTGCCCAGGTGCGTGTCACCGTCCATCCCCAGTCCACCGTTCACTCGCTGGTGGAGTACGTCGACGGTTCCATCCTGGCGCAGATCTCGGTCACCGACATGCGCCTGCCCATCCTGTACGCCCTGGCCTTCCCGGAGCGCCCCGCCTCCAACCTCACCTTCGACCTGGCCGCCCTGCGCCACCTGGACTTCGAAACTCCCGATTTTGCACGTTTCCCTTGCCTGCGCCTGGCCTTTGAGGCCGCGGAAAAGGGTGGCGCCCACTGCATTGCCCTCAACGCAGCCGACGAGGTAGCCGTGGAAGCTTTCCTTGAAAGGCGAATTCCGTTCACCGGCATCCCGGTTACAATTGAAAAAGTTTTGGCATCCACGCCTGAGGCGCATCCAATGTCTATCGCGGAGGTGCTCGCCGCCGACCACGAAGCGCGTCAAAGGGCCCATGCGGTGCTATAGGAAGTCCCCGGTCGGTCGATAAGCGCATCACCAGTTCGCAAAAGTGCCTTGTCGAAGGAAAGTTTGACAATCTATGCATGAGTTTCTGGTTTCTGTCGCCGCCTTTATCGTCCTGGTCGGCGTGATGGTCGTAGTCCACGAGTTCGGCCACTTTGCCATAGCAAAGCTCTGCGGCGTGCGCGTTGAGGCTTTCTCGGTCGGTTTTGGTCCGCGCCTGGTCGGCGTCACATACGGCGATACCGATTACAAGATCTGCCTGCTTCCCCTCGGCGGCTACGTCAAAATGACGGGCGAAAACCCGGAGCAGAACCTCGAGACCTCCGATGGTCCTGCCGTCGACCTCACGGACGACCCCGGCGCATTGACGAACCATCCCCGCTGGCAGCGCATCCTCATCGGTCTGGCTGGTCCGGTCGCCAACTTCATTCTGGCCTTCGTGCTGATGCTCATCTACTTCGGCCTCTTCAATGAAGTGCCTTCGATTGAAGTCAGGACCACCACCGTTGAATGGATCGTCCCCGACTCGGCCGCGGCCCAGGCCGGCCTGCAGACCGGCGACGTTATCCGCCAGTTTGACAAGGTGGCAAACCCCACCTGGGAGGGGGTCTACGAGCGCGTCAGCATCAATCTCAACCAGACCGTGCCTTTGACCGTGGAGCGCGCCGGCAAGACGGTAGACCTCTACATGCACGTGCCCGCCGAGTTGAAGGATTCCGATCCGGATATCGCCGGTATGCTGCCCCAGTACCTCACCGGCCCCATTGGCGTGCACGATGTCATGCCGGGCGCGCCCGCTGAGCAGGCCGGCCTCCGCGCCGGCGACTCCATCCAGGCCGTCGACGGCCACCCCATTCATACCGTGGCCGCTCTGCTCGCCTATCTGCAGGCCGGCGCAGGCAAGCCGGTTACCCTCAATGTGCTGCGCAACGGCGCCCAGGTGACCCTGCTTGCTCACCCCGCCAAGCTTGATACCTCCTGGAAACTCGGGTTCGCATCGGTGCCCATTCCCTTGCAGAACCAACCGCTGCCCCTGGGAAAAGCCGCGCTTCGATCCAGGGAGTTCTGCGCCGACAACGCCTTCCTCATCGTCGAAGTTTTGCGCCGCCTCTTTACCCGCCAGGTCTCCGTCTCGCAGCTCTCCGGCCCGGTAGGAATTGCGCGCATGGCCGGCGAGGCAGCGGAAATGAAAGGCATGCTGCCCAAGTTCGGGCTGGCTGCGGAAATCAGCCTCAACCTGGGAATTATCAACCTGATGCCGTTCCCCATCCTCGATGGGGGCATGATCGTGCTGCTGCTGATTGAGAGCGTCATGCGCCGGGATATCAACGTCAACCTCAAGGAGCGCATCTTTCAGGCTGCCTTCGTGGTCCTGCTGGTCTTCTTCGCCTTCATCATCATCAACGACCTGACCAAGCTGCCGATCTTTGCGCACCTGAAACCATAAAGGCAGGGAACAGGGATCGGGGATCGGCAAACTGCCCTGCGTCTGACCCCTGACCCCTGATCCCTGACCCCTGAATCTATGTCCGTCACCACTGAAGTCCGCGTCCGCTACGCCGAAACCGACCAGATGGGCATTGTCTACTATGCCAACTACCTGGTCTGGTTTGAGATTGGCCGCGTCGAGCTGCTGCGATCGTTGGGATTGGCTTATAGCCAGTTGGAAAAGGATCACCAGTGCATCCTGCCGGTGGTGGAAGCAAGCTGCCGCTACCGCTCGCCTGCCCGCTACGACGATCAGATCATCATCGAGACCCGTCCCGCCCTGCTGCGCGGATCGGTCATCAAGTTCGCCTACAAGATATGGCGAAAGCCAACCCAGGATGGGGAAGAGCGGAAGCTGCTGGCTGAAGGCGAGACAGTGCATGTGGTCTGCGACGACCAGTTGAACAAAAAGCCGCTGCCGCCGGAACACCAGGCTGCGCTGCGCGCCATGATGAACGAGTCGTAGCGCGCCAACTGAAGCCTGATCTATCCTATTCTTCTATGTTCAATTTGGATGAGCTGCTTGCGCTTGAGGGCCAACGCCGGTCCGATCTACTGATGATGGACCTGGAACAGGCGATCGAACAGAAATCGGCCCGCCTCGGCGAGGACAGCCTCTCTGAAGCGGAATGTATCGTTCTTGCCGTTGAGGCCCTCGAGCGCGAGGTGAATAATGGGGGGTACAGTCAGTTTTTCGTGAATAACTCGCGTGTCTACATGCCGATGATGGTGGCCGCGCTGCGCGGAATCGGCTGCCCGGTGACCGCTGAGATCACTGAGAAGGCCATCAAGGCGGCTGGCTTCCATGGCCTGGCCATTGCGGATCTGGTCGCCGCTCTCGATTCCTATCACCAGAATTACTTCCGGCGTAACCCGCCACAGTTTGTTGCCGCCGCCGCGTCAGATCCCGAGTTCCTCGAACTCGTCGCCAATGCCGACGCCCCTCAACTTGCAGATGACCCGAAATGGGACTCGCGCGAAAACGAACTGAGTGAATGCGATCACCAATACTACCGATCCGGCGAAGATGTCGCAGGTAAGCTTTTTGAATTTGTACGTACACACAGGGGTGAATTTGAACTGTAGAATTGCCGGGAGCCTTATCCTTCTCCAATGAGACCGCTCGATCCCAGGTTCCAGCAGATGGAGCCCACCCTCACCACGCCGCCTGAACTTGAGGAGATCCTCGCCGAGCTATCCCGCCGCGAGCCCATCTTCCATCGGCCCGAGTTCGGCACCACGCGCGCAGACTTCGACAAGCTGATGGTGGAGGATTACTGGGAAACCGGCGCATCCGGGCGGCGCTACTCGCGCGCGGCTATTTTGGATGAACTGGAGAGGCGATTCGCCGTTCCGCATGAAGACGTGTGGGAGACGAGCGGTTTTCATTGCCGCCGATTATCTGAGGATGCTTATCTGCTCACCTACACTCTGTTGCAGGACAAGGTGCGCCTGACTCGGCGCGCCACCATTTGGCAGCGCACGCCTGAAGGCTGGAAGATTGTCTACCACCAGGGAACGATTGTTGCGGAAGCTTGGAGCAGATCCTGAATTGCCGTAGCCGGGACGTCAAGCACTTTCCTCCTTCCTTTGATATATCTCTTTTACTATCATCTGTTTACGTTTCATCCCATTTGCAGATTGTTTCTCCCAATCCACTATACTGTCCCTGTGAGTTGTCTATCGTGTGTGCACGCCCGTGGCGTTCCTTCCAGCCCTTGGTGTCGCGCAACGCCGTGCAACTTATCTGTTTTCAGTGATTTGGGACCTAAAGACCTGAAAACAATGTACGTTACGGTAGTACCCATCCGCCAACGCATAGAAAACGTTAGACTTGCTCCAAACGACCCCGGGGGGGAGGGGTACTTCGTCAGCTCACCACAATCGCAAGCGCCAATCCGTCATACCCCTTGGTCCCGACACATTGCAGCACCGTAGCGTTCAGCCGGGGCTCCGCCGCCATCTTCTCGGCGAATCGCCGCACGCCCTGCACCCTCACGTCGTCGCAGTCTGGTTCGACGACTTTTCCGTCGCGCACTACGTTGTCTGCCACAATCACCGTCCCCACGCGCGACAGCTTCAACGACCAATCCAGATACTCCGGATACGATTCCTTGTCGGCATCGATGAAGATCAGGTCGAATGGAGAGTCGGCTGTGTTTTCGAGGGTCGGAAGGGTCTCGATTGCCGGTCCGATGCGGAGATCCACGCGATCCAACACGCCGGCATGCAGCAGATTGGCTCGCGCAACTTCCGCGTGATGTGGATCGAACTCCAGCGTTACGATGCGACCGCCCTCCGGCAGCGAACGGGCAAGCCAGAGCGTGCTGTAGCCGCCGAGGGTGCCAATCTCCAGGATGCGCGTTGCCCCGGAGATGCGCACCAGCAGCTCAAGGAATTTGCCTTGCAGTCTTGAGACGTCGATCGCCGGAAGGCCGGCTTCGTGATTGGCAATGAGCGCGGCGTCGAGCTTTTCATCGCGGAGAATCAGAAGATCGCCAAAGTAACTGTCGACCGCGGTCCAGACATCCTGCATGGGTCTCTCCATTGCGAGCACAGAATGGGCCGCTACTTGTCCCGCGCGACTACGAAATCCGGCACCCACAGCAGGGCGCGCTTGAACTCAGAATCCGGCAGCCCGGCCAGCGCCTGGCGCGATTGCTCGGCGTAACGGTCGGCCACGCTCATGGCGTATTCGACTGAACCGTTACGCACCAGGATCTGCTGAATCTGCTCGCGGCTCACGCGCTCAAAGCTGCGGTCGTCGAGCACGCGGTGAATCTTCTGCCGGTCGGCTGCCGTGCCATGGTCCATGGAGTGGATCACGGCCAGCGTCGCCTTGCCTTCGCGCAGATCGCTGGCCACCGGCTTGCCCAGAACCTCTTCGGTCGCCGTCAGGTCCAGCACGTCGTCCACAATCTGGAAGGCCAGGCCGACGGTGCGGCCATAGGTGGCCAGGGACGTTTCATCGGCCTCGGAGGCCTTGGCCAGCACCGCGCCCAGCCGCATGGAAACGGCAAACAGGCAGGCGGTCTTGCGGAAGATCAGGTCGTAGTATTCGGCTTCGCTGACGGCTTTGCCCAGCTTTTGGATCTGCAAGAGCTCGCCCTCGACCATCTGCTGGGTCAGCCCGATCAGCAGGTCCAGCACGCGCAGGCTCTTCTCTTCCAGAGCCACCTTGAAGGCCTGCATGTAGAGCCAGTCGCCGGCCAGCACGCATTTCTCGTTGCCCCAGGTGGTGTTGGCCGAGGGGCGTCCGCGCCGCATGTCCGCGCCGTCGATAATGTCGTCGTGCACCAGCGTGGCTGTATGCACCATCTCCACTACCGCGCCCAGCCGGATGGCGCCGTTCCCCTCGTAGCCCAGAATGTGCGCGGAAAGCAGCAGCAGCGATGGCCGTATGCGCTTGCCGCCGCCGCTTCGCAGGTATTCGGCAATCTCGGTGATGGTGCTGACGCTGGAAGCGGCGTCGCGACCCAACTCCTGCTCGATGGCCACGAGGTCGTCTCGCAGCAGATCGAACACTTCCCTCGCCGTCGCTATCGCCAGTGTGCTCAAGACTCTCCGGTTCTCTTCGGTTATCCTACAGTGCTTCTGCTGCGACTGGCTCGTTTAGGCGCTTGGAGACTAGTTCGCCGCAAGCGTTCCGGTCGAGCCCTTGCGACTTTTTCCCGTCGCAAGGGCGGGAGAAAAGCCAGTGCGAGCGTCCCGCGAGCTTCTGCCCTAGCGCAGCTAGTTGGTGCGATAGTTCGTGAACTGCAATTCCACGCCCAGTTCTTTCCCCCGCAGCAAAGCGATGATCGATTGCAGCTCGTCGCGGTCTTTGCTGGATATTCTGACTGTATCCCCTTGGATGGTGGCCTGGGCCTTCTTTTTCGAGTCTTTCACCAAACGAACAATCTCCTTGGCCTTTTCAATCGGGATGCCCTGCTGCAGAATGAGCTTCTGCCGCACGCTCTGGCCTGACGCCTGTTCCACCTTCTCATAGGTAAGATTCTTGAGCGAGACCCCGCGCTTCACAAGCTTTTGCCCCAGGATCTCCTTCACCGCCTCCAGCTTGTACTCGTTCGCCGAGGATAGCTGAATCTCCTTGTCGCCCTCCGCCAGCTTCACATCGGAGTGCGAATCCTTCAGGTCAAACCGCTGCCGGATCTCCTTCAGCGCCTGGTCAATGGCGTTGCGGACTTCCTGGATATCCACCTTGCTGACAATGTCGAACGAATTCTCTTGTGCCATATTCTCTTTGTCCCTCAAACTGCGAAAGCCTACCGCATGCGACACCTGGGTGCAATGGCTGTATGCGCGGCCTGTATCAGTTTCCCACGTCTGCCCCAAGGCGAAACAGTCTTTGAAAGTTTTTCGTGGTACGGAGTGCCACTTCCTGCGCCTCCACCCCCAGCAGCACGGCCAGTGTGGCCGCGGTCCGGGTAACCCAGGCCGGCTCATTCCGCTTGCCGCGATCGGGCGCCGGGGCCAACCAGGGTGCGTCCGTCTCCACAAGAAGAGAGTCCAGAGGCAACCGCGCGGCCACATCCCGCAGCGGCTGCGCCTTGGGATAGGTCAGGTTGCCGGCGAACGAGACCAGGAAGCCAAGATCCAGCGAACGCTGCGCCTGCTCCCACCCCGCGCCGAAGCAGTGCATCACGCCGCCCAGGCCGGTGTGCCGCCAGTGCTCTTCGAGAACCGCAAGCAGATCGTCCCACGCGTCCATGCTGCCGTTGGCGCCATCGCCTGTGGGGCGGCAATGAATCAGGATGGGACGCTTGCGCACGGCGGCGATTTCGAGCTGCTGGATGAGTCCCTCGCGTTGGATGTCACGCGGAGCTCCCTCGTGGTAGTAGTCCAGGCCGATTTCGCCGCAGGCAATTACTTCCGGTTCGGCGAGCAGGCTGTCCAGCTTGGCCAGAACGGCTGCGTCCATCTCATGCGTGTTGTGCGGATAGACGCCGGCGCTGGCGTAGAGGCGCGGCATTCCGGGCTGCCCGTTGAACTGGCGGCAGACGGCGAGCGCGCCGTTCATGCCAGACGCGTGCTCGCCGATGCCGATGGCCAGGACGGTGCCGACGCCCGCGTCATACGCGCGAGTGAGCATGGCGGCGCGGTCGCCGGCGTAGCGGTCACTGTCTAAGTGTGCGTGGGAGTCGATGAGCAATTGGGCCACGGGATGAGTTTAATTTCTCGGGGTAGCGTCGCGCAGGGTTATGGACTTAGAACTTCACGACCTTCAATCCGAGATGGTCCTCAAACGAATCGAAGTCACGGTCGCGATGCAGAAGCCGATAGCCCTCCAGAATGCAAAACGTCGCGATCAAGCAATCGATAGTTGTGCGCACCGTAATGCCTTGGCTGCGCAATGCACGGTAGTTTGCAGCGGATGCAATTGCAACCCCGGTTCCAGCAAAGTCAAAGACCGGGAGAGACGTCAATCGATTCAAAGCGCCGCGATACTGGCGTTCGCGCCGCATGCCTTGAAGAACCTCGCAGAGGATCAGATTCGTCAGACCCATCGGGCGCAGTCCAAACGAGGCATCCAGCCAAGCGGTCTGCTCATTCGCTTCGTCGTGAAAATAGTCGATCCACACTGACGAATCAATGATGACCATGTTGTGATTCGCGCCTCGGTTTGTTGCTTAAGCAGCCGGAAGTTTCAAATCCTCTGGCCGTTCCGCATCGGATTTATCCCAATCGGGGAATCGGCTTTGCCGCATAGCCTGCAAATCGCCTTCCCAGCCGATTCCGCGCAGCTTCCTGAGCGCTTGCCCCTGCCGGTAAAGCTTGACAACAAGGATGAGAGCCTCTTCGACAACGGCCTTCTTGGTCGTCTTAGGACTCAAATGCATTGCCTTGCTGAGCAACGCGTCATCGATCTCGATGTTGGTCCTCATCCTTCGTTTCCTCCAATCGATGTCCGATGGTGCTCTATCGCTTCTTCCCACCCGCCAGCGAGCCATCTGTCAAGCCAATCGCCTTCGGCAGACTGCGCGCCGGCGCCCCGGCGCTTCTGAACAGCCTCTTTACGGTCGGCCTCATCGGATCGAATTTCCACAAGACGGCGCAGCGCGGATTCGACAGCGGCGCGCTTGGTGGACGCGCCTGTGGCCTTCATCGCCAGCTTCATCAACTTGTCGTCAATGTCGATGTTGGTCCGCATCGCATCGTGCCTTTCGATGTGTAAGTATGGCACGATTTATGTGTATCGGCAATGCAGACTTGCAGCGGGTTAAGGGTTGATGGCAAGCCAGCAGAAACGTAGCCGATCCGCGCCTTGTTTTTAGGCGCGGTCCAACAGGAGGCGGCGAAGGCGCGTCCGCCCTGCTGCAGGTGGCTATTTGAGGCGCGCGCCCAGCGGAACCTCTTCCAGGAACCCAGCCAGCACGGGAGCGCCGTCGGGCAGTGACGCGGCCAGAAGCATTCCATTCGACTCCAGGCCGCGCATTTTGCGCGGGGCCAGGTTGGCGACGATCACGATTTTTCGGCCTACAAGTTTCTCGGGCTCGTAGTACTGTGCAATGCCGGCGAGAATCTGCCGTTTCTCGTAGCCGAGGTCGACTTCGAGGCGGAGCAGCTTGTCGGCCTTGGGGATGCGCTCGGCCACCAGGATCTGGGCAACGCGGAGCTCGACCTTGGTGAAGTCGTCGATGCCGATGTGTTGAGGCTGCTCAGCCGCGGCCTCTGCCGGCTGCAAGGGCGCTCCCGCCGGCGCCGCGACTGGCGTGGTGTTGAGCCTGCTGCTGGCCAACTCTGCTGCCACATGGTGAACATGCACGGTGGATACAGGTGCTCCGGAGTCGATTGGTGCCGTAGTCTGTTCCGTCAATTGGCTCTCAATCTGCGCGTGAACAGCCGGCGAGGGCGGCACGGTTCCGGCAAGCTGGCCCTGCACTGAGATCACAGAGGGCGAGGCCGTGGCATGCGCCTGAGCTTCCGCCGGTTCCGGGGGCGCGGGCACGGGCGACACGCCGAGGGCTGACGGTGGCGCTTGCGGCGCTGAGGGGTTGGCCGAGGCGGTTTCTCCCGCACTGGTGTTTCCGCTGACGGCGTCTACGGCGCTGCCCACATTTTTCTCTTCAAGATTCTGCATACGTTCCACTGCGTCCTTCTCCGCGCGGGGAAACAACGGCGCGGGCTCGCCAAATCGAGTGCCGGCCTTCAATCCGCCCCAGGCGATTTCAGTTAGAAAAGCACTGCGTGCGGCAGCCTGAATATCTCCCTGTCCGAGCTGCCGCCAAACCTTGGCAGCCGACTCCGGCAGAATGGGATACACCAGTGCGGTTATGATGCGGATTGCCTCTGCTGCTGTTGCCAGCACCCGTTTTTGCAACTGGGCAAACTCCTCGTCGCTAGCGTCGGGCCGCTTCTTCCATGGCGCGTTGGCGGTGAGGTAGCCGTCCGTCTCCGCGACCAGGACCCAAAGGGCTTTGAGCGCCTCAGAGAAGTTCAGCTCGTCAAATGCAGGGCCAAACGCTGCAATGGCCGCAACGGCGCTGGTGCGCAGCGCGGCTTCGGCAGCAGTCTCAGGGCCGGCCTCCGGCACGGTTCCAGAAAAAGGCTCGGACCCGCCAAAGTACTTGTGCACCATGTTGACGACGCGGCTGACGAGGTTGCCGTAGCCGTTGGCCAGGTCGCCGTTGAAGCGCTGGACGAGCGCATCGAAGCTGAAGCTGCCGTCCTGTCCAAACGGGATTTCGCGCAGCAGGAAGTAGCGCAGCGCATCGGCGCCCAGAACTTCCTGGACCGTTTCAGCGCGCACGATGTTGCCCTTCGACTTGGACATCTTGCCCTGGTCAAAGAGCAGCCAGCCGTTGGCTTTCACGCTGCGCGGCGGCTCAATGCCCGCGGCCATCAGAAACGCCGGCCAGTAGACGCAGTGGAAACGGCTGATCTCCTTGCCGATCAGGTGCATGTCCGCAGGCCAGAATTTTTTGAAGCGCGCCTGGTCCTTTGGATCGTCGGAGCCGTAGCCGATTGCCGTGATGTAGTTGGCCAACGCGTCGAGCCACACGTAGACCACGTGCTTCTCGTCGCCGGGAACCGGAATGCCCCAGGAGAAACTTGTCCGGCTTACGGACAGGTCTTTGAGGCCGCCGCGGACAAAGGAGATGATCTCGCGCCGCGTCGACTCCGGCCCGATGAACCCTGGGTTGGCGTCATAAAACTCCAGCAGCTTGCGCTCGAAGGCCGACAGCTTGAAAAAGTAGTTCTCCTCGCTCACCGTTTCGGTCAGCCGCCCGCAGTCGGGGCAGTAGGTGCCGGGAGGGCCGTCCACGTATGCCTCGTCGGAGACGCAGTATTGGCCGGTGTACGAGCCCTTGTAGATGAAGCCGCGATCGCGCAGGGTGGCGAAGAGCTTTTGCACGCCGCGCTTGTGGCGGTCTTCCGTGGTGCGGATGAAGTCGTCGTTGGTGATGCCGAGGCGATGCCAGAGGCCGCTGAACTCGGCGGAGATGGCGGTGGCAAACTCGGCCGGCGTGCGCCCCGCCAGCTCGGCCGAGCGCTCGATCTTTTGTCCATGCTCGTCTGTACCGGTCAGGAACCAGGTATCGATGCCCAGCGCCCGCTTGCGCCGCGCAATGGCGTCGCAGACGATGGTCGAGTAGGCGTGCCCCAAGTGCGGCCGCGCATTCACGTAGTAGATGGGCGTGGTGAGGTAATAGCGGGATTGGATTGACGATTCGGTCATAATGGGATTGCACCGCCAGCTCCGGTTCATTTACTGGCAGCATCTCTATCGGATTCTAAGGCATTTGCTCATGGAGCCATGGATTCTGAACCGGAACGTTGGCCTTGAGAAAAGGTGCGTTATCACGCGACACTACAACAAGACCGCGGTCCAAGGCTGTCGCAGCAATCAGCAGGTCAGGCAGGGAGAATGTGTAGCCGCCCTTTGCGCACTCCTTCGCAATACGCAGGGCCCCAACTGCGATGGGTTCATCCACGGGGAGGGCGCGCTGGTAGAACATGGGCCGGATCTTTGCTTCGAGCCATGATGTGAGCAGCGACTTGCGGTGATCGTCTGTCTGGTTCTCAATCCCGAATCGAATCTCCGCCAGCGTCACGACGCTGACAAACAACTCGCTTATGGTCCGGGCTGCAAGAAACCCAAGAACACGATTGTCTGGCCTGGGACGTCGAATCCCCGAAAGGACGTTCGTGTCGATCAGCCAAGCCATCAGATTTCGACATCCCGAATGCGGATCGGTGTTCTCTCGATTCCGAATTCGAAGTCTGGAATTGGACAAGCTTGCATGGCCGCTACCAGGTCAGCGCCGGTTCTGCGCGTCGCTGGGGCTTCGACCGTTGGAACTGCTGTGCGATCAAGCGCATCCATGAGCAGTTCCTCCACGCTTGCAAATCCGCCGCTTGCCATGCGATTGCGAATGAGGGCTTCCAGTTCCGGCCGGCAAATGTCGATGGTCATTGGCGCCTCCCGCACACATCATTGTGACACAAATATGCCTCGGCGATCACGCCCGGTTCGGGCGACGAGAGTCTTGCTCTGCTAAAATTGCCTTGTAAAATCAAGGATTTTGAGGCATTTCAACGTGTATCTGGAACTGCAAAAACGACTCGGCAACCATCTCCGCAAGGTGTTGAAAGACAAGTACGATCTTGAGATTGCGAACATTCCGCTGGAGATTCCGCCGGACCTGCAATTTGGCGAACTGTCGACGCCCATTTCCTTCGAGCTGGCGCGCAAGCTGCGCAAGGCGCCCAAGATCATTGCCCAGGAGATTGTTGCGGCGCTGGGTGCGCTGGAGGGGTTTGCCGGATTTGAAGTGGCCGGAGCGGGATACATCAATGCGCGGTTCGATCGCGCTGCCGGGGTTCATGCGGTTGCCGATGGAGAGGGTCTGACGCGCGTTTCGAGCGGTATCCACTCGCTCGTCGAGCACACCAGCATCAATCCCAACAAGGCCGCGCACATCGGCCACCTGCGCAACGCCATCCTGGGCGACACGTTTGTGCGCCTGCTGCGCGCCGCAGGGCAGAAGGTCGACGTGCAGAACTACATCGACAACACCGGCGTGCAGGTGGCCGATGTGGTGGTGGGGTTTCGGCATCTCGAGGGGAATTCTCTGGCCCAGGTGCGGGCGCTGCTTGAAGATCTCAAATCCACCGGGCAGAGGATCGACTTTTATTGCTGGGACCTCTACGCCAAGACTTCGCAATGGTATTCCACGGGAACAGACCAGGAGAATGAAGCGCGGAAGCGCCTGCGCTACGCCACGCTGCATGAGATTGAGCAGGGCGGCAACGAGACCGCCGAAGTGGCCGAGCTGATTTCGACCGCGGTCCTTCGCCGGCATCTTGAAACCATGCTGCGACTGGACATTGAATACGACTTTCTGCCTCGCGAGAGCGAGATTCTGCACCTCAAGTTCTGGGACGCGGCCTTTGAGCAACTGAAGCAGACCGGCGTGCTCTACTTCGAGAGCGAAGGCAAGAACAAGGGCTGCTGGGTGATGACGCGGCCGGGCGCGGAGATTACCGAGGGCGAAGTAAACGAAGACGCCAAGGTCATTGTCCGTTCCAATGGGACTGTCACGTATGTAGGGAAGGACATCGCCTACCACCTGTGGAAGTTTGGCCTGCTGGGCAAGGACTTCGGCTACAAGCCGTTCTTCACCTACCCAGATCATGAATGCTGGATCTCGGCGGTCCACGGCGACGAGCCGCATCCGCACTTTGGCGGGGCGCAGGCTATTTATAACGTGATTGACGCGCGCCAGTCCGATCCGCAGGCCAACGTGATCCAGGCGCTGCGCGGCATGGGCCACACCGACGCGGCCGATCACTACACGCACTTCAGCTATGAGATGGTGGCGCTCACGCCGCGCTGCGCCGTCGAACTCGGATACGACGTTTCAGCGGAAGATCTGGCGCGGCCTTATATCGAAGTCAGCGGTCGCAAGGGCTTCGGCGTCAAAGCCGACGACCTGATTGACAAGCTCATCGCCGCTACGCGCGCCGAGGTGGACGCGCGCCAGACCGGCGGCGCCGATGCCGAACCCGAACGCCAGCACATCGCCGAACAGATCGCCATCGGCGCGCTGCGCTACTTCATGCTCAAGTTCACGCGCAACTCGGTCATCGCCTTCGACTTTAAAGATGCGCTGAGCTTTGAGGGCGAGACAGGGCCCTACATTCAATACGCGGTTGTGCGCGCGCGCAACATCTTCCGCAAGGCGGGAGTTTCGCCAGAAGCTGTGTTAGCGGAGTTCGGGGAGTTAGGCCAGATCGGCGACTATCTCGAAGGCGAAGCCGCGACGGACATCTGGTCGCTGTGGCTGCGCGCCGGGCGGCGGACGCTGGTGCTGGAGCAGTGCATCGCGACCTCGGAGCCCGCGTATCTGGCCAAGCACGCCTTCCAGCTTGCCCAGGAGTTCAACAACTTCTACCACAAGCACCACATCCTCACCGAGGAAGACCCGGCCCGCAAGACCTTCCTGCTGGCAACCGCCGCGGTGGCGTTGCGGGAGCTGATTGTGGTCCTGGGCTGGCTGGGTATCGAGAGTCCCGAGGCGATGTAGTCGCGGCTTTCAGTTCACAAACAGGCCACAAACAAGCGGTGCGTCCGTCACATCCTGCGCACCTCTAAGCAGGTGTATCCTTCAGTGCGTTCAATGGAGTTGTTCATGCTGCCCATTCAGGAAATTGCAGGCAAACTCGGCCTCTCGCCGGCTCATTACGAAACCATTGGCCCCTACGGCGCCAAGCTCTCGCTCAACCTGCTCAGCGACCCGGCCTTTCCTGTGCGCGGCAAATTGATCCTGGTCACAGCCACCACGCCTACCGTCTCCGGGGAAGGCAAGACGGTGACTTCCATCGGCCTGGCGCAGGGGCTGGAGCGCATTGGCCGCAAGGCGATTGTCACCTCGCGCGAGCCTTCGCTGGGCCCGGTCTTCGGCCTCAAGGGCGGAGCGGCCGGCGGCGGCCTGTCGCAGGTGGAACCGAGTCAGAAAATCAACCTTCACTTTCACGGCGACTTCCACGCCATCACCGCCGCGCATAACCTGCTGGCCGCCATGGTGGATGCGCACCTCTTCCACGGCAACGTGCTCGATCTCGATCCCGATCAGATCGCGTGGCCGCGCTCGCTGGATATGAACGACCGCGCCCTGCGCCACATTGCCGTCTCCCTGGGCTCGAAAGATGGCGCCTCGAAAAGGGAGGGCGCAAACCGCCAGACCGGCTTCGTCATTACCGCCGCTTCTGAGATCATGGCCATTCTCGGACTGGCGTCGAGCCGCGCCGATCTTCGCCGCCGTCTCGATGCCATCGTCGTCGGCGTCAACCGCTCGGGCCACCCGGTTACCGCGGCGGATCTGGGCGCGACCGGGGCCATGATGGCCCTGCTCAACGAGGCCATTCTGCCTAATCTGGTCCAGACCACTGAAGGCACGCCCGCCCTGGTCCATACCGGTCCCTTTGCCAACATCGCGCACGGCACCAGCTCGGTTCTATCGCAACAGATGGGAATCCGCCTCGCCGACTACGTAGTCAATGAAGCCGGGTTCGCCGCCGACCTGGGCGCCGAGAAATACTTCGACATCGCCATGCGCTCCTCGGGCATTGAGCCCGCCGTCGCCGTGCTGGTGACCACCGCGCAAAGCCTGCGCGGGCAGGGCGACGGCTCACTTCAGGCCGGGTTCCCGAACCTCGCGCACCACATTCAGACGCTGCGAAGCTTTGGAGCGCCGGTGGTTGTGGCGATCAACCGCTTCCCTGGAGACACGGAAGACGATTTGAGCGCCATCGCCGCCGAATGCGTGCGGCTGGGAGTTGCCTCCGCCGTTGTGGAAGCTTTCACCAAGGGCGGACTCGGCGCGGTCGATCTGGCGAAGCAAGTTGTCGCCGCCATCGACGCCAACCCTTCGCCCAACATTCAGCCGGCGTACTCGCTCGATGATTCAGCGGAAGAGAAACTGCGCAAGGTGGCCAGACAGGTTTATGGCGCGGACGATGTGACGCTCAGCGAACAGGCCGGAGCCAACCTCGCGCGTTATGCCGACTGGGGATTCGACGGGTTGGCGGTGTGCATCGCGAAGACGCAGTACTCGCTGACCGACGATCCCAAGCGCATGGGCGCGCCCCGCGGCTGGACGCTCAATGTAACCGACGTGCTGCTCTCGGCCGGCGCAGGCTTCCTGGTGGCCGTTGCCGGCAACATGATGCTGATGCCAGGGTTGCCGCGGACACCGCGCGCATTGTCCATTGACGTGGACGACGACGGGAACATCACCGGGGTGTGATAGACAAAGCGTTCGCGGGACGCTCTGTGAGCTAACAGCTAGAAGCTGGAGGCTAGGATCTGCTTTTCAGTAGCTTCTCACCCACTCCAAAATCGACCGCACCGCGGCGCCGCTCGGTCCCTTGGCGATGTACGGCTTCGAGTCCTCAATCCACGCCAGGCCGGCGATGTCGAGGTGAATCCAGGGCGTGTCTTCCGCAAACACCTTCAGGAACTCGGCAGCCGTGATGGCGCCGCCATGGCGTCCGCCGGTGTTCTTGATGTCACCAATGTCGCTCTTGATCTGCTCGGCGTATTCGTCGCCCAGGGGCAGCCGCCAGAACTTTTCGCCGGAGGTGGCGAGGGCCGCATTGAACTTCGCCCAAGTCTCATCGTCGTTGGAGAAGCCGCCGCCATTCGCCGTTCCCAGCGCCACCACGCAGGCGCCGGTCAGCGTGGCCGCGTCAATCAGGTGGGTCGCGCCAAGCTGCCTGGCGTAGGTCAACCCGTCGGCCAGCACCAGGCGGCCCTCGGCGTCGGTGTTGATAACATCGATGGTTTTTCCGGACATGGCCGTCACCACATCGCCGGGCTTGTACGCCTTGCCGCTGGGCATGTTTTCGGCTGCGCACACAATGGCGATGACGCGCACCTTGGGCTTGAGCAGCGCGATGGCGCGCATGGCGCCGAGCATGGCCGCGCCGCCAGCCATGTCGTACTTCATCAGTTCCATCTTGTCGGACGGCTTGATGCTGATGCCGCCGGTATCAAAGGTGATGCCCTTGCCCACCAGGCCAAGAATTGGCCCGTCGCTCACACCCTCCGGCTCGTAGCGCAGTACGATCAGCGCCGGCGGTTCTTCCGAGCCTTGAGACACGCTCCAGAATGCGCCCATCTTCAACTCGTGCAGCTTTTCAGTCGAGAAGACCTCGCAGGGCAGGCCAACCTCGGCGGCCATGGCCGCGGCGCGCTGGCCGAGAATTGTCGGAGTCAGCTTGTTGCCCGGCTCGTTCACGAGCGAACGGGTAAAGTTCTGGCTCTCGCCGACGATGACGCCTTCGGCAAACGCGGCCTTCAGCGCGTCCTGGTCGGAGTTGCCGGAAGCCAGAACCGTGACCGACTGAATGCTCAGGTCCTTTCGGTCGCTGCGGTATGTGTCCGGATCGAAATCGCCTACAAACGCGCCCTCGACGGTTGCACGGATGCATGGCCCCGGTGGCAGCAGGGCGCTCTTGGGAAGCGCAAAGGTGACTTCGCGAATTCCGCGCGGCTTGGCAAAGCGGATCACGGTTCCGGCGGCCTGGCGCAGGCTGTGGACGGTGGCCTTTGCCTGCTTACCCAATCCCACAATCACCAGTCGTTTGGCCTTGAGGCCGGCCGGGGCGTGCAGCAGGAGCGTCTCATTCGCGCCGGCTTTGTACTCTCCGCTGGCCAGCACGGCCGCTGCGGCAGCCCTGACCGCCTCGTCCGTGGTCAGCAGGACGGGTTCAGGCTTGCTTCCGGGGGCTTTGGAGGTTTGTGTATCGACGGCTGCAACGGCCAGCAGTTCAGTCTCAATTCCGGCAGGATGGGCAAAGGACAGTTCAGTGCGCATGGGAATCATTATTTCATTTGCCAGTGAAGGGCGAGCAGGAACCATTCGGGGATCGTCAAATGTCATGCCGCCTTAAAATGTCACAAACTCCAATATGTGACATAATCTGAATTGAGGGCAATATGAGCACAAGTGTCACGAAACCGACAGTCGCGAAGACCAAAATCAATCAAAACGGTCGCATCGTGATCCCGGCTGCGATTCGTACGGAACTTGGAATCGCCCCCGGCGATACGCTCCTGATGAATGTAGAGGACGGTGTTCTGCGGATCGAGACCTTTCCGGCGCGCATTCGCCGTATTCAGGGGGAAGCGGCAAAATATGCCAGACCGGGCATACTTGCTTCCGAGGAGCTGATCGCCGAGCGCCGCGAGGAATTCCGTCGCGAAGAAGAGGAACTAGCCCGCGACCGAGAGGCTGATCGAGCCCGTTTACAGAAGGCGGAGCAGGTTGCCTAGCCCGATCGTCCTCGACTCGTCTGCGGTTCTGGCCGTCTTTTTTCGTGAGTCCGGCACGGGAGCAGTCTCAATGGTCGTCCAGGGGGCTTTGCTCTGCACCGTCAACCTGGCGGAGGTTCATGAGCGGATGATCGATCGAGGCGGGCAGGCTGAAGAGACATGGAGCTGGATAGAAGGCCTGGGATTCGAGGTCTGCCCACTGACGGAGCAACAGGCCAGGACCACGGCGGAACTTCGCTCCGTCACACGCCCCTACGGGCTGTCACTCGGCGACCGCGCCTGCCTTGCGCTGGCGATTGAGCGCAAAGCAACGGTCTACACCACTGACCGCGCTTGGAAAAGCCTGTCTTTGGGGATTGAGATTGAACTGATCCGGTGATTACGGGGGCAACCGCGCAAGCGGTCTTGCATCCTACCGCCCCATCCTGCTCTTACTGGCATTTACCGCCGCGCGGGCCTCGCGGTCGCCTTCGCGGCGCTTTTCGGTCTCCCGTTTATCCCAGTCCTGCTTGCCCTTGGCCACGGCCAGTTCGCACTTCACGCGCCCGTTTCTGAAGTAAAGCCGGGTGGGGATGAGCGTGTGACCCTTGATCTGCGTCTTGGAGAGTAGCTTGCGAACCTCTTCCCGGTGCAGCAGCAGTTTGCGCGTGCGCGTCGCATCGTGGTTGGCGATATTTCCATGCGAGTAGGGGCCGATATGCACGTTGAGCAGAAACGCTTCGCCGTCCTTGATGAGGCCGTAGGAATCCTTGAGGTTGGCCTGGCCTTCGCGGATGGATTTGACCTCGGTGCCGCGGAGGGCGACGCCGGCTTCGAACTTCTCGAGCAGGAAGTAGTTATGGCTGGCGGCGCGGTTGTGCGCAGCGTCCCGTTCGCCGGAGGCCACGGGGTCGCGCGGCTTGGCCGGTTTGCTGGGACCGGGAGCCGTGGGCTGAACAATCACGTGGCTGGTTTGGCGAGCCAAAAGGTAGCGTCCTCGAGTCTTTATCCTAACATCGGCTGGGATTTGTTGATTGGCGCGGGTTTTCGCCGTGTACCAGCGGGGCTTTGCTAAAATGGAGCATCGTCGCGTGTGGAAAAACGCCGTTCAGAAGTGTGTTTGTCACCATGAAAAGATCTGCGTCCAGGGCAGCCAAGGCGGCCCGCAAGATCCCGAATCTGCATTTGGGATGTCTATGACGCCTGGGAGCTCGATGAACCGCCCCGTTGTTGCACAGGCTGTCTCCGGATCAGTGCTTGCCCGGCCCGCCATCTCCCGAGCTTCCCTCTGGATCGCCCTTTTTGCCGTTCTTGCCTTCACCGGCCCGTCGATTGCAAGTCTGCACGCCGAGTCGGCCGCGTCCGACTTCAAGCGCGGCCAGGCCGCCGAAGCGCGCGAAGAATACGACACCGCCGTCGATCTCTTCCAGAAGGCCATCGCCAAATCCCCCAGGGACCTTGCCTACAAGACCGCGCTTTATCGCGTGAGGGTTTCGGCCTCGGGGATGCACATGAGCAAGGGCCGCAGGCTGTTGGCTGGCGGCGACGAGCAGGGCGCGCTGGGCGAGTTCCTGCACGCCGCGGAAGTGGATCCCGGCAACGAGTCCGCGCAACAGGAAATTGCCAAGCTCCGCGAGAAGGCGGGCCAGACCGTATCCAGCGGCGAGAGCGCCGTTCCTGAAGCCGCCGGCACGCAGGCCGAACTCGACTCGATCGGTTCGCCCGTGGAACTGAAGCCCATCTCCAACGAGCCGCTCACCCTGCACATGACCGAAGACGCCAAGACCGTCTATCAGGCCGTGGGCAAAGCCGCCGGCATCAATGTCCTCTTCGATCCCGACTACAACTCCAAGCGCGTGCAGGTTGACTTGAACAACATGACGCTGCTGGATGCGCTGCGGGTGGTGGGCACCATGTCCAACACCTTCTGGCATCCGGTTACGCCCAACACCATCTTCGTGGCCGCCAACACCGCCGCCAAGCGCCGCGAGCTCGACGAGCAGGCGGTGCAGACTTTCTACCTTTCGAACGCCTGGCAGCAGAACGACGTCAACGACGTGCAAACCGCGTTGCGCAACGTGCTGGCCGGCAACGTGAAGATCTACGCGGTGGCCAGCCAGAACGCCATTGTCGTGCGCGCCACGCCGGATGAGCTGCTGCTGGCGCAGAAGCTGGTGAACGATCTGGACAAGGCGCGGCCCGAGGTGGTGGTCGATATTTCGGTTCTCGAAGTGAGCAAGAACTGGGAAAAGACCCTTGGCATCTCTTGGCCCCAGACCATCGGCCTTGCGCTGCAGGCGCCCAACTCCACTTCCTCCACGTCAACCACCGGAACAACCACAGGGAGCACCTCCTCATCCACCTCGCCAAGCCTTTATGACCTGGCCCACCTGAAGGCCTCCGATTTTGCGGTCACCATCGGCGGCGCCACGGCCAGCCTGCTGCTCACCGACGCCAATACCAAGCTGCTGCAGAACCCGCGCATTCGCGCCACCGACGGGCAGAAGGCGACGATGAAGATCGGCGAGAAGATCCCCATCGCCACCGGTTCCTATCAGACGGGCGCAGCCACCGCGGTGGTCAGCTCGCTGGTCAACACCCAGTTCCAGTACCAGGACGTCGGCGTGAATATCGAGATGACGCCTACGGTCCACTACGACAACGACATCACCTTGAAGCTCAAGATCGAAGTCACCGCCGATACCAGTTCGGTGACCATCAGCGGCGTCACCGAGCCTATTCTTTCGCAGCGCGTGGTTGACCAGGTGATTCGCCTACGCGAGGGCGAGGCCAGCATCCTGGGCGGTATTCAGGAACACCAGGACCAGGTAAGCTGGACCGGCATTCCGGGCCTTAGCTCGATTCCCGTCCTGCGCTACCTGTTTGGTTCCAAGGACCACACCATTACCGACGACGAACTGGTGTTTCTGGTGGTGCCGCACGTGGTTCGTTCGCAGTCGCTCAACCAGGTCAACCTGCGCACAGTGGATGTGGGCGTGGGCACGTCGATCGACCTGCGCCACGTTCCGGCCCAGCAGCCAGTCGCCGCGCCGGGCTCAACTCCCGCTTCTGGACCGGCCGTCCCAACCACACCCGTTGCTCCGGGGTCCGTCGTTCCAGTCCCGCGTCAGCCCGCCGCACACCCGAATATCGGTATCGTTCCCGGCCAAAGCGCAGCGGCGGCAGCACCGGCAGCTCTCAAGCAGCTCGACGACTCCATGAGTGCGATCGGCGAGGTGTCCACGGCGGCAATGAACAGACAATCGGCCGCTGCACCCGATTTCGCCGCCGGGCCAGGCACTGGTCTGCGATTTGCATTCAACCCGCCTCCCGGTCCGATTACCGCGGGCGCCACCTTCCAGATTCCGGTCATTCTCACCGGCGGCGCTGACATTGCCTCAGTGCCCCTTCAGATTCACTACGACCCGGCTAAACTTTCGCTGGTCAACGTTGGTCCGGGCGACTTCCTTGGCCGCGACGCCGCGCTCGTCCATCGCGATGACGGTTCCGGCGGCCTTAGCATCAGCGCCGCGCGGCCTCCGGGAGCGGCGGGCGTAAACGGCGCGGGCATCGTCTGCGTGCTTAGTTTCCAGGCCAAAGCCGCTGGTGAAAGCGCCCTCACGATCACCAAGTCGGCGGTAGTAAACAGCGCCCAGAAAATGCTGCCGGCCCAGAACGCGCAGCTCAACATTGTGGTGAAGTAGAGCCATGAATTCCCCAGGTCTTGAACCCGTCCCCGCCCGGCCAGCCCAGTCCCGGCCAGCCCGCACTGTTCCGCCGGGCGAGCGGGGCCTGACGCTGGTGGAACTGATCGTGACCTGTGCGATCCTCTCCATTCTCGCCGGAGCAGCGTTTCCCGTGGCCCGCTTCGAGGTCAAGCGCCAGAACGAGCGCATCCTCCGCTACGACCTGTGGATGATGCGCGATGCCATCGACGCCTACAAGGACGCTGCCGACAAGCACGCCTTCCAGACCAAGGTGGACAGCCAGAATTATCCGCCCGACCTGGACACGCTGGTCACCGGGGTTGAAGTGCAGGGGAAAAAGGTCAGGTTCTTACGCCACATTCCGGTAGATCCGACCACCGGCAAGGCGGAGTGGGGTATGCGCTCGATGCAGGACGATCCGGATTCGGACTCCTACGGCGGCCAGAGCGTGTTCGATGTATTTTCGAAGTCCCAGGGTACTGCCCTGGACGGAACCAAGTATTCGACGTGGTAGGCAACGAGGATAAACGTGCGCAGGATTCGCCCACAGGACGCAGGGTTCACGCTGATTGAGCTGATGATCGTCATGGCCATCATCGGTGTTCTGGCTGTCATTGCCGTGCCCAGCTTCATTGGCGCCATCAAGCATGCCCGTGAAGCGGTTCTCAAGGAGGACCTGCACATCATGCGCGCGGCCATCGATTCCTATACCATGGATAAACAGAAGGGGCCGCAGTCGCTGGACGATCTCATCCAGGACGGTTATCTGAAGTCGATCCCCGAAGACCCCATGACCCACAACAAGGATTGGGTGCCCAACCAAAGCGATGCCCTCTACTCGCTTGACCAGACCGACCCAGGGATAGACGACGTCCACTCCGCCGATGAGGAACTGGGCTCCGATGGACAAGCGTATTCCACCTGGTAACCGGCACGTCGAAAGGCAATCATGATTCTCAGGATTCGAAGCGCGCTGCTGACGAGCGCGGCTTTGGCAGTCTGCGTCGCGCTGCCGGCGCAGACTGCCAAAACCATCACGATTCGCATAGTGGACGGCCACACGGGCAAAGCCCTGGTCGCGTCCAATGTGCTCATCCGCGTCGACCACCAGAAGACTGTCCACGCGGATTGGGTGGCGCTCAATGACGACCGCTCGGGGAAGGCGACGCTGCCTGCCGATGCCGCGGTTGTTGCAGCCCAGGCCACCTATGACAACACCATGGAACTCTACATCAATTGCGATTCGGTGAAAGACGATCCGCCCACCGGCCCCCACTGGTACAAGCTCTCTGAGATACTCGCCACGGGAGTAGTGACGGCCAACGGCTGCAGCCATCGCACCGTTGAAGCAAAGCCCGGAGAAATTGTGATCTTTGCGCGCAGAAAAAGCTGGCGCGATACCATCCAGCAGGATTTTACAGAGTAGCTTTGGGCCGCGCGGCTGGCCGATCTCTATGCACACCGATCCCCCCCATGCGTCGGCTTTCCACTTTGCCTCGCAGGTGAACCGTCTTTACACGGCCCTGATCTCGATCGCGACTTCGGCCCCCACGCAAGCAGAGCCGCCGCAAGCGGAACCGTCTCTCGGCGGCAGGCTCCTCTACGCCGGGGAACTCGATCCGCAAGGCCGCGCACTGGTTGTCGCCGCCAACATCGCCGGCGCCGCCTCGCTGGCCGCCACCGCCGACGCCTCCGCGCAAAAGCAGGCCGTTCGCGACGGAGTGGTGGATTTCCTGGTGACCTCGCTCGACGAGGCATTGCGCATTCTCAAAAATGAAGTTCGCAAGCATGAGACGGTCGCCGTCTGTGTAGCCGCCGCGCCGGAGGCCGTTGAGCGCGAGATGCTGGAACGCGGCGTGCTTCCAGATTTGCTTCCGCCGGCTTGTTGTGGACCGAATGAAGATGCGTTTCTCAAGCAGGGTGCGCGTCGTGTGGAGACAGACGTTGCGAGTGAGGACAGGATTCTTGTCGCGTGGCAGGTTTCCGCTGCGCCGGCCCGCTGGCTGCCGCAGATTGACGCGATCGCGCTCGAATGTCTAAATGCGAACGACTTTGCTTCACGTCGCTGGATGCGGCTGGCTCCGCGTTACCTGGGCCGCCTGGCGCAGGGGCTGCACGTCGCACGCTTTACGGCGGAAGCGGAGCGGGCTTTCATCTCGAGGGTTGAAGCTGCAATCCAAACCGGCAAAATTGCGGTCGAAGTGAAGTTCCGAACCGCTGATTAGCTCTCCAGCTCACTCGCGGATTCGATGCGCGCCCACAGGTCTTTGATCCCGTACCCTGTCTTCGCGGAGATCGGGAGCACCTCGTCCAGTTCCAGGCCTTTTTTCAGAGCCAGCAGGTTGCGGGTGCGCTCGTTGCCGCTGAGCCGGTCGATCTTGGTGGCCACCACGGCAAAATCCCGCCCCGCCGCACGCAGCCAGTCAATCAACTGCCGGTCGCTCTGCTGGGCGGGCACATTGGAGTCCACCAGGCACACGCACAGCTTCAGCGTGGACCGGATGGCGAGATACGGCTCAATGAATGCCGGCCAGCCCGCGGAAATCGACTTCGAAATCTTGGCGTAACCGTAGCCGGGAAGGTCGGCAAACATCAGCCGTGGGTGCTGGCTGGGGTCGAGCAGCGCAAAAAAGTTGATGGCCCGCGTGCGGCCGGGAGTCGAGGAGACTTTGGCTGCCTTCTCGCCCACCAGTTCGTTCAGCAGGCTCGATTTGCCCACGTTGGAGCGGCCCAGAAAGGCGATCTCCGGCACATCCGGTGCAGGAAACTGCTCGGCCGACATGGCGGATAGCAGAAATTGAGTGGTATAGCGCATCAGAACTAACGATACAGGAGCGGGGCCACTGTGCTGTTCGCGTGAATCAGGCGACAAGGGGATCCGGCGCACGTTTCGGTATCCACTGTGGAGAGCAGCGGCTGGGTCAGGTTGGTGAGGATGAGGGGAATCGCCAGCATGAAGACGCGGCGGTACAAAATAAGCCATTGGGTTGGTTGTAGCGGGGACGGGCGGCGGCAACGGAACCTGCGTTCCGATACGATGCAGAGAAGGAGCGTGCAACATGTTCACGCCGCAACCAATTGGATTTGCGAGAAGTCCCTATCGCGAAACCTCGGCGATACCCAAAGGCCTGGCCGCCAAACACAATGCAGAGGGAACACTCGACATCCTGCCACAATTTGAACCTGGGTTGGCGGACATCGAGGGCTTTTCGCACCTGTTCGTGTTGTGGGTGTTTGATCGCGCGGAGGGATTTGATCTGTTCGGGCGAGCGCCCACGGACAACCGCGCCCATGGCGTCTTTGCCACGCGATCGCCGCGACGACCCAATCCAATTGGTTTGACGGTGGTGGAGTTGCTTCAACGCGAGGGCAACAAACTCCTGGTGCGGGGCGTGGACATGCTCGACGGCACTCCGCTGCTCGACATCAAGCCGTATATGTCAAGTATCCCTCAACAGACGCTGCGGCGGGGCTGGCTGGCGGAAGCCGAAGACGCCGCCCGCCGAAGTTGAAGAGGTAGAAGCGCACGGCTCGCCCATTTCAGTTTGAGCCAGTCGTGCGTTCTCTTGTCTTACTGCCGCGCCGGAATGTTCGCCGCAATCTCCGTGGCCGGTACTGCTAGCACTTCAGTCTCTGCGGTCAGCTTCGGAACCAGCGGGCTTTCGAGAGCCAGCGCCAGCACCTCGTCCATCTGGTCCACAAAGTGAAGCTTCATGGCCTTCTTGATGTTGTCCGGCAATTCGGCGATGTCCTTCTCGTTGGCGCGCGGCAAAATGATCTCGAAGACGCCGGCGCGCAACGCGGCCAGCAGCTTCTCTTTCAATCCGCCAATGGCCAGCACCTTGCCGCGCAGCGTGATCTCGCCGGTCATGGCGATGTCGCGGCGCACGGGAATCTTGGCCAGGGCGCTCGCGAGCGCGGTCGCCATGGTGATGCCGGCCGAGGGGCCATCTTTGGGGATTGCGCCCTCGGGCACATGCACATGAAGATCGACGTTGCGATAGAACTCGCGCGAGAGGCCTAGCGCCTGGGCACGGCCACGAATGTAGCTGAGCGCGGCCTGCGCCGACTCCTGCATCACGTCGCCGAGTTGGCCGGTGATGGTGAGCTTGCCCTTGCCATCGAGCACCTGTACCTCGATGGTGAGAATGCTGCCGCCCACTTCCGTCCACGCCAGGCCTGTCACCAGGCCAATCTCGCTCTTCTCATGCACCTCGGAATCGCGGAAGCGGGCCACGCCGAGAAACTCGTGGATGTTCCCGGCCGTCAGCTCTTCCTTGTGCTTGGCGCCGATCTTGACCACCTTGCGCGCCACCTTGCGGCACACGTTGCCGATCTCGCGCTCCAGGTTGCGCACGCCGGCCTCGCGGGTGTAGTAGCGAATGATTTCAAGAATCGCCTCGTCGGTAAAGACGACGTTTTTCTCGCTCAATCCCGTCTGCGTACGCTGCTTCTTGACGAGATATTGCCGCGCGATCTCAAGCTTCTCCTGCTCCGTGTAGCCCTGCAGCCGCAGCACTTCCATGCGGTCCTGCAGGGCCGCGGGGATGGTGTGCATCACGTTGGCCGTGGCCACAAACAGCACCTGCGAGAGGTCGTAGTCCACATCGAGATAGTGGTCCTGGAAGGTTGTGTTCTGCTCCGGGTCAAGCACCTCAAGCAGCGCCGATGCCGGGTCGCCGCGGAAGTCCGACGCCATCTTGTCCACTTCGTCCAGCAGGAAGACCGGGTTCTTGGTCCCCGCCTTCTTCATGTGCTGGATAATCTGCCCTGGCAGCGCGCCGATATACGTCCGGCGATGCCCGCGAATCTCCGCCTCGTCGCGCACGCCGCCCAGCGAGAGCCGCACAAACTTGCGTCCCGTGGCTTTTGCGATGGACATGCCCAGCGAGGTTTTGCCAACTCCTGGAGGCCCGGCGAAGCACAGAATGGAGCCTTTGGGATTCTTCACCAACTGGCGCACGGCAAGGAATTCAAGAATGCGCTCCTTGATCTTCTCCAGGCCGTAGTGGTCGGAGTTGAGCACCTTCTCTGCGTAATCGATGGACCGCGTTTCCTTGGAGCGCTTCTTCCAGGGCACGGCCAGCAGCCAGTCAATGTAATTGCGGCTCACGGTGGACTCGGCTGACATGGGCGGCATGGCTTCCAGCTTCTTCAATTCCTGAATCGCCTTGTCCAGCACTTCCTTGGGCATTCCGGCCGACTCAATCTTCTTGCGCAGTTCGTCGTACTCGCTCTTCTCGCCGCGGCCCAGTTCCTTCTGGATGGCCTTGATCTTCTCGTTGAGGTAGTACTCTTTCTGCGCCCGCTCCATCTGCCGCTTCACGCGCGACTGGATGTTGCGGTCAAGGTCGAGCTTTTCAATTTCGATGTCGAGCACATCGGCAATGCGCGCCAGCCGAGCCGCGGGATCGAAGATGCCCAGCAGTTCCTGCTTCTCTTCAATGCCCAGTTGCAAATTGGCCGCGATGGTGTCGCTCAACTTGGCCGCTTCATCCATGCGCACCGTGGCGATGATGGTCTCGTAGTTCAGGCTCTGCTGCAGCTTGACGTATTGCTCAAAAAGGCCGGTGACGCGCTGCATCAACTGCTCCACGGCCGGCGTCATTTCGAAGTCCTTCTTGCCGGTGCGTACCGTGGCCACAAAGAAGCCGTCGCGGTCATTCACCTCGGTGGACTTGGCGCGCTCCACGCCCTCGACGAGGACCTTGATATTGCCGTCGGGCATCTTCACGCTCTGCACGATGTTGCAGATCGATCCAACCTGGTAGATATCCTTTGCCTTGGGCTCGTCGATGGACGCGTCATGCTGCGTGGCGAGGAAAATTTTGCGGTCGCCGTTGAGAGCTTCTTCAAGTGCGCGCACGCTCGACTCGCGGCCCACCACGAACGGCGTCATCATGTACGGAAAAATCACCATGTCCCGAATGGGCATCATGGGCAGCTTGCGCGCTTCAATCTTTTCGCGAATTGCAGTCATAGAGCCCCTTTGTGTATTGGACGCGCCAGAATCACCGCGGATGCAGGGTGTATTCGATGGCTCATGTTGGGATTGTATCGCGGAACCGGCTGAGCAAAAGCGGAATCCGTCACACCATTCAGGACGTCAAAATCGGATGATGGCCGCCGCAATGAAACGCCTCCCGGACCGGCTCGAAGTCCGGGATGCATCTGCTCTGATGAAATGACTTAAAGGCCGCCGATCGCCGTCCGTACCGCATAAAGAGAATGATGAGTCAGGATGTAGAGCGTGCGCCGGTCGGCTCCGCCAAAGATCAAATCGATGGGCCGCTCAGGCATATCGATCCGGTCCACGAGCTTTCCATCGGGGCTGTACACCAGCACCTGGCCGGCGGCGAGATAGACATTCCCGCTCTGGTCCTGGGCCAGCCCTTCTCCGCCTTCTTCGGCGAAGAGCTGAAGGCCAGTGATGGAACCTGACGAATCGACGCTGCCTTTGTATGTTCTTTCCTGCCCCTCCGCAGTCACGTAGAAAGGATGGCCGGGCACTGCGTGGACGAGACCGAAGCTGCGCAGCACGTCGGCCATCTTGGTTCCCCACTGCAACTGCCCATGCACAAAGTCGTCACCGGCAGTGATCACGGTGCTCAAGTCCGGCGCAACGTATTGCCATGGACGCGTCAGAGGAAAATCACGCATATTCCATACGCTCGCCGGAATGAACGCGGACATTTCGGGATGCTCTTGCGCAGGCTGCGGTTCAAGCATTGTGAGCTGGTCTTCGGGAGCCTCCGGTTTGAACGCGTAAATCTGCCCATTGCCGCTGCGCGAAACCACCAGAAGATCGCCGGCCTTGTCAAAGGCAAGGTTCTCCGGCTCAAGCGGCGCGTCGCGGACAACGACTGCTTCCTGATTTTCCTCTGACCAGCGGTAGATGCGCTGCCAGTGCGCATCCACGAAATAGAGCGTGCCGGCCGCATCCACCGCGGCCCCTGAGATATTGAAGAAGCCGGTCGTCAACTGTTTCAGTTGTGCGTCAGGTTCCAGCAATTTTGATGCCTTTGAGGGCTGGTTTGCGCTCGGTTTTCCCGGAATATCCAGCGAGGAAAATTCGCGCGCACGCACCTCCGTGTGATGCGTGGAATCGACGACCGAGTTATCGAAGGAGACTTTGCTGTTGCTGTCCACATGCACATTGCGAAAGCGTATCCCGCTCGACTCGGAAACTTGTGCCGCCGCTGGAAACGGCTGATTGCTGCTGATGACGCGGTAGCCGTGATAGTTGGCGATGGTGATGTTGCGCGACCGGGTGATCTCAAGCGGCAACGCAAACCCGCTTTCGCCGCGCTCCTCTTCGGTTTGCAGGGCGTCCAGTTCCCAGTTCTCTACGCGATCGAGTTGAATCTCATTGCGCACATGATGCTCGCTCGATAGCTCGTACACAAAGCCTGAGGTGGTGGTGTTCGACACGAGCAATCCGGCCTGCGCAAACGTGCTCGGCGTCCAGATGTCCGCGAACGTGCCGCCCCCGCCGTCTGTGATCCACAGGCTTGGGTATTGCGCATCCCAGCGGTACTTGTTGTTGGGATCGGCGGTGTGCGTGTTGTTGTAGGGACTCATGCGCGTGCCATCCGCCGTGTTGGTCCCGTGGCCACCGAGAAAGCGCACATCGTCCATCAGCGAGTCTGCGCCTGCCTTCCACAGCGCGCCCACCGCGCGGCCGTTGATACCGCCCGTGAAGAGGCCGATGCCCGTGACGATGTTATGGCCTCCCTGTGGCGTCTCAAGCAATGCCTTCGGTGCGCCGGGGCCTTGAAAGGCCGAGGTTGCGTCGGCCAGGTCGAACTGCGTCATGCTGGGGTGCAGGCCGATCAGCACGGTGTCCGGGCGGAGTTCGATCGTATCCGTTACAAGATAGCGGCCCATGGGAATGTACAGCACCGCGTGCTCCGCAATTGCTCTCTGAATTGCTGCTGTGTCGTCGGTGACTCCGTCGCCTTTCACGCCGAGGGTTTGCAAATTGATCCATGAATCCGCGGGTGGCAATGCAGCGATTGCGTTGCGCGAATCCACCGGCCATTCTCGAATCGCCTCAGCATCGAACTTGGTCCGAATCTCGCCCTGGTCCGCGGCTCCGCTCATGGTGAGACCATGCGAAAAGCTCTTCACTTCATAGCTCTCACCCGGCGCTGCAAAATCGCGCTTGCTCTCACGCAGCTGAGCAAAGGTCTTCACATGCCGGCAAACGATGTCTTCAAGATTGATCTCGGTGCGCGGATTCTTCTCATTGCCAAAGACGATCGCCGGGCCGCTGATGTTTTCAAAGCGCGAACTCTTGACCCATAGCTCTTCCGAATAATCAGGATCGATGGAGATAGCCTGCGGAACATTGCGGAACGTGTCGTGAATCAGCGTGAGGCCAGCTTCATGCTCGCTGATCGCTGCAACGGTCTGGCCTTCAAACGTCGAATCGAGCAGCGTGAACTGCCAGCCGGGCGAAGGCTTCTCCGTGACGATGCCGTACTGGCCGCCATAAAAGTGCAGATCTTCGGCTTCGTTGCCAATGTCCTTGAGTGCCGCGAGCGCGGAGCCAAGATGGAAGTCCATGTGAGCCAGATAGCAGTGCTGCGCAACGTGGAATCGAATCCCCACTGCGGCAGGATTTCCCTCGCCGATTTCAAAGTCCACGTTGCTCATTGCGGAATAGAACGTGCCGGGGTTCGCATCGGGGATAGTGGCGTTGGGTGGAACTGTTCCCTCAATCGGGAGCGGAGGCTTGCCCGTTGCATAGTCGATGTTCCGATGCGCGTTGGGCCGTCCGCCTGCGAAGAGAAACATGTAGCCGATGCCCGCTTGATAGCCGGGGGTGTTGGCCGCGAGAACAAAGACCGGCCGCGTGGCTCCATAGCCGATGACGCGCACCGACGGCCACACATAAATGGTCTGCGTAATGCGGTAGCGGCCTTCGGGAACGAAGAGGATGCCCTCGTTGTGGGCCGATGCAGCCTGGTCGATCGCCGACTGAAGGACTGCGCTGTCATCCGTGACGCCGTCGGCATGAACAGGGAAGTGATCCTTGGTCAGATAGATCGCTTTGGCATCTTCAAGCCGGACTGGATAATAGGAAGCTCCCCAGGCGGGAAGCGCGCAGCAGAGCAGAATGGTTCCGAGCACGGCAGACTTGTTCATCGGATGTCTCCAATCCCATGTTTCCGGGAGCGCCGATTGAACACCGCGCGATGACTGCACGGGAGCGGATTCTCACCGGTACGACGCGGCGCAAGTGCGTTCGAACGGCACACAACATTGAGCCAGAGCAGGCCGTGACGAGTCAAGGAAATTCCGCTTAAACAATCGATTGTCTCTTGTGCCGTGAACAGACGGCAAAAAGCCCTCATGCTGTGGATACGGCATGAGGGCTTTGATGTCGGAATCGGATGGCTTGCGTCAACCGGCTTTTTCAAGCAGGCACAGCGACAGGTCGCGCCGCTCCACCATATCGCTCGTAATCTCGAGGTCGCGCACGCGCTTGTTGTTGGGCAGGTGATACATCAGGTCGAGCATCAGCTCTTCCAGGATCATGCGCAGTCCACGCGCGCCAACCTTGCGGGCGAGAGCCTCGCGCGCAACGGCGACTGTCGCTTCCTGAGTGAAGTGCAGGCGAACGTTCTCGTATTCGAACAGGCGCTGGTACTGCTTGAGGATCGCATTGCGGGGCTTGGTCAGAATCTCGACCAACGCGGCTTCGTCCAGTTCGTCGAGGATGCCCATCACCGGCAGCCGGCCCACAAACTCAGGAATCAATCCGTACTTGATCAGATCCTGTGGCTCGGTGCGGCGCAGCAGCTCGGTATCGCGATGCGAACGGGTGGTTGCCGCATCCGCCTCGGCATCGGCGGCCTTGAAGCCCAACGCCTTTTTGCCGACGCGGCGTCCGACTACGCGCTCGAGGCCCACAAACGCTCCTCCGCAGATGAAGAGGATGTTGGTCGTGTCCACCGCGGTGAACTCTTGGTGCGGGTGCTTGCGTCCGCCCTGCGGCGGAACGTTGGCCACGGTGCCCTCGAGAATCTTGAGCAGCGCCTGCTGCACGCCTTCGCCGGAGACATCGCGGGTGATGGAGGGGTTCTCGTCCTTGCGGCCGATCTTGTCGATTTCGTCGATGTAGATGATGCCCTGCTGTGCGCGGGTGACGTCGCCGTCGGCGGCCTGGAGCAGCTTGAGGATGATGTTCTCCACATCCTCGCCCACATAGCCGGCTTCGGTCAGGGTGGTTGCATCGACAATCGCGAAAGGCACGTCGAGCATCTTGGCCAGGGTGTGCGCCAGCAGCGTTTTGCCTGATCCGGTAGGCCCAATCAGCAGGATGTTCGACTTGGCCAGCTCCACTTCATTGTTGCGCATGCGGTTCATCTGGATGCGCTTGTAGTGGTTGTAGACGGCAACGGCCAGCTTCTTCTTGGTCTGGTCCTGCCCGATCACAAAGTCGTCGAGAAAGCTCTTCACTTCCTGCGGCTTGGGCAGGTGGCCGGCGGTGGTTGCGGGAGTCGTCTCGCCGCGGTCGTCCTCAAGAATCGAGTTGCAGACGGCTACGCACTCGTCGCAGATGTACGCGCGAGGGTAGTCGCTGGGCGACGAGATCAGCTTGGCAACCGCGTCCTGCGACTTGTGGCAGAACGAGCAGCGCAGTGCTTCTTCAGGTCCCGTGCGCGTTTTCATGTTTCTAGACTCCCTCTTGACGACATAAGCGGTGTTAGCGCGGTTAGCGTTGTTAGCGGCGTTAGCCTTGGGCGCTACGGCTGCGATTCCAACTCCGCTAACCGCGCTTGCTCCGCTAACTCCGCTGCTCCTCTTACGTGCGCGGCCTGTCGATGATCTCGTCGACGATGCCGTATTCCTTCGCCTGCTGCGAATTCATGATGAAGTCCCGCTCCACGTCGCGTTCGATGCGGTCGAGCGGCTGGCCGGTGTGCTTGGCCATCAGCGTGTTGGTAATCTCGCGGATGCGCAGGATTTCGCGCGCATGAATGTCGATGTCCGTGGCCTGGCCGCTCAGCCCGCCCATGGACGGCTGATGAATCAGGATGCGCGAGTTGGGCAGCGCGAACCGCTTGCCCTTGGTCCCGGCCAGCAGCAGAAACGCTCCCATGCTGGCTGCCTGGCCAATGCAATAGGTGACCACGTTGTTCTTGATGAACTGCATGGTGTCGTAAATTGCAAGACCTGCTGTAATGGAGCCGCCCGGCGAGTTGATGTAGAGCGAGACGTCCTTCTCCGGGTCTTCACCCTGCAAGAAGAGCATCTGCGCCACAATCAGATTGGCCACCTGGTCGTCGATCGGGGTGCCGAGAAAAATAATGTTATCGCGAAGCAGACGCGAGTAAATGTCGTAGGCGCGCTCGCCCCGGCTCGTCTGCTCAACCACCATGGGAACCAATGCCATTGAATGTTTTCCCGTTCTTCCGTTGGGGGCCTGTTCTCCCGATTGCCTGAGATCCGCGCGGCAAGTTCAATCTCCGCACGGCGTTTTCCGCCCTGTGACCCGCCCTATGCGGGAAGCCGTTCGTACAAAGTGCTCGCTGTTTTCTCGCGCCGTAGTTGTTCACGGATTCTAGCTAGTCCGCCATCCTCCGTCAAACGCGCCCGCAGAGCGTCAATCGGCTCGCGGGACTGGATCGCGGCCAGTTGCAGCTCCTGGTCCAGTTCCTCGTCGCTGACGGCGATGTTTTCTTCGTGCGCAATCCGGTCCAGCAGGATCATCGATTTTACTTCGGCCATGGCGCTGGTCCGCTGGGCCGCGCGCAGCCTGCCAAAGTCCAGCTTGCGCATCTGCTCGGTATCCATGCCCTGCGCCGCCAAGGCCCGCAGCCCACGGTCAAGACGGGCGTCAATCTGCTCCTGCACCAAGGATTCGGGCACCGCGAACGGGTAGCGCTCAGTGAGCGCCGCAAACAGACGGTCCTTGGTTTCGCCCTCGACGCTGCGCCGCTTGCGGCTGGCCATGTGCTCGCGCACACGGGTTTCCAGATCGGCAAAGTTCTCGTAACTGCCCAGTTCCTGGGCAAAATTGTCGTCCAGATCGGGCAGCGTACGCTTCTTGATGGACTTTACCTCAAGCTCGTAGGCCACCGTCTTGCCGGCCAGCTTGGCGTCGCCGTACTCGGCCGGATAAATAACCTCCGCCTTCAGCTCCTGGCCCGGCTTGGCGCCGCGCAGAACCGTCGAGAACGCCTCCACCGTATCCTTGCCGCCTATCTCCACCAGCGTGTCTTCGCCGGCGATAGGAGCAGCCTCAGTGTCGCCTTCTACCGCACCCTTGTAGGAGATCTGCGCCCAATCGCCATCCACCAGCGCACGGTCTTCTTCCACCGGCTCAATGGTGGCGCGCGACTCGCGCAGCTCCGCCATCTCCAGATTGAACTCCTCCTCGGTGATCTCCACCGAAGGCTTTTCCACCGTTACGCTTTGGTAACCATCTATGGAGAAGGCGGGAACGAATTCAAACACTGCTTTTACGTGCAGCGGCTGGCCGTCTTCTACGGTCAACTCGGTCACCTGCGGCTGGCCCACGGGCGCAACACCCAGGTCGCGCACGGCCTTGTTGAACCGCTCGGGCAGCAGGCCGTCGATCACGTCCTTGCGAATCTCGGTGGCGAAGCGCCGCTTGATCACCGTCTCCGGCACCTTGCCGGCGCGGAATCCGGGGATCTTTGCGTATTTCTTGTAGTTGCGCACCACGTTCGAATAGGCCTTGGTGACTTCTTCGGCGGGAATGTCCAGAACCAGCTCGCGGGTGCAATCCGGATTGAGAACCGGCCCATGCTGATGCGTGTGGTCATGATCGTGGTCATGGCCGTGATCGTGGCCTTCATGCTCGTGATCGTGAGCGTCCTGGTGCGTGTGTTCGGGGAGCCCCTCGGCCGTTTCAGGCTGGGGATTGTTTTCGAGCGTATCTGTAGAACTCAACGTTTTGCCTTCCAGGCGCAGTCGGCGCCAATCCAATTGCCGGGGCTTGTGGATGGCTGCCGTCTTCCAGGCTGCCGCTTGCCCACTCCCGCCAACATCCGTAGCAGCCCATTTCCGATCAGGCAAAGCCAGCGCTGCTTGGACGGGAAGTCCCTACTCTCATGGTAAGAGGGTTTGCTAGAAGGGTCAAACGGACGAGACCGGTTTCGGGGCGCAAAAGGACCGTAAAAGTCACGTGACCAACGGTAGACCTGTCCTGGAACCAGGAGGTATTTACTGTTCAGTAATTAACGGCTTGCGCACGAAGCGCAGGAACCGGGGGTGGGCCGCGCCGCAGTGCGCGTAGTGGGCGCGGGCCTCAACCAGGCTAAGAGCGCCGTTCACGGTCAGCCGCACTTCCGCGGCGTCCTCGTCTTCCTGCCCGTCGTCTTCCCACCAGCAAACGGGGCATAATCCGAGCGCGTCCGGCGCTTCCAGCGTCTTGTACCCGCAGCAAGGGCAGCGAAACCTAGCCTGCACCAATGTTTCCACACAGGGATTGACGGCAAAAGGAGAGCGCGAGTTTACTCAAATGAAACAACTTCCAGCCACTCCGCGCGCCGAATTCCTTTTCTGGAACCGCACCAGGACAAATCCCGGCGGAGTAGAATTCGCCGCAGGAGGCAAATGCACTTCATGCCCTGTTTTCGCTTCTTATTCTCCCAGCGTTTGACCAGCAAGTTATTGATGGCATTGCTTTTGTGCGTTCCATCCGTGCTCCCGCCCCAAGCTCATGCTGCGCCCATTCGTGTCGCCATCGTTGGCCTGGTTCACGGCCATGTGGAAGGCTTTCTCGCCGACCTGCCTCACCACGCCGACATCGAGCTGGTCGGGATCGCCGACTCCGATCCCGCGCTGTTCGCCAAATACCAGAGGAAATACGCGCTTCCCGCCACCCTCTTTTACCGGCAGGAAGCCAACATGATTGAGAAAACCCATCCCCAGGCCGTGCTGGTCTACACCTCCATCGCCGATCATCGGCCGGCAATTGAGATTGCCGCTCAATACGGCGTGTCCGCCATGGTGGAGAAGCCGCTGACCATCTCGCTGGACGATGCGCTGGCCATTCGCCGTACCGCGCGGCACTACAAGATTCATGTGCTGGTGAACTACGAGACCACCTGGTACGCGAGCAACCGCGCCGCCTACGAAGCGGCCGAAAGCGGCCGCCTCGGTCCAATCCGCCGCGTGGTGGTCCACGACGGCCACCAGGGCCCCAAAGAGATCGGCGTGCCTCCTGAATTTCTGAGCTGGCTCACTGACCCCGCGCAGAACGGAGCCGGCGCGCTCTACGACTTCGGCTGCTACGGCGTGGACCTGATGACCTGGCTGATGCGCGGCGAAACCCCGCTCAGCGTCACCGCGGTGGTCAATCACGACAAGCCTGAAATCTATCCCCGCGTGGACGACGACGCCACCATCGTGCTCGCCTACCCCCACGCCCAGGCCGTGATTCAGGCCTCGTGGAACTGGCCGTTTTCGCGCAAGGATATGGAAGTCTATGGCGCTAACGGGTACGCCATCACTGTCGAATCAGACAAGCTGCGCGTGCGCCATGAGCACGAAGCGCTGGAGCAACTGACCACTTCGCCCTCGCTCTCTCCGCCGGAAAACAATTCTCTGAATTACCTGTCCGCGGTGCTGCGCGGCGAGATCGCAGCGAAGGGCGATCTCAGCTCTCTCGACACCAACGTCGTCGTCATGCAGATTCTGGACGCGGCTCGCGAATCAGCCCGCACCGGAAAATCGGTGCAGCTCAGAAAGCTCGATGAATAAGAATTCGCGAAGCATCAAGACGCTTTGCGCCCACGCACATTGACAAGCCCCGGTGCATCACGGATGATCCACAGATAACTCGGCACGCTCTGCACATGTCCAATCAATGCACACAATGCGCATCCTGGCTCGAAGACGGCGCCGCCGTCTGCGCTCACTGCGGAGCTCCGGCTGCCGAGCCCGTGCCGCCGGTGGTTGCAGAAGAGGATGCAGCAGCGCCGCTGGCCACACCGGCCGTCGCGGCGCCAGACGTTCCAGTTCAACCGCCGGTTGCGCCTCCGGTATTCTCCTCGGGGGACGATCTCCATGGCATTGGCGGCTGGCTCCTGCTGTCGGCCTGCGGGTTGGCCATCTCGCCGTTCATGATCGCGCACAGCGTGTATACCGACCTGCACATTCTGTATGGGGTTCAATTCCAGCCGGGGCTTTCGATTCACCCGGGCCTCGCCGGCCTGGTGCTGTTTGAGGCCGTCACCAACAGCATGTTTCTGGCCGCGGTGCTTGCCCTCAACTACCTTCTCTACAACCGGAAGCGGATTTTCCCCGCCAGCATGGTGGCGTTTCTCGCAGCCCAGATCGTCTGGGTGCTGGTGGACCACCTGATGGCCCTGCACTACAACCCGCATTCCAACTGGACGCCCCTCTTCAGGAGTATCGGCGCGGGCCTCATCTGGATTCCGTACTTCCTGCAATCGCAGCGCGTTGAGCTCACTTTCGTCAACGATTAGATTCTCAATGTCCCCACTGCGGCCGACGAACAAAATGCGGGCCGGGAATCGCTCCCGGCCCGCATTGTTCTTCCAATCAATCTCTTTCGGGTGCCCCAGGTCCTGATTCCGGGGCCTGGGATCCGATGCCTCTACGGGACAAACACATGCAGGCGCACGTGCCACCTGGTGCTCTGGCCCGGCTTCAGCGTCACCATCCCGGTATCCGTCTTGCCCCACTCCTTGCCGAAGGGATCGCCGAAGTTGTACTGGTGCTCGATGGCCACGAATTGCTTGGCCGGCGGCGCGTACATCTGGATGGCTCTGATCTCCGGCGATAGGCCGATAATATCGATGCCGTAGCGCGCTGCCGGATCGATCACCTTCACCGTGACCGCCTTGTCCGCCCATTCCAGGTGGTTCCAGTTATCGTCAAAGAAGTTCGATCCGAGCGCCACGCCGCCGGGCGCGCGGAGGTCAAACCTGGTTCCCGCTACGGGCGTGATTATGCCCGTGGGGAAGACGTTGTCGTAGTTGTCCACCTCGGCCACCGTGGTTCCCGGAATATGCACCCTGGCCTGCGTGCGGTCGCCCGAGGGCAGGTTGAAGTAGGGGTGCCAGGCAATCGCCATCGGCTCGGGCTCGGCGCCCACGTTGCGCGCCACAATGCTCGCGTCCAGGGCCTCTGCCGTGAGACGGATGGTGATCACCAGGTCGGTCTTCGACAGCCAGTGTCCGCCAAAGTCGCCGGCATGAATCACGCCCGAAACCTCTTCGCCGCCGGAAATCTTGGTGACCTTCACATCGTCGGTCTTCGACTTGAGAATCAGCCCGTGCATGGCGTGGCGTTCCGCGGTGGGCAGCTTGCCAATGTTGTTGGCCGGCAGCGTGATGGTGTGGCCTTCCCACTCTGTGGTCAGCGTCTTGCCGTCTTCAGAGAGCTTGCCGCGAATGCGGTTGGGGTAGGGAACCAGGAACACCGCGCCCAGCCGGTAGGCGAGGTTGCCGAAGCTGTCATCGTCCACGTCCAGCATCTTCTTTGCGCCGGCCAGGTCAGGCGAGGCGAGCACATCCACACTGCCCTTGCCGGGGAAGTTGGCGGTGATCTGCAATATCTCCATGGCACGACCCGGCGCCAGAGTGACGCTGGTGAACTCCGGCTTGGTGGTGCTGGTGGCTGTGCGGGTAAGGGTGACAACCTTCTGCCCGCCGATCTCGGTTGCGTCCTGCGCCTGGGCGGCGGTCACGAGCGAACCCGCCAACAAAGCGGGCAGCGCAAGAAGTAGCAAAGGTGCGCGAAAGGAAGCCTTCATCTCAATCCATCCCTTGAAGTGCATTAAGATCTTCCGGAACCGCCTCCCGCGCGGCACGCATTTTGCGCACTTTGAGAAAGCGTATTCCTGAACGGTGTCATTCTACGCCATGCCGCACGGCTTTGCCTCTCCACCTTTCTACCCAGCGCGTTATCATGAGCCCCATGGCAAACTCAGTTCGCTGGGGAGTTCTCTCCACCGCCGCAATCGGTCTCAAGAAAGTGATTCCCGGCATGCAGCGCGGGCAATACTCCACCGTCAGCGCGATCGCCTCGCGCGATCTGGCCACGGCGCAGAAGGCCGCGACGGCGCTGGGCATTCCCACGGCCTACGGCTCCTATGAGCAGTTGCTCGCCGACCCAAACATCGACGCCATCTACAACCCGCTGCCCAACCAGCTTCACGTTCCCTGGACCATCCGCGCCGCCCAGGCCGGCAAGCATGTGCTCTGCGAAAAACCGCTCAGCCTCACCGTCGCTGAAGCGGAATCGCTGCTGGCCGTGCGCGCCTCGACCGGCGTAAAAATCGGCGAAGCCTTCATGGTCAACTGCCATCCCCAGTGGGTGCGCCTTCGCCAACTCCTCGACGAAAAGCGCATCGGCGAAATCCGCTCCATCACTGGCTTCTTCAGCTATTTCAATAATGACCCGGCCAACATTCGCAACCATGTGGAATCGGGCGGCGGCGCACTCTACGACATCGGCTGCTACCTTATCCACGCATCGCGTTACGCCTTCCGGCAAGAGCCAACGCGCGTGGTTGGTCTTGTCGAGCGCGATCCGGAGATGCACATCGACCGCCTGACTTCGGCGCTTCTGGACTTCCCGGGTGGACAGTCCATTTTCACCTGCAGCACGCAGCTTGTGCCGTATCAGCGCGTCCACTTTCTGGGCACGCGCGGCCGCATTGAGATTGAGATCCCTTTCAATGCGCCGCCCGACCGGCCCACGCGCCTTTTCATTGACGATGGCGGCGATCTGTTGGGCGCAGATCTCACCACGGAGACCTTCCCGGTCTGCGATCAGTACACCTTGCAAGGCGATGCGTTTTCGAAAGCCGTTCTGGACGGCACGGAGGATCCGGTCCCGCTCGAAGACGCCATCGCCAACATGGCCGTTATTGAAGCCATCTTCGCGTCCGCGCACAGCGGCCAATGGGAGCCGCTCCGCGGATAGCCGGACCTGCTAGCTCTGTGGCTTGGCCGGCGCCGTATCCTTCGTCGCGGGCGCAGCCGTTGGAGCGGCCGCCTCAGGTGCTTTTTGCGGAGCTGCCTCCGGTGCTTTTTCCGGCGTAGTTCCCTTTGCCGCCGCCGCACCGCCAGCCTTCTGCCGTTTCTGTGCGGCCTGCGCCAACTCCTCGTCGTGCTTCGCCTTTTCGGTTGCCGCCTGGGCGTCGGTCACGTACTGGAACTCCTGCAGCCGTCCCGGATATTGTTCGGTGGTGAAAACCCGGTTCTGCTTGTCGATGGCCACTCCCACCAGCGCCTTGAACTGGCCGGGAAGATTGCCGTGACCGAGGCCGATATACGTCAGCACCTGGCCCTCGCGATTGAACACCTGCAACCGGTCCTGCATCTCGTCGGCCACCCAGATGTGCCCATCGCCGTCGATCGCAATGCCTTTGGGCCGCGCAAAGTTGCCCGGTCCGTCGCCGGCTTTGCCAAACGTGCTGATGAAATTCCCGTCCGCGTCGAAGATTTCCACGCGATCGTTCAGCGTGTCGGTCACAAAGACGTTTCCTTCCTCATCCACGGCGATACCCTGCGGCGCGGCAAAGTCGCCGGGGGTGGTGAGGTAGTGGTTCTTGCCGCCTGTGCCGATGTGGCGCAGTAGGACCAGCGAGTCGGCGTCGTACACAAACACCTGGTCCTGCTGCGTGTCCACCACGTAGAGAAAGCGGTTGGTCGTATCCAGGGCGATGCCGACCGGATCCTGCAGTCCTGTCGCGATCTGGTTTTCGAGCTCATGCTTGGGATTGAACACCAGCACCCGGTGCATCTTGCCGTCGGAGACAAACAGACGATCGTCATCATCGATGGCCAGGCCGTTGATCCAGCCAAAGTGCGCTTCATAGCCATTGCGGATCATCTGCGTCTCGTGCGTTTTGGCGTCAAAGATGAAGATCCCGCCGACCTTTTGATCGGCCACATACACCAGCCCCTTGGAGTCGATGGCGATGCCGTAAGGCCCGATCAGTTGAAAGGGAAACGTCTTGGGATTGAATCTCTCGTCCTGCGACTGCGTGCCCGCAAGCCGATCCATCCAGGAAGCCTTGGTCTTGGTGGCGGCCGGCGGCGTGTAATCGATCTTTGACCCGGCAAAGTAATCCAGCCAGTGAACGCGCGCGGTATTGGGCGGGCTGGGCCACACCAGCTTGGTGGGGTCAAAGGGAAACGTGCGCGGCCCCACGTCGGGGACAGCGGTGGTGTCGGTCTTTTTCTTTTTCTTGTCCGCGCTGGCTGAAAACGGCAGTGCCATTCCCAACGCCAGCAGGAGCAGCAAAGCCACAGGCTTGCGAGGGCGTATCGAAGGTGTGAGGAAGCGAACCATATTGATCTCCGGTGAGGCGCTACTTCGGGGCTGAAGAGGTTTGTTTCATGTTGATCCTGTTCTTGTGGCAGTTGTCGCAGAACGCCAGGTTGTTGCTCTGGTCCTTCACCAGCAGGTCTGGCTGCAGCGAAGCGTGCGGCTGATGGCAACTGAGGCAACTGAGCGGCGTCTTCACCTTGGTCTGGTCCGTGGGTTCCATCACGTCTGAAACCGGGTGATACTCCACCGGGTGTCCGAGGCCGAAGCGCAGCGGCAGAATCACGACCTTGTTCTTGCTGTAGTAGTCATCGGGCAGCTTGACGGTTCCGTTAAAAATGGTGATCAGGTGCTGATCGGCCACCGGCTGCGGAGCGGAATCGGGTCCGTGGCACTCCAGGCAAAGCGCATTGCCCTTGGCGCGCAGCAGGTGATCGATGTCGCCGCCGTGGGGCGTGTGGCAAGTGCCGCAGCCCTGCCCGAAGACCGGCTGGTGGTGCACCGGTTTCTTGCCCAGATCGCCGATATCGGTGTGGCAGCCAATGCAGATGCTCACGCCATCGGTCTTGGGCAGGCCCGGCTCGTTGCTTGCGTGCGGGCTGTGGCAATCGGTGCAATCGCCGGCCGCGCCCGGATGCGGGATCTTGGCAGATTCGATCTGCTTGGCCTTGTCGTCATGGCAGGTGACGCACAGGCTCTTGGCGTCGGGCTGTGTCAGCACCACTTTGCCGTCCTTGGCCGGGGAGTGGCACATCTCGCAGCTTCTCGACTCAAACGGCGGATGCTGGAACCTGGCCATCAATTTGGGTGCGGCCGACTGGTGCGGATTGTGGCACTCCAGGCAGTTGGCCGTGGCGAAGGGCTGGTTCTGGTGCGCCTTCTGAAGGTCCGCATCCTTCGCATCGTGGCAATCCAGGCACAACGCGGGCGCTGCCTTGGTCAGATGGAACTTGTTTTCCATCGTCGGCTCGGGCCCGGTCTTGTGGGTGGTGTGGCAGGTGTCGCAGCCCATGTCGAGAGCGGCATGACGGCTGCCCTTCTCCGGCACATTCAATCCCGTCTTGTGGCAGCTCAGGCAGAGGTTTTCCTTTTCGCCGCCCGATGCCGGCTTGAGCAGCTGATTCTTGTTGTCGCTGGAGTGCGGATCGTGGCAGGTAATGCAATCGCGCACCGCCGGCGGATGCACCGTGCCCTTGATGTCCGCCGCTTTCTTGTCGGCATGGCAGTTGATGCACAAGGCCGATGGTGTAGCGGTAATCAGCTTTACCCGCGTAATGTCCTTGTTGACCCGGATCTCATGGCAACTGGTGCAGCCCATGGCCATGGCCGAATGCACTGACTTGCCCTTGGTCTTGTCTTCGTGGCACTCCAGGCACTTGGCCGGGGGGGTGTCCTTGTCCAGCGGCACCGGATGCACCGCGGCGGAGGCGCGCGTCGCAAACAATGCCAGCACGGCAATCAACGTCCATAGCGTTCGAACGAATGCGCGACCGCCGCGGTGAGCAGCCGCTGTGCGGAACCAGAAACGAGGAAAGAGCGATCTCATACGGCCTCTGAGGAATGTTCCTTGCACGAACGTCGCCGCAACGCGAGAAGACTCGCGCAAGCTCAAACGCGCGCGCAAGCGACTGAACGAAAACAAGTTTACAGGGGTAATTAGATAACGCGGCTGAATGCGTGACGGTGATTCAGATCACACAATGGGCCTTCTCACCCACCGGTCCCGGTCAAATTCCGCAAGCGCCTTGACGAACTCCTTCGCTGCGCGCCGGCCGGCCAGTCCGAGGGCTCCAAAACGCCGGCCTCCGCATCGCATCCGCCGGCCCACCCGATCGGTCCTCGCGGCTCCCTCATCCCGTCCTGGGCAATGTGTGAAATCCCCGCCGGCTGCGCGATTTAGCCCAAACCGGCTCCTCCCTGTTCTGAATCGATATACTCTAAGTCATTTCATTGCCTGCATTTGCAGAGCGGCGTCCGTGTGGAGCCCAACTTGCTTATCAAACAGGTAACAGGGGGAAGAGGGGACGTGGGTTCACGCTCCTTTGTCCACAAAACAGGTTGCATCACCGCTCATCCATCGAGCGAAGAGTCGGATCGCGCGTTCGTCGAGCCGGCCTCTTTGCCACTGCGGGATCGGGCCTGTCGATTTCCAGCTTTTCCTGGTCGCGTATCTCTTTTTCATGCTGCCTGCTTCCGCGGGATGATGCGGGCCAGGCCGGCTCGTTGCACGGCAGATCTTCAAATGCTGCCATGCAGCTTCTTGATCGGATGAGAAATGGACGTGTGCCCTCCAATTCAGCGTCATCGGTCACTGCCTGCGCGTGCCGGGGGTGCTCTAATGCTGCATCGGAGATTTTTCTGTTGCCTGCTCAAGGCTCTGGGTTACCCGCCCGGCGCTCGCGGCGGCGGAGGATTGCACTGTGGAACAAGTTCGCGTCTATTGGCAGCTCAAAGCGCTCCTTCCCATCGTCTTCGTCCTGGTGGTGGGCCTGCTGCTCTTCACGGTGGCCACCATGACGCTGGAGAGCCCGGAACGCCATATCCTGCTCATGCTCGCGGTAGACGGGGCGGTCATCATCTGCGGAGTGTCGATTGGCGTGGTGGCCTACCTGGTGCAGGGCCCCATGGTCGAACTGCAGGAGAAAGTTGCACTCATCAGCGAAGGGAACCTCAACGTTACGGTCAGTTTCGCCGAACGCAACGACGAAATCGGAGACCTGGGCCGCAACTTCAATCACATGACAAGACAGTTGCGCGAGAGCCGTAAGGAGATTGAGACCATGCATCGCACTCAAATGTCTCGTGCTGAACACCTGGCGACCCTTGGGGAATTGGCCACCGGCCTGGCTCACGAAATCCGCAACCCGCTTGCCGGCATCGCCGGCGTCATCGAGATCATTGGCCGCGACCTGCCGGAGAGCAGTCCCGCGCACGGCATGGTCAAGGACGTGCGCCTTGAAATCAACCAGATCAATCGCATCCTCACCGACTTGCTTGAAACCGCCCGCCCGCATCCGCCCATGATGATGCGCAGCAACCTGAACACCACGGTGGAGCACGCGGTGATGCTGGCGCGCCAGCAGGTGCTCTCGCAGCCCATCAAGATCGAACTCGACAAGGCGCCGGATCTGCCCGAGGTGGAGCACGACAGCGACCAGATCCACCAGGTGCTGCTCAATCTTCTGCTCAACGCGGTGCAGGCCATGGACGGCGCGGGCACGGTGCGTGTCGAGATCGGTGCGCATGGCGATTGCTCGCGCGTGCTGGTCTCCGACACTGGCCGCGGCATTCCAGAACAGCAGTTGCCGCAGATCTTCCGTCCGTTTTACACCACGCGCGGCAACGGCACCGGCCTCGGCCTGTCGCTTGCGCGCCGCATCGTCGAGGAACATCACGGCCGCATCCACGTAACCAGCATCGTAGGCAAGGGCAGCAAGTTCGAAGTCCTGATCCCCTTCAACGCCCCCGCGGCCTCCGCGGACGCGTAGTAGAGCGCATTTCTTTCGAGCGGCGCTACCTATTTGCGGATAGGTTCTCAGCCGCTGCGGACCATCCCCAACTCATTGGTGATTTAGATCACATGCATTGCTCTGCCTGGAACCCTCTAATATCTCCAGCTTTACGTGGAATTCCACCGGTAACCGTGCTGCTCTTACCCATGAGCGAAAACTCACGGCTACTGGCGAGCCAGTCGATTCCCCACGTAGTACATTGGCGCCTTATGCCTGTCGAGAAGATCATGATCGTGGACGACGAGCGCCTGGTGCGCTGGTCGCTTCGCCAGAAATGCGAAGAGTGGGGCTATCTCGTTGTCGAAGCGGACGCGGGGGAGCCGGCGCTTCGCCTGGCCCAGCGCGAGTCGCCCGATCTGGCCCTTCTGGACGTGCGCATGCCCGACCTCAGCGGGATCGAGGTGCTGGATCAGCTCAAGAAAAACGGCGATGCGCGCGCCGTCATCATGATTACCGCCGACCCCCAGCTCGACGATGTGAAAGCGGCAATCAAGCTCGGCGCATACGACTTTGTCGGCAAGCCGATCGATTTCGACGAACTGCACGTGGCCATCAAGAACGCCCTGGAAGCCACCAGCCTGCGCAGCGAAGTGCAGGCCCTGCGCGGCGAAGTTCGACGCACCGTCGGTTATGACAGCGTGGTCAGCGTCTCGCCCAAAATGACGGAGCTGATGAACTTCGTCAAGAAGGTCGCAGCCTCCGCGGCCACCACCATTCTGATTCAGGGAGAAAGCGGCACCGGCAAGGACCTCATCGCCAAGGCCATTCATTACGAAAGCACGCGCCACGAAAAGCCCTTCGTGGCCATCAACTGTTCCGCCATCCCTGAAACGCTGATGGAAGCCGAACTCTTCGGCCACGAGAAGGGCGCATTCACGGACGCCAAGCAGATGAAGAAGGGCCTCTTTGAAGCGGCCGACGGCGGCACGCTCTTTCTCGACGAAATCGGCGAGATCTCACCGCTCTTGCAGGCCAAGCTGCTGCGCGTGCTTGAAGATCAGGTGGTCCGCCGCGTCGGAGGCCTGCGCGACATCCAGGTGGATGTGCGCGTGATCGCCGCGTCCAACCGCGATCTCGAAAAGGCCGTACGCGAGAGCGCATTCCGCCAGGATCTCTACTACCGGCTGGCCATTATCGCCATTTTCATTCCGCCCCTGCGCGATCGCAAGGAAGACATTCTTCCCCTGGTCGACTTCTTCATCGATCGCTACAATCGCCGCTTCCGCAAATCCATTCGCGGACTCACCGACCAGACGCGCGCTCTCATCTTCAGCCATAACTGGCCAGGCAATGTGCGTGAGCTGCGTAACACCATCGAGCGCGGCATGATCCTTGAAGACGAGCCATTTCTGCGCCCAGTGTATTTGCCGTTTTCCGTGGGCGAATCCGGAGGGCGCACGCTCTTTGAGCGTACCTCGCCGGCAGATGGAGGACGCACGCTGCCGAACGGCCGCGCCCTCCCGCGGCTCTACATCCCCGAGGGCGGAACGTCGCTGGAAGAAGTGGAGCACTCCATGGTCGAGCTGGCCATGAACCAGTGCAACGGTAATCAGACCAACGCCGCCAAACTGCTCGACATCAGCCGCGACGCCCTCCGCTACAAGCTGAAGAAATTCGGCCTGGTCCGCGGCGACGACGAAAGCTAGCCGAACGAGCAGGGGCTTCCGGCCCGTGAAAACCCCGCATCAAGGACCGGGCCTTCTTCCCCAGCGATACTTCCAAATCATCTCGCATTAAAGCTTCTTAATCATCGATGAAATAGGAAACTCCCAATCTGCTTCAAGTTACCTCTGACTTATCTAATTTTCGCTTCTCGCTCCAGCTTAAGCAAAACTCAGCCGATTGAGCAGAAGTAAGCAAAAGGAGGCTCTGCTCAATGAGACATTCTTCATTCATCGTGTTGCTGATGCTGGCAGGCGCAGGATATGGAGCGGCCCAGATTACTACCCCGCAGACGGACGTCCTTGGCGCCCACCTCAACTACGGGCGCGGCTGCACAGCCTGCCACTCCCCGCACAGCGGCGCAAGCGGCAACGGAATCGCCAAGGGCAGCGACTCCTCTTCAGGCAATTCCATTCTCTGGGGTCAGGATGCCACCGGCTTGTACGGAAAGACCATTACAACCGGCGGCGGACAGTACGTTGAAGTGCTGCCGTCGAGCATGTCGGCCACCACGCCCGACGTAAACGGCATGCTCACCTGCCTCACCTGCCACGACGGCAACTATGCCTCCGGCGCCATGATGAAGAACAAGCTCTATGAAACGCTGCCGTCCACCTACGGATCGGCGAGCACCATCCCCACGCTGCTGGGCGCGAGCGGCGGCAGCAGCGGAATCTACCTCAACCAGCATCCTGTTGGCTTGAGCGCAAAGCTCGGCTGCGGGGGGTCCAACTGGGATTGCACCATCGGCTCAAACGGCACGGTGATGATGACCGGCGCGCATTCCAGGCAGTTCGTCACCAACTACGGATTCTTTGTGACCCCGGGCAGTTACAACAACAGCCCGGTCATCGTCTGCGACACCTGCCACAACCCGCACTCGATGAATGTGGTCTCCGTAACCAAAGGCTCGCAGTCAGGCTTGCCGCCCGGCAACTACGCCACCATGTTTTTCCTGCGCGCTCCCTATAATCCGGCCGACGCCAATACCCAGTCCAACCAGACGGCGCAGTTTTGCCGCCAGTGCCACGCCGACAAGTCAAACGAGATGAACGGCAGCACCGCCGGCACCATTTTCTAAAGGTTCTGGCGATTGCAGATGGCGAAGGAACCCGGGGGCTTGAGTCCCCGGGTCCGTCTTATTTTTTCAGCACAGGTCCGCCGCGCCGGCTGACCATCGAAACAGTTCCGTTGGTATTGTGCGCCGCCAGGTGGCACACCAGCACGCAGCTGTTTGCCGTCCGGTTGTAGGAGATGGGAAGGCCGCCGTTCGATGCCACCACGTTCGCGTCGAAATTGATCAACCGCTCGCCGCTGATGGTTCCACTGGTGGCTCCCATGCCGTGCGCGGTGTGGCAGGTGGAACAACTAAAGCCCGCGTTGATGTGGTACGCGTGCTGATTCCAACTGGTGTTCTTGATGATCTGCCCGGATAGATCGTGGCACTTTCCGCACAGGGCGTAGGGTCCCGTCACGGCCAAATCCGGAGTCGGGAACAGATTGATGATCGATCCCCCCGGCACGGCCGGCGTGCCTGTCTGGCTGAATTCATAGCGCCGCTCCAGGATGTGTGTCCACACGGAACCATGCGGGCCATTCGGACCGGTACCGCCGAATTCGCGATTGTCGTCGCTGTTGTGGCAATCGGTGCAGAGAATCTGGGCGCCCACGCCATTGGCAGGAATGGTGCGGCTCGATGCGCCGCCGGTAATTGTCAGCATCGCGGCCAGCAGGCTGGGCTGTCCGAGTATGCTGTTGCTCACGTGCGTTACCGGATGGCTGGAGGTTGCGCCGATGTCAAACTGCGGAATCAGGTTCAAAGGATCTCCCGCCGAAACCGCCCTGACCGGGAAGTATCCATACATCGTCAGCACCTGTTTGCCGGTGCTGGTGCCGTGGCAGCGCAGGCAGTTCTCAAACTGATTGAGGGCCGGCGTCGGCAGGGGCGTTCCGTTGGTGGCGCTGACGCCTGCAATGTCCTTTTGCGAGACGCGAATCAGCGGAGGAAGCGGGAAAACGCCCACTTGCTCCGATCCATGTGCATTGTGGCAGTCCACGCAGGTGGCATGACGGTTGTTGTTGAGCAGGGTGTTCTCGGCTGCATCGTGCGGATTGGCCGATGTGGGAAATGGATGTCCCACCTTCGGTGTCGCGTATTCCGGAAACACGTTGGCCCAGGTCACCATCGGCGATACGTTCGCGCCGTTATGGCAGGCGATGCAATCCTGCTCATTCACGCCGCGTAGCAGCCGCGCCGTCGCGCCCGCATTGTGCGGCGCATGGCAGGCGATACAGCCATCCTTGGCCACGGTGGTGTAGCTGCCCACCGCCGCCGTTGGCGCAATCGCATCCGTTGAGATGGCGTGCGCGCTGGTGGCCCAATCGGCGATCGGATTCACCTTGCCGGTGGCGGTTCGTGTGGGATCATGGCAGGCCAAGCAAAGCTGCCCGCCCGTGCCGTCCTTTACCAGAAAATTCTGGCTGATCATGTCCTTGGCCTGCACATGCGGATTGTGGCAAGATGTGCACTCGACGTTTCCGCCGATCAGTCGCACGGCTCCGGTCGGGTCGGCGGTTCTGTGGCTTTTCGCCAGCGAGGCCGCCAGGTCGATATTGTCCTTCAGCGGCGCCACCAGGCTGAAGGGATGCGACGTCTGCATGTTGCTGCCGAACACATCCGGGGTGTACATCGATCCGGTCATCGTTACCTGGCCATAGGCGACGGTGTTGCCCACTCCCACTGTGCCGTCGTGGCAGCTCAGACATTTGTTGCTGTCTGATCCGAGCGTCGGCTGCTTGCCTTTGTTCTTTTCCGTGTCGCTGGTGTAGAGCGTATAGGTCTGCGTGGTCAGCTTCTGGTTCCACAGGCCGTAGACTGTTCCGGAGTGCGGCGCGTGGCAGTAGGCGCAGGCGTCAGGGCGTGCGCCTGCGATCGGCGACTTGGTGCCTGGCCCGAATGAGTGCATGCCCAGCACGTCCCCAGTGATCTGCGCGTCCAGCGTGGTCGCGCTCAGCAGCATCGCCAATACGGCGGGCAAGATTCCTAACTTCACCTTGTGCCCCCCGTAACCGGTTGTTTTAAACCTGAGTAATGGAAAACCTGCACACGACGGTTGAATGAATCCACCACAAAAACCTGATCCTCATGGTCAATGTACAACCCCGCCGGCAACTGAAACTCGCCTGCATGTGTTCCGCTTGAACCGAAGTAATACAGCAGTTGACCCTGCCGGTTGAAAACCTGCACCATCCCCCACAAACCATCCACCACGTAGAGGTCGCCTTCTGAATCGGTGGCCACGCCCTTCGGTCGGAACATGGCTCCGGGGCCATCGCCGATTTTGCCGATCGCGTACTGGAAGGCGCCGGAGCGGTCAAATGCCTGCACTCGGAAATTCAGCGCGTCCACCACCATCAGGTTCGGCCCATCGAGCCGCAGCTCCGTGGGCGCATTGAATTCGCCGTTGCCATCGCCGGTCTTGCCGATGGTCTTCAGGATGTTGCCCTGCATGTCCAGCACGAAGACTTCATCGCGTAGCGTGTCGGTCACATAGATCTGTTGCGCGGCCGAGTCCACGGCGATTCCCGTGGGCCGCTTGAAATAACCTTCGCCGCCCTTCAGGCTGCCGATTGCACGAACAAATTTTCCGCTGGGCTCGAAGACAAAGATCACGCCCGCATCGGAATCGGTGACGTAGATGTTGTCCTGGGCATCCACGGCGACGCACTGCGGCGCCAGCATCGCATTCTTGATTTTGTCCCTTCTCTGGATGAACTTGTACTTGCGTTGCGCGAAGTCGAAGATGTGCACGCCCGCCGCGCCCGGATCGGTGACGATGACCCGCCCATGCGAATCGGTAACCACGCTGTAGGGGCGCACCAGGAAGCGATAATCCGGCGCGCCGGCAATCACATCCACCAGCTTGTTCCAGAAGCCTCGGTTCGGCTTCACTTCCTGCTCTGAGCTGAAGCTGCGTTGGTAGGTGAGCTTGCGTCCGCCGTCCAGCGACATCTCCCACTGCTCCGGCGCCGGCTTGGCTTTTTGAGACGCCCACAGCGGGGCAAGCAGGACCGCTGCGCAGGCCACAATCAGGCCGGCGCGCATCGGTTGCCGTTTCGCGCGTCTCAAAAGAAATTGAACCAACGTGACACTCCGATGTAGAACGATGATACAACTTCAGGACCTGTTCCGGAGCCGCTGAAACTCTGCCCCAGACGCGAGTATCCGCTTTGAATCCACAGCTTGCGCACCTGGTATTGAACCAGCGCATTGAACTCGGTGGATGCATTGAGGGACGCAACGCCGCTAAGATTCGTATTGCTGTTCGCCTTGCCATACGAAGCTGACATGGTAAGCCCCTTCAGGGGTGAACTGGCCAGGGACATTGAGTAGCTGTTCCCGCCGAACAGGCTCACCAGGCTCGAATCCAGCGTCGGCGGAGGCACGGTGACTGTCACCAGGCCCGATCCGGTAAGGAGCGCCTCTCCACTCGACTTAGAGTAACTTCCGCTGGCCGTAAGGTATTTGCTGAATCCCGCGCCCGCACTGAAACTCTCGCTGCTGTTAGCCGTTCCTGCCTGTGACGTCAGCGCGGTGCGCCCGCCGCCCCCGCCCACGCTCACGCTGAACAGGCCCCAGCGCCGATGGGCATTGCCCGAGTATCGATAGAACGAGTTCAGATAAGTCACCAGCAGGGTTTCCACGTTCTGCGAATAGCCGAATGAGCCGGCAACCTTCCATCCCTTGATCTCGGTTGTGTAGTTCTCCGTTGTAGAAAAGCTCAACGAATCGTCACTGCTCGGCTCGGTGGAGTTTTCCGCCATATTCAACGAGGCGTTGAAATTCCCATTCAGCACCGGCCTTGAATAAGAGACTGTGGCGCCGAGCGCGTCCGATGCATAATTCGTTCCATCGTAGGCCTGCGATCTGCGTTCAAAATAGGCCGACGTATCCAAATCCTTGCGCGGCGCATAGGTGACCTCGCTCATCAGGTCCAGTGAACTTGTTCCCGCGCTCGCATTCACCGCCGTGGCCGTACCGCCCGCCGCAATCACCTGCTCAATCAGTTGCCCGGCCAGGTTGTCAGAGTAGCTGGCGCTCGTGGAAAAGGAGACTTGATTGAATGGATGCAGGGACGCGGTTGCGCTGTAAAGGTCAAGGGATCCGGTCGAGGTGCTGCCCTGGTAGTTGCTGTCCCAGGTGGAATGTGCGATGGAGCCCGACGCGGCTCCGTGAAAGGGCAGCCGATGCGAAATATTGAATCCGTAGTTGCTGTTGCCGTTTGTCGACTCCGTATCCGATGCGCCGGAGATCACCTCCGGAATCAGCGATTTGCTGCCGCCGGAGGCGTAGTACGCCCCCATACCGAACCCGGCCCATTGATACCCCGAGTGCATGCTGAGAGAGTGAAATGAGTTTGTGCCCTGGTCGTTGGTCCCGTACACCGAATACTGGCTGCTCCCTTTCTGGAATCCCACCGAGAAGCTCGGTGCGTCGGGAAGGTTCTCGCTCCAGTTGATGCCGAAGCCATCGCTGTTCCCATGGGTGACGTAATTCGCCAGCCCCGGAACTGCGTAACTCCCTTCGCTGTCGTAGGTTTTGGAATAGCTGATCGAGCCAGGAAAGTGGCTGCCCCCGAAGATCGACGCGCTCGCCGTCACGCCGCTCGCACTGGAAATCGACTGGTAGTCGGAATTGGCTCGCGACTGATTCAGAAAGAAGCTGGAGTCGAAGGATAGGAATTTGGGACTATAGAAAGAGCCTGAATAATTGGCGACTCCGCCGATCGTCCAGGTGTGATCGGAGCCTCCCATATTGCTGTAGTCCGCGGTAAATCCGGGAGCGATGAGCGCGTTCAGGCTTGAGCTGACTTCCCCCGTTTTGATCTGCGCGTCAGCGGGCCACGCCAGCAGCAAGCACACTGCAGGCACCACCCACGCAACTCGCATTGACCCCTTCACCGTAACTGCGCCCCAACTTCTCCCAACTCTCCGTGCGGCCGGGATTTCCGCTACTGCTGGTTAAAGAACTTCGATCTTTGCGCTTTCCCGGAGCTTCCGGTCGAGGTCGCCGCGGAGCTTTTCCCGCTTGGTTAGCGGCAGCTCTTTGCTGATTTGCGCCTTTACGTCTTCAAACTTCGATTCGCCAGCCGTCTGGTGCACGTTCAGCCGCACCACGGTGTATGCCTGGTCCAGTTGAATCAGGCCGCTCACGTCGCCCGGCTTCATGTTCTTCAGCGCACTCAGCACCTGCGGCGCCAACGTGCTTACGGGCGCAGGCTTGTGCTGGCCCATCATCACCCGGTAGTCGTCATCGGAGATCTTCTCCGCCAGCAGGCCAAACTCCTCGGCCGACTTGGTCACCTTCGCCTGGCGCAGCGCGTCGTCTGCCCGCTTGCGGCCTTCCTTGAGTTGTTCCGCAGTGGCCTTGTCCGGAGGAAGAATGGAGATGGTCTGAAAGGTATACAACTCCGGATGCTCAAACCGCGCCGGATTCTTGTCGTAGAAATCCTTCAGCTCGGCCGGCGAAACCGCGGCCTTGTCCTCGACCTCGGTCTTCAGGAGCGCTTCGATCAGCAATGACCGCTTGATCTTCTCCCGCACCAGCGCAAGCGATCCGTGAAAATCGCTCTGCACAAACTCATTGAATTCATCGGGCGTGGCAAATGTCTTGCGGAACGCCTGCTCGGAGCGGTCCAGCTTGGCCGGCGGTACAGTCATCTTGCGGCGCAGCGCCTCCTGGTACACCAGCTCTTCGAAGATCATCATCTTCATGGCGCCGTTGCGAATGTCCGCTTCCATCTCTTTGGGCACTCCGCCGTGCTGGCGGGCGTAAGGGAAGATTGTGTATTCCTCGCGCACCAGGTCCACATCGGTCAACACAGATCCATTGACGCGTGCCACCGGTCTGGCTGGAGCCTGTGCTGCCTGTGTCGCAGCGGGCGGCTGCGCCAGGGCCGTCGGTGCATGAGACGCAACCTGGGCGGAAGATGCCGCAACCGAAACAAGAAAAACAAAGCAAATGGGGAAATGGGGTTTCATGAGAACCATCCTGTTTGAGAAAAAAAGGGGGAGGGAAGTGTCTCCCCTCCCCCTTCATGCAAATGACCAGTTAGAAGGTTGTGGTTGCTGTTCCGTTGTTGGACTCGTTCGCTTCTCCACCGTGGCACTGGCGGCAGAACTGCGCCGTCTCGTTGCTGAAAGCAGTGGTGCTGGCCGGGTTGTACGGTGCGTTGATGAAGAACATGGTCGCGTAGTAGCCGGAATTCAGGCCCGTGACTCCGGCGCCGTTGGTCACCTTGACCACATTCATCAAGTGCTGGTTGTGGCAGGTGGTGCAAACAACCACCGCTACCATAGCCGGGGCCGTGCCGCCCGTCGGTGTCGGCGGCTGGTAGGCCGTCGGCTGCGTGAAGAAGCCATAGTTGGTCACGAACCTGCTGGAGTTGTTCCCGTTCATGGCAATCACACCGTTGGTCTCGGTGCAATCCCAGTTGTACTGGCCGCCGCAACTAACCTTGGCATTCAGGCCCACCGGGTGATCCTGCAGGTAGCTCGCAGCACCGCCGCCAGGGGCCACGCCAAGCAGCGTCGGGATCTTGTTAAAGGTCCCGTAGGTCTTGGGCAGCTGCTCGTAGACCTGATTTTGCATCATCGCGCCCGTTGCATAGTTGCCGTCATGGCAGCTCAGGCAGGTCAGAAGGCCGTTCACGTCCGGCGTGGTGGCTGTCATGCTGCCGGGCAGCGTTTCAGAGTAGTTGCCGCGGCCCGTTACTCCGCCGGTGGTGATGGTCTGGCCGTACAGGCTGGCCACATCCTGGCCCCAGAGGATCGATTGGCCGGCAGTCAGGTCGGTGGTCTTGGCAGCGCCGTTGCCGTATGCGCCGTTGTGCGGTGCATGGCAGGCCGCGCAGCCGCGGCCGTAGTTGAGGTGGGCGCCGAGTACGTCTGTCGACGGCGAAAAGGTGTTCTGGGCCGCCGCGAAGCCCGCGGTAGCCAGCAACATCACAGCGATTAAACAATTGCGCTTCATTGGGTAAAGCCTCCTGTGCAGTTTCTTATTACCTGACTGAACCACGACTTGGCCTTGCTGGCGTTGTTCCCGATTCAGACTTCAGGCAGAACACGTGCACGGCTGATGCCGTTGTGGCGGGACGAGTCGATCTTTTGGCCGCATCTCGTAAGTGATTGTCGACAAAGAGCGTTTGAGCATCTTCGGCTGATGGGCGAAATGCAAAGGTGGCGCAGCGCCACCGGAGATTGAGCGTTCTGGCACAGTGACGTTGGTGAAATGCCCCAAAGTAATCTGATGGCGTGTGTGTGTCGTTTTCATACGTGAGCACCGTCACTCTGTGAAACGCCTTTTGAGCTCCTGCAGTGCTGCCGCAGGCGTTCTTAAGAATGCTCACATCTTTGCAGGTGAGTTCGGTCACTTCCAGTGACGCCAATCACACGACGTTTCTTATTGCACAGGGAGTGATCCTCATCACATTCCCCCGGGTCGCGGAATGGTCCACTAAAACTTCCGTCACCCCGCGCCCAGGTCCATTGAGCACGGAGCGAAAGGGCCGTCCACAGCTCGATGGGTACGATCAATAAGGGTGATGCACGGGCAATTCTGTTTTGGGGAGAAAAGGGCATGGCCAACCAACCAACCGCCGCATCCATCGCGGCGCCAACGCTGCCGGCAAAGCAGGTCTTCGTGATGGCGGCCATCTATCTGGTGGTCGGTCTTGCCATCGGATACCTGTTCCGCGCGTCGCAAGCGCCTTCCTCTGCAACGCAGCCCGGTGTCATCGCCTCCGCTTCCGCCGGTAATTCGGCCACGCAGCAGCGGCCCGGCATGACCTCCCAACCCGGCGGCACCCCGGCCAGTCCGCACGCCGGTGCAATGGGCGGCGGCGGACGCATGCCCGGCATGGATGAGATGCAGCAGATGGCCGCAAAAAAGGCCGCGCCGCTACTCGATCAGCTCAAGAAGGACCCCAACAACAGCGCCGTCCTCGCGAAGGTGGGAGCCATCTACTATGCCACGCATCAATTCAAGGAGGCGGCGTCCTACTACGGCAAATCGGTGCAGGCGGACCCGAAGAACGTGGGCGTGCGCACCATGCTGGCCGTCACTCTCTATTCCGACAGCGACGCCGATGGAGCGCTCGCGCAGTTGAATCAGGCGCTGACCTACGATCCCAAAGACGCCAATGCGCTGTTTGACCTGGGCATGATCCGCCTGCAGGGCAAGAAGGACCCCAAAGGCGCTCTGGCCGCATGGCAGCAGCTATTGAAATCCAATCCGCAGTTAAGCGCGGACCGCAAAACCGAAGTGCAAAAGCTGATTGCCCAGGTGCAGGCATCGCTCAGCGCTCACCATGGTACAGAAGGAGCACCGGGCAATGCCGGACACAAAGCAGATTCCAACTAAACGCGCAATGCAGCAATGGACCAGCAAGAAGGCCCTCCTTCTCTCAGTGGGTTGCCTGGTGGCGGGTATCGCCGGCGGGTATCTCATTCGCGGATTGCAGTCTCCGGCAGCCACTGCATCGTCCAATGCGGCCAGCGTTCCCGCACCCGCCGCTCCGGCCGCCCAGCCGCCCACTCCCGCGCACCTCAAGGAGATGGCCGACGCGCAGGCCGCGCCCCTGCTAGAAAAGCTCAAGGCCGATCCCCAGAATCCCGATCTGCTCACCAGCGTCGGTAACCTTTATTACGATGCGCAGCAGTATCCCACCGCCATCGATTACTATGGCCGCGTTCTCAAGGTGAAGCCGTTTGACGCCAACGTGCGCACCGATATGGGCACCGCTTACTGGTACACGGGCAATGCCGATTCCGCCATCGCCGCATTCAACCTGGCGCTCAAGGACGCACCCGACAACCCGAATACGCTCTTCAACCGCGGCCTGGTGCGTTTGAAAGGGAAGGCCGATGCCGCGGGCGCAATCGCCGACTGGCAAAAGCTGCTGGCCATCAATCCGAACTACGCGGCAAAGGATCAGGTTGAGCAGATGATGGCAGAAGCAAAGAAGCAGTTAGCCTCCAAACGCTGATCGCGACAGAGGCGGCCTTTCCAAGCCTGTCCTCACCAAAGGCGGGTGCCCCATGCATTCGCGTTTTTCAGCGAATGGGTGGGAGGCGAGAAGGTCGGTGCGAGCCTCCCGCGAGCGTCTGCCCCACTGCAAGTGGTGGTTTAACCTGAGAGCAGAATGAAAGATACGGCTGTACTGCTGATCGACTGCCCTGACCGCAAGGGTCTGGTGGCGCGAGTCTCCTCGCTGCTCTACGAGCGCGGCGCCAACATCCTGCACGCCGACCAGCACCAGGATCACGACCTGGGGCTCTTCTTCATGCGCGTGGAGTGGGCTCTGGACGGCGCGGCGAACGGATTCGATCTAGCCGGATTCAAGGCGGCCTTCGCGCCCCTCGCCGCTGAGCTGGGTATGCGCTGGCAGTTGAGTTCGAGTGCGCGCCTGCCGCGTGTGGCGCTCTTCTGCTCGCAATATCTGCACTGCATGGCCGACCTGCTTCACCGCTGGCGGACCGGCGAACTGGCATGCGAGATCCCGGTGATCGTCTCCAACCATCGCGACGTGGAGAAGCTGGCTGGCTTCTACGGCATTCCCTTTGAATTCATTGCGGTCAACGCCGCGAACCGCGAAGCAGCCGAAGCCCGGCAACTCGAAATCCTCGCCGCGCACCAGGTGGACCTGGTGGTGCTGGCGCGGTATATGCAGGTGCTGTCGCCTCGCTTCGTAAGCCATTACCCCGTGGCCATCATCAACGTGCACCACTCGTTTTTGCCCGCGTTCACCGGCGCCAAGCCCTACCATGCAGCGCACGCGCGCGGCGTCAAGCTCATCGGCGCTACCAGCCACTACGTTACGGATCTGCTCGACGACGGCCCCATCGTCGAGCAGGACGTAGTCCGCATCTCTCATCGCGACCAGGTCGAAGACCTCGTCGCCCGGGGGCGCGATCTCGAACGCATGGTCCTCTCCCGCGCCGTCCGCTGGCACCTCGACCGGCGCATCCTCTGCTACGGCAACAAGACGGTGGTCTTCGATTGAAGCAGATGGCCCCCGGCTCAGAGCTACAAGCCAGTTACCCGGATAGCTTCTCAGGGACCTCTGAATAAGTCAGCTTTTTTGAAAAGTCACGGCTTTCTAGGCTGCAGAAAACTCATTTCGGATAGGTTTTGTAACAGGGCATGACTTTAGTCGTGCCGATAAAGCCACTAAAATGGGTCGGGCTTTAGCCCCTGAGGGAAGGTCGGGGCAGTCCACGGACTTAATCAGAGGTCCCCTCAGAAGTTTACGTTGAGAAATTTCTGCAACTGCTCAATGCGATACGCGGCGTCCCCGGATTCCACTCCCAGCAGAAGCTGGGTTGAGGTGAGCTGATTGCGGAAGTCGAGCGCGGCAGTGGTGTCCGCATCGACAACCAATTTGAGGCTTTTTTCGACTTCCTCAGTTTCCTGCTCAAGAGCCTTCAGCCTGTCCTCCTGGGCGGCGATTTGCTGCGTCGCTTGTTCGCGAAGCTCTTCCATGCCTCGCTCCACATCGCCTTCCTGCACCTTCTTCCAATCGCCGTACGCACTTACGGAACGGTCAAGGTGCCTGTCGATCGCGTGGGCGGCCAGGTTGTAACTCACTGTCACCTCGCCATAGGGTTGCGGTCCTTGAGAGACAGGATTGACCTGCTGATGGGTGCCGACCGTCAGCGCAACGTCCCAATTGTTCTGACGCGTCAGGGTGGCGAGCGACCGCTGATCTTCAACATCGGCGGCCCGTTTGGCGGCCACCTTCTGCTTCAGCGGCTCATCGGTGAGCGGAGGAATGTAAATGGCTGCGATCTTCGATTGCGTGTCGGCGAAATCGGAATCGAGCTTGATCCTGTTGGTCTTCAACTCCCATAACATGGGTCGAGTCATGTTCTGCGCATCCACCATCTTGGCGGTCTTGTCAGTCAGTTCGTCGAGGGACTTTGTGGCCTGGCCGATGAGCTCGAGTCGATGACGCAGAGCCTCCTTCTCGATGCGCGGCAACGCGAATTGCAGAAGCTGCATGACGCTGGTGGAGGCTTTATAGAGTTCGCAGTTTTTACGGGCGACATCCTGCGTGATGCCGGCCTTCTTCAAATTGGAAAGGCTGAGTTGCGCCCCTGCAACCAATTGCTGAGGCAGTCCGGTATCCGGCTGCGTAAAGGAGCCAAGAGCGGTGGGGGCGCGCAGAAAATCGCCCTGTGCCTTGGCCTGTTCAGTGAGATACGCGCAGTAGGACTGCTGGTCGGTCTGGGCAGTCTGAGCCGCGGCGCAGACTGTGAGAATGGGTAACAGCAAAGCAAGATGCAAATTATGCCGGAACATACTTCAGCTCCCTGAAAGCGATTAGAAGAAGAGCGGTTTGCGGCCGAGAAATACGGTCTGCGATTTTGCGGATTCGGGATGAGAGAGATCCATGAGGATGGTGAGGCCGCGCACCTGGGTCTTGAAGATGGGATGGCTGATAACCTGTTCGCCCAGAAAGATCTGCTTCACCGTGCCGACCTTGCGGCACAGAACCATGTTGAGATAGCAGTCGTAGATGGGCGCGCCCACCTTGGCGTCTGCCTGATTGTCGTAGGGAACAAATGCGAAGTAGAGGCGCTTGTTGCCCGTTGCGTTGAGGTAATACGGGCTCTGTTTAGCGGTGTTGATGGCATCATGCAGGCGATCGATCTGGCGATTGTCTTCCAGCAACTGCTTTTCCGCGACGCTGAATGTTATATCAAGTTGTGCAATCTCGGAACGCAGCTCTGCCTGCTTTTCAAGCACATCCAGGGCCTTGGTGCCGACGGTGTTTTTATCAAGGACGCTGTCTGAGAGCAGCACATCGGCAATCTTGCTGTCAGTGTACGCGTCCTCGGCCTGATTGAGCGCGGCGAGTTGCGTGGCGGCGTCGCCCTTGGTGATGAGTCCTGCGGCCAGGTCGCTCTCGATGCGGGCTTCAAGCTCGTGGATCTGCGCGACGATGGCCTTGGTCTTGGCGTTGTCGGCCTGCTTCTGCACATCGAGCGCCGCTAACTGCGGGCCGGTGGTGCGGTCGTGTTCACGCTCGCGCGCAATGGCGGTCTGTAACTCCGGATCGAGAGCTACCAGCGACGCGCGCTGCTTGTTCATCTCCGCGATCGTGGTTTGCTGGCGAGTTACATCCACTTTGAGATCTTCAATCGATTGGCGGCTGATCACCAGCTTCTGCATGAAGTCGAGGCTCTTCTCATCGTAGGCGGAGAGGATGATGGGTCCGACCCATGTGTGATTGAGCGCGTAAAAACCCATGACAAAGGCGTAGCTGAACACGCCCACGAGGACCGCGTAAAGCACCGTGATGGCGAAGACCCGATAGATGGTGATGACCGACTTGTGGGCCAGCGATTGCCGCGGTGGCCGGGCCTTTGGTGTGAGGGTTGAGGGTTCAACTGCCGGCGTTGCCAACGGGTACCTCCTCAAGTTGTTGCTTGGTGCGCGTGCCCCAGTCGGCGGAGTCCATGGTGCAGAGCGCGAGTGGCGTGATGAACAGCGTGCTGGCCAGCGACCACGCAATGTAAGCGCCAAAGGCCAGTGGATGCTGAAGCGTTTCCCTGGCGCTGTATTTCTTGATGGCCCAACTGAGCACGGCGGCGATGCCGAGATAGACGAAGAGCGGTGCGGGGCCGATCCACGCAAGCGGATCGGACGTAAGCATAGTCACCACCACCAGCAGTCCAACCAGCGCGCCTAACGGGGTGAGCACCAGCGTGAAGACGGTGTTGGGGTGCAGCTTCCATACATGCTGCGGCAGCGTGCGCATGGTGTAGAAGAAATCGCGCACAATGCTGCGCCGCCAGCGGAGTTGCTGCTTGAAAAGAACCGAGAGCGTATTGGGAACAGTTGTCCAGCACAGCGCATCGGTGTTGATGTAGGTGCCGTAGCCGCGCAGCAGCGTTTGATGCGTGAGAAAGCGGTCTTCACCCTGGTTGACCGGGACGCCGAACCAGTGGCGTGCGCGAATCGCCGGCTCAATTTCAAGCAGCAATTCGCGGCGGATGGCGAACAGGCATCCGCTGATGCAGCAGACGCTGCGCGTCCAGTTTTCCGGGATCTTGTAAAGCTCGAACGCGGCGTAGTAGATGAGTGTTTGAATGGCGGTGATGACGCCGTCGTTGGGGTTGCTAACGCCCACGCGTCCGCCGACCGAGCCCATGCGCGGCTCCGCAAAGCAGGCAGTCAGCTCACGGATTGCGTCGGGATGAAAGATGCAATCGGAGTCAATGGAGATGATGATCTCAGCGGTCGAGTGCTCGAGCGCGTTGCAGACGGTACGCGCCTTGCCACAATTGAACTCGTTGCGCCCGACGCGGATGGGAATGTTGGTGAAGTCGCGCTGCGCTTTCAGTATCCACTCATAACTGTCGTCGACCGAGCAGTCGTCCTGTGCGATGACTTCAAAGCTTCCGCTGGGGTAATTGCTCTTGCTGATGCTTTCAATGGTCTGGTAGACGGTGCGGCCCTCGTTGTAACAGGGCATAAGTACGCTGACCTTCGGCTGATAGGTGTAATCCTTGCGAACTTGCGTGCCCGGGAATGAGACCCTGAGGATGAGTCCCATGAGGTACTTGGCGACAGAGATCAGGAGGCACAGAACCATGATCAGCCACAGAAGAATCGGCGCCATGAACCTGACCTCCGCAAAATGCAAATCGCAGTTGGTTATCTCGCCTGTTAGACGGGCAGATGGGCTGCCTGGTTATGAGGCGAGGCTGACGTGCTCGTACTTTGCTTCTTGAGTCTGAAACGAGTGTAACTCATGCGCACTGGCACAGAGCCTTGCGCACCTGTTGCAGTTGGGCGTGTTCGATGTTGACCCGGTTGAGGAAAAAACGGGAATAGCTGCTCTCTCAGGCAGGCCCGAATGGGGCAAATCGGGAGCCTAGCCGTTCCAGCTCACCACATTGTGCGACTAGTGTGATCCAGATCACTGGATAAAGGACCAATATGGTCGTATATTGAACAAGGACCAAATGAGTCGGATATTCAATCTGGGTCTTTACGGGCACAAAGAAGCGATGATCCGGCCGATTCTGATCCATATTCCTTGAAGTCTGGGGTGTTGTTTTGAAGCAGTTCTTCCTCTCCGCTCTCATCTGGCCGGTTTTGGCCTTGCTCTGTCCGCCCCTGTTTGCCGCACCCGGTTACACCATCGCCGGCATCGTGCACGACTCCGGCAGCGGCCGCATTCCGTACGCTCGTATCCTTGTTCACGCACCCCACTCCCAGGCCGCCGTTGAATCCACCACCAACGATCTGGGCGAGTTTCGCGTGCAGGTTCAAGGGCCTGGCAGCTACCAGCTAGAAATCTCGGCCGACGGTTTTGCTCCCCTCAGCGCGGGAGCCGACCTGACCGAAGCACAGCCCATCGCCAACCTCGACCTGACGCTCCAGATCGCCACCGCCGCGCAGACCGTGGAAGTGACCGCGGATGCCCTGGCCGCTGAAACCACCAGCACCCAGCTGGGCGAGACCCTGGAATCGAAGAAGATTGAATCCGTACCGCTCAACGGCCGCAGCTTTACTGACCTGATGGCGGTGCAGCCGGGCATTGTGCCGGTGAACACGGCGCAACCCGGCGCAGTGATCATGACCGGTGTTGCCTCCACACCGCCCTCAGGCGACGCCAACCCCGGGAATCTCTCCATCAGCGGGCAGCGCGAGGCGTCCAACGGCTTCCGCGTCAACGGCAGCGACGTGGAGGAAGACGTGAACATGGGCACATCGATCGTGCCCAATCTCGACGCGATCGACAGCTTCCGCGTGCTGACATCGAACTTTGACGCCGAGTATGGAAATTCAAGCGGAGGACAGGTGCTGGTGACCACCAAGGCGGGCACGGCGCAGTGGCACGGCTCCGCGTTCGAGTTCCTGCGCAACACGGCGCTCGACGCGCGGAATTATTTTTCGCAGGACCGCGCCGCCTATCGCCAAAACCAGTTTGGCGGGACGATCGGCGGCGCGCCCTTCAGCAAAAACCTGACGCTGTTTGCCGATTACCAGGGCACGCGGCTCACCGAGGGCATCGATACGGGAAACATCGCCGTGCCCTCCGACGCCGAGCGCAGTGGCAGCTTTCTCAACCCCGCCAAACCAGGATTGAGCCTGCTTACCGGCTGCGTCAGTGGCGCCAACATGGCAGCTCTACTGTCGAGCGAACTCGGCCCCGGCATTGAAGATGGTGATCCATACTCGCCTCAATCCACCGGCTGCACCGTGGGCAGGGCCCCGGTCTTTCCAACCAGCCAGGTTCCGCAGACCGCGTGGTCCGCGCCGGCAAAATTTCTCTTGTCTTCCATCCCCCAGCAGAACGCCGGTGCAGGCGTCTTTGAGACAGCCCTGCAGGCCGAGACCCTTCAGGACAACAAGGGCGCACTGCGCGCCGATTGGGTTCACGGCAAGGGAACGCTCACCGGCTACTACTTTATTGACGGCTACTCCCTGCTCAATCCCTATCCCACCGGCACCGGCGGCGCCAGCGTGCCCGGCTTCAGCGCCACGTCGAACGGCCTTGCCCAGCTCTTCAGCCTCGGCCACACCATCACCTTCGGCAGCGCGACGCTCAACGAATTCCACCTGAGCTATATGCGCAACGCCAACGCCGTGGGCCAGCCCAAAGGCGGCGTCGGGCCGTTGCTTACCGATCAGGGCTTCAAGGGAATTGACGCGCTCAAGCCTTCCACCGAAGGCATTGCCAACGTGGCCTTCAACGACTTCACCATGGGCGTGGATACAACGGCCCTGGTGCAGGCCGAGAACATCTACGAGGTCAGCGATTTCTTCTCGCGCATTCTCGGCAATCACGGGCTCAAGTTCGGCGGCGAGATTCACTCGAACCAGATCAACACGCATCCCGACACCATCTTCAACGGCAGCTTCGCCTTCAATGGCTCAGAGACCGGGATCGACTTTGCGGACTTCCTGCTGGGAGTTACATCGAGTTATACGCAGGGGCAGGCAAGCAGTTTCTACAACCGTAACTTGTACGCGGCCGCCTTCGCGCAGGATAGCTGGAAGCTCTCCAGCGAACTCACCTTCAACTATGGCGTGCGCTGGGATCGCATTCGCCCCTGGCTTGAAAAATTCAATCAGTTGCAGACGCTGGTCAAGGGCGAGCAGTCCAAGGTCTTTCCCGATGCGCCGCTCGGCCTGGTCTTTCCCGGGGACCCTGGCGTGCCCCGCTCCCTCGCTCCGGCGCGAAACGACTTTGCTCCGCGCGCCGGCATCGCCTGGTCGCCGACTGCAACCACTCCCTGGCTTCATGCGCTGACCGGAGGACCCGGCCAAACCAGCATCCGCACCGGCTACGGCATCTTCTACACAGCCTATGAGGGATTGTCGGCGGGCATCATGAGCGCGAATCCGCCGTATGGATACACGTACACATCGGCCGCGCCGCCGCTGTTTGCGTCGCCCTTTACCGTGGCTGCGACTGGCGCCAATGCCGACGAAGGCCCGGGCTTCCAGCAGCGTTTCCCGCTGCAAAAAGTCGCATACGGCGCCAGCCCCTCCAATACCAACAGCAACGTCAACTGGGCGCAGTTTGAGCCGCTGGTCGGCATTCCCGCACTCGATCCGGCGGACGTGACGCCCTACGCGCAGCACTGGATGGCCAGCATCGAGCGCCAGTTCTCCGGCGCCGCGCTCATCTCCATCAGCTACATCGGAACGTCGACGCATCATCTGCTGGTGCTGGAAGAAGCCAACCCCGCCAACCCGGCGCTCTGTTTGTCGCTTGGCTCGTCCGTATGCGGGCCATTCAATGAGCAGGCCGCGCGCACCCAATTCGGCCCCGCCTTCGGCAGCGTCGAGTTACAGCGAACCATTGCCAACGCGAACTACAATGCTCTTGAAGCCACGGTGAAAACCAACATGCATGGGCTTGACTTACTGGCGAGTTACACCTTCTCCAAGTCCATCGACCAATCCGCTGGCCTGCCGGAGCCGGTGAATCCCGTCAATCCCTCCCTGAGCCGTGGCCTCTCGTCTTTTGATCTGCGGCAAAATCTGGTGACCAGCTTTCATTACTCCCTGCCGGGGCTGAAGGCCGGGAACCGTCTCAACTGGCTCGAATCGGGCTGGTCGCTTGCGGGGATTGCGCGCTTCACTTCAGGATTGCCAGTGGCGCTTCTCAACAACAACGACACTTCGCTGCTCGGCACCATTCCCAACGGCATTAACAACAACGGCGTCGACACGCCGATGTGGTCCGGAAAGTCACTCTCGATTCACACAGATCCACGCCGTGGCCAGCCGGTATTCGATCGAACTCAGCTCATCCTGCCCGCGCAGGGAACCATGGGCAATGCGCGGCGCCGCTTCTTCTCCGGCCCCGGCCTTGAAAACCTGGACGCAACTCTGGCAAGAACGGTGAGTTTCAAAGACGGCCAGGCGCTTGGGTTCCGCGTTGAGGCATTCAACGTGTTCAATCATGCGCAGTTCTTCGGGCCGGCCAGCGTGGAGGGCAACATCTCCTCCACAACATTCGGCGAAGCAGTCAGCGCCATGCCGCCACGGCTGGCGCAGATCGCACTGCGCTACCGCTTTTGAAGCAGTGAAAAAATGAAAATAGTGAATCAGTAAGGAAGAAACCCGGAGGATGTTCCATAAACTGGCTTTGAAAGGGCACGACTTCAGTCGTGCCAAAGACGATTCAAAAATGAGAGGGATGGGGCTTTAGAGGCTGCGGAAAAAGAGCTGTATTGCTTCACGGAAGGCAAAAAGACACCCCCCAGGGGCTGAAGCCCAACTCATTCTATTGGCCTTATCGGCACGACTGAAGTCGTGCCCTGACACTATACGTTCCAAAGTTGAGTTTTTCCGCAGCCTGTTTGGCCACTGCAGGACGCGCTGCAGAACACCCAAACAAAAAAGCCCCCAGCCAGTCGGCCAGGGGCTTTTTTCTTACTTGTGAAGGTGAGCTCTACGCGCTGAACAGCAGAATCCCGGCTGGCTTTTCTTCCGCCGTGGTTTCGTCCGCTGTGATCGGCCGGTAGAACAACTGGTTGGCTTCGAGGTAGACCTCCAGGAAGGCCGGGCGCGCGGTGATTTGCCCGGCGATCAGCGCCTCCGACAGAGGATCTTCCACGTAGCGCTGCAACGCGCGGCGCAGCGGGCGCGCACCGTAGCTGCGATCGGTGAGCGTCTTGTCGAGAATCCATTTCTTCGCTTCTTCGGTTACCGAGATGGTGATGGACTTCTGCGCCAGGTTGGCATTCAAGCTCTGTACCAGGAGCTCGACAATCTGGATCAGGTCGCCATCGGTGAGCGACTGGAAGAGGATGGTCTCGTCGAGGCGGTTGAGGAATTCAGGGTTGAATGCCTTCTTCACCTCGGCCATGACATTCTTTTCGACGGCGTCGTTAATCTGGTCTTCGGCATCGCCGTGGAAGCCAAGCGACTTCTTCTCTTTCACCAGGTACTTGGCGCCGATGTTCGAAGTCATGATGAGGATGACGTTCTTGAAGTCGACGGTATTGCCGAGTCCGTCGGTCAACTGGCCATCTTCAAAGACCTGCAACAGGATGTTGAAGACATCCGGGTGCGCCTTCTCGATTTCGTCGAGCAGGACAACCGAGTAGGGCGAACGCTTGACGCGCTCGGTCAACTGGCCGCCTTCCTCGTAACCAACGTATCCCGGAGGCGAACCGATCAGCTTGGAGACCGAGTGCTTCTCCATGAACTCCGACATATCGAAGCGGATCAGCGCCTTGTCTGACCCGAACAGGAAGTTGGCCAGCGTGCGAGCCATCTCCGTTTTGCCCACGCCCGTGGGTCCGAGGAAGAGGAAGCTGCCGATGGGCCGATGCGGGGATTTGAGACCGGCGCGCGAGCGACGAATCGCGCGGGCAAGCGCCGAAATGGCCTTGTCCTGCGAGATCACGCGCTTGTGCAGTTCTTCTTCCACGCGCAGCAGCTTCTGCGTCTCTTCTTCCTTGATGCTGGTCACCGGAACGCCCGTCCAGCGCGAAACCACATCCTCAATGTCTTCGCGGCCCACAATGCCGGCAGCGGAGTCATCAAGGTGATACTTGTCGCGCAGGGCGCGCAGGTTCTCGCGCTCCTTGCGTTCTTCGTCGCTGTAGAACCGCGCCTTCTCAAACTCATGATTGGCAATCGCCGAATCCATGCGGTGCACGATGAACTTGATGCGCTTCTGAACTTCGGTGATCTCCTCGGGCAGCGAGGTCTGGCGCAGCTTCACGCGCGCGCCTGCTTCGTCGATGAGATCGATGGCCTTGTCGGGCAGAAAGCGGTCCGGGATGTAGCGATTCGAATGCGACACTGCAAACTCGATGGCGGCATCGGTATAGCTGACCGCGTGAAACTTCTCATAGCGGTCCTTGATGCCGTGAATGATCCTGATTGCGTCAACTTCGTTCGGCGGTGGAACTTTCACCGCCTGGAAGCGGCGCTCCAGCGAGCGGTCCTTCTCAATCGACTTGCGGTACTCGCCCGGCGTGGTTGCGCCGATGCACTGGATCTCGCCACGGCTGAGCGCCGGCTTCAGAATGTTGGCCGCATCCAGCGAGCCCTCAGCCGAACCCGCACCAACAAGCGTATGCAGCTCATCGATGAAGACGATGGAGTTTTGATTCTCCATCAACTCTTTCATGATGGTTTTGAGGCGCTCTTCAAACTGGCCGCGGTACTTGGTGCCGGCCACGATGAGCGAGAGATCCAGCCCAAGCACGCGCTTGTCGGCCAGGAAGCTGGGCACTTCGCCGTCGGCGATGCGCTGGGCAAGGCCTTCCACAATGGCCGTCTTGCCCACGCCGGGTTCGCCGATCAGCACCGGGTTGTTCTTGGTGCGGCGGCAGAGGATTTGAATGACGCGCTCGAGTTCGCCGTCGCGGCCCACCAGCGGATCAAGTTGGCCGTCCATCGCGGCCTGGGTCAGGTCGCGGCTGAACTCGGCCAGCAGGCTGCTCTCGCGCTGACGCGCCTGGGCCGGCGCTTTCTCCTGCGTCACGCGGGCCAGCTCATCGCGAATCTGCGCCAGCTTCAGGCCGCGCTCCTGCAATATCTCCGCGGCGAAGCATTTCTCTTCGCGCAACAGCCCCAGCAGCAGATGTTCCGTGCCAATGTGCTTGTGGCCGAGCCGTTCGGCTTCTTCCGCCGCATAGGCCAGCACTCGCTTGCACTCGTTTGAGAGCGGCAGGTCGACAGAGGTGGAAACCTTCTCGCGAATCGTGGTGTGCGCCTCAATCTGTTTGCGGATCGACTCCACCGAGGCATGGGAGCGCAGAAAGCGGTTAGTCAACGCTTTGTCCTCGCGCAGCAGGCCGAGCAGCAGGTGCTCAGTCTCGATATAGGGCGAACCAAACTGGCTGGCCTCGTATCGCGCGAAGAAGATCACACGCCGTGCCTTCTCCGTATAGCGTTCGAACATGGTGTTCTCCCTTGTCGAGCAGGCTATCGGCTGGAGTGGCTGTCCGGTTCAACTTGCCGGCCTCAGCCCAACCCGCACGTGCCTTTCTTTAAACTTCGCCGCCGGAAGCCCCTGGAAAATGAATATCCTGCCCCGAACAGCTCTTTTGGATGAATCTGAGGTATGACCTGAGGCCTTTTGTCCTCATTTGCCTCCGGCCGTCGTGCTGCCCAAGAGACTTCGATCCTGCCACTTCCATCCTGCCCAATCAGCCTGAAGCGGGTTGAAACGCCGCCCAACTTCACGACTGGCTACTAGATGAGACTCAAAACACACCGCAAACGGTGCTTTATCCGATGCTTGTTTTTGATTCAACGGCCTGTTTGGGAAGCGTTTGCAAGGGGAACGAGCCGCCCACCTTCCAGGCGCAAGGCTCGCGTACATCGCGCGGCGAGGTCAAGGTTATGCGTCACCAGGATTGAGGTGAGGCCGTGGCTTCCATGCAGGCGTTCAATCAGATCAAAGACGCGGCCTGCGGTCACTTCGTCCAGGTCGCCCGTAGGTTCGTCGGCCAGCAGCAGCCGGGGATTGTTAACCAGCGCGCGCGCCAGCGCCACACGCTGTTGTTCGCCGCCCGAGAGCTCGCCGGGGCGATGGTCGGCTCGATCGTCTAAACCAACTTCTTTGAGCCAGTTAGCCGCCAATGTGAGCGCCTCGCGTTTCGGTGTGCCGCGAGCGAGCAGCGGCATAGCCACGTTTTCCAGCGCCGTAAACTCCGGCAGCAGGTAATGAAACTGCCACACATAGCCGATTTCCTTATTGCGAAAGGCTGCCGCCTCGCGCGTGGAGAGTTGGGCCATGTTGATTGAGGCGCAGTATACAGTTCCCGCGGAGGGCGTATCAAGCGCGCCCAGAATGTGCAAAAGTGTGCTTTTTCCCGCGCCGGACTGGCCCACGATGGCCACCATCTCGCCGGGTTCGATCTGGAGGTCGAGACCTTGAAAAAGGTTCAGCTCGCCGCGGGCGGTTTTGTAAGTTTTTTTGAGGTTACGGACGTCAACGATGGGCGCTCGCAGGTCCGGGTCCCGCGTGGAGCGGGAGGCCTGGCCGGCAGCCGCTGGAAAGCTTTGCATCATCCTGTTAACTAATTTTAACTTGCCACGCCGGGTGAGGCGCAGATTTACCCGGCGATGGCAGCAATCAGTAGTACTCCGGTGCGGGTTACGATTTGGGAACTAGGGACTGAGGGACTAGGTATTAGGGAGCAGGGGACAGGGAATAGGGATCAGGCATCAGGGATTAGGCAGGGCGGCCGGGTTGAGGCGCGCAATGCGGCCTTTGGGGCCGACGATGAAGGGAAGCGAGAGAGCGTTCCAGTCGCCGTTGTCGAGAGCCTGCCACGTCTTGCCATCGTCGCGGGAGATGTCGGAGCCGTTGGTGCCAGCCGTGATCCAGGCCTTGATCGACTCGCCCCATTGGACGGTGGAGCGGTAGCCGTGCGGCGGGGTGGTGGAAGCTGTCCAGGTTTTGCCGCCGTCCACAGAACGAGCGGCTGTGCCTGCGCTCTGGCTTGGTTTGGCGTAATCGCCGCCGACAATGACTCTGCAACACCAGTCCCGTGCATTGACGGAGAATCCACCGGCTCCGGCTGAGCCCCCGCTCAAAGGTATTGAATTGGTTGAGAATTTTCCATGATTCGATGTGTCCTCGCTGAAGAAGACACGAGGTCCCGCGGGTCCGCCCGTGACGAAAATGAGGCCGTACCGCTCATCCACAAATAGGGCGGAATTGCTGGCAGCAAAAGCTCCTTCGTTGGGCTGAGCCGCGAGGCCATTGGTGCGAATTCTGTTCCATGTGGAGCCTTTGTCTTCCGTCTCCCAATAGGTGAACTGGCCATCGACGGGATCACCCAACATCTGCCCGTCCTTATCGAAGCGATTCGCGAGGATCGCGTCCCAAAACCCATCCTTATCCGGGTTCCTGAACGCCAGTTCCCACGTCTTACACCCATCAACAGTCTTATAAAGCCGGCTCTTGTCCCCCGGTCCGGAAGCCATCACAATCGCCGTTGTAGCATCCCAAGCCTGCACGCCGCGGAAGTCGAGCGTTGCGCCGTCCTTTGCTCCACCAGGAACCGCGCATTGCGTCCAATGCGCGCCGCCATCGACAGTCCTGAGCACTGTGCCGCCGGAGCCGCTGGCCCACGCCACGGTTCCATCCACGGAGTCAATGCCGCGCAGGCTGGCGGTGCTGCCCGAGTCCTGCATCTGCCAGACCTGCGGCGATGGGGCTGGAGCCTGGGCGGCGGCCAAGCCGAGAGAGATGACGAGGAACAAGATAAGACGCATGGCTGGAATTATATGCACTGCATCCCGCCTTCCCGCAGTCACATGCGTGCCCAGGATCACTTTGCTCGCGCGCAGGAACTGCTACAAGAGACACATACCCAGTGAATGGACAACGAACCATCTCATCCCTGATCTTCGCCGCAGCCTTTGCCATGACGGCAGGCACAGCGGCGGGACAGCAATCGTTTGTGGAACGATTCGCCGCGCACAACACCGCGATGACGGCGCTGCAACCGGCTTTTGTGACGCCGCTGGTGGAGTGCGATCCGCGGCTGATCCAATATGTGCGAGCCTCGTTTTCGCACGAGTACACGGCCGCACGGACGGAGACGGTGAGCTACGGAAACGGCCGCGGGTTCGGCGTCATCGCCGGCAATCGCTTCGAGTTCGACTACCTGCCGCCTTCCTACATGCAGCACAACAGCAGCGCGGTAGACGGCCTGGGCGATACTTCAACGCTGGTGAAGTACCGCATTGCCTCAGGCAACGCGGGCCATGGGAGCTTCGATGTGGCGGCGCTGCTGAACCACAGCTTTGCCACCGGCACGTACAAGAATGGCGCGGCGACCGACACATGGGGGCCGACGCTGTCCGGCGGGTACGCGTTCCGGCGGTTCGATGTGCAGTCGTCGCTGGGCGGGACAATGCCGACGGGCAAGATTGCGGCGCAGGGCCGTTCGATTGCCTGGAACGCGCTGGCACAGGCGCATGCCACGCGGCACCTTTGGTTCGAAGTGGAAAACAACGCGACCTTCTACAACCGTGGAGAGCACGACGGCAAGATGCAGAACTTTGTCACGCCGGCGGCTTTCTATATCGTGCGGCGCAAGGAGTGGCAGCCGGCGCATCCGTTCTTCATTCTCGATGGAGGCATGCAGATATCGACTTCCGGCTTCCATACTTACAATCACAATTTGATCTCCGAGGCGCGGATGCTCTTCTAGGAATTCGCTTTGGATTTCCATGGAGAGTATCCGAAGCCGAAGGATAGAAAAGTTGCCGATGAAAAATGAGCCTTGACCTCGTGGCGGCGCTGCGCAAGACTAGAGCTACCGCAGCACAATCAATTCAAGCAGGCAGCGAAAGGCGCACCGGTGACCAGGAAAACGGCCTCGACGGGCGAAGTGTACGCGAAACCGGGTTCCGAGAACTACGGGCTGCATGCCGGTGTCCTCGGCCCTTTGGAGACGCTTGCCCAGTCAGTGTCCGCGATGGCGCCATCTACTTCGCCGTCGCTCACCATTCCGCTGGTGTTTGCGCTGGCAGGCAATGCGACGTGGTTTGTGTATCTGCTGGCCACCGGAGCCACCTTGTTGGTGGGCTTTTGCGTGAGCCGTTTCGCGCGGCTGTCGGCTTCGCCGGGATCGCTCTACTCCTACGCATCCGACACGTTGCCGCCGGCCTTTGGCGTGGTGGCCGCGTGGGGATTGCTGCTGGCCTATCTGGCGACGGGCGCATCCGTGGCGGGCGGAGGACTCTACTACGCCGGAGTGTTCTGGCAGCCGCTGTTTCACGGGATCAAGTGGATGCCGCAGACGCCGCCTTCGCTGCTGATTCTGGCGCTGATATGCGGAGTGGCAGGGTGGATTGCCTACCGCGATGTGAAGCTCTCCGCTGAGCTGATGCTGTGGATCGAGGTGATTTCAGTCAGCCTCATTCTCATCGTGCTGGCCGTGATGATCTTCCACTTCGGTTTTCAAATCGACATGGACCAGTTCCGGCTGAAGGGCGCGTCGGTTTCTTCGCTTGGTCCGGCGCTGGTGCTGGCCATGTTCACCTTTGTGGGCTTTGAGAGCGCCACCACGCTGGGAAACGAGGCGCGCGAACCATTGAAGACCATTCCGCGCGCAGTCATGCAGGCTGTGATTCTTGGCGGTATCTTCTTCATGCTTTGCTCGTACTCCGAGGTGCTGGGGTTCCGCGGCGCATCGTCGATGCTCAGCGATACCGTCAGCCCGCTGCACCAACTTGCGATTAAAGTGGGCGTTTCGCCGCTTGGGGTGGGCATCGACATTGGAGCGGCGGTGGCCATGTTTGCCTGTGTTCTGGCGTGCACTACGGCAGCCGCGCGCGTGCTGCTGCGCATGGCGCATGGCAAAATGCTGCATGCCGCGCTGGAGCGCACCAACAAACGGCATGGCACGCCTGGCACGGCGATCGCGCTGTCGAGCGGACTGATGTTCGCGGCCACTGCGGCGATGGCACTGCGCGGCGTGACCGGCGCCGATATGTACGACCTGCTGGGATCGCTCTCGGTGTTTGGATTTCTGACTGCGTATGCGCTGGTGGCCGTGGCGCTGCCCTTTGCGCGCCGAGCGCTGGGCCAGCATTCGCACTGGGTAGCCGGCATCAGCGTGCTCACCGTGCTGGTAATGATCCTGATTGTCGTCTTCGATCTCAGGTCAGCGACAGACGTGAACCACGCGCGGATTCCCTGGATCTATCTGAGTTATATTTCGCTGGGCGTGGCATGGTATTTTATGCGGCGAACGAAGGCAAACCCCTTAGTCCCCTAGTCCCTTAGGCCCTTAGTCCCTTCACTCTCACTCTTCGCCAATGTCCTCATTCCACACGTCGGGGTGAACGGCGATGTAGCCTTCCAGCAGTTCGCGGCACTCGCGGCTGTCGAGGTCGATCACTTCGACGCCGTGCTCGCGCAGCCAGTCCAATCCGCCCGCAAACGTGCGGCTCTCGCCCACCACCAGCGTGCCAATGCGGAACTGGCGCACCAGGCCGCTGCAATACCAGCAGGGAGCCAGCGTGGTCACCATCACCAGGTCTCGATAGCTGCGCTGCCGGCCGGCGAGGCGAAAGGCGTCGGTCTCCGCATGCACGCTCGGGTCGCCCTGCTGCATACGGCGATTGTGCCCGCGGCTTAGCAGCTTTCCGTCTTTGGTAAACAGGGCCGCGCCAATGGGAATGCCGCCCTCGGCCAAGCCCAGGCGCGCTTCTTCAATCGCTACAGACAACATGATTTGATACAGCGCTGCATCCGTCACGAATTCCCTCACATCTAAAGGATAAGGCATTAGGGATTAGGCATTAGGGATAAGGAGCGATCAATGTGCGTCAGGGCAACTACAATCAACGGTGAAGAATTGAGGAGCAAAACGGCATGAAGACACGCAAATTGGGCAAGAACGGTCCTGAAGTCTCCGCCATTGGGCTAGGCTCCATGGGGATGAGCGACTTCTACGGAGGCCGCGATGAAAACGAGTCGCTGGCCACGCTGGACCGCGCGCTGGAACTGGGGATCAACTTTTTTGACACGTCCGACGCGTATGGCCCGCACAGCAACGAGAGGCTTGTGGGCGGCTGGCTGAAGGGAAAACGAAACCAGATTTTCCTCGCGACAAAATTTGGCATCGTGCGCGACCCGGACAATCCGCTGTTGCGCGGCGTGGACGGTAGCCCGGCCTACGTACGCAAGTCGGTGGAGGGCAGCTTGCGGCGGCTGGGGATTGAGACGATCGATCTCTACTACCAGCATCGCGTTGACCCCAAGACGCCGATTGAAGAGACGGTGGGCGCGATGGCTCGTCTGGTGGAAGAAGGCAAGGTGCGGTTTCTTGGCCTGTCCGAAGCTTCGCCGGCAACCCTCGAGCGCGCGTACAGTGTGCATCCGATTACCGCGCTGCAGACTGAGTACTCGCTGTGGACGCGCGATCCCGAACCGGAGGTTCTGCCGACCACCAGGAAACTCGGCGTGGCCTTTGTGGCATACAGCCCGCTGGGCCGCGGCTTTCTCACCGGCGCCTTCAAGACTCTCGACGACTTTGATGCCGACGACACGCGGCGTCTGCATCCGCGCTTCCAGGGCGAAAACTTTGCGCGCAACCTGGAACTGGTGGAGAAGGTGAAGCAACTGGCCGCGCAGGCAGGCGTGACCGCAAGCCAGCTCGCACTGGCGTGGGTGCTGGCGCAGGGCGAGGATATTGTGCCGATTCCAGGAACCAAGCGGCGCAAATACCTTGAGGAGAATGTGGCCGCGACTGAAATCTCTCTCGCGCCGGAACTGGTTCAGGAACTCGAGAGCATTTTCCCGCCCGATGCCGCAGCCGGCGATCGCTACGCGTCGCCGATGAAGGCGCTGATTGATAAGTAGCGAGCCGGCAAGTTAGCGGAGTTAGTACGCTTCCAGCCTAACTCCGCCAACACGGTGAAAGCCGGCTAAATCAGCATGTTCTCTGAGCTACTTCCACCCTGTCGCCAAGTGCGCTTCGAGCACCTCAAGGAACCGCGCCAGCCACGCAGGATGGGCTGTCCATGCGGGGCCGGTCACCAACTTTCCATCCACGACCGCACCGAAAAAGTCGACCGGCACAAAGGTCCCCCCAGCCAGTTCCACCTCGGGTGCGCATGCGGGATAAGCATTCAGCTTGCGCCCCTTCAGCACTCCCGCCGCGGCCAGTAATTGCGGCCCGTGGCAGAGCGCGGCGATCGGCTTGTTGGCCTGGTCGAAGTGGCGCACAATGTCCAGCACTTTGGCGTTGAGGCGCAAATACTCGGGCGCGCGTCCGCCGGGAACCACGAGAGCGTCGTAGCCGGCCGGATCGACTTCATCAAAGGTCGCGTTGAGCGTGAAGTTATGCCCGCGCTTCTCGGTGTAAGTCTGGTCGCCTTCAAAGTCATGAATCGCGGTGCGGACCTGGTCCCCCCTTTTCTTGCCGGGACAGACGGCGTCTACCGTGTGGCCCACCATCTGCAGGGCCTGGAAGGGAACCATGATTTCGTAATCCTCAACAAAATCGCCGGCAAGCAGCAACAACTTTGCGGATCTCATCTGAAACTCCTCTGAGTGAAAGTATGACGCATCGGAAGGGCGCGATACCTTAAAATTTCGCTATGCCCGATCCTTCGCCGCTGGATGTGCTGAATGCCCGCATTGTCGCCTGCGAACGCTGCCCACGGCTGCGCACCTATTGTGCTGAGGTGGCGCGCGTCCGCAAGAAGGCCTACGCGGAATGGGAGTACTGGGGCAAGCCGGTGCCTTCATTCGGCGATCGGAATGCTCGCGTGATGGCGCTAGGACTGGCGCCCGGCGCGCATGGATCCAACCGCACCGGGCGGCCCTTCACGGGAGATGGATCAGGCGACTTCATGTTTCCCGTGCTTCATGGGGCCGGGTTTGCATCGCAGACTAGGGCCGTCGCGCGCAACGATGGCATGAAGCTCAAGGACCTTTGGATCAGCGCGGTGGTGCGCTGTGCTCCGCCGGACAACAAGCCCACTCCGGAGGAGCAGCGCAATTGCGCGCCGTGGCTCGATGAGGAGGTCGTCCTGCTGAGGAATCTGCGCGTGGTGGTCTGCCTGGGCAAGATATCATTTGATGGTTTGCTGGCGCATGCGATGCGCACTGGAAAGCTCAATGCGCGAAGCGGGTTTGTGTTCGGTCATGGCGCGGAGTACACGCTGCCGGGTGGACTGCACGTCATTGCGAGTTATCATCCATCGCTGCAAAACACCAACACCGGCAAGCTGACGCGGGCGATGTTTCTGCGTGTTTTCAACCGCGCGCGGGATTTGGCGGGATTGGATTAACCGAGGATTGGCGAGGAGAACATGGACAGACTGGAGCGGGAGATCCTGAGAGAATTGCTTCCGGCGGAAAAGGAAGTGCTGCCGCAAACCGCCAAGCATCCGGCGCGCGAAAAGGAATCTGTGCCGCAACTCGACCACTGGTCTGGGGCGGTTCTGCTGGAGCGCGGAGCATATCTGCGCAAGATGGCCCGGTACGGTGATGGACAGGCGAGCGAGACGCTGAAGGAGTATCCGCAGCACGCAACCATGCTCTCGTTCCGCGCCCGCGACGGGGTGGCGGAACTGCATGAAAACTTCGCGGACATCTTCTGCGTTCTGGAGGGGCGCGCAACACTGGTGACTGGCGGTGTCGTGGTCGGTGCACACTCAGTCGGCCCTGGAGAGACGCGCGGCGAGCGGATCGAAGGCGGTTCGCGGCAGGAATTGCGACCCAGCGATGTGGCGCACGTGCCGGCGGGCGTGCCGCACCAGATGCTGGTGGCTGGCGACAAGACATTCACCAGCTTTGTGGTCAAGATTCGCGAGAAACCATAGAGCGCAGAGCCTTCAGTGTCAATTTGCTCATTTCGTTTCGCTCAGGTGTGGAATACTCCGAAGGTGTGCGCGACACGCGCTTACAGAATTCCGAGGGAGATAGTATGAGCGACAGCGTCGAGAAGGATGTACCGGAATTCGATTGGGTGACAGGGCGCGCCATGTGCTCATTACCCGTTGTATTCAAGCAGCTCAAGACCAGTGTGAAAGAAGACGTGATGACCCGCAACGGGCTGCGTCCCATTCATTCCACGTATGCATTCTCAGTGACCGACGCCGGCAGCAGTTTTACGGTGGTCCTGGAAGGCAACGGCGTACACAAGTCCATCGGGTTCAACCTTGCCGAGCACGCCATTGTGGTGAAGGACGAGAAGGGTTATCAGATGTTCGACGTCAGCGTGAAGTTCAATGAAAAAGGCGAGTGCAGGATGATTGCCAACGACGAGAGCCGCGAGTTGTGGGAGATCCGCCGGATGGCGCTCGAGGAGCTGTTGTTTCGCACCTTTTAGGCGGGAATTGGGAATCAAGGACGAAACTGATTGGCGGCCTTCCTTACCAGCAAAACCCAATCCTCGGCGCTGGGCCTGTCCGGAATGACCCATTGACCGGCTTTCGCTGTAACTGTGCCGATAACCTGATATTCCCCGTTTCGTGGATTGAACCATTGGGCCGTATAGGTTGAAGTGTTATCCATTTGATTCAAACTGGCGGGTGTCGTCGCGCTGCCGGTGAACAATACGACATACGTGTCGTCTCCGTCGGAAGAGAGAAACGACCGCGAGGCATCAAGGAAGTAGCCCCACGCATGATCGTTGAACCGCGGAACCAGCTTCCACCATTCCAGGTTTGTATAGAACTTCTTGAAGAATGCAAGCTGATCTCCAGTTGGCAGATCGGCGCCGTCTCGCCACCAGCCGTAATGCTCCGGCATCTCGCAATCGGTTCCGTAATCGGCGGGTTCGCCGGGTTTGGAATAAATATCGTTCCATATGCCATTGGCGCCGTAGCCATAACCGTACATGCCGAATTGGAAGGCTTTGTAAGCCGCGACGAGCGCTCCCCTCGAATCAGTCCAGAAGTGATCGTAGGCGCTTTCGTAGAGCACTGAAGGCTTGGTTGGCAAAGCGTTCCAGAACCCTTCGGCAGTCGCTTTTTCGTTCATTTCGCCCTGCCACTGCACGGCCCAGCCGCTGTGAAACGCCTTTCCAGACCACCACGAGGTCGAAGCGGCCGTGTTATCGGTACTCTCCATGTGCGGCATAACGGGGTGATGATAAGCATCGTTGTCCGCGATGCTCTGTGCGGCCGCGAACCACTTGTTAATCGTCTTGGCGTCGTACGCCCCATAGTAGTTCTTGTCGACTTCCTGGGCAATCGTCCAGATCACTGGATAAGCTCCATAACGCGCTACCCAGTATTTGGCAAGCCGCGCCATATACGCCTCGGTAAAGATCGGAAATAAACCAGGGTCGCCCACCCAGCTAAATTCTGCATTGGCATGCACCAATCCCTGGTCCGCGATGTATTTGAACTTGCGGTCGAGATTTGCGAAACCTGCCAGGTCGGCGCTCGTAAAGCCATGCTTCAAGTCTGCGTCGGCTTCCTCATCGGCGATTGCTTCTTGATGAGTCCGGATTCCCGCGCTCGGCGCCTGGAAGCTAGCCTCCGATTGGAAAACCGTAAATCCCTGCCTCACACGCTTGTCGACGGTATATTTGAACTGCGAGGCCACGCCAGGCGCGTTGGACCTATCGAATCGCTCGTGAGACAGTATCCAGTGCGTATCCCCCAGATAGAAGAACGGGGTCCCATCGGCATAGGTGAGATACCGTCCATTCCCGCTAGCCTTCAAAAAGCCGTGTTTAAAAATCTCAAGATTGCCGGAATACGGGTCGCATTGAACGGTTCTGGTTACACCATGCAGCCCTGGGTTCTTGGCGTCCGTAGCGCTGGTCGCCATGGTCCACATGCCGGTCTGGGTCGGTGCGAACCTGACTTTCCAGATCGCTCCACCATCCCAGAATGCTGGACGGACGATCGTCTTCTTATCCGGTCCAGTAAAGGTCGCGATGACGTCGACATCTTGAAACGGGTCACCATAGGTTACAGAGCTTGTGAGTGCAATTTCGACAGCCTGCCACTGCTGGACTCTCAAATCTGCGGCAAAGACAGTTGGAGCGCAAAAGATCACAGTGCAAAGTGCAACTCCAAGACTCATTTTCAGGCGGAGCCTGCGCGGACGGCAGAGGATACCTTCAGCCGCCTTGATGCATCGTGTCAATCGCTGATTGCTGGGCATACGTTATCGAGTTTACCTGCGTCTTTCAAGAAACTTACGGGGTTAGACGTATGCGAAACGACGCGCACGCGAAGAGTGAAACGCGCATTTGACACCGCGACTTTACGCTTTTCCAAACACTTCACGCACGGCGTCAAGATAAGCCATGCCGTTCACGGTATCGGGTTCCAGATAGCTGCCTTCCGTCCACTCGTTCCAGGAATTTAGAGTGATCAATCTCTTGTCGGGTGGCAGATTTGCCAGGGCAAAGGACTTGGCCGATTCTAACGCAGCTTTGAACGCCTGGGGCGTGTTATCGATAACGACCGATGTATAGGGATAATCGCCTAATCGGTAGTTATCGGTCTGACAGGTGCGCGGCGTCGAGTCCCATCCAACTGTAACATTTGGAAAATAGATTCTTCCCATTGCTTTCGCAGCCGAGGCTCGATAGATCTCATACTGATTCTGGATGTCACGATATTCTGTCGTGAACGCCTTCTCAAACTGCGCGTGATGAATCCAGACATACGAGGTCGTGCTGTCCACTTGCAAACGATCCAAAAGTTCCGGCAGGTTGGTGACTTCGCTTTGGCCAGGAAGAAGTTTCACTCCCCAGGTAACGCAATTCACGTGGATGTTCGGAAATCCAAGTGCGCGCGCCCTTTCCCTCATTTTGTCCAGTGCATGCGCTGCCTGTGCTACTCCTCCCATCCCTTGAACGAACCGGAACACCTCATAAATTGAAAAATATGGGCAGCCGTCAACAAGCAGGTAGGACGGGTGCTGAAACAACTCAAGGAGTCGATCGACCATAGCCTCAAAGGGCTCAGCTCCGATGCCTCCAGCGAATTGCAGGGTAGGCTCACCACCCATCTTGGCCGGTTGGATGTCAAACCAATCGTGGTTCGCCCACATGACTGCAAATTTGAGATCCCGGCAATTCGACGCCTTAAGATAGCCGTCGGTCAAGACCGACTCTAGAAAGGGCCCATCTTTGTACCAATACCAGTCGAAGATGAAAGCATCTATCTTGCTGGCGGAAGCCACCGCAATCTTTTTCTCGAATACTTTGGGGTCCGATTCATCCTCGTATCCCCAAAGCGGTATGCGCGGTTGACGTTCCCCTGGGAATCGAGGCGTAGCAGATTTGACCAGGTTCCATTCCGTCCAGGCGGGCCCATGAGCCTTCACGTTCCGCGCATCCTGATGATAGTTGCCGAAATAATACGCCGCGACCTGACATGCGCCGTCCCTGCCGCGCAGCTGTTCCGCCTCCAGCCGCCAGTCGAATTGAGTGCTGGCAACCAGGGCGGCAGCCCCGGTTAGAAACTTTCGTCTATCCATTGCCCACCTTGAAGTTGCCTGTTCCAGATTCGCTTGAGAAAGGAGTTGGGGGCTACGCGCCTAAACCGCGCCCCCAACTCGAACTCGCATTTCTCCTACCAGATAAACTTCGCCGCGATCTGGATGATGCGTCCTGCCGCTGCCGAGCCAATCGTCCCGAACGAGGGATTGGGAAGGGCTGCGCTCTGTGGGACGCCTGCATTTGGAAAACCGAAGTTAGTGTGATTGAACAGATTGAATCCTTCAAACCGAGTCTGAAGGTTCAGCCGTTCAACCAGCGGAAAGCTCTTGAAGAACGAGGCATCCACATTTTCGACACCAGGCGCACGAAGAATATCCCTCGATGAATCGCCATAGTTCCCCTCCGCAGGCTGAACGAACGACGAGGTGTTGAACCACTCGTCGACGCCCTTATGGAACCCTCCTGCTTTCGGGTTGCCAACCACGTCGGCTCGCTGACCGAAGCACTGATTGATAAAGTTGATATCTGTCGCAGCAACCGAAAACGGAAAGCCGGTTCGCAGACTGACAATCCCGTTAACTTGCCAGCCACCGACCAAAGCATCAAGCGCCCTGGAGCTACTGGCAAGATAGTGCCGGCCTTTGCCGAACGGTAGGTCGGCCGTAAAGCTGCCCACAAAGCTGTTTGTAATATCGAAGCTGCTCGAACTGTAGTCGGCGTTAAAGTCGTATTCGTTCTGTGGACCGTTGCCGGAGGTGTCTCCATTGATGCCCGCTTCAGAAGACTTGTCATCCAGACTGTGCGAGTAAGTGTAGCCCAGGATTGCGCTGTAGTTTCTTCCCGAGTGTTCAAGCTTCGCTTGCAGCGCGTTGTAGTTGGAATGGAAGTCGTAGAAGTGGTCAAGAATCAAGCCGATGTTTGGGTAGGGGATGCGCGCGGAAACCGGTGTGGGATTTGCCGAGTCCCACTTGGTTGGAGCATTCTCCCACACGCGCCCAAGAAGATGCGTGCCCTTGGAGCCGAGATAATCCACTTCGGCCTTCCATCCTCCAAAAATCTCGTGTTCGACGGATAGTTGCCAATCTTGCATGTAAGGCGTGTGTGTCCGCGCCGTTTGGATGAAGAGAAAACCCAGGTCGGTGCTTGTTACAGGAGCTAACGCCGGCGTGACGGGGAACAAGCTGGTGGAAGGGACATCCATAAGGCTCACTTGCTCCGCGAAGGGGTAGCCTCCACCGTCGTCTGCTTCCTTGGTCTCGGCCGTGTCGTAGAAGATCCCATAACCCGCGCGAATCACGGTCTTATCGTTGTCAGAAGGCCTGTAGGCAAAGCCGAAACGCGGAGCAAAATTCAGCACCTGCGCGGGCCCCGGAAAGTGCTCGCCACCGTAGGCATACAGAGAACCTCCGATGCCGCTCGCAATAATCGACTTGTTTGCGGTGTATTCACCCCCCCCAGGAATGTTGGGATCGAGCCAGAAAACGCGGTCAAGATCCTCGACAGGTTTCTTGTTGAAGTCATAGCGAAGACCAGCGTTGATGGTGAGCTTCTGAGAGACTTTCCAATCGTCCTGAATCCAGGGGGCAAAATATCGGAAGCTGTATGCCACTGCATTGGACGACGCAATCGTTGGGGCGTAGGGGGTTGGCGCCAGCGCAGTGGCTTGCGCAACGTAGCCCGTCAGGTAATCCGCAAAGGGATCACCCGACCCTGAACCGTCAAACGTCAACTCGGGAGGCGAAGGGTTGTTTTGGTAAGTGTGCCACCAACGCACGTCCAGTCCGAAGCTGATGGTATGCCTCTTGACGTTCCACGTTACCGCGTCCGAGACGGAGTATGGCTGTTCGTTATATTGCTGAATCACTGTATCTCCGCCAAAGCCACTTAGGTTGTCCCCACGGAACCCAAAAAACGGGAACGGGAGATCGGGAGAAAATGGGTAGAGATTTTGCAGGCCTAACGCGTTGAGTGCGGCAGCAGTCGTCGGCTGTCCTTCGAGGTTGGCTCCTTCGGACATATATCCGAAGCGTGCTTGATTGAGCAAGGTTGGAGAGAAGGTGTGAGTCCAGCTTCCAACAACGCTCTTTGAGGTCTCGCTGAAGTTCGCCAATCCTTCCGCGAAGCCTCCTCCGGTGCTTTGCGAAGTTGCCACATAAGCCGTCTGTGTATATCGACCAAATATGTTATCGTGCGTTCCGATTGCCTGGTCGAAGCGATAGGTCTGCTGGTCCGAATCTGTGGGCAGTGAGAAAGTAACAAAGTAGTTTCCCTGCGGTTCCGTGCTGTTCGGATTTGGAATGTGGCTCAGGGAATTTGTCGCGAGCGTGGAGAATGTGGATGGGTCAATGAAGTTATTCGCATACGGGACCTTCGTGAAGGGATTCACGATTGGGTCTGTGAATTGGCCCCCCTTTTCGGCCTCTGTAGGCACGGTTCGGAAATTGTTCGTCGATGTCTTCGACCTCAGGCCTTCGTAATTCGCGAGGAAGAAGGTCTTGTTATGCCCGTTATAGAGGCGTGGAATGACGACGGGACCGCTGAGCACGTATCCGAACTGGTTTTGACGAAGCGGCGGGTTCTTGGCCCCGGCGGGGGTAAAGTAGCCCTTGGCGTCAAGAGCGTCGTTCCTGAAAAAGTCATAGGCTGTTCCGTGAACCTGATTTGCCCCGGACCGGGTGCTGATATTCAGTTGGTTGGCGCCTCCGCCGTATGCAGCGGAATAGCCCTTGGTCTGCTCCTGGAACTCCTGCAATATGTCGATGGATGGAACCACAGCGGGTGTCTGGTAATACGTGTCGTTGATGTTGATGCCATCCAGAAAGTACTGGTTGGAGGTCGGACGCGAACCTTGAATCGTGAGCGAGCCACCTTCGTTTGCGCGCAGAGAGCCTTGCTCGCCGCTGCTGGAGACAGCTCCCGAATTGAGCAGAAGCAGTTGAGTGAAATTGCGGCCATTCAGGGGTAGATCAACAATCTCTTCCCCTGTCACTACCTGCCCAATGGCTCCATTCTCCGTATCGAGGCTTATCGCTTCGGCGTTCACGTTGACAGTCTGCTGTTCCGAACCTGGCGCAAGCTTTAAATCGACACGCGCTTCAGAGCCGACAGTCAATTCAACGTTCAAAGCTGTGGTTGTTGAGAACCCCTTCGCAACAACAGTCACGCGATATGTGCCGGGCTTCAAGGAAGCAACAGAGAAAGTGCCGGCTGCAGAGGTGGTGGTCTGCTGTGTGACGTTCGTGTCAGCTTCGGTAATGCTGACCTGCGCTCCAGGAATCACAGCGCCTGTCGAATCGACCACCGTTCCGACGATCGTCCCAGTGGCGCCGCCACTCTGTGCGTTGCCCACTGTGAGAGCCGATAGCAGTACTGTGCATACCAGCATCGCTCTAAGATGGCGAGTGAACTGGCGGGTAATCTCCAACTCCAGCAATGCGTTGACGAATGAGTAGCGCTTCTGAAACGTCTCAGTTCCTGATTGCCTAAGCGTCGCAGGGCTCGCGAATCGGATTGGTTCGTACATGGGGTAAACCTCCAAATCAAGTGGTTGTTGCGTCTCTGTTTCCGGCGAAGCATGAATCCGCACTTACTTGCAATAGGGGAATTACTTCGCAGCGGAAACCCTAAGGGCGGGATGAAACGACAGTCAAGGAGCGTAGTGGCTGGTTTATGCGATTTCATTCTACGAACTCCGAGGCCGTCTTATGAATAACGAGAATCGCTTATCGCGCCGCATTTGGCATATTTACGAGATAATAGGCCCGCCTGCCAACTCTTTGCTTGACGCATAATTTTGCCAGGTGAAATTATCGATGAATGAACAAGAAGAGAAACTCCGATAGCCAACCGGAAAGAATCGCACCGTACCAGATTGAGTCAGTGGCGCGCGCTTGTCGCCTTTTGCGGATTCTTCAGAACGAGGGAAGCTTGCCTTTGTTCGAACTCGCTGAGGTTGCGCACTTGAGCAGGCCAACCGTCTTCCGGCTGACGACCACTCTGCAGGCGAACGGCATGGTGGTGAAAGACGGAAGCCGGAAATATCGGCTGGCTGGCGGATTTTCTCCTGGACGACGGTACAAAATCGGTTACCTGGCGGAGACCGGCGAAACCTCCTTTTACCGCGCTGTCGGCCGCGGGCTCATAGAAAGCGGAGAGCGGGCGGGAATCGATCTTGTGGTCCTGAATAGCCAGCACAACCCTGATGTTGCGCTGGAAAATGTAGAAAGGCTGCTCGACGAAAATGTCGATCTCGTCATGATGTTTCAATCCTATTCTCAGATCGCTGCGGTCATCTCCACGCGGACCAGCAGCAAAAAATTGCCACTCATTGCAATCGAAATGCCTCATCCCAATGCCATCTACTTTGGCGTGGACAATTGTCATGCCGGGCTTACGGCTGGACGTTACCTGGCGCATTGGGCGCAGAAGCACTGGAAAGGGGAAGTAGATGAAATCCTGTTGGTCGGCGCACCGCGGGCTGGTTCCTTGCCTGAGGCACGGCTCACCGGAAGCCTTCTGGGGATTAACGAGGTGCTTCCCAATTCAGCGCAGGCAAAGATCGCGACAGTCAATGGAGACTGGAAGTTCGATGAAAGTCGTGAGAAAGTCAAACGGCACCTCGCCAAATCGAAAGCGAAAAGAATTCTCGTAAGCGCAATTTTCGATCCAAGCGCCCTTGGCGCATTGGAGGCATTCAGAGATGCCGACCGACTTCAGGATTGTGCGATCGTCGGGCAGAATGGTTCCATTGAGGCTCGTCTTCAAATGCGCAAATCCAATTCACGTCTGATAGGCTCGGTGGCGTATTTCCCAGAGCGATATGGCGAGCAGTTAATCGCACTTGCGTTGGACCTCCTCACTCAGCGAGTTCCGGTTCCCAATGCTGTTTTTATCAAGCATCAGCTGATTACGCCAGGCAACCTGAAGCAGCATTACGGGCGCGAGATGCAGACCGCAAAAACAGCCTGAGCAAGCTGACTCTCGGTTAGGTGTTCAAGTTTGTAGCGAGTGATGACGTCACCCGAGTCGCGGCTACCAGAACGGGCTTTTCGGCACCTTCGTTCAGCAGCTTGATCGAAGGAACGATGTGCTTCCATAGCGCGCTCTCTGTTTTATATTCGGCCACCGGATGCACCTCTTGGCGCATGATGCCCTTAACGCGGTAGTGCCATACCCACACTTCTTTTCCAGCAGACCTTTTCTCGCGCCGGATGGAGACTCTCTGGTATCTTGTTGACCTGCTGATCGCCTCCACCCGCGTCCAATGCCGCTCAATGAGCACGTTTCTACTGTCTGTGGGTACTGTGGGTGATGTAAACTTAGCAAGTAGTTGATTTTAATCGGTTGCGGGAGTAGTTCAGTGGCAGAACGTCAGCTTCCCAAGCTGAATGTCGCCGGTTCGATCCCGGTCTCCCGCTCCAGATTCTAAAGCACTTATAGGCAAAATGATACTGCGATAATTCCCACGAACCCCATTGCGATCTGAAACGGACCATTGGGAAAGTATCAACGTGAATCCATCCGAAGAATCAACCGCCAGGACAACGATGTTTGGGAGTGGAGATACCGCATCAAGGGCGTGATGCGCCAGGAAACTTTCTACTCCTACGCGGTCCCGGCAACCTGAACACTCTTGGACTGTTCAGGGACTGGGTACTTCGCCTCTGGGGGAAAACACTCCGTCGGCGTAGTCAAAAGAGCCGGTTCATTTGGACTCGCCGTGTTGCGCTTGCCGATCCATGGCTTCCTCGTCCAAAGAAGCTCCATCCATATCCCGAAGTTCGTTTCGCCGCGAGTCATCCAAGATAAGAGCCGCATGCGCTTGTCAGCGCTCGTACGGATTTGCGCGGGGAATCAGGCAACCAGTATCCCTACCGCGACCAACAGTCGAGGTCGAGTACCGCAGTTCCGTGACGAGATGCCGATGATATCGGGACCTATCTCGTGCCCTCGCGACTGAATCGACGACGTGCACTAAATGCCGGCTGCGGACAATTGAGGCGCGGCAACGAGAGATGCTATCGGCGCTGAGGCCGCGCATTCATGCGAGCCACAGAGTGCCGAATGCGAAGCTCGGTTTCCAATTCGATCTCTTTCGGGGGATCGACGGAGCCCTCGATGCGCTCCAACAAAAGTCGCGCCGCGGCAAAGCCAAGTTGATACCCGGGCTGATAGACGGTGGTCAGTGCGGGATCGGTCAACTCGGTCAAATCGAGGCCGTCAAAGCTGATCACTGAAACATCTTTGGGACAGACGAGCTTCGCATCACGGATTGCCAGCAGAGCGCCCATGGCCATCAGGTCGTTGGTGGCGAAGATTGCGGTGGGACGGGGAAGCAGTTGGAGCAGCCGCTTGGCCGACGTATAGCCGCTGTTGCGGTCAAATTGAGCCTCCTGGATGTATTCAGGAGCAATCGGAATACCGGCGTCTTCCAGGGCCTGACAAAAGCCGCGCAAGCGCTCCAGGGCATTTGTCAAATGCGAAGGGCCTGAGATGACGCCAATTTTTCGATGTCCCATCTGGACAAGGTGCTGCGCGGCCTTATAAGCGCCGTCCCTGTTGGCAACCGTCACCAGGTCACCCTTCCAGCCAACGGGCCGGCGGTCAACACAGACGACTGGGGGGCCTGACATGTTCTCGGATATTGTGCTGTCTGGAGACGGAATGATCAGGATACCCGCGGGAAGAAAGGATTTCAACTGACCCAGATAGATGCTTTCCTTCTTGGGGTCGTTATCCGTGTTGCAAAGAACCAGCCGATAAGAATCCTTATATGCAACGTCTTCCACGCCGCGCACAACACCGGGAAAAAACGGGTTGGTAATATCCGGAATAATCATCCCAATCATGTTGGTTTTATTGAGGCGAAGCCCACGGGATAATTCATTCGGCTCGTATCCCAGATTCTTCACGGCCTTCAGCACTCTTTGGCGCAACGGCTCGCGCACCGTCGCGGTACCGTTAATGACATGGGAGACCGTACCGAGAGAGACAGCGGCCGCTCTGGCAATCTGGTGCATGGTGACTCGCGCTTCAGGTTTCACTCGGCTCCTCGCATGGATCGCGGCCTCGGCGGTTGATTGGCTAAGCTCTTATTCTTTCATTTCTCGTCCACCGCGCAGCGGAAGCCAATGGTCCCCGAACGATCGATGCTTGGCGCCATCAGAAGATACTTGCCATGCTGCGAGAGCTTGTAAGCTTGCGGGAAATACCAACGCGATCCCTGCGGTTGATAGTGGCTTCCGCCGCGCATGACCGCGGCCCGTGTGTGTTCGTCCACGTACTCGTCCGTCCATTGCCAGACGTTGCCCACCATGTCCATGACACCAAATGGACTTGCCCCGCTCGGATGCGCGTCCACGTCGCTGGCGGGCTGCGCGTCGCGTCCCTTGTTGGGAAAAGGAACATAAACGCCGGCCGGCGCAATCTGGACAATGCCATCGGGCCCAGGCAAAGGAGGTTGAGGCCAGAGATTCCCCCACGGATAGAGACGGCCGTCGGTGCCCTGCGCCGCATACTGCCATTCCCATTCGCGCGGCAGGCGCTTGCCCGCCCAGTGCGCGTAGGCGCGAGCGTCCTCCAGCGAGACCCAGGTCACCGGCTTGTTCCCCCAACCATCAGGGTAGTTTCCATTGCTCCAGTCCTTGAGAAAGTTATGGTCATCCGCCGGATGGTAATGTGTGCCATCGAGAAAGCGTTTATAGTCTGCGTTGGTCACTGGAAACTTGTCCATCCAGAACGATCCGATATGGATCTTGTGTTCATGGTATCTCCTGGCGGAACTCTCCCATGGATATTGAAAGTCAACACCGTCGTCATTCTGGCCCTCGATTTCGATACCGTTGACGCGAAAGACGTAGTCCGCTTCCGGGATTCTCACCATTCTGTCAGGCGGTGCGGAAGCTGCCTTGGTCTTCTCAATAGGAACCAGTTGCTGCGGGATCGAGTGCCATTCATGTGAGAACTCCGCCAGCGGATGCGCGCTCAGTGTTCGCATCCCTGCGAGCAGCGAATCGAGTTTCGGGTCCTGCCCGGTCTCTTCCAGGATGGCGCCGAACCCATTGCTCTCGATATCAAACGCGATGACTGAGAAGTTGCCCTCGCGCTCCGGGTGTAGTTCCACTCCATGCCATAGATCAAAGAAGTGCGCATCCGCTTGATAGGGGACAAGCATCTGCCGGCCAGAAGCGCCATATCCGTTCCTGTTGACGATGGTCCAAAGCGTTTCAGTCTTTCCGGGCCACTCGCTCGCGAAAATCCCGAATTGCTGCATGGGGAAGTGCGGTTCCCATTGGGGGCTGATCAGCAGAGGAGCAACGGAACGTTCAATGGTCGCTGTCCGGCGAAGAGCCTCCGCGTCGCGCGGCGTCATCTGGTTCCAGATGCCCCAGATATTTTCCCAGCTCTCAAAGCCAACACCGTTGAAGAAGGCCTCCTGCAGGTCATCTGTATGATCGTGAGCCCAGCGATTTGAAATGTTCACCATGTGGCGAGGTTCCAGCCACTTGAAGCGGCTCACCGACGGCACGAAGTTATAGCTCCAGTAACCCCATGTCAAGCTGTTGTACGCAAGCATCTCCTCGGAACCCGGCCCGAGCTCCGGTTCCAGCGCCAGCGGATGACCCTTGCTGTCTGAGGCCGCGCGAAAGTTGTGCGGGATTCCCTCCAGGGTGTCGCCGTTAATGCCGTCGGCGCCCACGGAAGTCAGTTCACGCGAGATCGCTTCGGCATCGGAGACGCCCTCGTCGTGCGTTCCCTGATCCCAAAGCATGATCGGAAAGAGAACCCGCACATTGTGCTTGTGAAAGTCATCGACCATCTGTTTTACGCCCGCCACTCCGCCGGGAAGATCACGGAAGAGATCGTATTGATTGCGGCTATCGATGCCGATATTGGAGTAGGTGTGCCAGATGAGTACGCTGTCGATGCCGCCATAGCGCTTGTTCACGTCATCGAGATAACGATCGACGGTGTACGCGCGCGTCGAAGGATCATAAAACTTGCGGTCATGAATCATCATCTGCGGCTGCACAAAGCTTGACTGCGTCCACAGCAGCGCAGGCTCCCGATAGAGGAAATCGTCATATCCCACACGAATCAGCCTCTCCGCGCGCCAATGCGTGATGTCCCGCAGCCACTCGCTGACCTGAAAGCTGGCGCACGTTGCGGGCGGTCCCGGCGCGTTCCACTCCGGGACGGCTGCGCACGTCGGCCCGGGAATCTGTTCCCACGCCGGATGAACCAGCGTGTCCTGAGCACAGGCGGCAGAGACCAGCACCAGGTATGCAAAAGCTGAGCAAAGAGAACTGCGAAGGCAACTCACGATTTATCCTCCAGAAACCACGGATGTCCTAAGAGACGGCAGAGAGGAATATAAAAGCTTTTAATTCAGATGTACAGTTTCTTTAAAAAGCGGATTGTGGTCGGCGCCGGTGCGTTGGGCGCGATCACGATGGGCAGACGACCGCCATCCAATGCCATTGCGGCGTCGATTAGCGGACAATCTATTCTCTCTAAATCAATGAAAATAATGTATTAATTCCGGAGAGAGCCGTGACGCCCATATCTGTTTGGAGCACTCTCAAACAGCGCCGGCAGGCACAAAATTTGGCAGGCCAGAAAAATAGTTGACAAGATTAAAATTGCGGGTTTAATATTCGTCGCGTCAGAATTTGAAAGGTTTCAAGACGCTTCCGTTCTTTGCAGCGAGTAGCGATCAACGAAGAGGAGACACCTATGGGATCGACTTTGAGGCTGGTTGGCCTTCGCACTTTCGCGGTGCTGGCCATGTTGCTGTTCCTGACCACCGCTGGCCGGGCGCAGTATGCAAGTGGAATCGAGGGAACGGTTGTTGACCAGAGCGGCGCAGCGATCACGGGAGCCCAATGGACGGTGATCAACCAGGACACGCAGGTTCAACAAATCGTCTTCTCCGACGCGCAGGGTTTCGTTCGTGTCCAGCACCTGGCGCCCGGCAGGTATCGCATCCAAATCGCTGCAACTGGATTCGAGAAGTGGGAACAGAAAGATATTCTGGTGGAAGGCAATGCGATCCGCGCCGTCTATCCCAAGCTCAAAGTGGGCCAGAGTGTGGCTACCGTTGAGGTCCGCGCAGAAACGGAAGCCCTTGAAACAAACCAGGGCACCATGAGCCGCACACTCGAAGATCAAACTGTTGCCGAGTCTCCCCTTGTTGGACAAAACCTCTATGCCAGCGTTGGTTCTCTCGCTCCCGGCGTCACCGGCCTCGGAGATGCCTCCGGGTCCATCGCATCCGCCGGATCGCAGGGCACCAACAGCTTCAGTACTGAGGCCGGCTTCCAAATCAACGCCGCCGGCCAGCGCCAGGACGCGAACGAATTCCAAGTGGATGGAACCACCGTCAACGGCGACTCGCGCGACGGCGTGGTCAACATCACCCCTGAGCCCGACACGGTTGCTGAAATGAAGGTGACGGCCGCAACCTTCTCCGCGGAAAAGGGACTGCAAAGCGGAGCCCTGATTGAGCTCTTTACCAAGCCCGGATCGAATCGGTTCCACGGAACGCTCTCTGAGATGCACACAGACGCGGCAATGACAGCCCGCACCAGGTTTCAAACGGTCGTGCCGCATTCCCTGCGCAATGATTTCGGCGGCACGGTCGGCGGCCCGATCTTCAAGAATCACACCTTCTTCTTCGGTTCATTGTTTTGGATGAAGAGCCTGCTGGGCGAAACGTTCAATGAGAATCTTGAGACCCAGGCCTACGAGCAATACGTTGAGACGAACTTTCCCAATTCGCTCGCGGCTATGTTCTTCAAGGACGCGCCTCCGTCGGCCTACCCAAGCTCAAACTTCCAGACCATGGCACAGAATGAAGCCAACTACGGCAACAGCATCTACACTCCGCCTGATATTCCCGGCAACCTGCAAGTCGCTGGCGAGACGTTGATCAATGCCTCTCCATTCAACAATGGCTTCCAGGGACACGTCCGCATCGACCACAACTTCAACAACGACAGGGACAAGCTCTTCTATAGTTTGTTCAACAACCACACACAAGCCCAGCATGTGGATCCAAGGCCGGCATACACCTACGTCGCGCCCAACAGCGGCATGTATAACAAGCTCGACTACCTCCACACGTTTTCGCCAACCATCGTCAACGAGGCAAGCGTAACGTTTGGCCGTATCACAGGATCACAGCCCGCTCCCTTCTCCTCGCTGCCAACTATCTATTACATCGGCGGCATCGACGATGATTTTTCTCAGTGGGGCCCTTCCGGCTGGGTGCAAAATAACTGGTATGCGCATGACACATTGAATTTCACCAGGGGCAAGCACACGCTGCGCGTAGGCGTGGATGTGGATCGGCTCGCCGATCTCGATGACTTTGAGAATGGCGATGTCCGTCCCTACTTCTACTTCCTCGATCTCGCGGATATGGCAGCCGATCACCCGTTCTACCAGAGCGGCCCGGTCATGAATCCGACCACCGGCCTGGTAGCCACCAACATCTACCAGCAGGTGCACCTCAGCTATGTCGCGCCCTATGTGCAGGACGACTGGAAGGTGACCAGCCGCCTCACGCTCACCCTTGGATTGCGCTTCGACGATTACGGACATCTGTCCAGCGTGAAAAACAGTGGAAGCCCCATCGCGTTCTTCACGCCCGGCGCCGGCACTACCTTTCAGGATCAGGTCACCAATGGATCCATGCAGGTTCGCGGAAGCGACGGCATTGCAACCAAGAACAACCAATTTCGCATGGCGCCACGCATCGGCTTCGCCTTGGATCTCTTCGGCAACGGAACAACAGCGATACACGGCGGCTACGGCCTCTTCAACAACAGGGTCGGCGAGTATTCCTATGTAAATCAAATGCGGGTAAACCCACCGAGCGACGTAAACCCGGTAATCGATATCTTCAACCCCGGTGTCACGCCGGCCAACTTCTCGTATGGCACCAGCACTTCAGGGGCAACCGGCTTTGCACCACCGCCCGGGATCTCCTTCCAGGTCGATCCACACGGCGGAATCGTCGGAACCCGCATTTCGGTTGGGGGAGTCGATCCCAATCTGAAAACGCCTCTTGTGCATAGCTGGGCTATCGGCCTGCAGCAAAAGATCGCCGGCTTTGTCATGGAACTCGACTACTTCGGAACCGCCAGCCGTAATCTCTATCTCCAGACGGACGTCAACCGATTCGCCGGAGACGAAATCATCAACAACGGAAACCAGGCAAGGCTGAACCAGAGCTTCGGTTCTATCGTGTACGGAAGAAGCATCGGCATCGCCAACTCCAACGTCGGCGCGTTCGGCGTCTCCCGCCATTTCTCGAAAGGTTGGACCGCGCACGCAATCTACACCTGGGGCAAGTCGCTTGACCTGACCAGTAATAACGACAACGGTGTCGGAGGAGACGGCAGTGCCGAGGGTGTGTTCAATGCGGATAACGTTCCGTTCCAGTACGGTCGCTCCGACTACGATTCTCGCCAGCGCTTCTCCGGAGACGCTGTCTGGAGCGTGCCCGGGGTCAAGACCGGCATCGGCCACCTGATCACCTCAGGCTGGACGCTGTCTCCAATCATCATCCTGCAATCCGGCCAGCCGTTCACCGTGTACACATCGGCGCAGTACTCCAACGGCGGCGACTTCAACGCAGACGGCTACGACTTCGACCTGCCCAACACTCCGAAATTCGGCAATCACATCAAGACCAATCGTTCGAGTTTTGTAAATGGCTTGTTCCAAAAAAGCGACTTTCCAGTTCCGGCGGTGGGAACCGAAGGCAATCTCGGCCGCAATACCTTCGACGGGCCCGGATTTGCGAACGTCAACCTCTCCGCACAGCGCAGCTTCGCTCTACCGAAGCTCGGTGAAGCAGCCAGGTTTGAGATTCGCGGAGAACTGTTCAATCTCTTCAACCGCGTAAACCTGGTTGAGCCTGTCAGCGATTTGAGCAACAGCCTGTTCGGATTCTCGGAAAACCAGGACGCAGCACGCGATATCCAGGTATCAGCACATATCCGATTCTAGGTGCTGAAGCATTGCCGGCCGCGCAGACCCCAGACTGCGCAGCCGGCAATGCACTTCACAATTCGAAAAAATCTGGAAAACAGCGATCTCTTGCGGATGCCAGGTTTCCGTGTCCTGCTGGCTGAACTGAACGGGGTTGAGGAGGCAACATGTTTCACCCGGAAGCATATGGCATCGCACCCATGTTGATGCTGCTCAGTATGCTTCGCTGGGGATCGTGGGCCAACACGCAGAAGCTTGCGGCCGGCTACTCCTTCCAACTGTTCTATTGGGACTACGTGATCGGAATGGTCCTGGCCAGCCTGCTGTGGGGATTTACCCTCGGCAGTCTCGTATGCGATCGGGCAAGGAGCCACCATGGTGTCGGCGGCCTGGGGCGTATTCGTCTGGCGCGAGTTTGCAACCGCGCCGGCAAACTCACGAAAACTGCTTCCATTTATGTTCGTCTTCATTTTAATCGGGCTCACAGCAATTGCCGTCGCGCCCATTTTTTAATGACAGGTGCCTTTTTATGCGGAAATCGATTGTAGTTGTAGGAAGCTTGAATCTGGATCTGGTCGCAAGCGTGAATCGCCTCCCTGCGCTCGGAGAGACGATCATCGGACTGGACTTCAACACGTATGGCGGGGGCAAGGGAGCCAATCAGGCTGTTGCGCTGGCTCGCCTCGGCGCCTCGGTCAAGATGATCGGCAAACTCGGAAGCGATGCTTTTGCAAGACAACTCCGCGAGGGAGTTGAGCGGGCCGGCGTCGATACAAGTTGCGTGGAAAATGCGCCTGGCTCCTCTGGAACGGCTCTCATTACAACTTCAGCCGAGGGCGACAACACAATTGTTGTCATCGCAGGAGCCAACGGTCAGCTGCTCCCAGACGACATCGAGAAATACCGGTCTCAGATTGAAGAGGCCTCCATGGTGCTTGGCCAGTTGGAGATCCCGCGCGAGACCACAGAGTATCTTGGCCGGCTGGTGCGGTTCGCAGGTGTCCCGTTTCTTCTGGACCCCGCGCCTGCTTATCCGCTCACAGAGGAATTGTTGCGCAGTGTCACATGGCTCACTCCGAATGAGACTGAGGCACAACTGCTCCTGGCCGCCCACTGGCCCGAAGCGTCAACACTTTCCCCTCCTGAATCCGCGGAGAGGTTGTTGAGCCTGGGCGTGAGGAACGTGATTCTCAAGCTCGGCGCAAGGGGTGTATATTTGGCGGGGAAAGATGTGGAAGGCACATTCGTCGACGCCTTTCCTGTCACTCCCGTCGATACCACCGCAGCCGGCGACGCATTCAACGGTGCTTTCGCATTTGCCCTTACAGAAAACAGGATGGCTCCGCAGGAAGCCGCTCGATTCGCCTGTGCTGTGGCAGCTTTGTCGGTAACCAGATCAGGAGCTCAAACGTCGATGCCAAGTCTCACCGAGTGCGAGGATTTTCTTGAGGGGGCAAGGTCACATGTCTCAGCCTGAGCGCGTCGGCGGCGTACACGGAAGTGGGGAACCGGAACGGAATTCCTGCGCAGCGCGGTTTGTGGAAATTTGTCTGCCATGACAGTAGGATTGACGTGAATGGCTCATGCGGGCAAAACGGTGAATAAGTGTGGGCTCAAGCCTGCCTGCATCTCTGTGCTGATGGCTGGTGCGCTCTCCCTCGCAGGTATTGCTCAATCTCCCGCTGATTCGTCCCTATTGGCGGCCATTGGCGCGGGCCATTACGACGAAGCAGTGAAGCTTGCGGATGCGAGCCTGCAGACCAGCCCCCGGAATCCGTGGCTTTGGACCATGCGTGGAGTGGCGCTGGATGGAATGGGGAACTCCGCGGAAAGTCTCAAAAGCCTGGATAAGGCGCTCGCTCTCGATCCGAAATACGTCCCTGCATTGAAGGCAGCTTCGCAGTTCTCCTATCGGCGCCACAATGCGCGGGCATCGGAATATTTGAATCGCCTCCTGGCCATTCGGCCTGATGAACCCGCAGCCAATGCGATGGCCGGCGTCCTCGACTTCGAGGCGCACAACTGCGCCCGTGCGATTCCGCACTTTGAAAAAAGCGCGCAGTTGGTGCTGAACGACGAAACTTCGGCAACAGAGTATGCCGCTTGCCTGGTTGATGAGCACCGATCCGCGGAATCCGTTTCAATTCTGGATCAAGCCCTTCGTCTTCGCCCCTCAAGCCACAACCTCCGCTACGATCTTGCTGTCTCGCAGGTTGAAAGCGGGCACAGCGCAGACGCCCTCTCAACGTTGCAAGCTTCCGATGACATTGATTCAGGCATGCTCAATCTTCGCGCATCCATTGAGAGCACGGCAGGCAACCCGGCCGCGGCATTCGCTGACTTGGGGCGCGCAGCCGATATGAGTCCGCTTGAAGAGCGTAACTACCTTGATATGGCGCTGCTCTGCCTTGACCATGATCAGGATCAGCGCGCCGTAAATTCTCTCACGCTGGGCATTTCTCATCTACCCAAGGCTGCTGCGCTCTACGCGGTTCGTGGAATCGCCTATGCACAGATGTCAAAGTATGAGGAGTCCGCGCAGGACTTCGCGCAGGCAACCGAACTTGATCCCCAAGGTTCTTTCGGCAAGGCCGCCCACACTGTGCTCGACATGGAAACCAATAAGCCGGAGGTAGCGAAACAATCCCTGCTCAAGCAGTTGGAGAAGGATCCGAACGACCCCGAGGCAAACACGCTGCTTGCCGATCTCCTTCTCCACGAAAACGCCGCGCCCTCGACTCCGGAATTCGCACAGGCCAAAGCCGCCGTCACGCGTGCATTGAACGGCAGGCCTGACTCCATCGATGCGTTGAACCTCAGGGGAAGAATTGAGTATGACGACGACCATCTCGTAGACGCTTTGCCGTATCTGGAAAGAGCATACAAAGTGGATCCGCAAAACCACGCTACGCTCAATCAACTGCTGCTGATCTATCGCAAGCTGGGACGCAAAGAAGATGCTGTGCGAGTGGCTGACCAACTGAAGTCCTCATTTGTCAAAGAAGCGCGTCAGAATCAGGATGAATTCCGAACTGCGCCTGCACACTGACGAACGCACGATTACAAGCCGGCAATTGTCTGATCGCAGAAAAGTCCGATGCAAGCAATCCTGCCCGCGGAAAGCGGCCGGAGAAACCCGCCGGATCAGCCAGAGGTATGTGCGTCATGCGCCTTGACGCTTTGAAATGAGTCCGTTTTTCCGATCGCCAGGGAGACGACACAATGAAGAAGAAATGGCGGCCCGCGTCCTCACTTGTTCTGATTGCCGTTGTTTTCGCGTTGTGTGCGCACCCAGGTGCGGCAATGCGTCATCCAGCCTCCGCCCAGCCCCAGCAACTGGTGATGTCGCGCGCTGAATACGTTGATCGCGCCAGGGCCATCTGGACTGCGCAAATGATCGGACAATGGACCGGGCTTCTCTTTGAGCATCAGGTGGCCTCGGCACTCAAGAGCACCCCGCTTCGGCCCTCAAAAGGATATGCACCGATTGACGATGATTACTACTACGAGATGGTGGCCATCAGGGCGTTTGAGAAATATGGAATCCATCTCACTGTCGAACAACTGGGAGCCCAGTGGCTCGAAAACAATGCCGGCACGTGGGGCTCCAGTGAACAGGCGCTCTTGCTGCTCAAGCGTGGAGTGAAGCCGCCGGATACAGGCAGCCCGCGCTACAACAAGCTTTGGTGGACCATCGGGCCGCAGTTCTCGAGCGATGTCTACGGCACGCTTGCTCCGGGCATGCCCAATGTCGCCGCGGAAATGGCGCGCCGCTTGACCCATATCAATGGCTATGCGGAAGGCACAGACGGCGCCGTGTTTGTGTCCGGCATGATCAGCCTGGGGTTTGTCGAAACAGACACACGGCAGATTGTCCGCAAAGCAGCACATCTGATATCGCCGCTATCTCCATACCGTCAATGTCTCGATATGGTTATCTCGATGGCTGAGGCTGGCAAGCCGCCGGAGGAGATCTTCCGCGTGATCAACGAACGTTGGGGCATTGAATATCCCGCTACCAACAACGCGGTGGTGAACGGGGGCATCGTCGCCATCAGCGTTTGGTTCGGCAATGGCGACTTTTTGAAAACCGAGAACCTTGCATTTCGAGCGGCAGACTTTGCGGATACCGACTGCAACGCGGCCAATGCCGCATCGGTCGTCGCTGCCATGCATGGAATGTCGGCGCTGCCGGCGGACGAGGTTGCGGCCTTGCACGACCGCATCTACGGCGCCACCATGGGCCCCGTCGCGCTCACGCCACCCGTAGACGAGAGCATTGTCGCCCTGGCAAAACGAACCGCGGTGATTGGCGAAAAGATTCTTCTCGAGCACGGAGCCAGAATGGAAGGGGACAATCTGGTGATTCCTGCGCAACAGCCCACAACGCAAGCGCCGGAGCTGTTCAAGCTCTCCGATCTTACCAAGTGGTGGAATCCTGATTGGACACTGGAACGGGCTGGTTTCGGAGGTGCGGGCGGCGGCCTCGAAGGAATCCGTGGGGACACTTATCTGGAGGGGGACACGCTTGCGATCTGGCCGCGGGATGAAGTCCGTGGAGCGTTGTTGCGTCGCACCGTCGAGCTGGGCGACCGTCCTTCAATCACCTTCGATGCGGGCGCCGATGCGGGGCGCACCTGGCGCCTGGTCGTTTTCGTGAACAATGATAGGGTCCTTGACGAATTGATTGCCGGAGATGCTTTAGCAGAAGGGAACGCATCCGGCCGTCATTGGGAACACATCTCCATTGATCTGGCCGCCTTCAAAGGGCAATCTGTTGTAATCCGACTCTACGATCTGGTGCTCGTGCCCAACCACTACGCAGGTAATTCGTATTGGAGAAACATTCAAGTTCAGTGAACACACCGTGGAGGTCGCCGAGCAGCGCAGGGGGTTCATCGCAAGTCGCGACAAATAGATGAGCTTGCTTGAAACGCCGCATCCATGCGGAATGAATAACGAAGATGAAAAGCAGGCAGAACTGCACATTCGAAAGCTGCCTTGACGGGACCTGGGTATTTCCGTAGTGTCGTTTGCCCCTCCTCCGGCGGTTCGGTTATGCTCAACGTCTCGCAGATTTATCTGGCTTTAATCGCCTGTGGTGAATGGCATGCACACGCGTCCAACATTGGCAAGACTCGCGCTGGAACTGGCGCTGATGGCATTCTGCGCGCATGCGGCGCAAGCTGCCTGCACGGGGCCGCAAGCGCTTGAGGCCAAGTTGCGTACCTCCCATGATCCGCAGTCGTATGCCGACCTGGGCGCCTGGTTCAACAGCCACAATCAATATGCATGTGCCGCCGAGTCGTTTCGCGCGGCTGTTCGCATCGCGCCCCATTCAGCGGAACTCTCTTATTTTCTCGGCCTCAATCTTTGCTCTTCCGGCCATGAAGAGGAAGCGATCGAACCGCTTCAGCATTCCATCGAGATCGATCCCAAGGCTCTTAAACCTCATTTGATTCTGGCTGCCGCGCTCGATCGCCTTCAGCGCAGGAGTGAGGCAAAAGTCCAGTGGGAGGCCGCGCTCGAAATCGATCCAACTTCGACGATCGCCCTCGATGGACTCAGCAAATCCATGATTGCCTCCGGAGATTTTGCCTCCGCCATCAGGCTGCTGCGTGCGGCTGCGAGCAATGAGCAACTCTCGGTCGATTTGGCATTTGCCTACGGCAGGGCAGGGATGCTCGACCAGGCGGCTGCAACTCTCACCGAGGCTCTCCGCAACACTCCTGGCTCTTTGCGTGTAAGCAATGCGTTGGCCACGGTGTTTGCCAATCAGCAGAGGTTTCAGGATGCAACTGACCTGTTGAAACAGACTCTCCGCATGCATCCGGAGGACGATGAAGCGCAGCGCATCTACTTGCGGGTCCTGGTCCTCACTGGCGATGCCGATGATGCGCGACCGCTTGCGGCTGCGCTGCTTTTGCGCGATCCGAAAAACTTCGATGTCCTGAATCTAAGCGGCATCCTCGAGTATCGGGCACAGGAATTCGACGTTGCGCGAAAGCATCTTGAAGACGCAGTCGCACTCAATTCCACCGACTCGAGCTCCAGGTACTATCTCGGGCTTACACTTGCGCATCTTGAAGACGCGCACGGCGCTCGCGAGCAGTTTGAAAAAGCTGTTGTGCTTGATCCATCGAGCGCCGAGGCGCATTTTCAACTTGGAACAGTTCTTCGCAATCTCGGCGAAACCCAACAGGCGCGAGAGCAGTTCACGCTGTCGCGGCAAATGTCGGACGCCAAAGCACGGCATGCGGTTGCGAGCGCGAAAGCAAGCGAGGCCGCGCAAAAGCTGGAGGCAGGAGAATTGCAACAGGCCATCGCGCTTTATCGCGAAGCCTTGGATGCTGCACCTGAGAACGCCCAACTCACCTATCAGCTTGCTGTTGCTCTGGATCGCGCAGGCGATAGCGCGGCCGAGCGCACAGCGCTTGAGCAAGCCGTGCGCATTGACCCCAGCTTATCTGTTGCACAGAATCAGTTGGGGATTCTGCTCGCTCGCGACGGCGATCCAAAAGCTGCTGAGGAGCATCTCCGGCGGGCAGTCCAATCCTCGCCGGATTACACCCAGGCCTGGGTCAACCTTGCAGCAACGTTGGGAGCGGAATCTCGGTATGCAGAGGCTCAGGAAGCGATTGCCAGGGCGTTGCAACTCGACCCCGGGAATGCCGGTGCCGAGCGGCTGAAAAGTATGTTGACGGCTGCGCAGAGCCATCCGTGACCGCGGATCAGTGCAATGGCTCAGTAACCTTCAAGACTCTGTCCGATGCCACATTCTGGAGCGACTGAACGATGCCGGAGGGCCAATCAATCTCGATCGACCCCGCCTGATCATCCGCACCAAGACCGAAATGCACAGGGCCGTCACTGGATGAAGCGTACCCTACGCTTGTGGTCATGTGGTTGTACTGGGTGCCGCTTTTAGTCACCAGCTTGATACGCGCGCCAATCCCATCGCGGTTGCTTTTTGTGCCACGCAAAGCAATGTCGAGCCAGTGGCCGGACTTCTGGGTGCGGTTCATCCATATCTCGGCATTCCTGCCCAATGCAGTTACCACGACATCCACGCGCCCATCTCCGTACAGATCGCCGAAGGCGCAGCCGCGATGGCGCGCCGGCGGAGAGGCAGTCAATCCTGCTTCTTCAGTGAGCGATGTCCATTTTCCACTCGGACCTGGATTACGGAACACGGTGTTGTATTCATCAATCTTCGTCCCGCTCAGCGGGCGCGATAGCGCATGACCGCGGCTGACAAACAGATCCTTCCATCCATCGTTGTCGAAATCGTAGAGCGCGGCGCCGAAGCCTGACATGCGGAAGCTGAGTTCGCGCATGCCGCTCGACCGCGTGACCTCGGCAAAATCGCCCTTGCCGGTGTTGCGATAAAGCGGGAAGGTCTGGTTATTCAACGCGACATAGGCGATGTCGGGATAGCCGTCGTTGTTGAAGTCGCGGAAGTCGGCCCCCATTCCGCCGATGAATCCGCCATCTTCTGCCAGAGCGACTCCGGCCTCGAAAGCGACCTCTTCAAATCTGTTGCCAAGGTTGTGAAAGAGGAAATTGTAATCGGTGTCGTTGGTGACGAACAGATCTGGCCGCCCGTCCAGATCGTAGTCGGCCATGGCAACACCCATCCCCTTGCCAACGTGATCGCGAATGCCCCAGGCTTTCGACACATCGGTAAAAGTACCGTCGCCGTTGTTGAGGAAGAGCTGATCCGGCTGCCCTTTATAGGTGCGAGGATCGCAGTAATCCGGAACGCCCTCATAGGAGCACAGAGGCTTTGAAACGTATGCCCACTGCATGTAATTCACGACGAACAGATCAAGCAACCCGTCGTTATTCACGTCTACCCAGACAGCGGCAACTGCCATCAGGGGCCCATATTGCGGATCGATGCTCTTGTCGAGTCCGGCCTTTGCCGTTACATCGGTGAACGATCCGTCTCCATTGTTGTGGTAAAGCGTGTTGCGGTGGACGCCTGCCACAAATATATCCGGATGGCCGTCGTTGTCGTAATCGCCAATCGCCACGCCGATATCGTAGCCGCTTCCAGCCAGGCCGGCCGCCTTTGTCACGTCAGTGAAAACACCGTTGCCGTCGTTGCGGAACAGGCGGTTGCTGTACTTGGGTGCGTCCTTGCTGAGTGTGGCCAGATCCGCCCCGTTTGTGAAAAAAATATCGGGGCGTCCGTCGCCGTTGAAGTCAAAAACCGCAACGCCCCCGGCCATGCTTTCAGGCGTATTGCGGCTCGATGATTCATCGTTTTCAAGGCGAACGGGAAGAGTAGTGAGCTCGAATCGTATGGGCTGCGGCGTTTGCGCGGCGTGCAGCAGAAGCCAGCTTGCGGCGAGGATCGCCAGCGGCACTGAAGCGACGGACATGCGGAGGGCTTTCTTCATCGCCGGTGAAACTGGGAAGCGTTCGCTCATTCAACGGATGGGTTCTGAGCAGTGATCGTACATTTGGGAGCCGGCGATACGCAACCTGCGGCCATGATCTTGTTCAGATTCTGAGGTCGCCAGGAACACGCATCGTTCAATTGCACGGTTCAGGAAGTGAGCCGTGCCGTAATCCAACTGTAGATCGTCTCGGACGTAACAGGCTCGGCACTCGCGATCGGCTTCATATCAGGCGGAGTAACAATATAGGCAGTATTGAGGTGTTCACACACGCACACACAAAGCGCTTGTTCATACTCCGTGTACCTGCAGGCAGCCAGCCAAATGTAATGCGCCAGGATCATTGCGTCGATTGCGCTGTTCTCCGGGTCGTCCACATCGGGCTCTGGACTGATCCGTTGCTGGTTCTCGAAGATTGCAATGCTGGTGAAAGGCTTGGGTTTGCTGCGCATGCCAAAGCACGCGACCATAGCTCGCGGGCGGGCGCGGCGAAGCGCTTCCGATGCGGCCCACTCGACAAATGCGTTTGAGAAAATGAGTGCGCCGTTGCCGCTGAGAAACAGGTTGACCACAAAGTTGCGCAGGCGTTCCTGGCCTGCAAGCTGCGCGGGCCACCAGCGTTTCCAGTCGGCCTGTCTGAGCGTTGTGACCGTCTGATCAGCGGCACTCATGTCTTTCGGAATCCTGTTCAACTCCTGAAGAAACTCATCGCGGAGGGGCTTGAGCGCGGAGTAACTTAGACAGGATGCCGCCGGGAGAGCGGTGGGAGGGAGGGCGCCCGTCAGGCTTTCATCGGCATCGACGAACCATATATCCGCGTTGTTGTGAGTGTCGTCCTGCGCCAGCAGATTGCAAACGCCGGATTGTCCTCCATTCACCAGTGCGCGCAAATCGCGTGCGTCACCGGCGATCTTGATTTCACGACCACTCGTTCCCCATCGCTTCCATGTGTCAGGCGACCTCACAGGCAAATTCTCGGGAAGAAAAAGAAGAATCACGCGGCCGTGTGCGGGATTGGTCTGCACAGCACCCGTGGCTCTAGCATCGATGGCGTTGAATATCGTCTGCACCTCCTGCCGCCACTCGACGAAATAACTGGAGCGGGCGAGCTGCCCTGCGTTTTCAAGAGTGTCGCCGGTCTCTGAAAAACTCCAGTGGTTCACATCCATCTTCACTTCAAGTGCGCGCAGTTTCGCTGTAAGCGCATCCAATGCAGATGAGTTGAAGGAGTCGATTCCAGCAAGGAATCCGGCAAGATGTTTCTGCTCGAAGGGAAACAGTGTCTCCCATTGAGCGAGCTGCTGATTGAGTGATGGGCGCAGCGTCAACGGCAATCGCGCAATCGATTTGCGATAAACCGCCAAGTCCTGTGCTCCGCCGGCACGATTCGAGTTCCGATGATTCATGGCGGTTCCAATCTACGCTCGAATCTCTGCAAGCGATTTCCCCAGGACATCGGGAGTGCTGACTCCGAACAGGCTTGCGATGGTGGGGCACACGTCAATGTGCTGCACTGGGCGGCCGATCACTCCCGCGGCTTTCGCGCCCTGTCCCAGGCACATCATCCAAGCGGTGCGAGTCGAATCGTGATCCTGCCTGTGATTGAAGAATCCATTTGTATTCGAGCCGTCCAGATCGCGGCCAAACTCGGGAAGAATCAGAAGCGTCGTCCTTCCCCGGTATCCAGGGTTGGTCTGCACTTCATTCCACAGTTCAAACGCCAGGCGATCGAGCGTGCGGATGCCGGCCAAATGCAGCGAATAGGATCCGAAGTGCGCCGCTTCCACATCGGAAAAATTGATCACCAGCAGGGAAGGCGCAAAGCGGTGCATGACTTCAACGCTGACCAGAAACGTAAACTCATCTCCGGTGACCGGCGCATTTGTTCGTACCAGGTCTTCAATGGCCCGCAGCAACGAAGAATGCATTTCAGAACCCAGGTTCGAGGTCTCTCCGGATGCGGACCAGCCAAGACCTTCGTAGTTATTCGAATCCAATATGGTCTTGATCTCCGACTGCATAGCCGTCCGATCGGTGGTTTGCGCCACGCGCCCGTGCGTTGCGGCGCTTACGACTGCATCGATGAGAAGCTGCTTGGGAAAGACCACGTTGGCGCCGTATCGCGGACCGTAAGCGCGGTCCGAACTGGCCGCGATTTGGCTGGTCAGCGCCTTGTTACTCGAGATCAGCCATGCGTCGTCTGCAGGCGTCTGCAGGCGTTTGCGCAGGTACTCAAAGATGGTTGGACTCGCCGGCGGCGTCTTGCCCCAATCGTCCACGCGTTGCCAGTTCCCGGTCAGGATGCTTGAAATGGTGTTGTAATGCGAGGTCACGCCGTTGTTCCGCACAACGGGATAAAAAACGCTGTGGGGCAACAAGTCTCCGTAGAGATGCGGAATGTTGCGGAAGCCGTCCTCGTGAAAAGTTTCGGCGGCTCGAATTCCACCGCACGTCAGCACAATCACCTTGGGGCCATCCATCGGCGCATCGGGTAAACGAGTGATGCCCAACGCACGCGCGCGCGAACTCGCCAACCCATCCACCAGCAGCATCGCTGCGGCCTTCAACAGATTGCGCCGGGTGGATTCCATCGCCAGGATGACTCCTTTCGTGGCGAAGCATACGCGCGGTGGTGGGCCGACATGTGTGATTATCGTCACGTCCAAACACGCCAGGATGCAGGCGCGCCCCACCGACACTGCCAAAGTGTGTTGGACCGGTCGGTAAACGTATCACCAAACAAGTCTACGAAACCCAACGCACGGCTTCGCACATCCCGAAACTGCGCGGCGCAGTGTCCTGAAAACAGGTTGCGGTCCACCCACGCAACCTTCCCTCGCACCATTCCCCTTTCCCGGTACGCGATTTCCGAGCCTGTTGAAGCCATCTGGTTCGATCGAAGCAACCCAGAGGGCGATTTCTATGCTGTTCAAATAACTATTGTTATAGGCGAGACCCACATGATTCGAAGCGCCCGGGCCTAGGCGGAATTTTCCCAGCGTAAGGCATCGTACACATGCACGATGTACATCCGTCCAAAACGCGGTCTACCATTGCTTCCGCTGCTGGAAGAGCTCCACAAAGCGGCTCGTACGCACCGATGGTCAGCTCGAAAAACGCCGGGAATCTGGTTCAATGCTGAACAGCGGATCATCGAGAAAACGATTTCCAGACATTTGAGTTGATTCCGGCTCACGACGAAGAACGAACACCCCACCGCGCATCGCATCGGGGATTGCAAGACATGAGAGCGATGGAGATGGAAAAAGGAGAGAAAATGCAACGATTCTTTTGGAGGACCAACCGCGACAGAAGCTTGATCTTCATTCTGCTTGCGTTGCTGATGCTCGTCCTACCTCGGCTGTCTTTCGGGCAACTCGACGAGGGCGCAATTACCGGCACTGTGACTGACCCTAAGGGTGCCGCGGTACCCCATGCAACCGTCCATCTCACAAACATTGACACCAATTTCTCACTTGAAACCAAGACGGACGGGAGCGGTGTTTACACCTTCCAGCCGATCAAGATCGGCAATTATTCCGTCACAGCGGGTGCGCCCGGATTCTCCACCACTACGGAGAGCGGCCTCGTACTCCACGTCAACGGCCGCCTTGAAGCCAATATCCAATTGCAGGTCGGCAATGTAACTGAAACTCTCAACGTGAACGGCGATGCGGCGCCATTGCTGCAGACTGACGACTCCTCTACCGGTCAAGTGATGACCGAGCAGCAGATCAATGACATCCCGCTCAACCAGCGCAACTATGTGTTCCTTGCTCAATTGTCCACCGGCGTCAATCCTTCCAACGGCTCGCGAGGCCAGGGCAACGGCGACTTCAACGCCAACGGTCAGCGTTCAACTGAAAACAACTTCATCCTGGATGGCGTCGACAACAATTCGAACTCCATCGACTTCCTCAATGGCGCCAGCTACAACGTGAAGCCCCCACCGGATGCTTTGCAGGAATTCAATATCCAGACCTCCGATTCCAGCGCGCAGTTCGGTCACTCGGCCGGCGCGGTCGTCAACGCCAGCATCAAGTCGGGCACCAACGACTTTCATGGCGATGTGTGGGAATACATGCGCAACAACGACTTCGGAGAAGCACCGGCTACCCAGTGGGCATCGGGGTTGTCGCATCCGGTCGTCGAGCCCTATCACCAGAACCAGTTCGGCGGCACGGTCGGCGGACCCATCTGGAAAAACAAGGCCTTCTTCTTTTTCGATTTCGAGTCAGATCGAATCATCGAGAGCTTTCCTGGATTATCAAGCGTGCCGACGGCATTGATGGAGAGCGATCCAGGCAACTTCTCTGAATTGCTGAATAAAGACCTGACCGGATCCTACGCGCCCTGGTTGCTCTTTGAGCCCTACTCCGGTGGCGGCGTGCAAACCACGAGCAGCCCCTACGAGGGCGCAGGAGTGGCGACAGGAACATCCGTTTTAGGATCGTCCTGCGGCAATGCGGCAAACGTGATGTGCGCATCGCAGATCGATCCGAACGCCTTGAAACTTTTCCAGGCGGCATATCCTGCGCCTAACACCGGCCCGGTGGGCCAGACCTACAACAACTACGCATGGACGCCGGGGTCGAGCGATAACACCAACCAGTTCGACGCACGCGTGGATTACAACTTCAGCAGGAAAGACCAGATCTTCGCCCGCGTGAGCTGGGACAAGGAAAACCGGTATGTGAAGGCTGTCCTCGGCCCCGTGTTCGATGGCGGCGGCACTGACAACGACGGAACGTTTGACAACTACGGCAAGAACGCGGTGATTAGTTGGAACCATGTCTTCTCGCCAACGCTGATCAACCAGGCCCGCTTCTCCTATAACTGGGGCTACTGGACATGGTTTGAGCAGAGCTATAACAATGGAGCGCTCGATGCGCAGTACGGCCTCGGCGGACTTGCTCCCTACTCTGCCTCATTGGGTAACGGCGGTTTGCCGCAAATCTGGGTCAATGAGTTCCCTGAGATCGGCCCCCCGCTGTTCCAGCCTTCGCCTGAAGGTCAGAACGGCTATCAGATCATCGATGACGTAACCAAGGTCCTTGGCAACCACTCCATCAAGTTTGGAGTGGACATCCAGAATTTGCGCTACTCGGTATACCAGCCGACCTTCGGCAAGGGCGCATACAACTATGCCGGCACGCAAACCGGGCAGCCGGGAAGCAACTTCCCGTCAGGCTATGGCTTGGCCGATTTCTTCGCCGACGGCAATGCCTCGCATGCCCAGGGTGCATCGGGATACGGTGGTACGCAAGGCGCGGGTATGGACTACACCTATGTATCCAACCCCACTCCTACAGTCAACGGCCACTGGTATCGCGGAGCTTACTTCCAGGACGATTGGAAGGTCAACAGGCGTCTCACGGTTAACCTCGGTGTGCGCTATGACTTCTTCTCGCCGGCCATTGAAGCTACTGACTCTCAGGCCGAGTTCTATCCCACCAGTCCCATCAACGTAGCAGGCGCCGGGACCGGCGCTTACATTCTCCCCGTCTCCCAGGAACGCGTGCAGTTCAGTTCGCTCATTAACTCTGACCTGGCAGCGAGTAACATCACCGTTGGATTCAGCCGCAATCGTGGCCTGCTGAATGCGCAGCACCTCAACTTCGCGCCAAGAATCGGCGGCTCCTACCAGGTCAGCGACAAGATGGTTGTTCGCACCGGATTTGGGCTCTTCTACGATGGTGTCGAGAACCTGGGCAATTACGTCAACCTTGGGGCAAACTACCCGTACGACATCGAGCAGACTTTCCCCAACGGCAACTGCAATACCAACCAGCAACCCACGGCAACCTACACTCCATGCCCAGGCAATGGCCTCTTCCTTGAAACCGGCCCCGCTGCCGCCGCGGCTGCTCCTTACGTGCCATCGCTCACAGGCTGGGACGAAAACACACACACTCCCTACACCATGAATCAGAACCTGACGGTGCAATACGCCATCAGGAATAACCTGACTGCAACCCTGGGCTACGTGGGCAGCGAAGCGCGGCATCTGGCCGTTGTGGTGTGGCCGAACGGCAATACCGCATTGCTTCCTCCGGGCGTTTATGGCGGTCCTTACACGCCGTATCCGGCATTTGCCTATAACATCCACTCAATCGCCGATGCGGCAATTGCGAACTACAACTCCTTGCAGGCGAAGATCGAGCGGCGTTTCTCCAACGGCTTGAGCTTCCTGTCGTCCTACACGTTCTCGCACAATCTGGATGACTCAAGAGAGCCGCTTCCAAGCAGCGGAGACGGCGGAGACCGCATGTACAACGTCCTCGGCATCCGGGCCGATTACGGCAACTCTCCCTTCAATACCAAAGAGCGCTTCATCTTCACTGGAACCTATGAGGTGCCCTTCGGCAAGGGACGCAAGTACCTGAATCAGAACCGGGCGCTTGATCTAGTCGCAGGTGGCTGGAACTCAACGCTCCTCTTCCGCACGCAAGATGGAAATCCGTTTACGGTCGGCTCAAACACACCCACTGTCAATGGAGCGGGAGCATTTCCGACCCGGATTGGCGATCCGTTCAAGGGCGGCGGCACACCGGATGCGAGCAACCCAAGCATTACTTGCCCCACCAGTGTGCGCACTAGGGCCAATTGGTACAATCCGTGCGCATTCAAAGACCCGCCACTGGCCAGCAGCGTCACGTCGGTCATCACGGGAGCCGCAAACATTCTGCCGTATCTTGGCAGTGCGCGATCGCAGATCTCCGGGCCTGGATACCAGCGGATCGATATGACACTCACCAAGAACTTCACTACATTTGACAAGCAGTACTTCCAGTTCCGCGCGGATGTCTTCAATCTGTTCAACACCCCATCGTGGGGCGCCCCATCCAACCAATCCACCAACAGCCAGGGCGGCCAGATTACCGGTAACGCCTTCCTGGGACAGTACACGCCCGATGGCCGCTTCTTTCAGTTAGCTCTGAAGTATTACTTCTGAGTTAGCCGGAGTAACAAACGCCCACGCGCTGAGCCAGCGATGGCTCAGCGCGTGGGCACACTTATTGACACTCGCAATTCGGTTCTCCGATACGTCTACAAGAGCAGGAGTGTTCCTATGAACGGGAGTGGGATGGGAAGCTCTCTTCCCGCCATCGCACGGTCCGTTTCCTGGAATCGCCGTGAATTTCTGCGTTCAGTTGGCGCGGTTGGCCTCGGCGCCGCTTCGCTTGGACTCCCGCGGTTGCGTGCCATGACACCGCCTCGCGGGCAAAAGGCGGTTGTTGTCACCTTTGGCGGAGGAGCGCGCGACGAAGAGACGTTTGCGCCCGAAGGTCAGGAGAATATTCCTCACCTCCTCCATGAACTTATCCCGCAGGCCACTTTCTTCACGCAGGCTGTGAATCGCGGAATTCTCGGTCACTATGTCGCCACTGCCAGCCTGGCAACCGGCGTTTACGAAACCATCAACAACTTCGCTTCTCTCCCTCCGCAAAACCCAACCGTCTTCGAGTATTACCGCAAAGCGCTCAAGCGTCCGGCAACCGACGCGTGGGTGGTTGCGCCTAGCAACGGATTCAATCGCATCGGCGAAAGCGATCATCGGTCGTATGGCGACGGGTTAGGCGCCGGCGTGATTCTTCCCAAGCGATTGCTCTCCGCGGCGCTGGCTGGATCAAACACCGATTTGAATCATCTGCTCTCTGACAATTACGAAACGCCTCTCTACACGCCCGAGCTCGGCAGCAGTGAGATCCACTTGCAGCAACTGGAGCGGATGCTCCGGCTCTCCGTCTCCGAATTCACCGCTCATGCGCGCAGCCTGGAGAGTCCCGATGAGTTATCTGTCTATCTTGCGCGTCAACTCATGCGCGAACTTGCGCCCAGCCTGCTCTGGATTACATTGCACGACATCGACGTCGCGCACTCCGGCGCATACTCGCTCTATATCGAAGGCATACGCCGCTCCGACCGCCTTTGCGCGGAAATCTGGAAGGCGATTCAAGAGGAGCCTGAGTACGCAGGCAAAACCACCATGTTCATCCTGCCGGATTTTGGCCGCGACGCCGACGGAGATTCCGGCGGCAACGGATTCCAGCACCACCGCACCGGCGATCCGCTCTCGCGCACGACATGGATGATGGTCCTCGGGCCCGGCGTGCGCCAGGGAGCAATTGTGGACCGGCCTGTTGAATCAATCGATTTGGCCCCCACGCTCGGATCGTTGCTGCGGTTTCCAGCTCAATTTGCCGCGGGAAAGCCCTTGCCGGAGGTGGTTTGATTTCATGATGCCGAGCGAGCTCAAACCGGATCACTTCAAGGGATACCCTCCACAGGGCCGCGATCTTGCAATCAGGCACCTGGCGCTCCTGCGCCTGTTACCGCTTGCGTTTCTTCCCATCCTGCTGCGTGAAGTCATCGACTACGACTGGAAGTTTCCCGCGGAGCGAACTGACCTGGACAACCAGTTCGCGTATCTGAACTCACTCAATTCCGATCAACTCAATGCGGCGATGACCTCCTTCGCGCGGTTCGCGCCGCCAAGGCAGTTTGAGAAATCTGACATGGTGAACCAACCCGGCGAATTCGAGCAGCGACTCACCGCGTGGCTCTGGTCCACTCGCCAGATGGACGCCTTCCAGACGGCCGCGCAAGACTACGCCGAAAAATTGCGCACCGCGAGCCTGGAAGTGCCTCTGCCGCTGCGGCGTTTGAGCATCGTGGTCGTTGGCCAGGGAGTTGAGCAGAGCAGCTATCCGCTGTTTCGAAAACTGAAACCTCTCGGAGTCCACTTCACCAAAGTCGTTCCAGAGAACGGAATGTCGCTGCTTCGCCAGGGAGTTACGGCGCGGGCGCAGTCTCATCCGCTCTCTTTCGGTCATTGGTACATTGACGGCGGTCCACGGTTTGAGGGTGCATGGGATGCGGTAACCTGCATCTCCTACGCTGAGCTTGAGCCAATGCGGTCCGCCTTGCTGCACAGAATGCGCGCATCGATTCAGTCTGGAGGCATGGGCCCGGAGACGCTTCGGACCATGCTGCTTGAGATGCAACCACATGAACTTGGCGCCACCGAACCTGACCCGATTCTCAGCCGGTTTCAGGTGCGCGTCCTCACTGAAGGCTCCGGCACACAAATCTACAGCACCTCCTTCGCGCAGTGGGCTGCTCGGGAGGCTCTGCGCCGCGCCCAGCCCGTCACGCTGCTGGTCCGTTTTGCGCCCCGCCAGCGCGAGCGCTCCATGGATGAGTTGTTATCGAATACAAAATCTGGAGCGGAGACCGAAGTTGACCCCGAGGGCTCATTGATCGACGCCGACATAGGAGGCTATTACACCTGGATGAACCAGCAGCGGCTGTCAGGCGCAGACGAGTCTGCATTTCTCATCTGGTTTGAAGACCGCAACGAAGCGGTCGCCATCGGTCCCTCCATGCCACGCGGCACAAGTTCCTCCTCTTCCATGAATCTGGGCCAGATTCTTGCTTTGATGAGCTGAAATCGCCGAGGACATTTCCATGGCATGAGTCAAATGGGCTATTCCCCCCAAAGGGTGAGGTGGTTTATACAGGGAAACGTTATCTCCATCATCGGTGACGCTGTTGAAACAATCGGCAGCTTCCAGTGCGTGCAGTGCATCGCGCGCGACCAACAACGATTTTATTTTGCATTGCAAGCTGCTTTTGCTTCGAACCGAGGTTTTCATGCGTGCCAGGTTGGGAATCACGACGCTCATATCGGCAATTCTTCTCACGGCGGGTCCCCTCGCGGCGCAAGTCATAAAGGACCAGGAACCATTTCTTCCGCGAGAGAAACTGGCTCAGGAAAACTTCGCCGCCGATGCTCCATGGTTTCTCCGCAATATTCCGTTTGTTGAAATTGACGATCCGGCGATCCAACAGATTTATTACTATCGCTGGAAGCTCTATCGCTCTCATATTCGCGAAATCGGCCCCCAGGGAACCACTGTTCTCGAATTTCTCAACGATGTGCCGTGGGCACGCGAACCGTACACCGACCTCAACGATTCCTCGTCCTTCCACATCATGGAGGGGCGTTGGCTGCGAGATCCGGCCATTGTCGACAGCCTCATCGATCATCTCTACAGCGGCGCAGGAAATGACCGGCATTTTTCCGAGTCCATCGCTGCCGCCACGGAGAGCAGTACGCGTGTGACCGGCGATGTGGAGCCGGGTTTGCGTCACCTGGACACCATGCAGTACATCTTCAACCTGTGGGACGACCACTTCGATCGGAACAGGAACCTGTATTGGATAGAGCCGGTACTCGACGCAACCGAGTATACGATTTCTTCAATTGATGCATCGGGAGCCGGCTTTACCGCCCAGCCCAGCAGCGACGAGAATCGTAACGGCTTCAAGGGCGGATATGCATTTCGCCCCACCATCAACAGCTACCAATACGCCAACGCTCTGGCCATTGCGCGCTTTGCCCGTCTGGCTGGGAGGCCGGAGGTTGCCGCCGACTATACGCAAAGGGCGGACAAAATCCGCGTCGCCGTTCTCGACCAGCTTTGGAATCCCAGCATGCAGCACTTTACCGATCGCTATCAGCGAACCACGCCCTTTGTGAACAAGGGCGATTTTATCCGAGGCCGCGAGTTGGCCGGGTACGTGCCATGGTTCTTTGAACTTCCGCCAACAGACGCCAGGGGACAATCAGGCCAAGTGGATTACACGGCAGCCTGGCGCCACCTGCTTTCCCCGGTAGAGTTGGCGGGACCCTTCGGAATGCGCACCGTGGAACCGTCGTATCCGCGCTATAGAACGCAGTATCGATACGACCGCGCTTCAGGAAAACCGGAGTGCCAGTGGAATGGGCCTTCCTGGCCTTTCCAGACCTCGCAGGCGCTCACCGCCCTGGCTAACCTTCTCAATGATTATCCGCAGTCGGAGATCACTCGATCCGACTATCTGCGCCTGTTGCGCCAGTACACGCAGCAGCACTTCGTCTCGCCTGCGCGCCCGGATATTCAGGAGGACTACGATCCGGACACCGGCGGCCCCATCGTTGGCCTGGATCGCTCGCACCACTACAGCCACTCCACCTATGTCGATTTGATTCTCAGTGGATTGATCGGCATTCGGCCGCGTGCCGACGAGATACTCGAAATCAATCCTCTGCTTCCGGCAGAGGCCGCGTCCGGCACGCAGCCCATTCGTTATTTTGCGGCGCAGGGAGTCCTCTATCACGGCCATGAGATCACCGCGATCTTTGATCTGGACGGCAGCCGGTATGGAAAAGGCCGCGGACTCTCAGTATTCGTTGACGGAAAACGTGCTTTCGGTCCGGGGCCGTTGGCGCGGGCAGAGATTGCGCTGCCACATAAACCCTCCGCAGCCGCGCCGCCAAAGGATTTCAAAATGCCGGAGGATTTCGCGGTCAATCCCGGATGGCCCGATGGTCCAGTTGCGACGGCCTCTTCCACCATTTCACCCCAGGCGCTTGCTGAGGCCATCGATGGCCGGATGTGGTTCTTTCCAGAGAACCCAAACGGTTGGTCGCCCGACCCCGCAGACAAGAGCCCGAGCAGTTGGTATTCGGTCGATTTCAAGCAAAGCCGCACCATTGGCTCGGTCGAGCTTTACTTCTTCGCAGATGGAGAACACTTTCAGGCGCCGTCCGACTACCAGTTGCAATACAAAACGGCGAACTCCTGGCAGGACATTCCAAAGCAGCAGCGCTCTCCCGCCAGGCCGCTGGCCAATGGAGAAAACCGGATTGAGTTCCCCGCAGTTTCAACGCAGGAGTTGCGAATCGTTTTCACCAATCCGCCCATTCCCGATTCCTTTCGTCTGATCGAGATCGAAGCGTTCGCGCCCTGAAAGCTGCTGCAGCAGTGCCGTGCGTGGGCTGCGTATTCGTCTCGGCCACTTTGCTGCAAGCCGCCGGCACGCGCGCTTCTTACGAGTACACCGAGAGTATGCCCTGCTGCATTGCGATGGAGATTGCCTCGGTGCGATCGCTCGCCTCGAGCTTCTGCAGGATATGTTTCACATGCGTGCGCACCGTGAACTGGCTGATCAACAGGACTCGAGCAATTTCTTTGTTGGTCAGCCCTTTGGCGATCATCTGCAACACGTCCTTCTCGCGCGGGCTCAGGCTGGAGCGGCCTTCCCGTTCCAGAATGCGTGCCGCAATCCCCTTGGGAAAGTGCAACTCTCCACTGGCCACGGTGCGAATCGCTTCAACAATTTGCGCGCGAGTAGAATCCTTCATCAGGTATCCGCGCGCGCCTGCCTTGGCGGCCCTGTAGATGTCTTCCTCATAATCGAAGCTCGAAAGTATCAGCACATGCGGAGCGGGATCGCGCTTTTGAATCGCCGGCAATACGTCAAGGCCAGATGCCTTTGGCATGCGAATATCCAAGAGCACAACATCCACGGGATGCCGCTCAAGAAACGCGAGCGCTTCTTCTCCGCCATCCACTCCCCCCGCCAGTTGGAACCCGCTTTCCGTTTCAAGCAGGGTGACAAGACCGGCACGCACAATCGGATGATCGTCCACGATCAGGATTCGCAGCGGACTCTGCTCAATGCTCTTATCCATGCAGCCATCGCCTCCATGTTCCGGTTCGCGTCACTCGCCCCCACCATGACGACAAAAGAGTCTGGGGCATCATCGCGCGCACCGACACTGACGTTCCATGCCCCGGCGAACTGCGAATGCGCAAGCTCGCGCCAATACTCTGTGCCCGTCGCTTCATACCTCGAATGCCAAATCCAGCAGTTTCCCCGTGGGGATTGAAGCCGTCTCCATCATCTCGTACAGTCAGCTTCACCGATGTTCGTCCATACACCAGTTGCAACTCGATGATCCGTGGCCGTGCATGTCTCACGGAGTTTGCAATCGCTTCCTGTCCAACGCGAAAGACCACATCGCCAATCCGAAGAGGAAGCTGCTTCGGCTCGCCGCGCACCGACCCTCGTATCGCAATCGGACCGTCCTGCACAATCGTGCGTGCCGCCTCTTCCAGGGCCTTTGCCAATCCCATCTTTTCCAGATTGCCGGGACGCAACGCGGCAATGTTGCGGCGGGCCTCGATATGTCCGAAGCGCACCAGGTCCAATGTCGATTCCAATTTCCTCCGCATCGGGGATCCCGGCTCCACCCCTCCACAAATACCTTCCAGTTGGAAACCCAAACCGGCAAAGCTCTGTGACAGAGTATCGTGCATCTCAAGCGCAAGCCTCTCACGCTCCTCAATCACAGCACGTAAACTCGATCGCTTCGCAGACGTGTAGGCAAACTGAAGGCCGAAGGAAAGCGCCAGGAGTCCAACAATCAACTCCACCACATGCTGTGTGTTCCACCAGGGCGGTGGTTCAATCGTTTCCGCGTCTTCAACCGAACGCATCAGTAAGGCAAACGGCATTTCACCCTGGGCAAACGATCGATCCGTCACGCAGATGCCGCGCAGGCGCAGGCGGCTTCCAACTTTCAGCGTATTCAGTGTTTCCGGCAAACTTGGATATTCTGCAATCGCTACGAACGCCTGGTTGCCTTCGTCCAGTTTGAGCTCGACGGATTGCCCGCCCGTCCGTTGTTCAGATACAAGTCTTCCTTCGGTTTCAATGTACTGCGCGTCGAATGCACCCGTGGCCGCCTGCGACGCGGTGACGGCGACCGGGGGCACAGGAGCATGCGACCAAAGCAGCCGCACATCCGCATGGTTCAGTACAGAACTGAAGTCGCCCAGCTCGGCATCGCCGCGAGCTTCCACCGCGTCGCCGATTTGGACCGGCTTGTTGGTGTGCGCAATATGAATGGCAATCCCACCCGTGGAGTCCTGCACAAAAAGAATCGGCGAGACCAGCGTAACCACTCCATGAACGGTTACCTTGGAGGGACGATTCGGCGGCAGCAAACGTAAATCGGCGATCGACAACGCGTTCAGATCCGCCTTGTGATCCTGAAGTTCGCGCCGCATGGGTTCAAAGAAGCGCAGCTCCGACCATGTGTCTGGACTCGCGGGCCAGGAGTTTTCGTGCTCCGGTGCATTGGGCCCGCGCGCACGGAGCATCTCCTCCATGTCGTTCTTCAAGGCCGGTCGCACTTCCACATTGCGCCACAACGCGCCCGTTGAGTAGGATTGCAGCCCGAATCTTCCTTTATGAAGGCATGAGGGATCCTGAAATGTGGCAATCGTCATCTTCCCTTCTGCTGTAGATGCGCTGGCCACGAGGGTGCAATCGTAGGCCAGAACCTTCAGGTGATACCAGGTTCGCGTCAACACGCCGGGTTGAACGGGAATCGCTTCGTACTCATGCCATCCGTAATCCGCGCGGCCCAGAATCAGAGTGTCGTCCAGGTCTCGAAGGCCGGCGAAGTATCCGTGATAGGAGTCCACCCCTACTTCTTCCTGAGAAGCGCGAATCACAAACCCGGCATCGCCGCCTTCGCCGAGCAGTTGAATGTCGCCCTCCACCACGTAGTTTTGCCAATTGGTGAAACCATTCATCAGCTTGGCGCCGCGGTCGTCTGAGATGTTCTGCATTGCGCCGTTGACCACCTGCCATGTGCCGCCAAAGGCTTGCCATCCACCTTGCAGCGGATCGCCGTTTCCATCGCGGCCGAACGAGTCATGAAAATGGGGCTCGCGCTCTGTCCAGCTAACGTAAGCGAGTCTAGACGCGACGCCTAAAATCAACAGCGCGACGGATGCGATCGTCAACCATAAGAGCCATCGCCTGAAGGGAACTCGTTTCAACAGAGGCTCCTCACTTGCTGAACCAACCCAGATCCAGGATTTCCTTCACCGCATCCGAATCGATATTCTCGCGCGTGACGAGCTGTGGTTGCAGCCTGACATATTGCTGCTGAGCCCCTCCATGCAATTCTTCTTCCATCAGCTTCATGGCTGCGCGGCCCATTTGATTGGTGTTTTGCATGACTACGGAATCGATGCCGCCCGTGCGAAGCGGTACCAGCAGGTTCTGATCGAATCCAACCAGATGGATCGACGACGTTTTATCGAATTCCGTGAGTGCGTAGTATGTGCCGCGTGTTGAGAATTCGGTCAAGGAGACAATTGCATCCACATGCGGATATTCCGCCAGCAGCTTTTCGGCTGCCTGTTGTTCCTGAGAGACGGTCGGCAACGCCAGGCTGCGGAAAACAACATGGATCTGGGGGAACTCCGCGGCCAGGGTCGATTCCAGGCTTCGTGCGCGATCCGCGGTGCTCGTCAGTTGATTGCTGATGCCCAGAACCGCGACAGTGCCCTGGCCTTGAAGAAGTGCGCCAACCCGTTGTGCGGCCATCCGCCCGCCGCTGCGCTCATCATTCAGGACATAGGCGAGATTCCCACCCGCAGGCAGCCCCAGGTCCGTGCCGACAACCACCACCGGAGTGCCCGCCAGCAGCGCCCTGTGAATGGAGATGCGTAACGGCAAAGCCTCCACCGGGGAAACGATCAGCCCCTTGGCGCCATGATCGAGCGCGCGTGAAAGAATTTCGATCTGGCCCTGCACGTCATCGTCGCGCATGGGCGCATTCCAGTAAACGTTTAATCCATAGCCTGAGGCCGCCCGCTGCACTCCCGTGTGTTCGGCCTCCCACAGCAATGTGCCGCAAGTTCGCGGGATCACCGCAATCGTCGGCATGGCCTGCCGGCAGCCAATCAATGCCACGGCTGCTGCACTGAGCACCATGGCCAAACTAGCCTGCCTTAGTCGAAATGCCGTGAAAGGTAGTGGGTCGAATATCATGTCTTCTTTAAATTTGCCTCAGTGTTCTTGGGAGCGATCCGGTCCAATTGCTGGACTCGAAGCCCAGGTCCATACCATCGTACACCTGTACCATATCCAGCGCATACGCACTCCGCTAGGATGGGTGTGCCTTACGAGCGGGCCCTGTGAGCTGTCTCTGTGAGTCAGGACAAAACCGGGCGAAGGATTGAATCGACGCTTGGTGAAATTGCGGCCGGATGAGTATGCGATTCGAATCGTGGGACTCGGCTCGCAACGGAGCGCAATGATCGTCACCTTTGTCCCGCCGCGTTGAAATCGAGAGAAGATTGTCCTGATGTTTTGAGAGATTGAGCGTGCGCTGGAACAGGTCGCATGGGGCGGCTCGGAAAGGGTACGAATCTGCGGCGGAGTAAACGTTTGCTTCATGCTGCAACCGGCGTCGGCAATGCCCTTCGTCGCACAAGGAGAGTGCTTTCATGCGTTGTACGTTCCTGCTGTCTGCCGCTTTTGCCCTGCTCCTTCCCGCGCCGCTCCTTGTCCAGAATCCTCAGGCCCAGAACGCTCAGGCCCGGAACCCTCAGGCCCAGAAGCCCCAGGCGCTGCCCCTCACTGGCGACTACCCCATCACCCACGATCCCTCCAGCGGCCCGAAGGCGACCTCCTCGTGTTTCATGCCTACGACGCCGTCACCGGCAAGCCGGCATTGCAGATTTCGACTCTGACCTGGGACTACGGCTGGCCCCATGCAACGCTCGGAACCGCCGGCCAATCGAAGTAACGCAGCAGACGCAACCCACCGCGCAACTGCTTGATCGCAGCGCGACGCACTCATCAACGTTGAAAAGACCACTGCATTTCAAGAACCATGGTGTCAGTGAAAAGGAATTGGAGAAATCATGCATCACTCGCTTCACCGCATCGCAAGAACACACTCGATGGTTGGTTTGGGGTTTGCACTCGCTGCGGGGGCGATGCTCACCGGCTGCGGCGGAGCCGGTAGCACCAGCGGAGGAGGCGGTGGCGGCGGCGGGACAACGCCCGACATGGGGACGGTGGTGAATGTGGACAACTCCTCTCTCTACACCAACCAGTACCAGATCAAGAACGCTGCAAGTGGAATGGTGCTCGGCATCAGCGGGCAGAGCCAGCTTGCCGGGACGAACATCGTCCAGGAGAGCAATACCAGTTCTACTGACTCCATGTGGCACCTGGTGCCGAATGTCTATGCCGACGACCGGATGAACCTCGAAAACATGCTGACGCACGAGCTGCTTGGACTTTCCAGCACAGAGTCGAGCACTGGTTTGCCATCGTCCGCATCCATGAACGCCGGCGCACAGGCGGGCCAGTACAGCGACATAGGCACCGATGACGAGGACTGGGTCTTCTATCTGTTGAAGGACGGCAATTATCTGATCAAGAACCATTCGAGCGGACTGTACCTGCAGGACGACGGCTCGAACACAACCTCATCGGCCACCATCGATCAGGGCGCACGCGCCACCACCGGCACTGGATGCACCTGCCAGGAATGGGTTCTTTCCAAGTCCTCCACCGCGGCCTATCCCATGCCGCTCACCGTGCAGGGAACGGGAATCTACGTCCACGATCCCAACATGATTCAGGACCCGGTCACACATCTTTACTGGCTCTATGGCACCCACCAGACCATCGCCTACTCCGCAGATCTCTCCACCTTCACATACACCACGGCCTCCACTCCATACGGCGCCTGCGGCGCCACGCAAGCCAACGACGACTGGCTCACAGAGAACGGCCGCTGCGCCGACATCGGCCCCGACCTCGCAATCTGGGCCGGTCTGCAGACGCCGCCCTCCGACAATAATGGGGGCAACGTCGACACCTGGGCACCCGACGTAATCTTCCAGAACGGCACGTACTACCAGTACTACGCCATTCCCGTGGAACCCGATACGGTGGGCGGCGAAGCGATCATCGGGCTCGTGACGAGTCCCAATGCCTGGGGGCCGTGGACGCAACAGGGATGGGTCGTTCGATCTTGGAGCAACACCACAAATACGCCGATCAGCGGATTCGGGTTCACGGCAGGCACCACCGACAACGCCATCGATCCTGCTCCGTTCGTCGACAACGGCGGGAACTGGTGGATACTCTGGGGATCGTGGTTCGACGGCATGCATATGCTCGCGGCCGATCCCGCCACAGGTCTGCCTTCCACCTCCAACACCACCGAATACAACATAGCCTTCCGTTATTGGGGTGAAGAAGGATCATTCATCTACTACTGGAACGGCTACTACTATTACTTTGGGTCCATTAACCCATGCTGCAGCGCCACCAGTACCTACCGGATCGTCTATGGGCGCTCCACCAGCCCCACCGGACCATTCCTGGATCGCGGCGGCCAGGACCTTGCGCAGAACGGCGGCACCATCCTGCTCAGCACCCACAGCAACATTGTTGGGCCCGGAGGCGAGAGCGTCTTTACCGATACCGGCGCCAACGGCACTGAAGCTCTGCCCACGCTTGTCTACCACTACTACGACGGCAACAACAACGGAACCCCCACGCTCGGCATCAACCGTTTGTACTTTACTTCGGATGGTTGGCCCTATATCCAATAAGCCGAGGCCGGTTTCATTCGCAAGTGGGTTGTCTTCCAAGGGAAGAAACCTGCTGCGCCCACTCTTCCGCAAAGGGCTCCGAGCCTGTTCGCAATCCGCTGCTCGAGCCCTCCCTGGCCAATCGACGCTTTCATGATGCCATAATCGTTGGGTTTGGCCGCGCATGCGGGCATAATAGGGTAACCGGGATGCTTTGAGGAGTTTGGACGGATGGGCACAACAGTTGCCGCAAGACTGGCGTTGACTTTGGCGTTTGGGTGCGCCGGCTGGAGCCTGGCCGCGCCTCCCCCCGTTGCTGCGCAGGAGCCGGCAGCGGTGGGCGACCCCGCGTGGCCCGAGCACCTGGCCGCCTGGCGCGCCGACAGGGAGCATGACCTGGCTGCTCCCGGCAGTTGGCTCACCCTGGTGGGCCTGGAGTGGCTCAAGCCGGGCGTCAACTCGGTGGGCGCCGCCGCAGACAACTCCGTCGTTCTCCACGCGCAGGCGCCGGAGCACATCGGGCTCTTCACCGTGAGCGGGAAAACTCCGGCCACCAGTCTGATCCAGTTGCTGGCCCCCACCGGCGGATTCCCAACCGGCCTCACCATTGATGGATTGCCCGCCCGCGAAGGCCCGCTCCGCATCAGCGATGCCAAGCCCTCGACCATCGCCTGGCACGGCCTCACACTGGTGGTGCTCCTGCGCGGCGGTCGCTACGCCCTGCGCATCAAGGACGCGAACTCACCCACGCGCACCAATTTCCACGGCCTCAATTGGTACCCGCCCAACGCGCACTTTCGCGTAATCGCGCACTGGCTTCCCTACAAGCCACCGCACTTGGAGAAGATTCCCACGGTAATTGGAAGCACCCTCGACCTGCCCGCGCCGGGGGTCGCCGAGTTCGAACTGGACGGCAAGACGCTGCGCCTGGAGCCGGTGACCGAGCCGGAAGAGCCGGGCGTACTGTTCTTCATCCTGCGCGACGAAACCAGCAAGACCACCACCTACCAGGCCGCGCGATTTCTGCATACGCCGTTGCCGCCCGCCGGCCTTGACCGCAGCGGCCCGCTGATTCTGGACTTCAATCGCCTCGAAAATCCGCCCTGCGCCTACACACCCTACGCCACCTGCCCCCTCCCGCCGGAACAGAACCGTCTGCCCGTCGCAATTGAGGCCGGCGAAGAGCGCTACTCCCACTGAGCGCGCGAGCGGCGGTCAATGGTAGGTCGGGGTTTTAACCCCGACAATCAGGTGAATCAAATCAGTGAGGGCCTTAGCCCCTGAGGTTACGCCTTCCGAAGATTCGATAATAACGTCTAGTCTTTTCAGCAGGCTGTTACCGCTGCCCTGATACCGGGCGCACCCAGAACGGAGTATTTTTAAGCGAGCCATGTTTCACACCACGGAAGATATTCGCATTCAATGGACCAAGGTGGTTCTTCCTCCCGTGTTTCTTGAGGAAGAACGCCCAGTCACTGAGGCCGCGTCGTCCACCATCTACGACGCGCGCCATGAGGTTACCGAGATTCTCAGCGGCCGGGACTCGCGGCTGCTGGTCCTCGTCGGCCCGTGCTCCATCCACGACACCAGGGCTGCGGTCGCGTATGCCGCGCTGCTCAAAGACGCCATCGCCGCGTTTTCTGCCGATCTCCGCATTGTGATGCGTGTCTACTTTGAGAAGCCGCGCACCATCGTCGGCTGGAAGGGGCTCATCAACGATCCCTGGCTCGACCAGTCCTACAAGATCAACGACGGCCTGCGCAAGGCGCGCAACCTGCTGCTGGACCTGGCCGAGATGGGCGTGCCCAGCGGCACGGAGTTTCTTGACATGATTTCGCCGCAGTACATTGCGGGCCTGGTGAGCTGGGGCGCCATCGGCGCGCGCACCACGGAGAGCCAGGTGCATCGCCAGTTGGTTTCAGGTGTTTCCTGCCCCGTGGGATTCAAGAATGCCACTTCAGGCGACGTGCAAGTGGCCATCGACGCCATCCAGTCCGCCTCCCACTCGCACACGTTCCTTGGGCACACCAAGCATGGGCAATCGGCCATCTTCGTGACAACGGGAAATCCGGATTGCCACATCATTTTGCGCGGCGGCCGCAGGATGGTGAACTACACCAAAGAGTGCGTGGCCGATACCGCGGCACAGATGGAAAGGGCCGGCGTCCCACCCCGCATCATGATCGACTGCAGCCACGCCAACAGCAACAAGGACTACCGGCGGCAGGGGCTCGTGTGCCACGATGTAGCCCGACAAATCGCGGCGGGGAACCAGCAAATCCTCGGCGTGATGATTGAGAGCAACCTGGTGGCGGGAGCGCAGAAGCTGATTCCCGGCCAGCCTCTGGTCTACGGCCAGAGCATCACCGATGGCTGCATCGACTGGCCAGAGACCCACACGCTGCTCACAGAACTCGCCGCAGCCGTCCGCGCCCGCAGATCAGCAGAGCCGGCGTCGGCTCCCTAATCCCTATTCCCTAATTCCTAATCCCTGCTTCTTTCACCGCTGTTGGCTCACCAGCACGCGCACGCGCTGGCGCGTCAATCGAACCCGGCAAACTCCGAATCCCGGCCCGGCTCCGCAGCTCTGATTCCTCACATCCAGCCACGCCAGCGTGTTGGGACTCAGCATCCAGGCAGTGGCGTTGGCGGCGTTGTGCGTTTGCTCCATGAAATCGGCGGCGTTCAAATCGGCATCCGCGGCTTCCACATTCAACGCCTCGCAGGTATCCTGCGGCGGCGCGGGCCGGTCGGCCGGATGATCGCAATAGTCTTCGTCATGCATCAGCACGTACTTCTTGCCGTTCTCGGGAATGAAGTAGCGCGTTGAAACAAAGCGCAGCCCTTCCGCCTGCACAAACCGGCTCAGGTCTTCCGCAAAGGCCAGCGGCAGTTGCGTCATGGTCAGCGCTGTGTCTTTCAACTGGCGCGAGTAGATGGCCAGTGTCGGCGTAGGCTCGCCGTTGGTGGGATGGAAGTACACCCCGCCCAGCGCAATCCCGTCCTTCACGTCGATCCACATGAATCCGCGCCCATGCAGATAGGGCCCCTTGTCGCCCGAGACCATCACGTAGCGGTCTTCGCGCACCTCCACGGGCAGCTTGGAACCATCGAGCATGGCGTCTCTGGCGTCGGAAAGCGGCATGTCGCGCCCGTAGTGGTACTCGGTCCGCGGCGTCACCTGCTTCAGAATCGCCTGAAACTGTTTTTCCTTGAGCAACTCCTTCGCCGGCTTGCCCGCATACGCGTCAATAAAGGCGAGCTGGCCGCCCGGGATCGTGTGCTGAAAGGCGGCCGGCGCGGGTGCGGCCTGCGCCTGGTTCTGGTCCGGAGCTGCGCTGGGATCCTGCGCGGATGCACTCAGCGCTGCAAGTACAAGCGCGGCAACGGCAAGTCCGGCGGAAACGAAGGTTAAGTGAAGCTTCCCTCGGCGGGAAGACCCTGGAAACAATCTCATGGCTTGACCTCCCGATTTCAATTTAGACCCGAATCGTCCGCTTTTACGCAATTTTTTATTCAACATCAGCGCCTCGATGCCCTCTGTGCCCCATTCATCGCAGCTTTATCGCGATGAGTGGGACGGAACCCCGCATACAGACCGTACCCTCTGGGGGGTCCGTGAAGGCGGGTGCGTTGCGCACGCCCGGTCCGGATCAGTATCTTTGAGATGCAGCCTGCGCAGTTTTCAGAAAGAGATTCATGGACGCACTCAAGCGGCTCTTCGAGCAGCACTTTCACATGCCGGCCGAACACGTGCAGCCGCTTCAGGGCCAGCTGGGCGGCTCAGGACGCGCCATCGTGCGCCTGGCCGGCGGCAACTTCAGCGCCATCGGCATTCTTTACCCCGTGCGTGAGGAGAACGTCGCATTCCTCGAGTTTTCAAAGCACTTTCGTCGCCACGGATTGCCTGTGCCGGAAATTTATGCGGAAAGTCTGAGCGATAATGCCTATCTCGAAGAGGACCTCGGTGACACCACGCTCTTCGAGTTTCTTTCCGACCATCGCGCCGGCGCCGCCGTCAGCCCCGAGGCCATTGAAGCCTATCGAAAAGTGGTCGCCGTCCTGCCGCGCTTTCAGGTGGAAGCAGGCCGCGACCTCAATTACAAAGTCTGCTATCCGCGCGCAAGTTTCGATCGCCAGTCCATCGCCTGGGACCTGAACTACTTCAAGTATTATTTCCTGCGCTTGGCCGGTGTGCCCTTCAACGAGCAGGCGCTGGAGCAGGACTTTGGCCGCCTGACAAAGTTTCTGCTCGGCGCGAGCCACGATTATTTTCTCTATCGGGATTTTCAATCGCGCAACGTCATGCTGCGCGACGGGCAACCGTTTTTCCTCGACTACCAGGGTGGCCGCAAAGGCGCGCTGCAATACGACATTGCGTCGCTTCTCTACGATGGCAAAGCCGACCTGCCGCCGGAATTGCGTCAAGAACTGCTCGACCATTATCTCGATTGCCTGGGCGGCTACATCCCCCTCAACCGCGAAGCCTTCATGGAGCACTACTACGCCTATGTCTATGTGCGCATTTTGCAGGCGCTGGGCGCGTATGGCTTTCGCGGATTCTTTGAGCGCAAAGCCCACTTTCTGCAGTCTGTGCCCTATGCGCTCAAGAACCTGCGCTGGCTGGCGCATCATGTTGAGCTGCCCATCGCCTTGCCCGCGCTGATGGACGCGGTCCAGGCCATGCTCGCGTCGGAAAAACTGCAAAGCCTGGCATCGTCTGCCGACGTTTTGACGGTGCGCATCTTCAGCTTTTCCTTTCATCGCGAAAAGCCTGCCGATGAGTCCGGCAACGGCGGCGGATTTGTCTTTGACGCGCGCAGCATCCCCAATCCCGGCCGCGAAGAGCAGTTCAAAACCCTTACCGGCAAGGACGTCCCGGTGAGCGATTACCTCAACAGCCAGGCCAGCGTGCACCAGTTTTTTGCCAATGTCGTCTCCCTGGTCGACACCAGCGTGGCTGCGTATCAAAAGCGCGGCTTCAAGAACCTGATGGTCTCCTTCGGCTGCACCGGCGGTCAGCATCGATCGGTCTATTTCGCCGAGCAGTTGGCCAAGCATCTGCACGGAGCGAGTGGCGTGGAAGTGGTGCTGCGCCACGTTGAGCTCGAAAAAATCAACAGCGAAAGAGCCGAACAGGCAAAGCAACTCGCATGAAGGCCATGATCCTTGCCGCCGGCCTCGGCACGCGCCTGCGTCCGCTCACCGACGATCGCCCCAAGGCGCTGGTCACCGTAGCCGGCCATACGCTGCTGGAGATTGTCCTCGCGCGTCTGCGCAGCTTCGGCGTGCGCGAAGTCATCGTCAATGTGCATCACTTCGCGGACCAGGTCGTTGACTACCTCCAAGCCCAGGCCAACTTCGGCATGCGCATTGAAATCTCCCGTGAGGAGACACTGCTCGACACCGGCGGCGGCCTGAAGCAAGCCGCCTGGTTCTTCCTCGAAGCCGGTTCGAACCACCCCTTCATCCTGCACAATGTCGACGTGATCAGCACCATCGATTTGAGCCGCATGGTTCAGTTTCACCATGAGCAGAATGCTCTGGCCGCGCTGGCAGTGCAAGCGCGCGAATCCTCCCGCATGCTCCGCTTCAACGAGACCGCCCAGCTCTGCGGCCGTCGCGTAATGCATTCAACTGACGACAGCCAAACAGAATGGGCGCACCCACTCGAACACGGACAAGCGCAGGTGCAGGCACTTGCCTTTTCCGGCATTCACGTACTCTCGCCGCGCATCTTTGCCGAACTCAACGAACCCGGCCCATTCTCCATCATCAATGCCTATCTGCGTCTCGCCGCACAAGGCGAAAGAATCCTCGCCTTCCACGCCGACCAGGCCTATTGGCGCGACCTCGGCCGCCCCGAGAGCATCGCGGCCGCAGCGCGTGATCTCAAAGACGGCAAGTTTTCGATTGAGCGCGATGAGCCTGAAGCCAATCTAAGAATGAAGATGTCATCCTGAGCGAAACGGGCCCCGAACGCTTTTCAGTTCCGGGGTGGTGAGTCGAAGGATCTGCGGTTGTTCTTGCTTTTGCCGTTGCTTGTTCTCTCCGAACTGTGCCCCATCCATCGGACGTTTTTTTGTCCGATGGGTGGGAGCCCCTGGAACTCCATGACGACGTCTTGATTTGTTGAACTTGCAATTCTGTTTCTTTCTAGATCGCCGCTTCGCCTCCAGCCCTTTTCCTCCCTCCCAACCGCTATGATGGCTACGGCGCTCCAACCACCGGCGCTGGCACCATCATGGCTCCCACCTTCTTCATTTCGGCAGGCGAGGCAAGCGGCGAGCACTACGGCGCCCTGCTGATTGCCGCGCTGAAAAGCCAACTCGCCTCTACCGGCCAGACCGGCCAATTCTTCGGAATGGGCGGCGAGCGCATGGTCGCCGCGGGCCTCGAGCGCGTGGTCCGCTCGGAAGACATGGCCGTCATGGGCATCACCGAGGTCGTTCGCCACCTGCCACGCATCTATCGCGAATTCCGCCGGCTCAAGCAGGCCATCCGCGACCGCCGTCCAGACATAGCCATCCTCATCGACTTCCCCGACATTCACTTCAAGCTGGCCGAAGAGTTCCACCGCCTCGGCGTTCCCGTGATCTTCTTCGTGAGCCCGCAGTTGTGGGCGTGGAAGAAGCACCGCATCAAGCTGGTGCGCAAGTACGTCGACAAGATGCTGGTCATCTTCCCCTTCGAAGAAGAGTTTTACCGCGACCGCGGCGTGGCGGCGGAGTTTGTCGGCCATCCGCTGGCGGAGCTGCCGCTGCCCACCATCACCCGCGAGCAATTCGCCGCGGAAAACGGCCTCGACCCATCGCGCACCTGGATCGGGCTGCTGCCGGGAAGCCGTCCCAAAGAGATTCGCGACAACCTGCCGGAGATCCTGAAAGCCGCGCGGGAGTTGGCGGGACAAAACGAAGCCCGCGGCCTTGAGTTCCTGATTCCGCTCGCGCCGACGCTGAATGCAGCCCAGCGCGAACAGGTAAAGCGGCTGCTCGAAATCCACGCAGCCCGCCTGCCTGTTCATCTGGTAGACGATGCGAGGGCGGCGCTCTTTCACGCCCGCGCCTCGGTTGTAGCCAGCGGCACGGCCACCGTGGAAGCGGCCCTGATCGGGAATCCCTTCGTTGTCGTCTACCGGGTTTCGCCTCTGACCTACGCCATCGCCAAACGGGTGGTTACGGTGCCCCACGTGGCCATGGCCAACCTGATTGCCGGCAAGAGAGTGGTTCCTGAACTCATTCAGCATGACTTTACGGCAGCAAATATCGTCCAACATCTCAGGCGGCTGCTACCCGACGGGGTCGATCGCGAGTCCATGAAGATGGAGCTCAAGGCCATCCGGGAGCGGTTGAACGCCCGGACGGCTGGACGGAACCAGGAAAGCGGCGCCATCGAACGGGTGGCGGCAATTACTCTGACCCAGCTGCAAACGCCTTCCCCGGCGCCAAAACCAGACCCTGTGCAACCCTGACTTCGCACCACTAACCCGGGCCGAAGCATCTGACTTTCACTAAAACCGCTGCTACAAGAACGGCTGCAATGCGATGATGACTGCTATGGAAAATCACGAGCTGATTTTGCGGCGTGCATTTGGACTGGGCCTTCCCCTGAAAACTCTGCTGGGAATTCTCTCAATCGTCCTGCTGCTGGCGCCCTCCTCTTTTGCGCAGAGGCCGGAGCGGCCCGCGCTGAACATTACCGGCTACGTGATTGACGCCGAGCTGGACACGGCCACTCACCACATCGCCGCCACGGCCACGGTCAGCTTTACCGCGCCGGAGACGCTGGAGCTGGTCAGCTTTGGCTTCCATCCCGCGCTCAAAGTCACCAAAATCACCGATGAGTCCGGCAAGCTGCTCACCGGCGACCGCTCGGCAGACGGCACCATCCGCGTAACCCCTGCCGTACCCTTTACTAAAGGGCAGGTATCGCACTGGACTTTCGTGTATGAAGGCGTCATCACGGGGAATGAGGACGGTCCCATCGAGGGACTGAAGCTGGCCGCCATTCAAGAACCGATCACCTACCTGCTCTACCCCGCTCGCTGGTTTCCCACCACCGGCTACCTGACTGACCGCTTTACCGCGGAGATGCACATCCGCGTGCCGCAAGGGATGCGCGTCTTTGCCAGCGGCGGTGATGGGAAATCGAAGCCGGTGACCCTGGCCAGCGGCAAGCCTGGCGACCAATACAACTTCAACTGGAGCAAACCCGGATTTCCAGGAACTGTGATCGCGGGCCGCTACCTGCCTGCCGTCACGGCTGGCCCCGGCAACGTGAAGGTGTACCTGACCGTGGCCCACCAGTCGTCGGCCAATGAGCTGGCGCAGACCGCGGCCAAGGAGTACGACTTCTTTACTGACAGCTTTGGAGCGCTGGAGACGAGCCATCTGAATGTGGTCGAACTCCCTGACGACACGCTGCCCGCCGTCTGGGCGCCCGAGCTTGCCGCGATTCTCGGCTCGCGCGTGGGCGACAAGAGCGGTGTCCGCCTCCTCGCCAATACCATTGCGCACCAGTGGTGGGGCTCCGAAGTGAGTCCGCGCACCATGAACGACGCGTGGATCACCAACGGTATGTCGCGCTATGGGGAGCTGATGTATCTCGAAGACGAAAACGGCCGGAACGCCATGCACTCGGCGCTGCTCGATGTCTCGGCCGGCGCGCTGGCCTATGACACCATTCCGCTTTCAACATCCGGCCGCCTAAGCCCCTTCTCGCCGGAGTTCCAGTCCATGACCCTGGAAAAGGGCGCCATGATCTTCCACATGCTGCGCTGGGAGGTCGGCGACAAGGTGTTCCTGGACACGCTCAAGGGCGCCCTCAGCCAGTACACAGACAGCAGCCTCCGGTCGTCGGATTTTGTGAAGGTGGCCGAGGCGCAGAGCCAGCAGCAGTTGACCGCCTTCTTTGCGCAATGGATTGACGGCACCGGCGCACCGCAGTTCACTGACAAGTACGCCGTCTACAGGCTGGGCAACAACAAGGGCTTCCGGACCATCGGCGAGATTCAGCAGGACCTCGACCTCTTCCGTATGCCGGTGGATCTGCGCATCGAAACCGACGGCAAGACAGAAGACAAGAAGATCGACGTGGTGGGCACCGACACGCAGTACGTGGTGGATACCTTCGGCCGGCCCCGCCGCATCGCCATCGATCCCAACGGCTGGCTGCTCAAGGCCACGCCCGATTTGCAGGTGCGCATCTCCATCCTGAAGGGCCAGCAACTGGTGGCGCAGGGTGACCTGACCGGCGCGCTGGCCGAATACCAGAGGGCGCTTGAGGCCAACCCCAACAGTTCGCTCGCCAACTACCGCATCGGCGAGCTGCTTTTTACCCAGCACAACTACCAGGCCAGCGTGAATTCCTACCGTGACGCGCTGCGCGGCGATGACGAGCCGCGCTGGACCGAGGTCTGGAGCCACATTGCGCTGGGCAAGATATTTGACATCACCGGCCAGCGCGACCGCGCGGTAAACGAGTACCGCCTTGCCGTGCAGACCAACGACAACACCCAGGGCGCGGTCAACGAGGCCCGCCAATGGCTGCAAAAGCCCTACAAGGCCCCGGAGACCGAGTAGCGCGTGAATTCCCTCTATTCGCGTTCCTGTTTTTCTTCTTCATTTGCGCCATTGCTTTGAAAGAGCACGATTTTAATCGTGCCATCAATCCACCTAATTTCGGTACCGGCTTTAGCCGCTGAGGGATGTTCTCGGATATCTCGAAGACCACCCTCAGTGGAAGGGTTCCAAGATCCCCCTAACCGCCAGCCTCTTTCACCCGTCTCTTGCTGTGAGTGCAACTCACACTCTCAGAAGAGGTTCTCTCGTGAGCAAGACCCGTTTCGGCATCCGCCTCGCCCTGTTCGCAATTTTCCTCCCGGCACTCCCCTTATTCGCCCAGCAGCCAGCCCAGGCGCCCGTTCCCGCGGCCATCCTCAACGGCTCTAAAATTTTCGTCTCCAACGCCGGAGCGGATAGCGGCCTGTTCCCATCGCCCTTCACCGGCGACCCAAACCGCGCGTACAACCAGTTCTACGCCAGCCTCAAGGCCAACAGCCAGTTCGAGCTGGTCGGCGACCCCGCAGACGCCGATCTTGTACTCGAGCTTCAACTCACCGCACCCGTCGGCTCAACCCATTCGATGAACACCAACAAGGTCAACGGCGCTTCTGATCCGGTGCCCATGTTTCGCCTCGTCGTCTATGACCGCAAGACCCATTACGTTCTGTGGGCCTTTACTGCGTCCATTGAGGTCGCTTACCTGCAAAAAACCCACGACCGCAACTTCGACGACGCCCTGAACGTTATCCTCCTGGAATTTGAGTCGCTTAGCGGCAAAGCGCAATCCGTAACCCACCCGTAACCGATTCGTTCCCACTGTGCGAAAGGGCACGACTTCAGTCGTGCCTCAAGCTGCTTCAAATGAGAGAAATGGGGCTTTAGCTCCATGCCGCGGATTTGCAGGATTGTCGCCTGCTTGAGCCTCCTTCGGCAGCCTCGTTCAATAGACCCTGATCCCGCCTGACCGGACTGAAAAATAATTCAGCCGCCCACCCCCCCGTTTTGCCGATTAATTCACCGATCCTGCTAGCGTGGAAATCGGGCTGCAATTGGCTTGATCGGGGGGACGGATGCAACTGAGCGCAAAAGGGCTGGCGTTATTGAAAAAGTCGGAGGGCTTTCGCGGCCACTCCTATCTGGACGTGGCGGGGATTCCAACCATTGGCTACGGCCACCGGATTCTTCCCGGCGAAACCTTTCGGGATGGAATCCCCGAGGCGCAGGCCGCCGCGCTGCTGACGCATGACGTCCTCCAGGCGGAAGACGCCGTCAAGCGGCTGGTGAAGGTGGAGCTGATGCAAGGCCAGTTCGATGCGCTGGTGGATTTCGTCTACAACCTGGGCGCGCGCAGGCTGGAGGCGTCCACTTTGCTTCGTGAGCTGAACACAGGCCGCTATGGCGCGGCAGCCGACCAGTTGCTGCGCTGGGACCACGCGGGCGCCAGTGAAAATGCCGGCCTGAAAGCCCGCCGCGAAGCCGAATTCCTGCTCTGGCACAGCGCCGATTCTGGCTGGCAAACAGCGGCATAAGGCCAACGTGAGACGCGAACTACGGAAGACTTTCTTCGTATGCAATGGGGTTTAAAATATATATTTTCGCGTTTTTCCGCATCTCAATGAAAACAAATATGTTACATCAACAACGACCCTCCACGCCCTATCAATCTAAACAAGTTACGTGTTTTTCATTTTCGGCGATTTTCAAAAAAAAGGACTTACGACCATCAACAAACTAGGTATCAGGGCGCGATTCACGGCTTCAATCCGTCGAGTTCCACAACCTCAAGGCGCTCCACGCGCTTGAGGTAACCCTTGCGGCGAAACCAGTCTTCCATCGCCGGCTGCAGCCGATCGAGCGGAACCCGGGTTCCGGCTTCCATCAGCCCATCCGCGACCGGCAGCGTGTCGTCAAAGACCGCGTCATTGGTGAAGTTGCGCATGGCAAAGTTGTCGATCCAGCCGATCGGGCACACGTGCCGCTCGCCTGCGGAATCAACGCGCTGGATCGAGAGCCGCCGCACAAACATGCTTCCACTTTACCTTGGGATCCCGAGCCCGCGCTTCTTTCGAGCGCGATTGTAGGAATTGTGGGAAGCGATGCGCCAGAGCGAGCCTCCCGCGAGCTTCCGCCCCACGCAGTGGTCAACGCGGCAGGCCAAAGCGCGTCTAGCTATATGAGCGCCTTCGCCGGCGAAGGTGCTCACAGGCGGAGGATCCTGTGCGGTCGCTCAAGGGCGCTGCGGGGATTGCCTTCAGATTGTCCCCAACGGGGAGGAGCATTGCATGATGAAGATTGAACAGGGATTTTTGGCTTCACGCCGGACGCTGCTGCTGGCAACAATTCTGGCTGCAGGTTCGTGCGGACTTTGGGCGCAGGCCGCGCCGCCCGAGGGCGCCCCTCCGCAAGACCAGATGCGGCAGCGCGGACCCAACCCGGAACGGGAGATTGCCCAGTTGACTGAGGCGCTGGCGCTCACGCCCGATCAGCAGACGCAGGTAAAGGCGCTCCTGAAAGAGCGGCGCGAGAAGGTTGAAGCTCTGCGCTCGGGTGGCGAACGGCCAAGCCGGGTGCAGATGGAAGGCGTCCGCAAGGACACCGACGCCAAGATCAACGCGCTCCTGAACGACGACCAGAAAACGAAGTACGCGGCTTGGGAAAAAGAACGCATGGAGCACCGCCGCGGACCGGGCGGAGACGGCCCACCTCCTCCCCCGTCAGGCGCGTAAAACCTCGTGTTCCCCAGGTCTCGCCTCCGAGACCTGGGGCCGCTTCAACCGGAAACCTCTGTGCTACTGCGGCTTCTCCGCCACCGGCTTGGCGTCCTTCATCTGTTCGGCCTCCACGTGGAAGCGCTTGAAATCGTAGTCGCTCTCAGTAAAGTGCTGGCGGTAACCTTTGAACAGCAGCACGCGGGCCTGAAGGCTGGCTTCGGCAGCGGTAGGCAGCCAGATTTCGCCGTTCACCAGCGACTGGTCGAAGCGAAAGCTGGAGCCCTTGTCGATGCTGGCCACCAGCCCGCCTGCGACGCGAAAATTGTCGATAAACCGGACTTCAAGATGGGCCACCTCGCGGTCGGCCTCGTCCACCCACATCGTGCCTTCGAGCTTCTTTGAGGCGTCCTCGGCCAGGCCGTGGGTCTTCGCGTCCTTGCGCCCAATGAAGTCAAACACGATGGCCGCCCGCCCGCGAAGAGTCTCGCGCCGCGCGTTGCGCACATCCATGATTTCCAGAACGCGGCTGACGCTGATGGTCGGCCCTTCGAGCGGCTGATCCGACGGCGTCTTCTGCGCCTTCTCCACCAGCTTGGTCACGCGCTCGGTCTCTTTCTGCTGGTCGTGATCGCTGAGTGGCTGGCCGTTCTTCTTCACGGCGCGCTCAATCACGTGGCCGTTGACGAAGAAGTCCTCGCCTTCTACGGTCTCGGTCTTCTTCACCTGCCCATTGGAGTCGATGTCCTGCGTGGTCTGCAGCGACGTGTAGGTGTAGTTTTCGCGCACCTTTTCAAGCTGCTTCTGGTGCTCCTGGACCTCGTGCATGAGCTGCGGAATCTCCGGCAGCGGCGGGTTGGCCGCCTGTTGGGACAGAGCGACCGGCGCCGCAACAAAACCGGTGAGGCAAAAGAAAAGCAGAGTGCGCATGAATTGATTTTCCTTCAGAAGGCAGCGCGCGAAGGAATGGGCCGCGCAGGGTTCTTCAAAGTTGGACCCCGCCACCGGCGAAAGGTTGTGCCCTTTTGAACATCTTGAACTGGTCCGAAGATTCCATTATCGTCTCAGACCAGGTTGCCGGGGACACGAAGGGCGCGTCCAAGCAGTGATGCAGCACCCACGGCAGCTCAACAGAATCAGCAGGCTCCGCCCGCCCATACAAGGAGAAATACGGAATGATCAAGCTTTTGATTCACTGGATCTTGAGTGCGCTCACCTTGATGTTGATCTCCCACTTCCTGTCCGGCTTCCATGTCATGGGTCTGAAGCCGGCGCTGATCGCGGCGCTGGTCATCGGCCTGCTCAACGCGACGCTGGGCCTGTTGCTGAAGGTCATCACCTTCCCCATTACCATCATCACCCTGGGCCTGTTTCTGCTGGTGATTAACGCGGCGATGATTCTGCTGGCGTCGCACATCGTAACCGGCTTCCATGTAACCGGATGGATCCCGGCACTGTGGGGCGCGGTGGCGCTGGCGCTCGTGGGTATCGCTGTGCAAGCCGGGTCAAAGAGGGTATAGCAGGCTGCGGAAAAACTCACTCGGACGGTAGGCCGGGGATTCATCCCCGGCATAAAGCCAACCAAATAAACGTGGGCTTCAGCCCCTGCCCATTTCCTTTCGAGTTTCGCTTAATTGCGCGCCCTTTTCCGCAGTCCGTCAACACCCTGCGCTCGATACCAGGCACAGGAGACGCCCTACTTCCGTGCCGCCGCAGCCGTCTGGGGAGCGGCATGATTTGCAGTCATCGCGTGGGCGCGCCGAACCACCTTCTTACCGCCCGGCGCAACCACTTTGGGCGGTGCCGCATTCACCGCCGCGGGGTTCGCGATCATGGGTCCGTTGAGCGTGTTGGGCACGTGCATCGCTCCGGCGTTCGAGAAGCCACCCGGCGATACCACGCGCGGCGGCATCACAATCACCTTGGCCGACTGGGGCGGCAGCACATGGGAGTAAACGCCCCATCCGCCTCCGGCCACCACGAGCACGATCGCAGCCGCGGCCGCGGTACGCATCCAGCTGCTCGCCGGCCGCAACGCCGGCCACGCCAAAATCCTCGCGCTGCGCGGAGCGTCAATCTGCCTGCCACGCAGTCCGGTCTGCACGCGATCTTCAAGGCCTTCGGGAGCAGACAGGCCGGCAATCAGCCGCAGCGTCTGTTCCGCTTCACTCATTCCGGCATGGTCGCCATTCGAAAACTCGTTTTGTATTGAATGATTCATTTCAAACTCCAAAGAAGCCTCACGGGCTGTTCACTGTGCACTGTCCACTGTTCACTGTCCTTCATCGCAGGCTCCTTGCATGATTCAGCAGGCCGGCCATCAGGTTGCGCGCGCGAAACAGCCGGGAACGGACGCTGGACTCGGTAATGCCCAGTACCGTAGCGATCTCGACGCTGGAAAGCTCCTCGAAGGCTGAGAGCATCAGCACCTGGCGCTCGTTGGCGGGCAGCTTCTCCACGCAGGCCAGAACGTGCGCATGGTGCTGCGCGGCGGAGGCAATCTCTTCGGCGGAAAGTCCAGTGCAGGGCAAAACGCGGGCCAACTCGGAGACGTCGTCCGTCTCCGGCCTGGTTTTTGCGCGGCGCTTGCGGTCGAGCACGATGTTCCAGACAATGCGGATGAGCCACACGCGCTGGTCGCGCACTTCGCCGAGCGTGTCGCGATGCCGCAGGACGCGCATAAACGCTTCCTGCACAGCATCTTCGGCATCGGCTGCATTACGGAGGACGGAGAAGGCTACGCGATAGAGGGTTCCGGCGTACTGGCTCACCAGGGCCGCAAGAGTTGCTTCCTCGGCCCGAGTCTGTTCCGCCTGGGTGCGGGCTTCATCGCTCACAGCGCTGTTTGGAATCTCCATCCAACCTGCGAAAACTGCCTGGCTGGCACTCATAAACCACCAGACGCATCCGCACAGGAAAATGCTCAAAGGCCAGAGAAGCGCTAACCCGCGTTTCTCGCGAGCGAAGAAAGTCGTAGCGCCGATCTCCCGATCGGCTGTCCTGAGGGCGGGTGCCCCATCCATCGAGCGCCTTTTGCTCGATGGATGGGAGATCACAAAGGCCAACCATCGGCCATCGGGTCTTCCCGCCTTCCATTCTGTTTCTTATCAGAAGCCAGATCGGCTATGAGCGCCAAGCCGGCCAGAAGCCTGCCCACGCTCAAATCAGGATCGCTGCTACTTGCCGGCCAGCTTCTGTGCCGCGATGGAACCGGCGGCGCCATCCTTGTCGGCGTCCTTCACCTGGGCCCAAATCTTGCGCGCCTGATCCTTGTTGCCGGCCGCTGCGTAGAGGTCGGCCAGGTCAAGCTGAGCTACGCCGGCGGAAACCGTCTCAGACGGCTTCGCGATCAGGGCGTTGTAGATGCCGATGGCCTGGGAGTCGCGGCCCGTCTGGTGATAAATGCTTGCCAGCGCCAGCTTTGCCAGGTTGGCCAGGTTGCGGTCCCAGGAGGCGCCCGCAGTCTTCAGCTCGTTCTCTGCTGCTGCGGTCTGGCCTGTTTCCTGGTCGGTGATGCCGACGAAATAGTGGGCCTTGGCGCCCTGGGGCAGCCAGCCATACTGCGCGGCGACGGCGGCAAACAGCTTGTTGGCAGCCTTGGAGCGGTCGGCGGTGGACGAGTACACGCCGTTCTCAGCGGGAGCGCCGGGAATGGAGAGCGGCGCATCGTAGATGTCCAACGCCGCGCCCAGGGAGGTGTCGGCGGCGGCGGATTTCATGTCCCAGAAGATAAATGCGCCCACAATCAGCGCCAGTACAACGACGCCGGCAATGACCCAACGCACAACGCCGGAGCGGTGGCCGCTGACCCAGCTTACGCTGCTGGCAGTGGCTTGGGCGAACTTGTCCTTTTTCAGGGCGTGACGGGTTTGAGTGTCCATGGAGTGTTTTCTTGTCCTTCTTGAGCTGACTTGCAGGCGGGTCCGTACGGGTGGAGGCACTGCCACTGCAACCCTATCAGTCTATCAGCGCGCCAACACGAGCGTCCACCAGCCACAAAAGACTGGCCGGATGACCCGGATGCCCCAGGTCCCTCGCACGTGGGGACCTGGGAAAGTACATGCACTCCGCTGCGCACGACGGAGGGAGCAGGGGCCTTCGAGGCCCCTGAATGACATCCTCCAATGCAATGGCTTTAGCCACGGGCCATTCGCTCCCATTCTTCAAAAGAAGACCCGACAAATGTTTCAGGCGTTTTGCCGATTAATTCCCCCCTTTGGCGCACAATTCTTAATAGAGAACCCGCATGGGGAGGACCACCCATGAAAAACATCGCCCTCTCCAACAACCCAAACCGGAGCGGAACAAAAGAGATCTTTTACTTTTCCGCCAAGAACCACCGTAACCAGCACGAATTAAACGACTTGCAAGCAGAAGAAACAGCGCCATACAGCCCCAGTATGCCAGTATGGACGCTCTAACCACCACATTCAGCAGGATGTAAGAATCCACCGGCAGAGCCGGTGGCTTTACGGTTGCTGGCCCCTCAAAGGGGCCTTTTCGCAACCGTCCGAAGCAAAAGCAAGAACAAAAGCAAAAGAATTGTAGTGCTGTCTTCACTGCCGCAGCACAGGCAATTCGAGGGAGAACATACTCCCGGAATTCTCAAAGTTCTACTGCCACCCCGGCAGAGCCGGAGGATCTCCCTTTTGGTTTAGGAGACGGACCGAAAAATGCGGTCGCGCGGAAAGCCAGCCGGTCGTCCTGGTTCTCCAGTTCATCGCCGCATACCCTCGGAGCGCGGGCACGTTGCATAATCGTTTCAGAATTCATAAACAGGGGGAGCGGGTCGCCTATGCGGACCTACCACGCCCCCCTGCAGCCCGCAGGGCCGCCGTGGCCCTCTTGGGCGCTTGCAAGTCGTTGATTGTAAGGACTTCGACAATAACCCACCCGGAATCAATAAGATCGGGCGGATAGCCCTTGCTATCTCCATGAAAACAAGTCATTTACCCAAAAAGTATAGGGGGAGTGGGGGGCGGCCGTAAAGGACAGGTGCGCTGGATCACCCCTACCGGGCTGCCCCCCGGTTGGTCCAAGATCTGGTCCAGGATCTCATGTCACCCCCAGGTGCCCCGCCCTAGTGTTTGGGTCCAACCGGCGCGGAGCGCAGGGCTCTGATGCGCTCGATGGCGCTCGTCAGCACAGGGCGCTCCGTCGCCGTGCTCATTCCCTTGTCAATAAGGGATTCAACAAAATCGATGACCGGAAGACCGCGATTTCCGGCTTCGCGGACAATTGCGTCAGAAACGGTAACTGTAATCTGCATGGTGAGCGGTTCCCCTGCCGCCTTCATCGGCGGCCGGAGGCAATTCAACAGGGCTCAATCCAACCTGCGGCTTTTCCTGGAGTGACGTTGGTGCTCGTCCTGTGTCGACACCCGCATTTTTGCGAACGCAGCAGCATCTTATGTGTCCTGCGCCCTTGCCCGCGGGTTGGGCTGAAAGGTACGATCATTCCATGTATGAAGACTTCCATGTTGCCGATCGCTGGACCGGCGAAGACCTGCACTGCCGCTGGAAGGGCACCATTGTGGCCATCGCCACGCGCCACGCCGACGCCGTCGATGTCCGCTTCGATGTGAACGGACGCCCGATGTGGATCGCGCTGCCCTGCACCGCGTGGAAGGAACAGAAGCAGCGCACGGGCAAGGTCATCACCGACCAGCTAGCCGCGCAGATCGCCGGCCGCTACCTCAAGCAGTTGGTTGAAGAGGGCTACGACTCCCGCCGCGAGATCTACACCATGACCGTACCGGAAGTGCTGGAGCATCTGGACGTGGTGGTAGCCGAAGCCAAGGACCAAGGCGCCATGCCGACGCTGCCAGTGCTCGCATAAAAGCAGCTTTCAGCTTCTAGCCTCTAGCTTTCAGCTTTGACTTCCTGGCAATCAGCGCATAGCCATCCCGAAACTGTTAGGTGTAGCTGACGCCCCGCGTTCGATGTGGCCGAGCACGCGCGCGCAATCAAGAAGCCTCGCGCACAGATGCCTCAGCTAAAAGCTAGAGGCTAGAAGCTAAAGGCTGCCTCATTCGTGCCTGAGCGCCGTCATCGGCTGCACGCGGGCTGCCCGCCGCGCGGGAATCCAGCTTGCGGCCAGCGCGACGACAAGCAGGATCAACACACCGCCGGCCATCGTCGCAGGATCCCACGCCTGAATGCCGTAGAGCATGGACTGCACTGCGCGCGTGAGCACCAGGGTCGCGGACACACCGGCAACAATCCCCAACACGGCAAGGCCTGTGCTCTCGCGCAGAATCATGGCCCGCACCTGGCCCGGCTGCGCGCCCAGGGCGAGCCGTATTCCTATTTCGTTGGTGCGCTGAGAGACCGAGTACGCCATGATGCCGTAGATGCCCACGGAAGCCAGCGCCAATGCCAGCAAACCAAAGCCGGAGGTCATGGTGACAAACAGCCGCTCCTGCTGGAGGTCGGCATCGATCTGCTGATTTTGAGAGCGCACATTCACCACCGGCAGGTCTGGATCGACCTGGCGCACCACCTGGCGCAGCGCGGGCAAGATCGTCTCCGGCTTCATGCGGGTGTGGATCTCGTAGACCATCCCGCCCACTTCAGACTGCTGTACGTAGGGCAAAATGAATTGCGGCGGCGGTTCGGTGCGCAGATTCATATAGCGCGTATCCCCGCAGATGCCGACAATCTCAATCGAATCCTTCGCCAGAATGCTCTCGTGCCCGTCGGAATCATGCGCGTCGGTCACAAACCGCTTACCGACAGGATTCTGGCCGGGGAATCTGGTTCGCGCCATGCTCTGGTTGATGATTCCTACCCTCGGCGAGGTCGCCGTATCCTGATCTCCGAACGCGCGTCCGGAAATGATGGGAATGTGCAGCGTTTGAAAGAACCGATTGCCGACTACGTTGTAATCCTCTTCCTGATGCTTGTTCGGATCGTAAGTCTCGCCGTCCGGCAGAAAATTAGTGGATGACAAATCGTCGGAGACATACGCCTCCATGGCCGGAGCTACGGAGTCCACGCCTGGCACAGCGGCGATGGCCCGCTCCAGTTGCTGGTGCAGTTGAATGTCGGTGCCGGCTGGATACCGCTTCTCTGGCGGGTTGATTTCCGCGAGCAACAGATGGTCCGAGCTGAAGCCCAGGTTGACAGTGCTCAAACTGGCAAGCGTGCGCAGAAACAATCCGGCGCCAATGACCAGGAGCGTCGAGAGCGCAATCTGAAAGCCCACCAGCGCCTTGCCGCCCAATCCCTTGCGCCGCCGCGTGGTAGTCTTCGCCGTCTCCTTCAGCCCATGCGTCACCTCGGCGCGCGCAGCGGAAAGCGCCGGCGCCAGCCCGAATAGAAGCCCGGTGAGCATCGTGATTCCCGCGGTAAATCCAAACACTCTCCAGTCGAAGTGAATTTGAAAGTCCGAGTGTTCCCATGCATTTTCGGTCATCTTGGGAATCGCAGTGCTTCCCAGGTATCCGGCTAGCAAACCGCCCGCGCCACCCAGTGCAGCCAGCAACAGACTCTCCACCAGCATTTGCCGCAGAACGCGCGCTCGCCCCGCGCCCAGGGCCAGCCGCACGCTCATCTCGCGCTGGCGTTGCGCACCGCGCGCCAGCATCAGGTTGGCGATATTCGCGCACGCCAGTAGAAGCACGAATCCCACCAGCGTCATAAGCACCGCCATCGGCTTGGCAAATACTTTTTCCTGCGTGAATAGGCCTCGGCTCCCGTCGCGCACCACCATCCGCGGCAGGTCTTCGCCGGATCGAACGCGCATGGTGGCGCGCACAATTGCGCTCAATCGCCCATCCAGCTCCGCTTGCGCCGCGGCCTGGCTGACGTCCGGCCGCGCACGTCCGGAAATATTCACCCACCACTGCGCTGGATCCGTCAGCCACGGCGCTCCTTTGGAAGGCGGCATCAGTTGCGGCTGCATGCTCACCGGCACAAACAGGTCCGGCGATTGCTGCACATTTCTGGCCCCGGTAAAGCCTCGCGGGTTCACTCCCACAATCATCACCGGCGTATCGTTCAGCTTGATCCACTGGCCGAGCACTGCAGGCGATCGGCCAAATTCGCGCTCCCACAGGCCATCGCTGATCAGAGCCACGGCAGCCTGGCCGGGCACATCGTCCGACGGTCCAATCGCTCTGCCCAACTGCGGCCGCACTTCCAATACCGTGTAATAATTGCCGGAAACCATCTCTGTCTGAGCGCGCAGTGCGTCTGCACCAACGGTCGCGTTCATGCCTGTCAGTTTGAACGCGATCAGATCGCCGAGCACATGATTTTGTGCGCGCAGTTGTTGATAGACCGGATAGGAAAAGGAAGCACTCGTCATCATGCCGCCCGGGAGCGGATCGTCGTTGCCATGCAGATGATGAACCACGCTGTGGTCTTGCGTGCCGGTCCAGGTGAGGAGACGCAGTTCCGCCGCGCGCGGCACGGAAAGCCGCTCATATAAAACCTGCTTGGCGAGCGAGAAAATGGTTGTATTGGCGCCAATGGCCAACGCCAGCGAGAGTGCCGCGACGATCGTGAACCCCGGACTCTTGCGCAGCATGCGCGCGCCATAGCGCACATCGGCGCACAAAGCGTCCCACCAGCGCAGGCCAAGCGCGGCGCGCATTTCTTCCTTATGAACCAACGCTGGGCCGAGGGCGATCCGCGCACGGCGCGCCGCCTCAGCAGCCGAATGCCCGGCGCGCTTTAGATCGGCGGTGAGGTTTTCAAGATGAACAGCGAGCTCGGCATCCATCTCCGACTCAAGCCGCTTGCGGCGCACTACGGCGCGCAGCCACGACCGCGTTGCTGACCCCACGCGGGCAAAAATCGATTGCAGACTCATATGCGCCGATCCTTATTGATTGCTTCGCTCATTCCGCAGTTGCGCCGAGGATCGTGCCGATGATGCCGGCCATGCGATTCCATTTCTTGGTCTCTTCGCCGAGCCGTTCGCGGCCGGTGCGCGTGAGCTTGTAGTACTTGGCCTTGCGGTTGTTATCGCTCTCACCCCACTCGCTCGAGATCACGCCCTGGCGCTCAAGCCGGTACAGCGCCGGATAAAGCGAGCCCTGCTGAATCACCAGCTCTTCGCCGGAGATTTGCTGAATGCGCAACAGCACTCCATAGCCGTGCAATGGCCCAAGAGAAACTGCTTTCAGGATCAGCAGATCCAGCGTTCCCTGCAGCAGATCCATCGGGCCGCCAACCTTGTCATTCCCCATTTGCAACTCCCGCGCGCTTTCCTAGCCGCTCTAGGAAAGAAAATATCCGCTCTCTCCTAGATTGTCAAGGAGAGATTCTCCCAGAGTATTTTAAGAAGTTCTTTTGCGCGTTCTGGCGTTCCCCATGCGCGGCAAAGGGCAGCCCGATTTTCGTGCTGCCCTTCGTGCTGCTTTACGCTGGGATGGATAGCTTACGGCAGGAAGTAGCGCAGGCTGGTGAAGACCATGCTGTCTACACCCTTTGCGCCAATGCCGTTCGCACCCGACCAGCCCTCGCGCACGGCGTAGCTGTATTGGATGCCCTGGCGCAGGCGGCCGCGATCGCCCTTGTAGATGTCATACCAGTAGCCGCCGGTGGCCTCCTGCGCATCGCGGGTTTGCGCGCCGCACGATGCGCCGGTGTAGTAGCCGGTGGAGCTGCCGTTGTATCCGGGGGCGGTGTTGGAGTTGCAGGCCGAGTTACTCAACAGGCGCGATCCGTAGCCGACTGCAGCGAGCGAGGGCGCCTTCCATGTGCCGCCCCATGCGCCGGCAGCGTTCTGCGCGGCCGAGGGAGCGCCCAGTGTGCTGGCGCCGGGGTTGGATTCGTCTTCACGGCCGGCATAGTCACCGCCGTAGTAGAAGTAGAGCTGCAGGCGCGGATTCGGTGTGATCTCCGCGGTCATGAGGCCAGAGAGGTTGTGGATGGCAACGAGTTCGCCGCTGAAGTTGGATGTGGCGTCAGAGAGCGTGGAGGCTCCGAAGTGGCCCACACCAGGTCCGAACAGGCCTTTGGCGCCGAAGGTGAACTTGTTGGCGACGATGGGAAGGCGCATGCTGCCGCCAACGCCGCCGAGAGTGATGCTGTTGGAGTAGGCTCCAGCTGTCGTGAGTGCGGGAGCGACGGTTGCACCGCTGACGATGTCCTTCAGGCCGCCATAGAGGTTGCTGTTGGTGGTTTCGCCGGGATAGACGGTCTGATGGAAGAAGCGGGAGATTCCGAAGACCTCATAGTGACCGAAGCCGGGATCGAATGCAGCCTTGACCAGCATGTCGGGAGCTTCGTTGAAGGAGATGTTGGCCAGGTTGGCGCAGGAGTTGACCGTCTTGTAGACAGGAACGGCGATGTTGACAGTGTTGCCGGCCGAGTCAGTCTGCTTCTGGTTGGTGTAGTTGACGATCGAGGTGGAAGGCGAGCAGGCACTGATGGTCTGGTTGAGGAAACTGGCGCTGAGACCGGCGCTGCCCACCACGGCATACGGCGTGTTGCCGGCCAGCGTAGCGGTGTAGAGGAGTTGCGGATTTTCAGCCGAGATAGCGAAGGCGGCTTTGCCAAAGCTCCTGGTCAAGCGGAAGTAGCCCATGCGCGCCCAGACAAGGCCGGCCACGTAGTTGGGATCGATCATCATCGGCAGTGCCTGGTTGGCCGCCGCGGTGGTGATGCCTACTTTGTCTTCGGTGGCGAGGGTCCATCCCTGTCCGCCTGAGAATGTCCAGTGGTTGTTGGTTTCTACTTCGGCCGATGCAATGCGCTGGCGGAAGATATAACTGGTCGACTGGTTGTCGTTCGAGGTGGCGCCGGCGCCGAGGAAGTCGCCTTCAAGATAGGCGCGAATAGTGCCCCATCCGACTTTGCCTTCCATGTTCAGTCCAATGCGTGACTGGCGGCCCGATAGCATGGTCTCGCTCATGGAGTAGGAGTCGGCATGTTCGTAAGGGATTGAACTCCACGGCGTCGCTTCTTCGCCGCCCGTGGCGTGGGTGCGGTAGGCAGATTCACCATTGAAGAAGCCGTAAGGCACGAGCGCGATTCCCTTGAAATGAAGAACTGTGGGGCTCTCGATTGCCTTTTTGATCTTCGATGTCTCGTCCGAGAAGGTAATAGCGAGAGAGGTCTGATTGGCTTTGAGGCCTGTGACAGCGCTCTCGAGTGTGGTGACAGCGGCGGTGTTGTCTTCAACCGCCTTGTTCTGGTTTGCGGCGGCGGCTTGCGCTTTGGCCGCGGTAACTTCCGCATCGGACGCAGCCTGCTCGGCCTTCTTCAAGCGCGCATCCTTGTCGGCGAGATCGCTTTTGAGCCCATTGATCTGGGCCCCCTGCGATTCCAATGCCTGGCGCAGTGTCTGAAGCTGGTCTTCAACCGAGGGCTTCGCGGGCGCCTTGGCCTTTTTGGTTACTGGATGTTTCTTCGCCGACGGTGTTGCATCGCTGGCATAGGCGTACGAGGCAATCAAACTGGCAGTCAGGATTGCGGCTGCGATAGTATTGCGCTTGAGTTTCATTGGACCGCTCATTTCTCTTCTTATCGGGATGGATCGCGTCCGCTTTAGCGATTCGTCGTTTCTCTCGGGGCGATGCGCGAACCGAAATGGGATGAGTTCCCGGTCGGGTTGGCCAGATTGCTCGCGGATGCCAGGTTCCTCTTCTGAAGGAATATGGACCAGGATCGAATCGATCGGGAGCGGCGAGTTGTCAGATAAGTCGGTAATCGGTCATTCTGATTGCACTGAGACATTTGGCGGTGATTGTGATGATCTGGTGCAAACGCAGATGATTGCGTGGATGATCACAGACACCTTTGTCTGATCAACGCCAAACGCCGGGTCACGAGCGACAAGCCGCTTCTGCCAAACCATTGCGATGAAGACGGGGCGTCAATTCCTTCGCGAGGTTTCGATGACGATGGTTTCAACTCCACCACAAAAGGACGGTTCTGCGTCTGCCGGTCACGCGAACTCGTTCTCCATCCTGCGTCTCTCGCTGACCATCGCGGGCTTGGCAGCTCTTGTCGCGTGTGCGATTTCGCTGATCGGGACGAACGCTCATTCCGGCACCTGGCTCCAAAGCTACGATCCCACCGGTATCTGGTGGCTCTCCACTCTGGTTGCCTCGCTGCCCGTTGTCGCGCTGCTTGGCGCGATGGCAGTCTTCCGGCTCAAGGCACACGTCGCGGCGGTCATCGGATTAGTCACCGCGCTAACCATCGCGATCATTGTGTATCGCATGCCGGTGCGCCTGGCTTTGACCACGACCGTCTATGGCGCCGGTTACGGCCTATTCCCCATCTGCTGGATCATTTTGCCGGTCATCTTCCTCTATCAGTTGACGGTAAAAACGGGGCGGTTCACCGCGCTGCAGGAGAGCCTGACCAACATTACTGAAGACGGCAGGCTGCAATTGCTGCTCATCGCCTTCGCGCTGGGCGCCTTTTTTGAAGGTGCATCGGGATTCGGCACTCCGGTTGCGGTTTGCGGAGCCATTCTAATCAGTCTCGGCTTCAAGCCGATCCAGGCGGCGGGGCTGTCGCTGATTGCCAATACGGCTCCAGTGGCCTTTGGTTCATTGGGCCTCCCCATTGTGACGCTCTCGGCGGTGACGGGAATCGATGTGCTTCAACTGACCACGATGACAGCTATGATTCTGATGCCGTTCTGCCTGCTGGTGCCTTTCTGGCTCATCTGGGTATACGCCGGCTTCAGGAGGATGATCGAAATCTGGCCGGCGATCCTGGTAGCTGCCGTCACGTTTTCCGGCGCGCAGTACTTCATGGCCGCCAACTTCGGGCCTTCGCTGGTGGCCATTGTGGCCGCACTTTCAACCATTGTGGCGCTGATTGCCTTTCTGCGCTTCTGGAAGCCGAAGCACGTTCTCAATGCGCAGGGCGAGGATATTACGCACCAGGCGCGAAAGCGGTTTGACCATAGCGGCGCCCACACTTTTAAAGCGTGGTTGCCATGGCTGGTCCTGAGCGCGGTCGTGTTTGCCTGGGGAATTCCGCAGATATCAAAACCGATGGACAAGGCAACCACGGTTTACCTTCCCGTGACCGGCCTGGACAAGGTTGTGCAGCGGACTCCGCCAGTGGTGGCAAAGCCAACGGCAGAGGCTGCGGTCTACGAGTTGAATTGGGCGGTGGCAACCGGCACGGGCACCCTGATCGCCGCGGTGCTGTCCGGCTTCCTGATGGGACTCGGGCCGCTCTCGTTGGCGCGGACGTTTTTCAAGACTATCTTCAACATTCGATTTACGGTGCTCACGATTTCAGCCATGCTGGCGCTGGGCTTCGTTACCCGCTATTGCGGGCTGGACGCAACCATGGGGCTGGCGCTTGCGCGTACCGGTGCGCTCTATCCGTTTTTCGGCACGCTGATTGGCTGGCTGGGAACCGCAACAACGGGCTCCGACACCTCGTCAAATGTGCTGTTCGGAAGTCTGCAAAAGTTGACTGCTCAGCAGCTCGGTGTATCTCCGGTGCTGATGGCGTCAGCCAACACAGCCGGCGGCGTGATGGGCAAGATGATTGCCGCGCCGAGCATCGTGGTGGCTTCAACAGCTACCCAGCAATACGGACAGGAAGGATCGATTCTGCGCTTTGTGTTCTGGCACAGCCTTGGACTGGCCTGCCTGGCCGGCGCGGTGGTCTACATGCTCGCCTATGTCTATCCCATCAGCACGCTGGTGGTGCGCTAGAAGAACCAAGCCGCAGGATGGATGCGGGCTGGTGAAGATTTCCATGCCTAAGGAAGAGGGTGAAGGTGAATGGTGGAGGCGGCGGGAGTCGAACCGGACAACAGTGTTGAAAACGCTCAACTTATTGATTCTGGGAATGCCTGAATTGGCATGACTTCCAAGATTGCCAAATCTACTGTACGGTCACTGTACGGTGATTTCCCAGAATTCCTACAACTCCCAAACTCCACCTTCAGACGGCTCCTTTGGCGAAAAAAGCATTCTGAAGTGCGTTTGTAGTATCGCATAGGTCCGTAATCGTGCGCGAACTGCTCCGTGAGTCGTGATGCGATTGCTTTCTTAAAGGCGATGACGCTGAGCCCCGAGATCAACGAGAAGGAATCCATGCGCGATGTCTGGTTCACGGCCGATTTTCATTTCGGCCACTTCAACATCATTCGGTAATGCGATCGCCCGTTTGCGAATTCGCAGGAGATGGACGATGTGATCTGCGAGCGTGTTAACGCTTGCGCCAAGCCAAGCGATGCCCTTTATTTTCTCGGGGATTTCTGCCTGGGAGGACCGGAACGCGTAATTGCCTATCGAAAGCGGCTGGCCTGCCGAACAATCCACTTTATCGAAGGCAACCACGACAAGACTGCGCGAAAGCTTCAGCATCTCTTTTCATCCTGGAATTTGCTGTCCGAAGTCCACGTAGCGAAGCAAAGAATCGTGCTTTGCCATTATGCGATGAGAGTGTGGCCACACCACGCTCAAGGTGCATGGCACCTCTACGGACACTCGCACGGTAACCTACCGAACGAGCCTCTGGCACTCTATCTTGATGCTGGCGTTGATACATACGAGTTTCGCCCGTGGCATTTTGATGAAATCCAAGCCGTGATGCAGCCCAAGGCGATCGCGCGGGAATCGAGGTTCCAGGCTGAACGCCGCGCTGCGCTTGCTGGGCAGGCGGCCCACGACCAGGAAATTGGGATCTGAAACATGATCAAAGTTCTCCCTGCGCACCGGCGGTCTTGTTGAAATGATTGCTCATCGCTAGCCAATCTGTACTCATTTTGAGTACAGATGTTCTCGAAATGAGAACGCCTCTCGCATCCGTCGGGGATCTGCTCTTTGGCCAGACCAGAGGTAGAGTTCTGGCGCTTCTGTATGGTGCGCCCGACGAAACTTTCTTCGTTCGCCAAATTGCCCGCC
>Ga0302156_10000020_pt1 | contig 154882 bp, 117 predicted proteins | sample I_Bog_N3_2_FD_193503 | JGI IMG/M metagenome (GOLD analysis project Ga0302156, IMG submission 193503) | Peat permafrost microbial communities from Stordalen Mire near Abisko, Sweden - I_Bog_N3_2 | ecosystem: Environmental > Terrestrial > Soil > Wetlands > Peat | place: Sweden: Abisko... | reverse complement strand
GCAGCAGGCGGGCGCTTTGGCATGGGGGGCGCTGGGGGAGCAAGGGGGAGCGGCACGGTAAATGCTTTTAGCTGTATATACAGGGTCGCAGCTCTTGCGCCGCGCCCCCAACCGTGACCCAGCACCATGGCCCCAGGAGTGAATATGTCTTCCAGTATCCGTCTGCCGCTGATCGATATGTCCGGTGTTCGTGAAGGTGACAAGGCGAGTATTCGTCGAGCCGCCGAGGCCATCCAGACCGCCTGCTGCGATATCGGCTTCTTCTACATCATCAATCACGGTGTACCGCAGCCGGTGATCGACAGGGCGATGTCGGCCGCCGCGGAGTTCTTTGCCTATCCGACCGAGGTCAAGCGCGAGGCGGCGGTCAATAAGCGCCATCGTGGCTGGCACGCATTGGGCGGGGCAACCATGTACGAAGCCAGCAAACCCGACCACAAGGAGTTTTTCAGTATCGGGCTTGAGCTGGCCGAAGAGGATCCCAGCGTACTCGCCGGCGAGGCGCTGCGCGGACCGAACCAGTGGCCGGCATTTATGCCGTCGTTGCGCGAGGTCCTGGCCGAGTACTATCAGGAAATCGGCAAGGCCGGGGCAGACCTGTTGAGGGTGGTGGCGGTCGGGTTGGGGATTGACGAACATTTCTTCATCGACAAATACACCAAGCCTTTGCAGCGCACCCAGATGGTTTATTACCCGCCGCAACCGGCCCAGGCCGAGGCCGATCAATTCGGGGTTGCGCCTCACACCGATTACGGCTGCATCACCTTGCTGTATCAGGACAACAGCGGCGGTTTGCAGGTCCGCGAGCTGGGCTCCAACAGCTGGATCGATGCCACGCCGATTCCGGGCAGCCTGGTGGTGAATGTCGGCGATCTGTTGGCGCGCTGGTCCAACAATCGCTTTCGTTCGACCTTGCACCGGGTGATCAATCGCTCAGGCCATGAGCGCTACTCCATCGCGACCTTCTATGACCCGACCTATGGCGCCCTGGTCGACCCCTGTGAGCTGGGCATCGACTCGGCGTTGAGTCTGTATCCACCAGTGGCGGCGGGGGACTACATACTCAAGAGAATCGATGACTCGATGGCGTATCGCAAGGGCAAGGCGCCATGAGTTGAGTGAATGCCGTGAGCGGTGGGGAAGATGGTACGTACAAAAGGCGTCACCCTTCGCGATTCACTGTTGCGACAGGTACTCCTTTTGTATCCGTGCCAGGGTCCCGTCACGGCGCAGCGCTTCAATCGCTTCGCGCAAGGCGTGGACCTGTTCGGCGGAGCATTGCTTCGAGCAGGCCAGATAGAGGTCTATCGTGCTCAGGGCGGGGCTCATAAGCAGCTTACGGCTAGATACCCTGGACCAGATGTACTGGCTCTCGGGGACGCCGTTGAACCAGGCATCGATACGACCTTTCAAAAGCATTTGCGCGGGATTTTCACCAATGGTCAACGGGTGGATCTGTTTGTCGCTGAAACCTTGGGCGCGGAGGATTTCCTCTTGTGCGCTGCCCAGGCCTACACCGATCACATGGTAGATCCTCTTGGCTTCGGCGAAACTGCTCACCCGGTGCTCAAGGCTGAAAAAAGCGCGGCCCATGCTCATGATGGGCGCGATCCAGGTGAAGTGATCTTCGCGCTCGGGCGTACGTGACAAGGGGGCAATCAAGAGGTCCTGCTTCTCACTGACGTATTTTTGCGATCTGGCCCAAGGCAGCACCTGTATATGAGCGGCATAGCCGGCTTTGGCAATGGCCATCAGCGCGGCATCTCCGAGGATGCCATGACCCTTGGCGTCGTCGACAAGCGTCAGCGGAGGGGCGTCGATGATAAACAGGTCGATTGGTAACGGGGCAGCCCACGCGTGATAGCTCAGCAGCAGGCACGCCGCCAGACAGAGTCTGGCAAGCGCCTGGGTACGATTTTTATGGGCTACGCATGTGATCTGGCTCATGACTTGATCTCTCAAGTACGGCAGGCAGCTCCCGGAAATGCCCGGAGAAATCATGGCGACCGCAGACTTAGCGTAGCGCGGATTTTAGAGAAGGCTGAAGTCGGGCGCCAAAGTCGCCAAGGGCGAAATGAAGGGTGATCGACTCCCGCCGATTTATTGCTCGCGCATCGGGAAGAACAGCTCGAAGCAGGTCAGGCCATCCTTGCTGGTGACTTGGTAGAGACCGCTGTGCAGTTGCATGATGGTCGCTACGATCGACAGGCCCAAACCGTTGGAATGGGCCGAGCGCTCACGCGATTGATCAACCCGGTAGAAACGCTCGAACAGTCTTGGCAGATGTTCCGCCGGGATGGTTGGGCCGTGGTTGTGCACACGCAGATGGATACCGGTTGCGGCCGGTATGGCCTGGATCAACAGTTCGGAATGCGGCGCTCCGTACTTGATCGCGTTGGCACACAGATTCGCCAGGGCGCGGCGCAGCAGGACGGGCTCAGCCCAGATAATCCCTTCGCCCTCTGCACGGATGGTGATGTCGGCATCGGCCGCCAGACCTTCAAAATAGTCAGCCATGCGTTCCACTTCTTCAGCGGCGTCCAACTCCTCGCGCTGCTGGCGGGCACTGCTGGGGTCGGTGCGCGCGAGGAAGAGCATGTTGTCGAGCATGCGCGCCAAGCGTTCCAGCTCTTCTACATTGGAGGCCAGTAGCTGCTGATAATGTTCAACGCTGCGGTCCTGCTGCATGGCGACCTGGGTTTCACCCAGCAGGTTGTTGATGGGGGTGCGCAGTTCATGGGCCATGTCCGTGGAAACCTGGGCCAGTTGCTCAAAGCCCTTGCCCAGGCGCTCGAGCATGGTATTGAAAGAGTCGATCATCGGTAACAGCTCCTTCGGGGCACCCTGGCTGTCGAGTCGTTCAGTCAGGTTGCCGATACCGATACCATGGGCGTGCTGCGCCAGGCGCCTCAACGGCAGCAAACCACGGTAAACCATCAGCCAGCCAGCCAGGGCCAGGACAATCGCCGCCAGGCTGGCGAGGATATAGACACTGAGACGGTAGCTGGCCAGCACCGCGGTACGTTCGGTCATCAAGCGGCCAATGGTCAATTGCAGCTTGCCCGAGTCGATACTCGCAGACACCGCGGCGAACGGCGCACCATCGACTTCCGCCACTTTATGGACATCGCTCAGCTCCAGGGTCTGCTCCATCGCGACCGGAACCAACTGGGGAATATCAAGATTTCCGGGGTTGACCACGAGTAATGGAGGCCCCCCTGGAGCACCGATACTGAGTACGGATTCACGATTGCCCATCATGTTCTGAAACAGCGCGGGCTTGGTCCTGATCAGATCCCGGGTATTGCTGTCATTGAGCAGGTTACGTAACTGATTGACGCGGAAGACGAGGGCGGCTTCGTCACGGTGTATCAGCTCGCTCTCCAGTTCGCGGTACAGCTCGACCCCCATGGTCGCCAGCAGGGCAAAGGCCAACAAGGCAAATACCACGGCCAGGCGCAGCGTCAGGGAATAATGACGACGCTTCATGGTTGCGTATCGAAGCGGTAGCCAATGCCACGCACGCTGTGGATCAGCTTGAGCTGGAAAGGATCGTCGATTTTCAGGCGCAGGCGGCGCACTGCCACGTCCACCACGTTGGTGTCACTGTCAAAATTCATGTCCCAGACGCGGGAGGCGATCAGTGAGCGAGAAAGCACCTGGCCCTGATGCGTGGCAAACAGGTGGAGCAGGGCAAACTCCTTGTTGGTCAGCGTTACTCGCACGCCGGCGCGGGTGACGCGGCGTTTGATGACATCGATCTGCAGGTCGTCGATCTGCAGTTGCTCTTCTTCCCGGGTCGGACCGCGTCGGGTCAGCGTGCGCAGGCGGGCGACCAGCTCGGCGAAAGAGAAGGGCTTGATCAGGTAGTCGTCGGCACCCAGCTCCAGGCCTTTGATACGGTCGGCGATATCGTCCCGTGCGGTCAGGAACAGGACCGGCGTGTCGGCCTCCTTGCGCAGGCGGCGCAGCACTTCCCAGCCGTCCATCTTCGGCATCATCACGTCCAGCACGATGACGTCGAAGGACGTTTCCAGGGCCTGGTGCAAACCGTCCACGCCATCGCGGGCCAGGCTGACGGAGTAACCTTGCTCCTGCAGGCCATTGAGCAAATAGTTACCCGCCTTGGGTTCGTCTTCCACTACCAGGATATTCATGGGTATTACCTTGGTTCAGTTTCGATATTCGACTCACGAAAGCGGACCAGAACGCCGCGAGCAGGTGGCGCGAGTATAGCCCGATCATCAGCTGATACCGCGTATGGCCCCTGCTCCTTGTCAGTCATGTTGGTCAAACTCCCCATCAGTTTTCGTTCGAGCAGTTCCCTTGAACCTGATAGTCCAACACATGTTCGCGACCCTGGTGATCCAGGTAATCGAACTTCGCCGGAATCACACCGCATTGATCCGAGAGGTCGGTGGTGGACAGGACTTTCGCCACGTCCATCTGGACGAAAAAACCAGCCTTGTCATGAATCGCCGCTGGACTGTCGGTGGTGCTGGCGAAGGCTGAACCGGTGGCGAGGAGGGCGGCGAATACGAGCATAAGAAGTTTCATGGCATTGTCTCTCTGTCTGAGTGGGCTGCCTGTTGTCTGGCAGTGGGTTCACAATAACGAGGCCACTCAAACAGCCGACGAACAAAACAATGACAAAGTTGTAATGCAAGCTCGTCCGAGACCAGTGCCTGTGAGCACCGGTTCGGATCGAGACGAAGGGGGGAGGGGTTGGCTGTAAGAGCCTTTACCTGACGGGATGCGCTGCTGCTTTGCATTCCGCCAGGAAAGCCCTTCCCATGGGTGTCATTTGAGCAGCGCTGTAAGCCAACTGCGGATGGCTGACGTCGGCCACCGCTTGCGCGTAGTTGAAGCTGATCAAGCGTTCCAGCGTATCGACCTCGGCAGGATCCCTGATCTCACTTTTGCCCTGGGCGATTTCATTCAGGAGACTGTAGAAGGCGGTGTCTTGTTTGTTCACGATCGAGCCTCTTTTACGGGGTTGTTCCTGCTGATTACGGCCGTGCCAGTAGCGCCTTGGCACGGGCGCAGACATTGTCGAGGGTGAAGCCGTATTCGCGCAGCAGGACATCGGCCGGTGCCGAGGCGCCGAAACGTTCCACCCCTAACATGTCGCCATTACTACCAATATAGCGCTCCCAGCCTTGCCGCACGCCCAATTCGACCGCCAGCCGCGCGCCGACCGAAGGCGGCAGTACGGCGTCGCGCTCGGCCTGGGGCAGGGCCTCGAACAACTCCCAACTCGGCATCGAGACACAACGCACGGCGATGCCTTCACCCTCCAGGCGTTCGCCCGCCGCCAGGATCAAGGCGACTTCCGAGCCGCTGGCGATCAGGATCAGTTCGGGTTCGCGGCTCGCCTTGTCGTTCAGCACATAGGCGCCGCGCCGTAACCCATCGGCCGCGGCGTAGCGGTTGCGGTCCAGGGTGGGCAACGCTTGCCGGGTCAGGACCAGCAAGACAGGGCGGTCACGGGTGGTCATGGCAACCTGCCAGGCCACTGCGGTTTCATTGGCGTCGGCGGGGCGGATCAACAGCAGGTTCGGGATGGCGCGCAGGCTCGCCAGGTGTTCGACCGGCTGATGGGTCGGGCCGTCCTCGCCGAGGGCCAGGCTGTCGTGGGTGAACACATGCACCACGTGCAGGCCCATCAGTGCCGCCAGGCGCACGGGCGGGCGCATGTAGTCGGAGAAGACCAGGAAGGTCGCGCCATAGGCGATGTAACCGCCATGGGCGGCCAGGCCGTTGACGATGGCGCCCATCGCGTGCTCGCGTACACCGAAGTGCAGGTTGCGACCGACCTGGCTCCAGCCGCTGGCGTCGGAGCCTTGTTGATCCGTGCCCGACATTGGCGCCGGGTTGAAGTCACCGAGGCCCTTGAGCGCTGTTTTCGTCGAGGGGTCGAGGTCGGCGGAACCTCCGATCAGCGCCGGCAGCCGTGGCGCGATGGCGTTCATCACCTTGGCGCCGGCGTCGCGTGTGGCCAGGCCCTTGGCATCGGTGGGAAACACTGGAATGTCCGCCTCCCAGCCTGGCGGCAGTTCACCGCTCAGACGCTGCTGCAGTTCATGGGAGAGTTCTGCAAAGGCCTGGGTGTAGGCGTCCATGCGCGCACGCCAGTCGGCTTCATTACGTGCCCCGCGTTCCACAGCATGGCGAAAGTGCGCCAAGGCGGCGTCGGGTACCAGGAAGTCCGGTTCGGTGGGCCAGCCGAGTTTTTCCTTGGTCTTGCGCACGGCGTCCACGCCGAGGGGCGAGCCATGGGCTTTGAAAGTGTCTTGCTCGGGTGAGCCGTAGCCGATATGGGTACGTACCAGAATCAACGACGGCCGCGTCGTTTGTTCCCGAGCCGCCTGCAAGGCGGCCTCTATTGCGACGAGATCGTTGCCATCCTCCACCGACACCGTGTGCCAGCCGTAGGCCTCGAAGCGCGCGGCGCGATTTTCCGAAAACGTCATGGCGGTGCCGGCGGCGAGGGTGACGGCGTTGTCGTCGTAGAGGCAGGTGAGCTTGCTCAGCCCCAGGTGGCCGGCGAGTGAGGCGGCCTCGCTGGCCACGCCCTCCATCAGGTCGCCATCGCCGACAAGCGCGTAGGTATGGTGATCGACGACCGTGTGACCGGGACGGTTGTAGGTCGCCGCCAGTTGCGCCTCGGCCATCGCCATGCCGACCGCGTTGGCCAGGCCCTGGCCCAGCGGCCCGGTGGTGGTTTCCACGCCGGGCGTGTGCCCGCGCTCGGGATGTCCCGGTGTCTTGCTGCCCCATTGGCGGAACTGCTTGATGTCGTCCAGCGTCAGCTCGTAGCCGCTGAGGTGCAGCAGGCTGTAGAGCAGTGCCGAACCGTGCCCGGCGCTGAGCACGAAACGATCGCGGTCAGGCCATTGTGGGTTGTGCGGGTTGAACCTGAGCCAGCGGGTCCACAACACATAGGCCATCGGCGCGGCGCCGAGGGGCAAACCGGGATGGCCGCTGTCGGCTTTTTGCACCATGTCCACCGAGAGGAAACGCAGAGTGTCGATGCATTGCTGGTCGAGTTCGCTGGTCATGGGGGGCTCTCGATAAGGTGAGGAATAGAGGGGGTAACTGTAGATCGCTTATCAGTGGATCAACCGGGTGCCGAAGGGTTTCATTTATTTCAGGCCCGTTGGGCCATTACGGGGAGGGCAGGGGCCTCGTGACAGGCGGTCTTTTGCGCGGATGCCGGTGTTGTCCTGGAGATTGGAAATACCCTGTCCCCCTTTCCCGGGTCATGAATAAATAAAACCAAATACTCGTCTGTATGAGTTGTTGATTCAACTCGTACAGACGAGTATTTTAATTTCGAGAGGCCACTTATGGCGCTCTCATAAAACAAAAAACGGATAAAAGCATGATCTAAGGCTAGCAGTTTCGAGTGCGTGGTAATCAATGACTTCCTATTGGTTTGAGGGGTATGAGCATGCATGCTGGAGCCATATTTATATCATTTGATGCTGTCGCGGTATCGGGCATTACGGTCGAAGCGTTAAAGATGGCCAAGTGCCTTGAGCAGAGTGAGATTACTTCCTATCTTGACCTGGGCTATGACATCAAGATCGACAAAGGCAATTTCAACAAGCCTTATGATCACGAAAAAAACACCTATCAAGGGGTGTTTACCCTGGTTCGTATCGAAGATATAGAGACTGTCCCGCATTACAGCCGGGATTTCATAGAGCACTCCCACAGTGTGTTGATCGGTCAAAAGACTTCGGCTTCTGTGCAAGAACAGGAACAGCTTCTAATCGCCATTCGCGAGTCGTCACAGGCACTGGCCCAGCGAATGGTTGAGTTCTGGGAAACCCTGAACATTCGTTATGTGATTGTTGAAAACGGCACGCTGCCGGAAAACATCATTTATACCCAAGCCTTGTACCTGGCCATCGAAGCCTATGGGGAAAAGCATGGCATGGGGAATTTCGTCATCTGGCGCGATCATGACCTGATGTGGAACAGTGAAAAGACCGTGATGAAATACGGCCCGGAGCCGTACCCCCACGCCGTCAAGCCGGTTCAATCCCGCTACATCACCTATGTGACCCTCAATCATCATCTGAAGCACAAACTCGAGGAATGGTGCGATCACGCCGTCGACGTCAAGGTGAGGAAGAACACCTATGACTTCAGCGGGCAGGGGACCTGTACGAACATCAAGGAGAGCCTGGATATCCGCGCCAGCGATGTCCTGATTGCCCGCACGACCCGTATCATTCCGCAAAAACGACAGGACAGGGATATCTACCTGGTCCACCGGCTGAACGCGCTTTTTGCTCGTAACGGTAGCCGTCGAAGGGTGTATCTCGCGGTCGCTGGCGATCCCCATGAACATCCCGGTTACTTTGAAGCATTGAATAAGCTGGCCAGGGAACTACAGGTCGAGGCCTTTATCAAGTTTGTCGGGGCGTTGCCCCATGACTATATGCCGACGAAGGAGAAGTCCACGACCATTGAGGACTTGTATTACTCCTGTGACCTGGTTTCCTTTCTCACTTCCTGGGGATATGACAGCTACGGCAATCCCGTGGGGGAGGCGATCAGCAGCCAACGCTGCTACATCACGACCCGCTACGAATATTATCAGGAGGTCTATGGCCAGCACGGCTTTGAAGCGCCGGTCATGTCTATATCGGAAGCGCAGGATGGCCTGCCTGATGATGCTTTTATTGACGAGGTCTATCAGTTACTGAATAACAAGGCGCTGATGGCAGAGGTGGCTGATAAAAACTTCTCCATTGGTCAGCAGGTGCTCTCCAATAACGTGATTGGCATGCTGGACTTGAGTCCTACTGGAGGAAATATGCGTGAGGCTGTCTTTGTGTCGGTCGTGCTGCCGGTTTATAACGAAAGTGACCGCATTGATAGTGTATTGGACTCGCTGTTCAATCAGAAAACCCAGGGTGGCCTGATCACTCACGCCACCTATGAACTGATCTTCGTGGATAACAATTCCACGGATGACTCAGTGGAGAAAATCAACGCCTTCAAGGCTGAAAATCCATCCCTGGATATTCACGTTATCCGGGAGACCATCCAGGGTGTTTCGTCCGCCAGAAAACGCGGCATGGATTATGCCTCTTTGCGTTCAAAACAGCGCGATATCCGCCTGGGTGTCGAAAACAAGCACTACATTGCTTCCGCCGATGCGGACTGCACCGTGGACCCTTACTGGTTGCACGCGCTGATTGAAAAAATGGTCGAGGAAAACGGCGATCTGGGCACCTGTAATTACTATTACAACGAAGCGTCCTTTCGCCAACGACCGAACCTGCTCAACGAGATCCAGAAGACCCTGCGCTGCCGCGAGATGTCGTTTTCACTGTTTGGCGGCTTTCCGGACGGCAAGGGGTTTGCCGTCGAACGGGGCCTCTACGACAAAGTCGGCGGCATCGAGATTTTCTACCAGTTGAACAACGGCCGCTTTGTCGAACACCTCTCCGATGACTGGGATTTCGGCATTCGGGTGATCGCCTGGGGCGGCAAGCCGGTCTACGCCCATGATTCGCGTATCGAGATCAACAGCCGTCGGGTGGATACCATTCTCGATGAGGTGATTACCGGCAACGCCTATGGGCAGGACGGCATCATCATCATGAAGGACGTACGCCCCGACGTCGAAGAGCAAACGCCAACGCTGCGTGACACCACGCCTGTGCAGTCACAACAGGCCTGGGATTACTCGATCAAAGACTATGTGCCCAAAAACATCGTGCTGCCGGCGCTGCTCAACCCGCAGATTTTGCTGGAAAGCCCGGCGGTCCGTGAGTTCTTCAGCGGGCCGGTGGCTGATCGTTTGTATCAGCGTATCCATGAAATAAAACAGGGCTCCCGGGTCATCGATTTCAAGCCGATTCACGCCTACAAGACCCCGTCCTACCGCCTCTATTTCGAGTTCCGCGAAGAGATTTTCAGTGCCCTGCGCCGTGCCGTTGGCGAGGACATCGGCTTCCCGCCGCCATTGCCGGCCTGCTTCGATGGGGTCAAACCGGAAGATTTCGAACGCTTTGCCTACTACTTCTCCGAAGACCGTGAATCCGGTGAAGCCCATAACTACTTTGCGAACGGAGGGGTATTTTGATGAATGGCGAAGCTCTGGGCTCACTGAACGATATCGACCCGAACTATCCAACACCGCGGGTCTACGAGTTTCTCTCGCGCCCCGATAACAGCGCCTTTCTGGAGTACGTGTTCAACGACCCGTTCGGCTGCCATGTTTTCCCCGGCGATATCCCCGACTATCCGCTGTCCTCTTTTTTCGCCGACATGGATCGCGACATCAAACAGGCCAAGCAGATCCACCTGTGGGCCTATATTCCCACCTGCCGCTACCGTTGCCATTTCTGCCAGTACCCGACGGTTATCTTGAACCCCAAGGCCGCCTCGTCGCAGCAGGTGTTCCGGGATCTGGTGGATTACAACATCAAAGAGGCCACGATGTGGCTTCAGAAAGTCCCTGGCCTGGCTCAGGCGGAAGTGGGCGAATTCAACATCTTCGGCGGTACGCCGTCGCTGCTGCCAGAGGCGGAACTGCGTCGTCTGATGGCGTTCTACCGGAGCCATTTCAACTTCTCGGCTTCCACCCTGCGCTTTGAGGGCGAGCCGGGCACCCTGAACAAACCCTATCTGTCGCTCTTGAAGGAGCTGGGTTTCAGCAAGATCAGCTTCGGCACCCAGTCCTTCAATGACCGCATCATTTCGGCCTGCGGACGCATGCACTCCGCTGATGAGTGCGTGGAAACCATCCATCACGCCCGTGAAATCGGTCTGGACTGGGTCAGCGTCGACCTTATCTACGGCATGCTCGGCCAGAGCGTGGATGATGTGAAATACGACATGGAGAAGTCCCTCGAGCTCGAGCTTTCCCATGTGGTCATCAGCAAGCTGCACATGGAAGAGTTCATGAAGACCCGCACTGGGGTGTCCGGGGAGAAAGAAAGCCATTGGCAGAGAAAAGGGCTGATCAGCGTCAACGACATGACCTTCCCGGGCCTTGGCAAGCAGTATCAGATGCGCGAGCTGGTGGAGCAGCACCTGTCAGCCGGTTATCGCGAGCACCCGACCATGTACTTCCACCAGAACCATCGGCAGCCGGAGAAATGGAAAGGGCTTATCACCGATCTCGATAAACAGTACCCGGAAGTGGCAATCGGCCTCGGTGGCAGCTCGAAATGCACGGGCTCTGAAGCCATCAACATCACCGGCTACAACAAGTACAAGCAAGCGCTTGATGAAGGCCGCTTGCCGATTGATGAAAGCCGGGGTTTCTCGCCGCTCCAGCGCGAAGTGAATGCTTTCAAGATGGCTCTTTCCACGCTGATCCCGGTGAACGACCAGGTCTTCAAGCTGCGCTTCGAAGGCAGAAGCTTTTACGACAATCCGATTATCAGCCGCACGCTCAAAACCCTGGTCGACAAGGCACTGATTCGCGTCGATGGCGATCTCGTCAGCCTGACGCCCAATGGCGTGACGTTGGTCGAAGCCGTCATCAATACCCAGTTCGTGATGCCGCAGGCCTGAGGAGGGCATCAGATGCAACAGCCAAACACCTCATCCGCGCCGGTCTTCAGCCTTTATTACATCGCTATCGATACTGAAGCCGGCGTGACGCCAGAACAGTTTGAAAGCTTTGTGCGTCAGAAGGGCGTGCAGATTCCCAGCTATCCGGGCTGGAGCTGGACCTTGTTGCGTGGCTTACGCGGCGAGCGGGCAGGGCAGTACCTGATGCTGTTTGAGATTGACAGCTCGGCGGAGCGCGACCGCTACGTGGCCGCGGATGGCAATAAAACCGAACTGGCCCGTCAGTTCTGGCGCGAACATCCCGAAGCCTTGGATATTCTCGGCGAGTGGAAACGTTACGGCACCTTCAGCGAACTGCCGACCCTTTACACCGATTATCGACTGCTGGCGGAAAACACCAAAAGCACCGTGCCCCATGGCCCACGTTACCAGGAGCGGGCGGGGGAGGAGCCTGTCGCGCGGGTGATCGGCATCCACAATCTCGCGCTGCGCCCGGACGTCCAGGCGCAGACCTTCGAGACGTTCATTGCGCAAAACCACCACCGTATCGAGGACTATCCTGACTGGAAATTCCGCTTGCTCAAAGGCGAGCGGGGTAACCGTCTGGACCAGTACGTGGTGCTGATGGAGATAGCGAGCCTGAAGGCCCTCGATGTGTTTTATCCGGAGCCGGATATCGCCACCGATGAAGCGGCGAAATTTGCCCGGGCACACCGGGATACCAAGCAGATGTACGAAGAGTGGAAGCAACTGGCCTCGTTTTCCGGCTCGCCACAGATCTACACCGACTATCTGTCAGTGGCGCAAAGCCTGTGAGTACAAATGTATCCCTCTCGCAGGGCGGCGAGAATCTTCGCCAACAGCACGCCACGCGCAGCATCTTTTTTATTGCCGGGCTGGGAATGGCCTCATGGGCGCCGCTGATTCCGTTTGTCAAAGCCCGGCTCGATATTGATGACGGCACACTGGGCCTGCTGCTGTTTTGTATTGCCGCGGGCTCTATGCTGGTGATGCCCTTTGCCGGGCGAGCCATCGCCAGGTTCGGCTGTCGGACGCTGATCCTTGCCTGCGCAGCGGTCTTCTGTTTGATCATGCCGTTCATGATGTACGCCACCTCTGCCCTGGAGATTGGCGGCGCATTGCTGGTTTTTGGCGCGGTGAACGGCCTGTTGGACGTGTCGATGAATGCCCAGGCGGTGATTGTCGAACGTGACAGCGGGCAGGCGAGGATGTCCGGGTTTCATGGTTTTTACAGCATCGGCTGCGTAGCAGGGGCAGGGGGCGTCAGCCTGTTGCTGTGGGCGGGGCTCATGCCTCTGCAGGCGATTTTCCTGATCGTGCTGCTGATCGCGCTTGTCGTGACGATGTCTTCCGGTCACCTGCTTGCAAAGCAGCCACAGGAAACCGGCGAGTCTGGCGGCACGTTCCAGGCGCTCTCACATCCGGGGATTCTATTCATTGCCGTGCTGTGCTTTTTCATCTTCCTGATCGAGGGCGCGATGCTGGACTGGTCAGCCGTCTTCCTTCACACGGAGCGCGGCTTGGAGAAAAGCCATGCCGGTTTTGGCTACACCCTTTATGCCATCGCCGTCGCGCTGGGCCGGTTGTACGGCGATCGCCTGGTCAACGCGGTTGGTCGGCAACGCATGCTGATAATGGGCGGCTCGTGCGCGGCAGTCGGGTTGCTGCTGATCGTCTCGATCGATCTCCCTGGCGTCGCCCTGGCCGGGTTCATCCTGGCGGGCATTGGCCTGTCCAATATCATCCCGATTCTGTTCACCGCTGCCGGCAACCAGCCGGATGTGCCGTCGAGCTTCGCGCTTTCGGCCGTGACCCTTATCGGCTACACGGGCTTGTTGAGCGGCCCGGCGCTTATCGGGTTTGTTGCCCACCATTCCAGTCTGACCACGGCTTTCAGTGCGGGTGTGGTGATCATGCTGCTGGTCTGTTCCAGTGCCCGACGCATTGCGCGTTGAGGGACTGACGGGGCTGTCCTGACGTTGTTAATCAATGGAGTTTTTATGAGTCAATTATCCGGTCCGGTTTTCAGCCTGCACTACATTGGCCTCAATCTGAAAAAAGGCGTGACGGCAGAGCACTTCGAAAATTTTGTGCGCGAACAGGGTATCGGGATCCCGGCTTATCCGGGCTGGCACTGGACCTTATTGAAAGGGCTGCGCGGTGAAAGGGAAAATCAGTATCTGATGCTACACGAGGCACCCAGCGCGGAAGAGTACGCCCAGTACATTGACCGTAACGGCGATCAGACCGCCCGGGCGCGGGATTTCTGGCGGGAACATTCGCGGGCACAGGCTCTGATTGCCGAGTGGAAAACCTTCTCAACCTTCGCCGAGCTGCCAACCATCTTTTCGTACTATTCAACGGTGGCCGAGAACACCAACAGCTCACTGCCGGAGGGCCCTAACTACCAGGTCGTTGCGGGTCAGAAAACGGTGGCCCGCGTGGTAGGTATCCACAATCTGGCCCTGCGTTCCGGCGTGGCGCCGGAAACCTTCGAGGCGTTCATCACCGGCAATATTCACCGCGTGGAAGACTACCCGGGCTGGAAGTTTCATATGCTCAAGGGGCAGGGTGGTAGTCGCCTCGACCAATACGCCGTGATGCTGGAAATCGAAAGCCTGGAGTCCCTGAACTCCTTCCACCCCGAGCTGGACGTTTCGACGGAAAAAGCGCTGACGTTTGTCCGTGAGCACCAGGAGAGCGAGCGCATGTATGACGAATGGCGTGAACTGGCGTCTTTCTCCGGGGCGCCGCAGCTCTATACCGACTACATCACCATCGCCGGTAGCAGTGGCTGAATCGCACGCGGCGAAATGTTGAAGTCGGGTGCGTGGCGACGAATTCGACAAGGTCACCACGCACTCGGTTGCTACTTATTTAGACTGAACCTGCACCACTGTCCCTGGCTGGTCAGGCTTGCCGGCCGCGATTGCAGCAATCTGTATTGATATTTGGATAAAAACCTTCATCTCATTACCGGATCAAAAACTAGGGACATCTGGCGAAATTTATTCGGGCAGCCAATCAGGCTTGAGGCTAGTCTCATTCAGCAGATCACTATCTAGAACCCTCAAAATCCAGGAGCAAGGAAGCCATGTTCCATGAACGTCTGCCAAGTCTCAGGGTTGTTACTGAGGCACGTGAGTACTTAGAGGCAGCACAGCTTATCGAGCGACATGCCCTGAGCGGTAACTCAGGGCTTTTTTGGCCGGCAGCAATGAATGCGGGATTAGCCTCTGAGTTGTACCTCAAGTCCTTTCTTGTCGAGTCAGACCCTACATACACAAGAGACTTAGATGATCCTGAGGGGTATCTGAAGTTGGTGAGCGGGCTCCAAAGAAACAAGCACGATCTGCTGGCGCTCTATGAAGCAATCCCCGATGCTCTGGCCGAGCAACTACGTCAAATATCGGAGCGTCTTTCTCCTGGTTTTCCGTTGAAAAAACGCATCAAGGCGTGTTCAGCACTTTTCGTCGAGACCCGTTATGCGTACGAAGGAAAATCTATTCAAAGGTTTGACACTGAGGTGTTTGAATTAGCACCGCACTTGGATCGGATTCTCGAAGAAATGACGCAAGCAGTGAGTCCATGAATTTATTTGGTAAAAATTTTACCCATAAGAAGGGATTATGAAGTCGAAACTTGCATGTTCCGTTTTTTTGCTAACCATTTTCAATGGTGTACAAGCCGCTGAAATCAATGTGCTGACCACTGGAGCATTCAAGCCGGTTTTATTGGCTATCGCGCCGGAGCTTGAGGCCTCGCAGCATATTACCTTGAACTTATCAAACGGTACTGCCGGGGAACTGAGCAAGAGGATTGAGTCAGGGGAAAAGTTTGATGTGGCGATTCTTACGGATTCGCTGGTCAGAAAGTTCGAGGCCACCGGGAGTTTGGATAGGGATACGGCGAAGAATGTAGCGAAAGTCGGCATCGGTGTGGCCGTCCCGTTGAACGCTCCGAAGCCAGCGATTTCCACGGTCGATGATTTCAAGGCCATGCTGCATTCCGAAGCAAAGATTGCCTATATAGATCCCAAGTCTGGAGGGTCATCGGGCATCTACCTGATTGGGCTATTCGATAAGCTGGGCGTTTCTGACGAGGTTGTCCGGAAGTCAGTCCTGGTGAATGGTGGACTGGTGGGCACGAAGCTCATCGATGGAGAGGCAACCATCGCCATTCATCAAATCAGCGAATTGCTGGCCGTAAAAGGAATCCAGTACGTTGGAGCGCTCCCGGCCGAAATTCAAAGCTATACGACTTACACCGCAGCCATGGCTAAAGGTTCTCAGAATGCAAAGGACTCGCTTGAGTTGATCAAGGCGTTGGGTGGAGACAAAGCGGTGAGCTTGTTGCGAGCGAATGGGATGGAGTGAGCACCATGGAGGATCAGGTGGTGGTAAGAGGTTGTGGCAGCTTCGAATCTGACCATGAGGCCCCCTAGGTCAGTATATAATACTTCGCATAATCGATCAGACGTTATGGTACTTGCGGCCCGCCAGGGTTGAATCCGATGCCGGGATAATCGCGCAGCCCCGGCGAGGATTTAGCCATAACGTGCATTATGCGATGCACTTCTCTGATATCAGAATCGCTGCCGGCGCCGGCGCACCAGGTGCGATTCTGATATCAGATGTAGACCCCCTCGCCACCGCTTTTGATATCAAAACTAAACCCGGGCCAGGTCTTCCAGGAGTGATTTTGATATCACTTCCTGCTTGGGTTCTGATATCATTATTCAACCTGGTCAGCTGCTGCAGCTTGACTGTCTGATATCAAAACTGAGATCTCACTATGCATCTGATCGTTCGCGATTTTCCTGATGACCTCGTCGACATGCTCAAGCAGACCACAAACACGGTAGCCGCGAGTAAGGCCGTTACTCACGCTTGCTACGCTTATGTCGGTCAGCGTGATGAGATTTCTCGCCTGAGATCTCGTATCACCGAACTGGAGACGGCTGTCCGCGTCCAGCGTCAGGTGATCGAAGGCGCGAGATCCGCCGCGGCTGTTTTGCTTGAGCACACCGCCCAGGGCGACTTGCTGACCCGGGTTTGATATCAAACTGTTTGCCCAGGATCTGATCGAGCTGGTTTTTCTGATATCAATTTGAGGTGGCCATACCTCGACCTGTCCGAAGGACATTAGGCGCCTCGCCGATCGCCAGTCGTGTCGATCAACATCCGCGCCGATACCCGGCTCGGCCGGCCGTTCTCCCGCCGAATGAAAAAACCCCCAGCGGTCTTTTGATCACTGGGGGTTTCTTTTGCGTGCTCGTTGGTCGTATCCCTGGGAAATCAGCCCGCGCGCTGGTTAAACCGCTTTTTTCAATCCCGGGTTTTCCTGCTCAGCGCCTCGGTCCCGTGACTTTCAGCGCTGCATTAGGTCAGGTCCCGGCAGGTCACATTCCCTAGCGCGCAGAGACCCGCATAGCGGCCCGTAGGGGCAGGGCGGACGGTTTTATCGTCCGGGCTGAGTCGTCGCAGGGTGTGGTGCTTCGTTGCGATTTCGAGCCGCGCCACAGGTGGGGGTGCTGTTACACCCCCACTTTACCGAAGACGCCTTCGGTTTGCCCCCTTTGAAAGCGTATTTCTTTTGTTCTGTCTAAAGCGCATTTAACGCTGACATTTCTGCTGGTCTCGCTGTTGATCAACCGAAGATTTCTTCGGTTTTATGTTGCTTTTTTTTCGACTGTATTTTACCGTAGAGTTCTTCGGTAAACGGGGTTTTTTTGATGTCGTGTCGCGAGGTTATTTCAAAGCTTATAAGCGAAGGCGTTGTTTCTAGCCAAAACTCTGCTTATGCCACCGCAATTTATTTCCAGCTTTGGCGGGAAGGCGAGATTTTTGATTTAGATAGTCGTAGTGTTCAAACGCATCGTGCAAGGCTTCGCAAAATCGGTATCGATATTGCCAAGCTGTATGTTCCTGACAGTCTCCATCTGAAAGGCTCTGATATTTTTACTGGCTGACTTAATTTGAGGGAAGGGGGTTGCCGCTCTCTTGTCCTTAAAAAGAATCCAACCCATTTTAAGGGTTAGATGCTGTGCTGGAGAGTTGCCGCTCTCCAACACAGCTACCAAAAACGATCTAATTAGGAGATCGCAAATGGCTATGTTCAATTCTACTGAAAACCATGCTTCTACAGGTTCTAATGTTTTTCATTCTCGTCTGCTTACCATGCCTGAACTTGAAAAAATATCATGTTCGTTCAGGGGCAAAAGCGGCCTTCACCCCTTGGCTCTGATGGGGAAGCGTATCCGCGCTGCTCAGATTGCTTGTGGCTTCAACGTCGGCGAGTCCATCGTTGAGTCTACAGTTTTGGCGGTTAACCTGGGTAGTATTGAGTATGGAATTGAAACCAGTCTGCTTTTGAAAGATGCTGATGGTAGCGATCCTTACTACGCGAATATTACGAATCTGACGGTTCTTGAGGTCCTATTATGAGCAACTTGTTCTTCGCTATTTGGCATTTATTTTTTACTGTCAGTAGCATCGAGCGAACGCTTGTCAGCTTGCTGACACCGTCGCTCGATGCCGCTGGGCGTTTGATGCCTGTGGCGGTGACAAGCGGCTCGGTTCAGAGCGCGGAACCGTCACAGGCAGTCATCTCGGCGTAGTGGTTTAGCTTAGGGCACCGTAACGTTACGTCGATTTATGCAAGGCCAGGGCCTATAGGTCTCAATCCAAGGCTTCGCATAATGTATATTATGTTAAATCAAGTATGTTCATAAGATCCTACTGATATCAGCCTCAGACGTTGCGCCTTGAATTTCTGTCGCCTCCTCAAATCGAACCCGCGGACGCTCTCCTTAGGGCCTCTCATCGATTGCACTGATGATTACTATCGAAGCCCCCACCTATTGGGTTGCCAAAACCGATTCATATAATCGCTTCCAATTTCTCCCTCCCTCCCGCCTGGCTTCAGGCGAATTCCCCCCCGGAACCCAACACCATGCCAAGCGCAAGCCAGGCCCCTCGAGGTCTTCCCGAACATAATCAACAGAGCGTCAAGCAGCAATGGCTGGCGATTCTTTCGGTCGCCGTGGGTGCCTTCGCCTTGGTAACCAGTGAGTTTCTCCCGGTGGGCGTACTCAACGACGTCGCCAGTGACCTGGGCATCAGTGCCGGCCACGCCGGGCTGATGGTTACCTTGCCCGGCATCATGGCCGCCCTCGCCGCGCCATTGCTGTCTGTCGGCATTGGCGCCATGGACCGTCGCTATCTGCTGATCGGCCTGACGCTGATAATGATCATCGCCAACTCGGTCGTGGCCTACGCCAGCGACTTCAGTCTGCTGCTGTTCGGCCGCGTACTCCTGGGCATCAGTATCGGCGGTTTCTGGGCCACTGCCATTGCCCTCAGCGGCCGCCTGGCCCCCAAGGGAGTCGGCGTAGCCCAGGCCACCTCGATCATCATGGTTGGCGTGACATTGGCCACCGTACTGGGTGTGCCCGTAGGCACCTGGCTGAGTGGCCTGATGGGCTGGCGCATGACCTTCCTGGTCACCGCGCTGTTGGGCGTACCGGTGCTACTGGCGCAGATATTCCTGCTACCGCGGCTCGCCCCGGAAAAGGCCATTCGCATCAGCGACCTGCCGGCCTTGTTCATCAATCCACAATCTCGGGTTGGCTTGATCGCTGTACTGCTGATTGGCCTGGCGCACTTTGCCGCTTACACCTATGTCGCCCCCTTCTTCAAACACAGCGCAGGCTTCGACGGGCCGACTATTGGCTCATTGCTGCTGCTCTATGGCGTGGCCGGGGTAATGGGTAATATTTTCGCTGGTTTCGCCGCCAACCGCAGCGTCCGTCACACCCTGTTGCTGGTCGCCCTGATGATCGGCACCAGCACCGCCCTGTTTCCCTATTTCGCCACGGGCATGACCGGCGCAGCGATGCTCATAGCGCTCTGGGGCTTCGCCTTCGGCGCCTTCCCGGCCTGCGCCAGCATCTGGATGTTTGTCGTAGCGCCCAAGGATGTGGAGCGCGGCATGCCACTCTTCGTCGCCTTGTTCCAGGTGATTATTGCACTGGGCTCGTTCTTTGGCGGGCAGATCGTCGACCAACTGGGCAGTTCGGTGCTGTTGAGCCTGGCGACGGCCCTGGTGGGCTGCGGTTTTGTTACGGTGCTTGTGCTGGGGAGTAACGTCAGTAATAGCCTGGCGGCCCAACCCAGCTAACAAGGAAAGGTATGCGTCCGGGCATCAAACGGCCCTACGCTGACACAACTCGGGTGGCCTGCCTGACATCCGGCAAGGGTATAGTTCAGCTTGACGCCGCCCAAGGGAAGATAAGCCCGGGCCCAGAAAACCTCCATAATGGTTTGACAACTTTATGCTGACCGCGTTTTTGCAGTACCCTGTTTCATTTGGCGATCCAGCAGCAAACTTTAGGAAGATTCGCGATAGTGTAGACTTGGCGCGATTTGATCTCTTGGTCATGCCCGAGCTTTGCACCATCGGTTATTTTCACGACTCGCGTGAAGCATTGTCTCTTCATGCTGAATCGGCGCTTGATGGGCTGACGGCGCAGTTCCTACTGCAACTATCGGCCGACAAGAATGCAACGCTAATTGCTGGCATCGCTGAGCGTGACGGCGATCACATCTACAACACGGCGATTGTTGTATCGCGAGGGCGCTGGCTGGGAAAACAACGCAAGTGCCACCTGTCACGCATAGAAAAGCCTCTCTTCACCCCAGGCGATTCATTAGCGTGTTTCGATGACGGAATCTGCCGTTTTGGCGTTCTTACTTGTTTTGACCTTTGGATGCCAGAAGCCGCTCGTCTGTTGGTGCGTCAAGGAGCACAGTTATTGTGCTGTCCAGCCAACTATGGTGGACCTTGGACAACCCAACTTGCGCGCATGCGCGCAATGGAAAACGCCACTCCGCTAATCTGTGCCAATCGTACCGGTGTGGAAATGTATGCAGGCGTAGAGGCTACATTCAGAGGTGAAAGCCAAATTGTCGGGCCTATGGGAGAAGTTTGGACATCCGCCACAGAAGAGACTGCGCTTGGCTTGTCGATAATCGACCCAACTGCGCACATCCTCAAAGCGAATCCTATGTGCGATGACTTGATGGAAGAGGCAAGTCGCTATGCTTTATCAGGCCCACACCCAAAATGAAAAAGCCACGTCTGGCGGCAAACGAGCAACCTGAAAGACAGGAGATTCAGGCCATTACGGCAAAACCTTAGTGTACGATTTTTCCGAATTCTGATGCTGGACGAGACATGGAGGTTGCCGCCCCTACCCCGTCCTGACTCACCAGTCTCATTCAAACTCCTGACGATTCTCCGGAGTAATCAGCTTGAACGGCACCCAGATCAACGGTGAATCCAGACTCTCCCCCCTGGCCAGACGCAACGCAACCTCCACCGCGCCATTCGCCTGGCCGATGGCGTCCTGGAACACACTCACGGCCATCTTGCCGTCGGCCATCAGCTTCAAACCGTCGGGCGTCCCATCAATTCCACCAACCCAATAGTCCTTGGCATTTTTGCCAGCCTTTTCCAGCCCCATGATCGCGCCAATGGCCATCTCATCGTTATTGGCCGCGATGATCGAAAAGTCCACGCCCGCCTTCACCCAATCAATAACAATGGCAGCTGCCTGGCTACGCTCCCAGTTACCGACTTTCTTCTGCACCACTTTCATGTTCGGGTACTTGGCGACGACCTTCTCCACGTCTTCGGTGCGCATCAACGAGGACTTGTTGTTTGGGTCCCCCACCAGGATCACCACATTGCCCTTGTAGTTGGCGCGACGAGCCAACTCTTCCATTTGCAGCGTGCCCGACTCCAATTCATCGGATCCGACAAATGCCGTCTGCGCCGGCCATTTATCGGGACCTGGGTTGCGGTTGACGAACACCAGCGGGATTTTCGCCGCACTGGCCAAGCGCAGCATTTCAGGGGCGCTCTTGGCATTGACCATCGCGACTACTATGGCGTCTACCTTGGAATTGACCAGGTTACGAAACTGGCGCATCTGCAACTCGGCGCTGTCATGACCATCCTCCATGAAGATATCGGCATCCAGCACGGCGGCGTGTTTCTGCACGCCATTGCGCAGGATGGTCTGGAAGTTGTCATCGTATTTGGCCATGGCCACGCCCAACAACGGCGTGGCGGCCTGGGCCAAACCGGCCGTAAGGAAACTGATACCCAAGGCAAGCGTCAACCACTGTTTCATGTTCGGTCTCCCCGGCGTCATACGCTGAAATGATGGAGCAGCTCACGCTGCACCTTGGCCATGTCCGACAGGCCCTGGCTGCTGCTGGCCGTACGCTCGGCCCCCTCGGCGGCCTGTTGGGCGGAGTCGTTGATCTGGGTGACCATGCGGCTGGTTTCCTGCACCGTGGCACTCTGTTCCTCGGTGGCGGCAGCGATCTGAATGTTCATGTCACGGATGGTGCCCACCGCCTCGCCCATCGCCACCAGCAACTCATCGGCGCCAGAGGCCAAGGTCACGCAGTTGTTGGATTGCACCTGGCTTTCGTTCATCACTTGCACGGCGGAATGGATCTTGCCCTGCATCTGGCCGATCATTTCCTGGATTTCGCTGGTCGAAGCCTGGGTGCGGCTGGCCAGTGAGCGCACTTCGTCAGCCACCACCGCAAAGCCCCGGCCTTGCTCGCCGGCACGGGCCGCTTCAATGGCGGCGTTGAGCGCCAACAGGTTGGTCTGTTCGGCAATAGTGCGAATCGCATCGACGATACTGTCGATGTTCTGGCCATATTTCTGCAGTTCGTCGGTGACCGCCGAAGCCTTGTTCACCTGCTCGGCCTGCTGGCGGATATTGACGATGGTCTCGGCCACCCGCTGCTGCACCTTGTGAGTCAGCTCGCTGGTGTCGTCCACCGCGCTACGGGTGTCCTGTGCGCGCCGCGCGACTTCTTCGACGGTACTCTCCATCTCGGTCATGGCCGAAGCGGCGGAATGCAGGCGATCTTTCTGTTCATCCACTACCCGCGTGGTCTGCTCGCTGACCACCGCGTTATCGCTCGCGGACTGGGCCAGGGTATCGGCGGAGCCGATCAGCTCACGGAAGGTGGTCTGCAAGGACTGGGTCAGTTCGTTGAGGTAACCGCCGAGTTCACCGAATTCATCTTTGCGGCTGACATCGAAGCGTACCCGCATGTCACCCCGGGTAAGCTGCTTCAACACCTCGCGAAAGGCCGCCAACGGCCGACGCAGGCTGAAGGCTACCCACGTACCGATCACCAAAGCAGCCAACACCGCCAGCACACAGACGATCAACAGCAGGCTGAGGCTGTTGCTGATGGTCGCGTCGGCATCGCTCTTCGCCGCGCTGGCCACGTCAAGAGACTGGCTACCGAATTCGCCGATCTTGTCCAGCGTGGCCTGCAGGCGGGTTTCCGTCGCCAGGCGTTGTTCGCGAACATGGTCGGCCAGGGTCGCTTCCTGCTGAAAGGCACGGTACAGCCCATCACTGCCGGTCAGGTCGTTGAGCAGACGGTTGACCATGACCGCGACGATGCGCCCTACCCTGGGGTCAACAGCCAAAAATGCCTGGACCCGCGAGTTAATCACTTCGTCCTGCAGGTTAAGCAGACGCTGCAAGGTCACGATATCTGGCTTGGCGGCGTGGGCGGCCAGACTGTCGTAGGATTTGTTGACCTCCAGCAACAGCTTCTCCGCTGCGGCCAGGTGTTCATCGGCACCGGCACTGCGCTCACGGGCGATATAGTCGCGCAGATAGCTGGTCAGCTGGACTCCCTGGCTGCTGCTGTAACCTTGCAACTCGTGGGTCTGGGCAACTTGCGCCACATACTGGCGATGGGTCTCCATCAGGTTCTGCGCCTGTTCGACATAAGCCGCACTGAGTTGGCGTTGTTGAGCAAGGTTGTCGCGTAGCTGCGGGTGATCGCCGATATAGCTCGGAATACTCTCGAGCAATTGAGTAAAGCGCGCCAGGCTGTCGTTGAACGGCTGCTTGCCGTCGTCGATCTGCTTGGGGTCGTTGCTGATCAGAACCGCCAGCAGTGCCTGGTTGGCCCTGAGGATATGAACGTAAAGCTCGCTGGCGGCCCGGCTCAATGGCGCAGATTGGCCGGTGATGATCGTCAAGCGTTCGCTGATCGAGTGGGTGCTTTGATAGCTGATGCCTACCATGGTGAGCAACACCACCAACAACAGGGCAAATCCGCCAATCACTCGCTGAAGAATGGTCATGGCTATCCTCTTTATTTTTATACGGACTCAGGCACGAGTGGCAGGGAGCACGGATCTTGGCGGTTTCTTGATGACCTGGAATATCTATCGGCGTGGCAATAGCCAACTTTAGGCTCCACGGCACATCCTCGCAGGCGGTTGACACTCACATCATCACGCAATATTTTAAGTTACGTGAAATGTGACCGTAGACGCACGCTATTGGAGCCATGACCACCATGACTGAGTTCTGGGAAACCGCCTTCGCCGGGAATCAACTGATGTGGGGGCTGGATCCAACCACTTCTGCCCTGCTCGCCAAGGAGCACTTTGCCCAAATGGGCGTCAAGGATGTCCTGATACCCGGGATCGGATACGGCAGGAACGCAAAGGTGTTTCTTGATCAGGGGATGTCAGTCACCGGGATCGAGATATCCGACACGGCAATCGCTCTCGCCCGATCGCAACTCGGCCTGCAGATCCCGATCTACCACGGCTCGGTGTCGGACATGCCGTACGACGACAATTTGTACGACGGCATCTTCTGCTACGGGCTCATCTATCTCCTGGATGCCGAGGGACGGGCGAAGCTCATTCGAGACTGCTACCGCCAGCTCAGCCCTGGTGGGCAGATGATCTTCACCGTCATCTCGAAGAAAGCCCCTATGTATGACCAAGGCGCAAGGCTTGGCGAGGATTGGTACGAGCGGATGCCCGGCCTGAAGATGTTCTTCTACGATACCGCCTCGGTTGAGCGGGAGTTCGGCCAGCATGGGCTGGTCGAGTTCTCCGAGATCGATGAACCCACGCCCGGCGGTGGGTCTTTCCCATTCATCAATGTGGTTTGCAAGAAAGACTCAGCGTGAGCGACCGCTAGTGCGGTACGCTGAACCTCTCACTCCTTTCGTTCGATCACGGTTTCAACCAGCCAATAGCCTGCTCGCCCATAGTGGTTGTATAGATTCGACTCCCGTTCCCGGTTCAACTTCTCTGAGGACTCATACGTAGGCGACGTCTTGACCGCGGCTTGCTTGAGGTCCACAAAAACGGTGCTGTCCCGCCAGGACACCGAATCGATCCACTCGGGAGCAATCAGCACCTTGTGCCCCAGCCACCAGTTGCTTGTGTTGACCACAAGGTACTGAATCGCCCAGGTTTCTTCGTTGATCAGCAGGCTTTCGACATGCCCGACCTCACCATCGGGGGCTTTGATGTGATACCCGATAATGGCCTTGCAACTGCGTAAATGGTGGTCGTCACCCAGATGGCTCGCCCGTTCGGCCTCTGCATGCGCTTCACGGGCATGCTCCTCTTCGGCCTGTCCGGCCAGGAGCCCGAAGCCACCCGGGTACATTCCGTTGTTCCACGTGCCCGCACGCCCCCAGTAGTACGGATAACTGTAGTAACCGAGGTATTGCATCTCGTGCTGCCGGGAGACAGGCTTGTCCGTATCGATGTCGGGGCTGTTTTTGACTTGCTCCCTGGTGAGTGCAACGAGTAGCCGTTGTGACATCCAATCGGCATGTTGAATGGCAATTGGCGAGATCAGCACCTTGCGACTGAATAGCCAGGCCCCGGTATCGACGATGAAGTATCGGACCACCCATGTCTCATCATCGAAGTAGAAGTCTTTCACTTCGCCGATATCACCATCGGTGGCACCAATGGTGTAGTCCTCCAGGTCTTGCATACTTCGCAACATAGGGCTTTCCTTTCGTAAAGCACCGATCGATGTTCCCGGTGCATGGAACCTCAGTAGGCCGAGCACTCGACTTGACCCAGGACATTGTGCGTCTTGCCCCTTCCGGCGTCTGTTCGCTGCCGCACTCTGTCGATGGGCCCGCTAACGCGCAGACCGGGTAACGGACGAACTACCGGTCATAGGCTTCAAAACCTGAAATGACATCGAACAATTCTTCGTCAATAGCGCTCTGGCGCAGTCGATGAAAATCACCGCCAAGACGTTCCAATAGTTCGCCGATATTTTTTTCAGCACGTTGCATGGCAGCCAGACGGCTGGCATTTTCACTGGCCAGGGATTCAGCACAGCTGCGAAATAACGACACAAATAGATATTCGCGAATAAACGCGAATAAAGTCTGTTCGCCGCCAGGCTGCATTTGTGGAAGGTTATTGCTTGGCCAGCCCTTGTTGGCCAACTCGCATCGCCACGCATCATCCAGCGGTAACATGCGCTGACTGACCGGTTCGTAGAGTGCCCCTGATTTGGGGCGGTTGTGAAACAAGTAAACCTGCCCGATCTCTCCCCTCTCACGCTGGCTTTCAATCTCAAGCAGGATCTGGCCGACCAAGGGGGTGATCGCGACGATGGCGTTCGGGAGGGTGAAGCTGGTGGAGGCGCTCAACGGGCTGTCTTCAAGGCGTGACCGGATGCGCTCGCCGATAGCCCAGACCATTTTCCTGCCCGGCAGCGCTTCCAGCGTTTCAATCACAAACTCGACGAGAATATCGTTGAACTGACCGACCAGTCCCTGATCGGAGCCAAAAACCACCGCACATACCGTACCTGCATGCTGGAGTTTTGGCTGCACGGAGGTACTTGATCGACTCTGGCGGAAACAGGCGAGCAGCCCGAGTTGAACAGTGCGGTCATAGTCCTCCAACGAGTGCATGGCGCTTTCGTACTGGCTGATGTTCGACGCTGCCATCGCTTTCATTGTCCGTACCACGGACTCGAGATCGCCGGCACTGGCGATCTTGCGGCGCAGACCCACTGCGGTATTGCTCATGACGGAGCCTTGGTGTCGGGCTCTGGCGGCAAGCCTGCCACTGCCTGCCTGGCCAGTTCGGTAATCAGAGCCCTGTGCGCATCGCTCAGTTTTTCGGTGGTTTCCAGGCTGGCCGTCAGCTCGGCGGGAATATTGGCCGCAGCGGCCCAAACGGCCTGCTCGGCTTCGCCCATGCGGGCCAGTGGCACCGGGTCGAACAGTCCCGCAGTCAACGCCAATAAAACGGTGATTTGCACGGATACCGGCAAGGGTGAGGACTCTTGCTGCATGAGGCAGGCACGAATCCGCCGGCCATGTTCGATCAGTTGGCGGGTTGCTTCGTCCAGGCGGGCACCAAAGCGCGCGAAGGTTTCGAGTTCCTCGAACTGGGCATAGGCCAGCTTCAGATCACCGGCCACCGCTCGATAGGCAGCGCTTTGCGCTTTGCCGCCGACACGTGAAACCGACTTGCTGACATCAACTGCCGGCAGTACTCCGAGTTCAAAAAGCGAAGGCGACAGATAAATCTGGCCGTCCGTGATGGAAATCAGATTGGTCGGGATGTAGGCGGAAATATCCTGGGCGGCGGTTTCGATGATAGGCAAGGCTGTCAGCGAACCTCCGCCGAGTTCCGGGCGCAAGTGAGTGCTCCGTTCGAGCAGGCGCGAGTGGATATAGAAAATATCGCCGGGAAAGGCTTCACGCCCGGGGGGGCGACGCAGCAACAGCGAAATCTCCCGATAGGCCTGCGCATGCTGGGTCAGGTCATCGTAGACCACCAGCACGTCGTGACCTTGCTCCATAAAATACTCGGCAATACTGGTCGCTGCGTAGGGCGCAATATAGGCAAGCCCCGGCGGGTTGTTGCCCTCACTGATGATCACCACGGTGTAAGGCAGCGCACCTTTTTCCCGCAGGGTGTCGATAATCTTGGCAACGCCGGAAGCGCGCTGCCCAATGGCGCAATAGACGCAAATGACGTTCTTGTCGCGCTGATTGATGATGGTATCAAGTGCAATCGTCGTCTTGCCGGTCTGCCGATCGCCGAGAATCAGTTCGCGTTGTCCACGTCCGACCGGGATCAGCGCATCGATCACCTTGATGCCGGTTTGCAGCGGAACAGTGACCGGAGCCCGGTCCATGATGGCGGCGGCCGGTCGTTCCAGAGGCAAACGGGTTCCAGTCAATAGCGGCGCCAAGCCATCCAGGGGGCGCCCCGTCGGATCGATAGTGCGCCCCAGCAAGGCCTCACCCACTGCAATATCGACGACATGCCCTCCACGTTCTACCGGGTCGCCGGCTTGCAGATTCCAGTAATCGCCGAGCAGGACAACGCCAATTTCATCTTCATCGATATTGAAGGCGATGCCCTTGATGCCTCCCGGAAATATCAGAACCTCCTCGAAACCAACACCAGGCAAGCCAGAAACCTTGGCGATACCAGGCGCGACGCTAAGAATCCGTCCGACCTCTCGAGGTTCCAACTGCGGCACAAATGCCTCTGTCGCTTCACGTATGCGGCTAAAGGTCTGATCCAGAACCGTCTCCAGCCGCTCAATGGGCATCTGCGTCGTCCTTCCCGAGGGCGGGGCTCGCCGATGTCTTCACATCGAACAGGTCGTCGAGAGCGTTTTCCATCTCCGTCAGATGGTGCGTGATACTCCAGGCCACCTGATGTCCCTCGGTACACAGTTCGATACCGCAGATCAATTGCTCAGCGGTTTCGAAACGCACAGGAACGTCGGCCCCCAGTAGTACCTGGAGTTGCGCTTCGATAGCGGACTGCTGCGCTACGGATAGATCACAGGCGGTACGAACGACAATCGGCAGTCCTTTGTTGTCCAGCAGTGTGCTGCTCAGCGCTTGCTTCGCGTCGGTACCCAGGGCCTGCAGTCGCTCGATAAAAGTAGCGACCATTCGCTCTTCCAGTGTCGCGCCGGCCAGATCGCTCAACGCCTTGCGGGCAACGGCAAAGACTTCCTGTCGTGTGCGGCGGAAAATTTCCTGATGCAGTTCTTGCGCTTCATTGCGCAGGCTCTCCCGCTGCCGGGTGCTCAGGTCGGTGGTTTCCTGATGTGCGGCATCGAGCAGGCGCTGGCGCTCGGTGTTCGCCGCTTCCGTTGCCTGACTGAGCAACGCTGCCCGCTCCTTGTCGAAAGCGGCGTTCTTGCGCTGAAATTCCTCACGCTCCTGCCCTGCCCCGACTTTTTTGGCGTCGGCGTCAGCCAGTTCCTTGGCTATACGCTGTTCGCGGGCGTCAACGGCATCGAGTATCGGACGATAGAGAAAACGCTTGAGCAACCACACCAGTATCAGGAAGTTGAGGATCTGCGCGCCGACAGTGAACCAGTCGATAAGCATGATCTACTTTCCAGCGACCTGGGCGATGGCGTGGCTCCAGAATGGGTTGGCAAAAATCAGAATCATCGATACCACGAAGCAATATATGGCCACCGACTCGACCATGGCCAAGCCGACAAACAGGGTCCGGGTAATGGTTGCCGATGCGTCGGGCTGTTGGGCCAGGGCGCTGAGCGCGGTGGCGACTGCGCGCCCTTCTCCGAGCGCCGGGCCGATACTGCCGATGGCAATGGTAAGGCCAGAGGTAATGATCGAAGCCACCGCAATAATTGTCATGCTGTCCATGGTCACACCTTCCGGGGGGCATTGGTTGAAGTGGGTTCGGGCTTTCCGGGCGACTTGCGCGATCGCGTCGCTGCGGCGATGTAGACCGCGGCCAGGATGCTGAAAATGTAGGCCTGCACCATGCCGGTCAACAGCCCCAACGCACTCATGAGGATGGGAAAGAGAAAGGGCGTAATGGTCAGCAAGATCGCCAGAATCATCGTGCCACTCATCATGTTGCCGAACAGGCGCGCAGCCAGCGCCAGCGTGCGCGACAATTCGCTGACGATATTGAAGGGCAACATGACGATCGTTGGCTTGAGGTAGGCGTTCAGGTATTCACGCAGTCCGCATTCAGCGATACCGAACAACGGCACGGCAATGAAGACACAAACAGCCAGCGCCGTTGTGGTCGACAAGGAACCGGTCGGCGGCTCATAGCCGGGAACAATGGTGAACAGGCTGGCCGTTCCCACGAAAAGGAACAGGGTGCCAAGAAAGCCCAGATACTGACGCGGCTGCACCAGGCCCACCTCGCCAATCTGCGTGACGATGCCAGTCACAACCATTTCCAGGAGGTTCTGCCAGCGGCTGCGCTCCAGGTCTTTGGATAGACGACGCGTGACCAGATGGGAGCCCAGCGTCAGCACGAGCATCAGCCCCCAGGTGAAGGCGATGGTGGCGTTGATCTTGAACAAGCCGTATTGCCACAAGACAATGTCGTCAGGGCTAAGGTGCATGATCACCCTCCAGCGCCGTGACAGCCGGGCGGGACATCCGCGTTATGAGCAGGCGTGCCACGGCAAAGCCAAGCAATGCCGCCAGCCAGCGCTGCCACGCTTCGCCGCAGGCCAGATAGAAACCGACCAGTACGATTGCCGTGCGCAACAGCAGGCTGGCGAAAAACCACAACCCTGCCCACTTCGACGACATCGCCCGTTGAACAGTCCACCACAGGCCGCCAAAGAACAGGATGCCCAGCAGCAGGCCCGCCAGCAGCGGCACCAGGAGCCCCAGATCATTCATCATCGTCCGCCTCCTGTTCATGTATTTCCTGCTCCTCTTTGGTCACCCAGTGCCAGGCGTTAAAACAGCCCAGCACCAAACCGGCGGCCATGAGTGCCAACGTCCATGAGCGTCCGCCCGGATGGCGGTCATCCAGCCACAGGCCCAATGCCGCACCGAGCAGGGTCGGAATCGCCACCGACCAACCGATCAATCCCATCATGCCGAACCCTGACCAGACCGTACGCGTTACCCGGCGTTGAGCCTTGATTTTGCGTGCAGCCTTGATGCCGACTTGCCGACTGAAATCGTTCTCGCCGGGAGCCGGTTTTTTGTCTTCCTCACCCATGATGCAGGGCCGCAAAACGACGGATGAAGCCGCTTTCCAGTTTGGCGAGCGCCGAACGAACGCTTTTCTCTTGCTCGTGCCGGCTCAGGAACTCTTGTTCGATCACCTTGTGGAGCTCTCCAAGCTCCCTATCGCCAATGGCATCACGAACAGAAATCAGCACTTCACGACCGGTTTTAACCAGTACGCCTTCATCAATCGCCAGGCAGACCTCGCCTCCACTCACCGTTTCGTAAGTCAGGATGCCCGGCACCAGGGCGGCGGCACAGTCAAGTCGGTTAGGCAGCAGGCCAAACGCCCCCCCGCTTGATTCGGCAACGATGCGCAACACATCCAGCTTCTCGGCGAAGACCTTGAATGGCAGGAGAATTTTAAGGTGCATGCTGGTTGACGGCATTTTTCCCCTCCGGCGCTTTCTTGTCCGTGACCTCGTTGATGTTGCCAATCATGTACAACGCCGACTCCGGCACGTCCTTGAACTCGTCTTGCAGGATGCGCTCACAGCCGTCAAGGGCGTCCTTGAGGCTGACCAGCTTGCCCTTCATACCCGTAAATTGTTCCGTGGTGAAAAACGGCTGGGTGAGAAAGCGCTCCAGTCGCCGGGCACGCCCCACCACTTTGCGGTCTTCGCTGGACAACTGCTCCAGACCGAGCATGGCGATGATGTCCTTGAGATCGGCATACTGGGCAAGGGTGTGACGAACTTCCTGGGCCAATGTGTAATGTCGAATTCCGATGACGCCGGGCGTTGCCATTTTCGAGTTTGACTGCAGTGGGTCGATGGCCGGAAAGAGCCCTTCGCTGGCCCGCTTGCGAGAGAGCACGATGGAAGCCGAAAGGTGCGAGAACGTGTGCATCGCTGCCGGATCGGTGAAATCGTCTGCCGGCACATAAACCGCCTGAATCGAAGTAATGGCGCCGCTATCCGTATTGGCGATGCGGTCTTCCAGTTGTGCCAGCTCGGTGCCCAGGGTCGGCTGATAACCCAGGCGGGCCGGCATCTGCCCCATCAACCCGGAAATCTCCATACCGGCCTGAATGAAGCGGAAGATGTTATCCACCAGCAGCAGTACGTCACGATGTTCCTCGTCACGGAAATATTCGGCCATGGTCAGCGCCGCGTGACCCACTCGGAAGCGAGCCCCCGGAGGCTCGTTCATCTGGCCGAATACCATCACCATGTTGTCGAGTACGCCGGCTGCCTTCATGTCACGATAGAGTTCTTCGCCCTCGCGACATCGCTCGCCAATGCCGCAGAAAATGCTGACCCCCTCATGCTGGCCAACCATGTTGTGGATCATCTCGGTCAGCAGCACGGTCTTGCCCACCCCGGCACCACCGAACAAACCCGCTTTACCGCCACGCTCCAGGGGCATGAGAACGTCAATGACCTTGACACCCGTCTCGAAAACTTCGGATTGGGTCGTACGGTGCTCCAGTGCCGGCGGCGAATGATGCACGCTGCGCCAACTGACCTCTGGCGCAGGCAAGCGGTCGATGGCATTGCCGAAGACGTCGAACATCCGTGACAGGATGGCCTTGCCGATGGGCGCCAATAGCGGCCCACCACTGTCCGCAACCTGCATCCCACGGGCAAGCCCCTGGGTTGGAGTCAAGGCAATGCCGCGCACAGATTGCGCGTCGAGCTGGGCAAAGACTTCAATGAGAACCTTGCCATCACTCCCCGTGTGCAATAAGGAGTGTATGGGCGGAAGCCGGGACTTGAAGTGAACATCGACCACGCTGCCACGTACTGAAACGATGACGCCAATGTTCGAAAAGTTGGCAATGTTTTTCACGCGCCACCCTGTTGCATAGTATCAAGACAAGTTCAACGTCCTCATCATAGTTGCGGCAAAGAGTCCAAGGTAGTATCGGAATATACTCATGGGGTGTTCGTTAAAGAGAGAAAATATCCATCAGGAAAGATGGCTTCGCCTTTGCAGACAAAAAAGTCATGAGCATAAATACTCACTGATGATCGCCAACTGCCCATCAGGGAATGAGTTGCCAGGTAGCAAGGGCTATTTCATCGTCCTCCTGGGAGGCAAGAACTCGCACCGTGCAGCTCGACTCGCAGGTGCTGATCAGCTCACTGGCCGACTCGTTTTGCGCGCTGTCCAGAACCAGACCGGTCCAGGCCAGCCCTGCGCAAATCTGCGCGCGGACCTCTGAATCGTTTTCGCCGATTCCGCCTGTAAATACCAGCGTGTCGATACCTCCGAGGACCGCCATCATCGCGGCGATCTGTTTATAGGCGCAGTAGCAGAACATCTCGATCGCCAGTCGTGCGTCAGACTGGGTCGGGCGCGCGCTCTTTAGTGTGCGCATGTCACCGCTGAGTCCGGAGATGCCAAGCAAACCGGCTCGGCGATTGACCAAGTCCTCGACGGCTGCCACATCAAGCCCTTTCTGGCGTATCAGGTAGATCAGAACCCCGGGATCCAAATCACCACTGCGGGTGCTCATGATCATCCCGCCGCTGGGTGTCAGGCCCATGCTGGTGTCTACTGACTGGCCAGCACGTACTGCGGTAATGCTTGCCCCGTTACCCAGGTGGGCAATGATCAGGCGCTCGGGCAGATCACGCGCCAGACGCCTGACAATCGACTGGCAAGACAGCCCGTGAAAGCCATAACGCTGGATCCCTTGTGCGCGAAGCTCTTCAGGCAACGCCAGTACATGGGCGATCGCAGGCATTTGTGCATGAAAGCCCGTATCAAAACACACCACTTGCAGCACACCGGGGAAATGCCCCGCTGTTTCATGAATGACAGACAGCGCCGCCGGTGTGTGCAAGGGGGCGAAGGCTGCCACCTGTTGCAACTGCTCAAGCACCTGCTGGTCGACAACACAGGGCTGACGTAACACGGGGCCGCCGTGAACGACGCGATGCCCGATGCCGTCAAGCCCCCCAAACCGCGTCTGTTCCAGCAAGCGCTCAATCTCATGCAGCGCTTGCTTCGTGGTGATCATGGGCATGGCCAGCCCGGCTAACGTTCGATGCTCTGCGTCGATCGCATCGAAACGCCCTGCCTGGGTCTCGAGCCCCTGGGCCTCACCGTCAATCAGTCTCTGGACTTGCCCCGCCGTGACTCGATAAACCCCGAACTTGAGCGACGACGAACCGCTGTTCAACGCCAGAATCAGCCGATCCCGTTCAGGTCCTGGCTGGCCGTTCCGTGCGGCGCTCAGCCGCTTCAGACTGTCCATTGCCAGTCCCGCACATGCGGTAGATCTTCACCATGCTCACTGATGTAACGTTTGTGCCGCTCGATCATCGTCCAGTAACGCTCTCGCGCAGGGCCAACTTCATTGCGCAGGCGCGGGATGCGTTCAATAGCGTCCAGAGCCAACTGATAGCGGTCGAGATTGTTGAGCACCACCATGTCGAACGGCGTGGTCGTGGTGCCCTCGTCACGGAAACCGCGCACATGGAAGTTGTCATGATTGATCCGCTGGTACGTCAATTTGTGGATCAGCGCGGGGTACCCGTGAAAGGCGAATATCACCGGTCTGTCGGTGGTAAACAGTTCGGCGAAATCATCATCCTGCAGGCCATGGGGATGCTCGGAACGGGGTTGCAGGACCATCAGGTCGACCACGTTGACCACCCGGATTCGTATATCGGGAATGTACTCGCGTAACAGTGTGACGCTGGCCAGCGTCTCGAGGGTCGGTACGTCCCCCGCACAGGCCATGACCACATCAGGACCGCCTGCGTCCTCATTCCCCGCCCAGCCCCATATCCCCGCCCCGATCGCGCAATGTCGAACCGCCGAGGGCATGTCCAGCCATTGCCACTCCGGTTGTTTACCGGCAATGATCAGGTTGATGTAATCATGACTGCGCAAACAGTGATCGGAGACCGACAGTAGGCAATTGGCATCCGGTGGCAGGTAGATACGCACCGTGCCGGCTTTCTTGTTGGCGACATGATCAATGAATCCGGGGTCCTGATGCGAAAAGCCATTGTGGTCCTGGCGCCAGGTATGTGAAGTCAGAAGGTAGTTGAGGGACGCGACTGGCTCGCGCCAGGGGATCGCTTTCGACTCCTTGAGCCATTTCGCATATTGGTTGAACATCGAGTCGATGATGTGGATGAACGCCTCATAGCAAGAAAACAGGCCATGGCGCCCGGTCAGCAAATAGCCCTCCAACCATCCTTGGCATAGGTGTTCGCTAAGGATCTCCATCACTCTGCCATCGGCGTCGAGATTGATATCGACCTCTTCAATCGCCGCCATCCAGGCTTTTCCGGTCACCTGATACACCGCGTCCAGCCGATTCGATGCGGTCTCGTCAGGCCCGAACAGCCGGAAGTTTGCCGATTCCAGATTGCGTTGCATGACATCGCGCAAATAGTTTCCCAGCACGCGAGTGGCTTCAGCCCGGACTTCCCCGGGCCTGGTCATGGGCACGGCATAATCGTGGAAGTGCGGCAGCAACAAGGGCCGCAGCAGCTCTCCCCCGTTGGCGTGAGGATTGGAACCCATTCGCTGATGGCCGGTCGGGGCCAGTTCGGCCAGTGCCACCTGCAACTGGCCGTTACTGTCGAACAGTTCTTGCGGCCGATAGCTGCGCATCCAGGACTCAAGCTGCGCCAGATGTTCAGGTTTGCTGAAGTCGGCAATCGGCACCTGGTGCGCACGCCAGGTACCTTCAACCGGCTGCCCGTCAACGAACTTGGGCCCGGTCCAGCCTTTGGGGGTACGCAGGATGATCATCGGCCAGGTCGGTCGCTGGGGGATCGCACTTTTGGGGGCCTGGCGGGCAGTCGCCTGAATCTCGCGAATGCTCTCCATGACGGTATCGAGTGTGGCGGCAAGTGCTTGATGAACCCGCATGGGGTCATCGCCTTCGACGAGATAAGGCTCGTAGCCGTAGCCACGCATGAGCGCGATCAACTCATCCTGAGGAATACGTGCCAACACACTCGGGTTGGCAATCTTGAAACCGTTGAGATGAAGAATTGGCAGCACGGCTCCGTCGCGGATCGGGTTAAGAAACTTGTTGGAGTGCCAGCTGGCTGCCAACGCCCCTGTCTCGGCTTCACCATCACCAATCACACAGGCAACAATCAACTGCGGATTGTCGAAGGCCGCCCCGAAGGCATGCGCCAGGGAGTATCCCAGCTCTCCCCCTTCATGGATGGATCCTGGGACGTGCGCCGAGACATGACTGGAGATCCCATTGGGCCAGGAGAACTGACGGAACAACCGGCGCAGCCCGTTACGATCACGCTCGATCGCTGGATAACGCTCGGTATACGAGCCTTCGAGATATGTTTGCGCCACGACACCCGGGCCGCCATGACCAGGCCCGGCAATGAAAATCATGTTGAGGTCATGGGCCTTGATCAGGCGATTGAGGTGCACATAGAGTAAATTCAACCCGGGTGTGGTGCCCCAATGCCCGAGCAAGCGAGGTTTGATGTGTTTGAGTTGCAAGGGTATTTCAAGCAGGGGATTGTCTTGCAGGTAAATCTGCCCGACTGACAGGTAGTTAGCCGCCCGCCAATAAGCATCCATATCAAGCAACTGTTGGGGCGTCAGTACCTGGCGCATCGTATTCTCCTGAAGGATTGGCTCTCAGTTGTACAACTGACGGAAAACAGCCGGCAGCAGATCCGGCAGATCTTCGGCCAGCAATCCGGGGCCGAATTCGGCCGCCGCCGCGCCATGCAGCCAGACACCCGCTGCGGCGCTGGCAAAGGCCGGCACTCCCTGGGCGAGCAAGCCCAGAATAATTCCGCTCAAGACATCGCCCGCGCCCGCGGTGGCCAAGGTTGAGGGGGCATTGGCATTGATGATTGCCCTGCCATCGGGGGCTGCGATGATCGTGTCACTGCCCTTGAGGACCACCACAGCCCCGCTCCGCCGGGCTCCGGCCCGGGTGCGGGTCAGTTTGTCGCCAGCGGGATCGAATATCCGGCGGAATTCGCCCTCATGGGGCGTCAACACACAGGGACCGTTGATCGCTCGATCAAGTGCGCCCGGGTCATCCTGGAAGACCGTGAGTGCACCGGCGTCGATCACTGTCGGGCGTCTGGTGGCGAGCATGGCCAATACGTGCCCGAAGGTCTCCTTGTCAACGCTGGCACCGGGTCCGATCAACCAGGCGGAAAAACGACTGCCATTGAGCAAATGACCAAAGTCTTCCGGCGTCGCCCATGGGCGCACCATGATGCTGTTCAGCGCGGAGGCATAAACGGACAAGGCTATTTCAGGCACCACGATGGTGGTGAGCCCGGCCCCGGCTCTTGCTGCCCCCCTGGCGGCCATTCGGGCCGCGCCGGTCATTGGATAACCGCCAAATATCAATGCATGGCCCCGACTGTGTTTATCGGTATCAGCCCTGGCCCGCGGCAGGTCGGCCAACCACAACCCGGGGTGATTCTCAAAAGTCCGGGGGGCGATGACATCAAGCACCGCCTTGGGGGTGCCGATATCGACCACGATGACTTCGCCACAAAGGTCCCGCCCCGGTAACAGCAGGTGGCCCTGTTTCTTGCGGAAAAAAGTCACGGTCAGCACGGCCGGTACTGCCCCCAGCACTTCGCCGGTATCGCCCATCACCCCGCTGGGGGTATCGATTGCGATAATGGGCACCGTACCAAGACTGGCGACGGCAAGCGTTTCCAGCGCCTGGCCTTCCAGTGGGCGACTGAGACCGGCACCGAACAAAGCATCAACGATCAGTTCGGCGCCTCCGAGCACCAAGGGGGTCAAGGCTTCGACTTCCCCACCCCAACGCTGTGCATGTTGCCTGGCTTCGTCCTTCAGGCCGAATCGACTCCCCAGCATCGCCACCCTTACCGGCCAGCCGGCCTCCGCCAACACGTGCGCAGTGACAAACCCGTCGCCACCGTTGTTGCCCGGCCCGCACAACACCACTACCGGCCTTGGTGTCCAGCGGCGTTCGATTTCGCGCGCCACTGCTGCACCGGCATTCCCCATCAACTCAAAAAACGACACTCCGGCAGCGACCGATAGCCGATCAGCCTCCGCCATCTGTTGGACCGTCAGCAAGGCAGTCTCGTGACTCGTCCGAACGGGTTCGCAATTCGATGTATTCATGCTTTACCACTCTTTCAGATCGAACTGAAAATGATCGCAGGCCGGATACCGCCAGGGGCGTCGAGAGCCCGCGCCTGCGAGGTAAATCAAGTTAGGCGTCTTGCCTGCTTATGAGTAGCCTCGGAAACTACCTAGGCAGATTTTGCAAGCGAGATATCCAAAAACGACCGCTTGTCGGAGACCCGTGGCGACCTCCATCGGTACGGAAAGACTTGCGGCTCAGCAAAAGCGGGTCAAGGTCCAGCCGGTCCGCTGTGGATACGACTGACAAACTCGTTGACCCTCGCGGCTCTGCAACAGTGGACATTGCGTCGCCACCAAAGGGGTGTAGGATCCAAAGACGCGTTCCTTTGGAATGCATTGCTGCGGAAAGTCACAATGCCTGTTCGCCTTCCACTCAACGTTGGAACGGCCAAGCCCAAGGTGATTACATCATCTCCTTCAGCCGGCGCTGCAATGCTGGTCTCAGAAGAGCGATCGGCCTCTCACGAATCGTCTGAATCCCTTGACCGGATGCGCTCGCTGAACGACGAGTTGATCGCGATGAACGTTCAGCTTCGTGCCTCGCTCGAGCAACAACGGGCGGCCTCGTGGGTTTCTCTGAACGTGCTGTACAGCCTGGACATCGCGACCATCCTGTTGGACGCCAATCTGAATATTCGCCTGTTCACACCCGCCAGCCAGTCATTGTTCAGCATCCTTGCCGGGGACATCGGGCGACCGTTGGCTGACCTGTGTCCGCTCGCCACTGATGCCAACCTCCTGGACGATGCCAGGACCGTCTTGCGCGAGATGACGGTTCTGGAGCGAGAAGTCGAGTCGTGCCGCGGGGTAAGCTTTACCCGTCGGATTTCGCCCTATAAGACACAAGATGGCTTGGTTGACGGTGTGGTCATCACCTTTACCGATATCAGCGACAAAAAGCAGGTCACCCAGGCGCTTGAGCAAGCCACGCAGAAAGCGGAAAAGGCCAGCGCTACCCGCTCACGCTTTCTCGCCGCCGCCAGTCATGATCTGCGCCAGCCACTACAGACACTCAAATTATTGCAAGGATTGTTGCTGGGGATTCTCAAGGATGAGCAACCCCGCAAACTAACGGTCAGGATTGGCGAAACCGTGGGCGCCATGTCGGGAATGTTGAATGCTCTTCTGGACATCAACCACATTGAAACCGGCACCGTATTGGCAAATCCCGTCAGTTTTCGACTCAGTGACCTGCTGGATCGACTCGTCGATGAGTTCAGCTACAAGGCCTGCGCCAAAGGCTTGAAGCTGAAGTTCGTGCCCTGTCATCTTTCGGTGGAAAGCGATCCGCGCCTGTTGGAGCAAATGTTGCGCAATGTGCTCTCCAACGCACTGAAGTACACCCATGAAGGTCGAGTGCTTCTGGGCTGTCGCCGCCATGGCGGATGGCTCAGCATTGAGGTCTGGGATACCGGCATAGGCATTGAGCCATTGGAGCAGGCGTTGCTTTTGGAGAGTCACGCGCCTATCGACAATACCGGCTTTGAGAACGGTTCAGGTTTGCTTATCGTTAAACGCTTATGCGCCTTGTTGGGGCACCAACTACGGGTGCAATCGAATGTTGCAAAGGGCTCGACATTCTCCATTGATGTCGCCTTGTCCCGTGAAAGCGCGGCGCCGAGAGGAATCGCTCAAGGAGTTGCATCAGAGCAGAATAACAGCGTTCCCCACCGAGGAATGATCCTGATTGTCGAAGATGACGCCGAACTGCTGGAGTTGCTGGCGGACCTGCTCAAATCCGCAGGCTATCAGGTGGCAACGGCAAGTGATGGGGTTAAAGCCTTTGAGAGCATTACCCATGGCGGCGTACAGCCCGATCTGATACTGGCGGACTTCAATCTGCCTGGACCGATCAATGGCTTGCAAATGATTTCCCAGTTGCGCAAAAAGCTTCGTCGCAACATGCCGGCCATTGTCCTGACGGGTGATATTTCACGACAGACTTCACGCGATGTGGCGTTTGAGCACTGTATCCAGCTCAATAAGCCCGCAAAGCTCAAGGAGATCACGTTCGTCATTGCCTCCCTGCTTGCGCAACTGCGCAGGGCTGTTGTCGAGGATGAGCCGCTCGATGCCGTCGAGCCCAGTGACGAAAGCACGCCGGTTATCTGGGTCGTCGACGACGACGATCTGTTTCGCGATACGATCCGAGGCGTACTTGAGTCCAGCGACTATCGGGTCCAGGACTATGCCTCATGCGAGGCCTTTCTCGAGGGCTACTCACCAGGCCCAAGGGCTTGTTTGCTGATGAATGCTCATCTGCCGGGAATGACAGGTCTTGAGCTCCTGCATCGATTGAGACGCAATGCTGAGGACTTGCCCGTCGTCATGATCAGCGGTAGCAGCGATGTTGCCGTCGCCGTCGATGCCATGAAGGCCGGCGCGTCGGACTTTATTGAAAAGCCATTTGGTCTTGGCGAGGTGCTTCAAAGCGTGGCGCGAGCCTTGGAGCACTCACGTGACGCGAATAAAAAGCTGGCCTGGACTCAGGAGGCCACTCATTGCATCGGCAACCTGACCCTCCGGCAGCGACAGATCATGGACATGGTACTGGCGGGCCATCCGAGTAAAAACATCGCGGTAGAACTCGGAATCAGTCAGCGTACCGTGGAAAATCACCGTGCTTCGATCATGACCCGCACTCATTCCAGATCCATTCCTGCACTGGCTCGTATTGCGCTTGCAGCCAATTCTCAGACTTCTGCCAAGCCTGCCTCCGATGTGAGCAGACCCTATAGATCCTAGCTCTCCCTGTGGTTGGCTGACGTATCTATGTTCGCTGACGCACAGACATCAACCCAGGCCAGGAACGACACTCCCAGATTACGCCCAAGCCCACGGCTGGCGGTGTTCGTCCTTGGTTCATCATCACTTGTCCAAGGCATGTATGCCAAGGAAACCATGGATAACCATTGGACCTTACGATTGCTTCGGCGCTGGAGATACCCTGCCCTTCAGTTTCAACGCTGGATAGAGTCTCGCCGCACCTTCTCCTACGAACCCATGTTGCGTTCGGAGTTGTTCAGCGCCGAGCAGATGGCCAGTCACGGGGCCCAGCTCGCCCGACAGCACCATCTGAACCTTCGTTCATCGAAAGAAGCCTTGCTCGCGCGACTGGCCGACAACGAAGCGACACTGGCCAGCACTTGTCGAGCCCTTACAACGGCGCCCATCTCCACCCGTAGAGCAACGCCGGCGGCTGAATGGCTGCTGGACAATTACTACTTGGTGGAAGAGCAGATCCGCACCACCAAAACTCACCTGCCGCGCGGTTACGCCCGTGAATTACCGAGCCTGGCCGATGGGCCATCGGCGGGGCTGCCGAGGGTGTACGACATCGCGCTGGAAACCATCGCCCACGGGGACGGGCGCGTCGATGCCGAGAGCCTGAGTCGGTTTGTCGGGTGTTATCAGAAGGTGACGCCCCTGACCCTCGGTGAGCTCTGGGCAATCCCGATCATGCTACGCCTGGCGCTGATCGAGAATCTGCGGCGGGTGGCGTCACGGGTGATGTCCAACTGGGTGGATCGCAACCTGGCCAACGACTGGGCCGATCATCTGATTGAAATCGCTGAGCGCGATGCTAAAAGTGTCGTGCTGACGGTGGCAGACATGGCCCGCTCCGAGCCGCCCATGACCTCCCCCTTCGTGGCCGAACTGGCACGTCGACTCCAAGGGCAGAATGCCGCGCTTATCCTGCCATTGGCCTGGGTTGAGCAGATGCTCGGCGAATCGGGATTGAATATTGAACGCCAGGTACAGATCGACGCCCAGAAGCAAGCAGCAGACCAGGTGTCGATCAGCAATAGCATCGCCAGCTTGCGGCTGCTGTCCGCAACCGACTGGAAAGCGTTCGTCGAGAGCCTGAGCCATGTCGAACAACAACTGCTCACCGACCCTTGCGGCGTCTACCCCCGAATGGATTTCTCGACCCGTGATCAATACCGGCATGTGATCGAGCGTCTGGCCAAAAGGGCCGACCACACGGAAGAAAGCATCGCACACACCGCGATCACCCTGGCCAACACCCGCGTTCTACCGCCGCTTCAGGATGACAGGGCCGGGCATGTGGGTTACTACCTCGTGGGGCCGGGGCTCAAGGTGCTGGAGCAGCGAATCGATGCTCGCATGCCCTTGGGCGAGCGCTGTCAGCGATGGCTGCTCGGAGCCCCCCTGACCTTTTTTCTCGGTCCGGTCATCGGGATCACAGCACTTCTGGCCTGGCCATTTGTTGGCGAACTCTATCGCGACGAACTACCCGACTATTCGGTGGCATTGCTCTCCCTTCCCGTTTTGCTGATCTGCAGCCGACTGGCAATCGGACTGGTCAACGGGCTGGTGACAATGACATTGCGCCCCAACGTGTTGCCTCGACTGGACTACAGCACAGGTATTCCAGCAGAGGCCCGCACCTTGGTGGTCATTCCCACCCTGATGGCCAACGCAGCCGACATTGAAGAACTGGCTGATAGCCTGGAAGTGCGTTTTCTGGCGAATCGCGACGCCCATCTGCATTTTGCCTTGCTGACGGACTTCATGGATTGCGCGACTGAGACCACGCCGCAGGACGATGCCCTTCTCGCCCAGGCCCAGGGATTGATCGGCGCGCTGAACCGCAAATACCCGGAACCCCATGCAGACAGATTCTTTCTGTTGCACCGACCCAGGCGCTGGAACCAGGCCGATCAAATCTGGATGGGATATGAGCGCAAGCGCGGCAAACTCGCTGAGCTCAATGCGCTGCTGCGCGGACAGGGGCTGGATCGGTTTTCGCTGATCGTCGGGAATATCCAGGCCCTTTACCCGGTGCGCTACGTGATCACCCTCGATACGGATACCCAACTCCCCCGTGATGTTGCCCGCCAATGCGTCGGTGCGATGGAGCATCCGTTGAACCATCCGCAGTTCGACCCTCACGATGGGCGCATTCACGGCGGTTATGCGATTCTACAACCCCGGGTGGGCATCAGTTTGCCGAGCACCGCCCGCTCAGCCTATGCCCGCCTGTTCGGCAGCGAAGCGGGGGTCGATCCTTATACCCGTGCGGTGTCGGATGTCTATCAGGATCTTTTCCTGCACGGTTCTTTCATCGGTAAAGGTATTTATGCCGTCGATGCCTTCGAACAGGCGCTGCAAGACTGCTTCCCGGAAAACCATATCCTCAGCCATGACCTGATCGAGGGGTGTTATGCCCGGTCGGGACTGCTGAGTGATGTGCAGTTGTTCGAGGAATACCCTGCCCGCTATACCGCGGATGTCAAACGTCGACATCGCTGGATTCGTGGGGACTGGCAACTGCTGCCCTGGTTGATGCCCTGGACCCCCAAAGCCTCGGGGGGACATGTGCGTAACCGCCTGTGTGCGGTGGCCCGCTGGAAAATTTTTGACAACCTGCGACGCAGTCTGGAGCCTGCAGCATTACTGGCTCTTCTGCTCTGGGGCTGGCTGGGATCGACACAATCGTTGTCCTGGACGCTGGCGGTACTGATGCTGGTCCTGATTCAGCCGCTGTCGAGCGCGGTGCAGGAATTGATGCACAAAACCACTGACGTGCCGGTTGAACAGCATCTGGTCGCCGCCGTAAGGCTCTGCGGCCAGCATCTGGCTCGAGCGATGCTGCCCCTGATCTGGCTGCCATTCGAAGCCCTCTACAGTCTGGATGCCGTGGCACGCACCTTGTGGCGCATGCTGGTGAGCCAGCGCAGGCTATTGCAATGGCAACCGTCTCGCGAGGTCGAGCGTAACCCTCATCACAGCTTGCAGGACCTGTATCGGGAAATGTGGATTGCTCCCGTGCTCGCTATCGGGGTATCGGCGCTGTTGCTGGCAACACCGGAAGTCCTTGCTCTGGCTTCGCCATTTATCCTGTCATGGCTGGTGGCCCCAGCCGTGGCCTGGTGGATCAGCCGCTCTTCGTCCCGTGCGCAGTTCCAGCCCTCGCTCCAGGAGTTACGGTTCCTGCGAGCGCTGGCCCGCAGAACCTGGGCGTTCTTCGATCAGTATGTTGGCCCGGCCGACCATTGGCTCCCGCCGGACAACGTTCAGGAAGCGCCGCGCTTTATCATTGCCCATCGTACTTCACCGACGAACATGGGCATGGCACTGCTCTCCCACCTGGCCGCTCATGACTTCGGCTATCTGAGCAGCACCCGGCTGCTGGAGCGGCTGGATCAGTCACTGACCACCATGATGGGACTGGATCGTTATCAGCGGCACTTCTATAACTGGTACGACACCCAGACGCTAAAGCCGTTGCCGGCGTTGTACGTCTCGACCGTCGATAGCGGCAACCTGGCGGCCCTGCTGCTCACCTTACGCCCAGGGCTGTTGGCGCTGGCCGATGTCCCGGTGTTCCATGAGCGCTTGTTCGACGGGCTGAACGATACTCTGGGGGTACTGCAAGACACACTCATCGCGGCAGGGCTCGATGACCCCTCGGTCAATATCCTGAGGGAAGATTCCTTGCTGGCCATGGCCCGGGCGATAGCCCAGCCAGATCAGCTACGCAGCCTCCTGCTGGAGACGCTTGAACAGACCATTCAGGTGGTGGCTACCCCGCGTTCAGTGACGACGGATGACTGCGAGTTCTGGTATGAGAGCACGCAGGCTCAGTGCATCGACCTGCTCACTGAAATCCGGCGTTTCGAGCTTCCCGATACGGCGCAGAATGCGCCTTTCACGCAGACCCGCCTGCGCCAGCTCGCGCAACTCGACGTTACGCAGTGGTTACCTGAGCACCAAGCCCGGGTCATGGCGGTGCGTGTTCTTGCTGTAGAACGTATCGCCACTCTGACGCGACTGGCCGACAGCGTCGCGCATCTGGCGGACATGGACTTCAGCTTCCTCTACGACAAGCATCGCGATCTCTTCGTCATCGGCTACAACGCCGACGAACGCAAACTCGACGCCGGCTACTACGATTTGCTGGCTTCTGAAGTGCGCCTGACCACATTCCTGGCGATCGCCCAGGGGCAGATTCCCCAGGAAGGCTGGTTTACCCTTGGTCGCCTGCTGACCAGCAACGGTGGCACGCCAGTGCTTTTGTCCTGGTCCGGATCGATGTTCGAGTACTTGATGCCCCTGCTCGTGATGCCCAATTATGAGGGGGCCCTGCTCGACCAGACCTGCCGCGCGGCGGTTGCCCTGCAGATTGAATACGGTCATCAGCTAGGCATTCCCTGGGGCATCTCCGAATCGGGCTACAACACCCTCGACGGCCACTTCAATTACCAATATCGGGCCTTCGGTGTACCGGGGCTGGGCCTCAAGCGCGGCCTGGGTGAAGACACGGTGATCGCACCTTATGCGACGGTACTGGCGCTGATGGTCGACCCCGGTGCTGCCTGCCGGAACCTGGAACGGCTCGCCGAACTGGGCCTGGCCGGGCGCTTTGGCCTGCATGAGGCCGTCGACTTCACCGAGGCGCGCCTGCCGCGAGGAAAGGGTTTTGCGATCGTTCAATCGTTCATGGCGCACCATCAAGGCATGAGCCTGCTGGCCTTGACCAGTGTGTTACTGGATCGCCCCATGCAACGCCGCTTCGAGTCCGATCCACAGTTCCAGGCCACTACCCTGCTCCTTCAAGAGCGCGTACCGAAAACCGCCGCTCAGTACCTGCATGCCTCCACTGCGCCAGCAGCCGATGAAGCCGCACGACTGCATGAAACCAAACTGCGAGTCTTCACCGACCCCAATCGCAAGCGGCCCGCCGTGCAGTTGCTGTCCAACGGCCGTTATCATGTGATGGTCAGCAGTGGCGGTGGCGGTTACAGCCGTTGCAACGAGTTGGCGATCACCCGCTGGCGCGAGGACGTTACCTGTGACAACTGGGGGATGTTCTGTTATTTGCGCAATGTCGAGAACGACGTCTTCTGGTCAGCGGCCCATCAGCCGACGCTGAGTCGGACCGAGAGCCAGGAAGCGATTTTCACCGATGCCCGGGCCGAGTTCAGGGTCCGTGAGCAGGACTTCGACACCCACACTGAAATCGTCGTTTCCCCAGAGGACGATATCGAGCTGCGCCGACTGCACATCACCAACCGAGCCCGGCTACGTCGCTGCATCGAGCTCACCAGTTATGCCGAGGTGGTGCTGGCTCCGGCTATCAGCGACGCCATGCACCCGGCCTTCAGCAACCTGTTCGTGCAGACAGAGCTGTTGCAACCTTTGCAAGCCGTTCTGTGTACCCGTCGACCTCGATCTGCCGAGGAAGCCACCCCCTGGATGTGTCATCTGTTGGCAGCCCATGGCGCGCACATCGATGAGATTTCCTACGAAACCGACCGCGCCCGCTTTATCGGTCGAGGTCGTACGGTGGTCGCACCGGCGGCCATGGGCGCGGATGTGCAGCGACTGTCCAACAGTGCCGGCTCGGTGCTCGACCCCATCGTTGCGATTCGCTGCCGCATTACCCTGGAGCCGGGACAGACGGCGACCATCGATCTGGTGACCGGAATGGCCGACAGCCGTGAGCACTGTATACAGCTGATCAGCAAGTACCGTGACCGGCATTTGGCGGATCGGGTCTTCGACCTGGCCTGGACCCATAGCCAGGTGCTGTTGCGGCAGTTGAACGCCTCCCTCACCGACGCCCGGCTGTTCGAACAAATGGCCGCGTCGATCATTTACGCAAGCCCTTCATTGCGGGCTGAAACCAGCGTGTTAATTGCCAATCGCCGCAGTCAGTCCGGGTTATGGGGGCAGGCGATTTCGGGCGACCTGCCGATTGTGCTGCTGCAAATCTCGGAGTTGACCAACATCGAGCTGGTGCAACAACTGATCAAGGCACATGCGTATTGGCGGCAGAAAGGCCTGTCGGTCGACCTGGTGATCTGGAACGAAGACCAGGTCGGTTACCGCCAGCAATTACAGGACCTGATCATGGGCCTGGTGACCTCAGGTAGTGAAGCGAGCCTGGTGGATCGTCCGGGCGGTATCTTCGTGCGACCGGCTCAACAGCTGTCCAGCGAAGACCGTACCTTGATGCTCTCGGTCGCCCGGCTGGTGCTGAACGACGACAAGGGCACCCTGGTCGAGCAGGTCCAGCGCCGGCACGCAGCGCCCCCTCTACTACCGCAACTCGAACCCCTGCAGCCACGTGCTGAACGCCCAGCCACGATGACTGCGCAACAGACCGCCGGGGCGTTGATACTGAGTACGCCTTATGGTGGTTTCTCCCCCGACGGTAACGAATATGTGATCACGTTGATACCTGGCCGGCCGACGCCCGCGCCATGGGCCAACGTTTTGGCTAATGACCAGTTCGGCACTGTGATTTCCGAAAGTGGGGGCGCCTACACCTGGAGTGAAAATGCCCACGAATACCGTTTGAGTCCCTGGAACAACGATCCGGTCAGTGACAGCAGCGGTGAAGCGATCTACCTGCGTGACGAAGAGACCGGACATTTCTGGTCGCCGACTCCGTTGCCCTGCCCTGGCAGTGGCCTGTACCGCACGCGTCACGGCTTCGGTTACAGCGTTTTCGAACACGAGGAAGATGGCATCCACTCTGAGTTGTGGGTCTATGTGGCGCTGCACGCGCCGATCAAATTCTCGCGTTTGAACATTCGTAATACCAGCGGTCGACCGCGGCGGATATCGGCCACCTGCTACGTGGAGTGGGTCCTGGGGGATCTGCGCAGTAAAACAGCCATGCATGTGGTGACCGAAACGGATCCGTTCAGCGGTGCCTTGTTTGCCCGCAACGCCTATTCGATCGAGTTTTCCAGTCGCGTAGCGTTTATTGACACCGACTCTCCCCAGCGCAGCTTCACCGCCGACCGTTCGGAGTTTATCGGCCGCAATGGTTTCTTGAGTGCCCCTGCCGGCTTGAAACATGCGCGTTTGTCTGGTCGCTGCGGCGGTGGTTTTGACCCCTGTGGGGCGATGCAGGTGGCTTTGGACTTGGCTGACGGTGAAAGCCAGGATGTGGTGTTCCGCCTGGGTGCCGAACAAAATGACAAGTCGGCATCCCGGCTCGTACAGAAATACCGAGGTCTCAGGGCGGCCGCGATCGAACTGGAGGCCGTGCGTGTCCACTGGCGCACCCTCTTGAGGGTGATTCAGATTCAGACCCCGGACCCCGCGATAGACGTACTGGTCAACGGCTGGCTGATGTATCAGGTCATCGCCTGTCGCTTTCAGGCGCGCAGTGGTTACTATCAGTCCGGAGGCGCTATCGGCTTTCGCGACCAGTTGCAGGACAGCATGGCGATGATCCATGCCGACCCGACGGCAGCGCGTAAGCACTTGTTGCTCTGTGCCGCCCATCAATACCCCGAAGGTGATGTTCAGCACTGGTGGCACCCACCGCAGAATCGCGGTGTACGCACCGCGTGCTCCGACGATTTCCTGTGGCTGGTGCTGGCGACCAGCCGTTATGTCATGGTCACGGGTGACAAGAGCGTGCTCGATGAGAGTATCGGGTACATCGAGGGGCGGCCGCTGAACACCGGTGAAGAGTCCTATTACGACTTGCCAGGCAGTTCTGCGCTCAGGGACAGCCTCTACCAGCATTGTGTGCGCGCCATCGAGCATAGCCTCGAACGGGGAACTCACGGTCTGCCCTTAATGGGGACGGGCGACTGGAATGACGGGATGAACCGGGTGGGTGACAGGGGCTTGGGCGAAAGTGTCTGGCTGGGCTTCTTCAGCTACGACGTGCTGCAGCAATTTGCCGAGACCGCGCGGGTTCATGAGGATGCAGATTTTTCCCTGCGTTGCAGGGAGCATGCCGCAGCCCTGGCGACGAGTCTGGAAAGTCAGGGCTGGGATGGTGCCTGGTACCGTCGTGCCTATTTCGATGACGGGCAAGTTCTAGGCTCGGCGAGCAATGACGAGTGCCGGATCGACTCCATCGCGCAAAGCTGGTCAGTGCTTTCGGGCGCCGCCAGCCATCAACGACAACGCACGGCGATGGCCGCCCTGGACCAGCATCTGGTCAAACGGGATATAGGGGTGGTGCTGTTGCTCGACCCACCGTTCGACAAGGGGAAGCTCGACCCTGGCTACATTAAAGGTTACGTCCCCGGGATCCGTGAAAACGGTGGCCAATACACGCACGCCGCCGTGTGGGCGAGCATGGCCTATGCGCGCTTGGGAGATGCCCCAAAAGCCTGGGAACTGCTGGACATGATCAATCCGGTCAACCGGCGTAGTGCCGCCCGGATCGAAACCTACAAGGTTGAACCTTATGTGATGGCCGCTGATGTTTATGGCACTGCGCCCTACGCCGGCCGGGGTGGCTGGACCTGGTACACCGGTTCGGCGGGCTGGATGTACCGCCTGATCGTCGAGTCATTGCTGGGACTGGTACGCACCGGCAGTCTGTTGCGCATCGAGCCCGTATTACCCGCAGATTGGGCCGGTTATACCCTGCACTACTGGTTCGGCGCGACGCTTTATCACATCGAGGTCAGTCAACAGGATGCAGGGATCAACAGCCTCAGCCTGAATGGCCTGCGGCTGGCCGATTCTGTACTGGAGTTGCACGACGATGGTGGTGAACATCAGGTGCTGGCCAACTGTTCCCGAGTCACTCCGCCCTCTGCTCTGGGCTCACCTACGGAGGTTGAGTCGTTCAAATGAAACATGACGCCTGCGATCCGTCTCTGCGTCGATTGAGCAGCTATTCTTTTCCCCTGTGCCATTGACTCCATTCATACGGACTGGCCTTACGCCGTGCCGGAATATGACCGAAGGTTGATAACCCATGTCGACAGAATCGAAATGCCCCTTCAATCACGCGGCCGGTGGCGGTACGTCAAACCGCGACTGGTGGCCGAATCAGTTGAATCTGAGCATTCTCCACCAGCATTCCTCCTTGTCCGACCCCATGGACAAGGACTTCAACTACGCCGAAGCCTTCAAGAGCCTGGACCTGGCGGCCGTGAAGAACGACTTGCGGGCGCTGATGACCGACTCCCAGGACTGGTGGCCGGCGGATTTCGGCCACTATGGCCCGCTGTTCATCCGCATGGCCTGGCATAGCGCCGGCACCTACCGCACCGGTGACGGTCGCGGCGGCGCTGGTGCCGGACAACAACGCTTTGCCCCACTCAACAGCTGGCCGGACAACGTCAGCCTGGACAAGGCGCGCCGCCTTATCTGGCCGATCAAGCAGAAATACGGCCGAAAAATTTCCTGGGCCGACCTGATCGTTCTCACCGGCAACGTGGCCCTGGAGTCGATGAACTTCAAGACCTTCGGTTTCTCCGGCGGACGCCAGGACGTCTGGGAGCCGGAGGTGGATGTCTACTGGGGGGCCGAGACCACCTGGCTGGGCGGCGATAGCCGCTATGGCAGGAGCCCGCCAGGCGACGGCGTGCTCGTCGCCCAGGCGGATCTGCACGGCAGCGAGCAGGATCGCATCGGCGGTCAAGGTCGCCAGCTGGAGAATCCGCTGGCGGCCGTGCAGATGGGCCTGATCTATGTGAACCCGGAAGGCCCCGAAGGCGAGCCCGATCCTGTGGCGTCAGCCAAGGATATCCGCGAGACATTCGCGCGCATGGCGATGAATGACGAAGAAACCGTGGCCCTCATCGCCGGCGGCCATGCCTTTGGCAAGACCCACGGTGCCGGACCGGCGTCCAATGTAGGACCCGAGCCGGAGGCTGCCGGCCTCGAAGAGCAGGGTTTCGGCTGGAGGAACAGCTTCGGCACGGGCAAAGGTGCCGATGCGATCAGCAGTGGTCTGGAGGTCACCTGGACATCGACCCCCACCCGGTGGAGCAACCAGTACCTGGAGAACCTGTTCGGCCACGAATGGGAGCTGACCAAAAGCCCGGCGGGCGCTCACCAGTGGGCTCCCAGGAATGGTGCGGGGGCTGGCACTGTTCCGGACGCCCACGACCCGGCGAAACGCCATGCCCCAAGCATGCTGACCTCAGACCTGGCGCTGCGCTTCGACCCGATCTATGAGCCGATTGCCCGGCGGTTCCTGAATAATCCCGAGCAGTTGACGGAGGCTTTCGCCCGCGCCTGGTTCAAGCTGACCCATCGTGACATGGGGCCACTTGCCCGTTACCTGGGCCCGGAAATGCCGGCAGAAGAACTGCTGTGGCAAGACCCGATTCCGACGTTGGATCACCCCCTGGTGGATGAACAGGACATCGCATTACTCAAAAGCAAAATCCTCGCGTCGGGACTGTCGGTGGCGCAATGTGTGACCACGGCCTGGGCGTCGGCTTCCACCTTCCGTGGCTCCGACAAACGCGGCGGTGCCAACGGTGCACGCCTGCGTCTGGCTCCGCAGAAGGATTGGCAGGCCAATCAACCGGAGCAACTGGCGCATGTCCTGAACACCCTCGAAAGGCTCCAGGACGAATTCAACCGCGCGCAGTCCGGCGGCAAAAAGATCTCCTTGGCGGACCTGATCATATTGGCTGGCGCCGCCGCCATCGAACAAGCCGCGAAGCATGCCGGTCACAGCCTGACAGTGCCGTTCACGCCGGGACGCATGGATGCCTCGCAGGCGCAGACGGATGTTGAATCCTTCGGCGTTCTCGAACCCATTGCCGATGGCTTTCGCAATTATCTCAAGGGACGATATAGCGTGTCGGCAGAAGCGCTGCTGGTGGACAAGGCCCAATTGCTGAACCTGACCGCACCGCAGATGACGGTACTCGTCGGGGGCTTGCGGGTGTTGAACACCAACGTTGGGCAGAGCCCACATGGCGTCTTCACGACGCGGCCGGAAACCTTGACCAACGACTTCTTCCGCAACCTGCTGGACATGAGCACCGAGTGGAAGCCTGTGTCGGCCGACAACGATCTGTATGAAGGGCGTGACCGCACAACGGGCGCCCTCAAATGGACCGGTACCCGTGTCGATCTGGTCTTCGGCTCCAATGCCCAACTGCGGGCCCTGGCTGAAGTCTATGCCAGTGCTGATGCGCAAGAGAAGTTCATCAACGACTTCGTCGCGACCTGGAACAAAGTGATGAATCTGGATCGCTTCGACCTGGCCTGATGCCTCTGGCCAAAAAGCAGGACACCTCCCTGGCGGAGGTGTTCTGCTTTACAGAATGATCAGGCGGTTGAGGTCCACACCTCTGCCTGGTAGATCGGGGTGCCTGGGTCAATGCCCTGATAACGCGTTCCATCGTGCGATGATCGCCACCTCGGGGTGGTGGGCATCGTAGGTGAGAATGCTCAGCGATGCCGTATCCAGTGGAAAATGCTGCGCTGCAACCACCGGTAAACCCACCCATCGCATGGCCAGGACGGAAGAAAACTGACCATGGGAGAACAGCGCAATATTGCCGTCCAGCTCCTTCAGTCGGGCAATGAGCCGGTCAGCACGGTCGGCAATTTGCACTGGGCTTTCACCGTGCGGACAGCCGTCGCGGAAGAGATTCCAGCCCGGTCGCTGCTTGAGAATATCGACTGAACGCTGTCCTTCGTAATCACCGTAGTCCCATTCCACCAGGTCCGGGACGATCACGGCAGAAGCTCCCTGCCCTGCCAATGCACAGGTTTGTTGCGCGCGTTTTAGCGGGCTGGTCAGGACATGACTGAAGGGGATATCCCGCAGTTGCGGTGCAAGTGTCTTCGCCTCCTCCTCGCCATGTGCCGTCAACGGGATATCCGTGCGACCCGTATGCTGGCGGGAAAGCGCCCATTCGGTTTCGCCGTGTCTCATCAGATAAATATGAACGGGATCTTTCATACGGCCGGCCTTTCCTCAGTGGCGTCGTATTCACCCCGGCATGCTGCGTGGTTGCATTTGAGCCGGTGTAACAGCGCCTGCTGTGCGGCCGCTACATTGGCCGTCTCGCCGCACCAGATCTCCAACGCCGGTTGCTGAACGGCACGCGCAAAGGAAAACGCCAAAGCCCAGGGCAACCGTGACTTGAACTGCAGATTCATGGCATTCAATCGTGCCGAGGCCAACTCTGCCGATTGCCCCCCTGACAAGAATGTAATGCCCTGGACAGCGGCAGGCACGGTTCGCAACAGACAGTTCACCGTTGCATCGGCCACCGCGGCCAGTGTTGTCGGTGTACTGCAAGCCAAGCCGGGAAGCACCATATTGGGCTTCAATATCATCCCTTCCAGCAGTACGCGTTGGGCGTGCAGTTGCTGGAAGACGATGCGCAGGACCTGCTCCGTTACGGCAGCGCATCGTTGCAGGCTATGTTCACCGTCCATCAGCACTTCCGGCTCGACGATGGGCACCAGGCCCGCCTCCTGGCACAACGCGGCATACCGGGCCAGGGCCTGGGCGTTGGCCTCGATGCAACCGGCGCTGGGAATGCCTTCGCCCACGGTGATCACCGCACGCCACTTGGCAAACCGGGCGCCCATCTGAAAGTATTCCTTGAGCCGGCTGCGCAACCCATCCAGGCCCTCGGTGATTTTTTCTCCTGGATGAGCCGCCAGGTCTGTTGCACCGATATCCACCTTGATGCCCGGAATAACGCCCGCGTTGCTCAGGGCATCAGTGAATGAGAGGCCCTCCCCGGTTCGCTGGCGGATGGTTTCATCGTAGAGAATCGCACCATTGATGTAGTCACCCAGCCCCGGCGTGGTCACGATAAGCTCCCGATAGAGCCGCCGGGCCTCCTCGGTCTGCGGGATACCCAGCGGGGCAAAGCGTCGGTTGCATGTGGGAGTGCTTTCGTCCATGGCCAGCAACCCTTTATGGTCGGCGACCAGCTTCCTGGTGGTGTCTATCAGTGCTTGCGCGTTCATGTTCAACTCCTTGTCAACAACGGAATCAGCAGGGTCCTATGCCCCATCGCCATGTAGCTCAGGATTGCCCTTGCCTGAGTGCGCGATAGCGGCGGATCAGCGCATTGGTCGAGCTGTCATGGGTGAGCAAGGGATCGGCATCGGCGGTCAATTCGGCGAGTGTTTTCTGCGCCATCGACTTGCCGAGCTCGACGCCCCACTGATCGAATGAATCGATGTTCCAGATCGCGCCTTGCGTAAAGACGCTGTGCTCATACAGTGCGATAAGGCTCCCCAGCGTTTGCGGCGTCAATCGTTCGGCCAGCAGGGTGTTGCTGGGGTGGTTGCCTTCAAAAATACGATGGGGCACTTGCCAGTCAGGTATTCCCGTCGCTTTGACTTCAGCCTCTGTTCTACCGAAAGCCAGCGCTTCAGTCTGGGCAAACAGGTTGGCCATCAGCAGATCGTGATGCGGCGGCAAGCTGTTCAAGGCCTGGCAGAAACCGATAAAGTCGCACGGAATCAGCTGCGTCCCCTGATGGATAAGCTGATAGAACGAATGCTGGCCATTGGTGCCCGGCTCACCCCAATAGACCGGGCCCGTTGGATAGTCGACACGAGCGCCCTCCCGCGTGACCTGTTTGCCATTGCTCTCCATGGTCAGCTGCTGCAGATAGGCAGGAAAGCGCTTCAGGTATTGCTCATAGGGCAGCACCGCAACGGTTTGGGCGGCAAAGAAATTGTTGTACCACACGGCGAGCAACCCCATCAGGACCGGCAGATTGTGCTCGAACGGGGTGCTGCGAAAGTGCTGGTCCATGGCATGAAAGCCGGACAGCATGGCGCGGAAGTTTTCCGCTCCGACGGCCACCATGGTCGACAAACCAATCGCCGAATCCATCGAATAGCGACCACCATCCCAATCCCATAAGCCAAACATATGCTGGGTATCGATACCAAATTGGGCCACGGCCTCGGCATTGGTAGAGACCGCCACGAAATGCCGGGTGATTGCCCGCTCATCTCCGAGCTTGCCCAGCAGCCAGGTGCGTGCGGTTTGGGCGTTGGTCAAGGTCTCGAGTGTCTTGAAGGTTTTCGAGCAGACAATGAACAGGGTTTCCGCGGGATCGAGATCCCGTGTCGCCTCGGCAAAGTCCGTCCCGTCGACATTCGAAACGAAGCGGAAGGTCAAATCGCGCTGGGAGTAATGGCGCAGCGCTTCATAGGCCATCACCGGCCCGAGATCAGAGCCACCAATGCCGATATTCACCACGTTGCGGATCGGCCGGCCTGTAAAGCCCAGCCATTCACCCGCGCGAATCTTGTGGGCGAAGTCGGCCATTTTATCGAGCACCGCATGGACTTCCTGCACGACATCGATGCCATCGACGACAATTTGCTCGCTCCTGGGGGCGCGCAGTGCGACGTGAAGGACGGCGCGCTGCTCCGTCACATTGATTTTCTCACCCGTGAACATCGCTTCGATACGTTCACGCAAACCCCGCGCTTCAGCCAGTTGCAGCAGCAAATCAAGGGTTTCGTCGGTGATACGGTTTTTTGAGTAATCCAGGTAAAGACCACACGCCTGCGCGCTGAAACGCTCGCCACGGCTGGGGTCGTCGTCAAACAGTTGCCGCAGGTGCAGGGTGTGCACCGCCTGAAAATGCATCTGTAGCGCTTTCCAGGCTGGGCACTGTGTCAGAGATGACGAGCAGACGGCTTTTGACTCTCTCATGACTTGCTCACTCGGTCGGCTGCGCCGACGGCGGGTTTCCGTCGGCTGATCACAGTGTAGAAGAGGACCGAAGCGCCAGGCTGTTGGTTCAATTGCTGATGAGCTGCCCCTCCTCCAGGCTAGGGAGAGGGAGGAAATAGTTATAACCCGATTGAAAATAATCAAGTCTGCTTCGTTCTATACACCCACATTGACAGCCCTTTGATATCACCCTTTACTCTGGCTTGCGTAGCGTCACTTGTATATAAGAAGTCAGCACATGAGCGATGTGTGCCGGACCGGACCCGTTCGGCCGTACAAAGGGAAATGTACGATGGAACACTACGAAGAAAAAAACAGAGTGTCTTCCCTGCCTTTCTGGGTACTCTCCGCAAGACAACTCTGCGACCTGGAGTTGATCGTCAATGAAGCCTTTTCCCCACTGACGGGTTTCCTCGGACGGGAAGATTATCTCAGTGTTGTTCATCACATGAGATTGAGTTCGGGCGCCCTTTGGCCAATGCCCATCACCTTGGATATCCCGCAGGTATTGGCCGATCAACTGGTACTGGGGGGCGAGTTGGCTCTACGTGATCCGGAAGGCGTCACGTTAGCCGTGCTGGTCATTGACTCAATCTACCAACCGGACCATCACCTCGAAGCACTGAATGTTTTTGGTACCCAGGACAAAGGTCATCCCGGTGTGGCGGCCTTGTATCGTCAACATGCTTTTAATGTCGGCGGCATCATCAAACAAGTAGATTCGGTGACGCACTATGATTTTTCTGATTTGCGCTTGTCACCCCAGCAGGTCAAACGCGAAATAGCCCGTCGTGGCTGGGAAGCCGTTGTCGCCTTTCAAACACGTAATCCGATGCATTGTGCCCATGTTGAATTAACCCTCCGCGCCATGAAACAAGCCAATGCGGCCTTGTTGCTACAACCCGTGGTGGGGCTGACCAAACCGGATGATATCGATTACTACACCCGTGTCAGATGCTACAAACATGCCTTGAAGTCTTACCCCGCCGATGCCGTCCTGCTGTCATTGCTGCCGCTGGCCATGCGCATGGGCGGCCCCCGGGAAGCCGTTTGGCACGCACTGATTCGCAAGAACTTTGGTGCGACGCATTTTATCGTTGGTCGTGATCATGCGGGCCCTGGCAACGATAGGCACGGCAACGCGTTTTACGCCCCCTATGCCGCCCAGGAAATGGCGTTGGCACATGCGCAGGAAATCGGCCTGCAGATCCTGGCCTTCGAGGAAATGTTGTATCTCAAGGAGGAGCGGCGTTACGCACCTGCCTCAGAGGTACCACAGGGGGCCGCCGTGCTGAGCCTGTCGGGAACCACCGTCAGGGAAAAGCTGGCCAGCGGCGCGGAAATTCCCGAATGGTTCAGCACGCCGGATATCGTCGCCGAACTGCGTCGTTCATATCGTCCGAAACAACAGCAAGGCTTTGTGCTCTTCTTTACTGGATTGTCTGGCGCTGGCAAGTCAACGATTGCCAATGGCGTTGCCGTGCGACTGCGGGAGGACGGGAGACGAACCGTGAGCGTGCTGGACGGCGATGTGGTTCGACATAGCCTCTGCAAGGGGCTTGGGTTTTCAAAAGAGGACCGTGAGGCCAATGTCGAGCGTATCGGTTTTGTCGCGATCGAAATCGCACGGGCCGGGGGTGTTGCCCTGTGCGCGTGTATTTCCCCCTATGCGAGCACACGCCAGGTCTGTCGGGAGTTGGCCACCAGCCACAAGACGGCCTTTTTCGAAATATACATAGCGGCGGATCTGGAAGTTTGTGAAAGGCGTGACCGAAAGGGTTTGTATGCCAAGGCCCGGGCCGGCAAGCTGCCGGGGATGACGGGGATTGATGCCCCCTACGAAGCACCGCTCTATCCAGACTTGCGAATTGATACTGCCTGTTTGAGTGCGGCCCAGGCGGTAGAGTTGATCATTGCCACCCTGGTCGAACTGGACTATCTCCCCTCCTCTCTCCTTCATGAACCCTGAACCGCAACAGCCTTGTATACACCCAAGTCGGTCAAGCCCGCTGTGTTCCCAAGGAGAATGATGTGAACATCACCCCTGAACCTGTGTCCATTGGCAATGCGCGTCCGCGGCCCATATTGATGATTCCGTTGCGTCGGTGCGGTAGTCACGCACTGCGGCTACGCCTCAATCTCAATCCACAGTTCTATTCACCTTATCCGTTGCATATCGCCGACTTTATGCCGATTGTCCCCCTGTACGGTGATATTGCCGATGACAATAACTACTTTCGCATGGTGGTCGATGTAGTCGGCTTGCAGGCAGCCAGCATCGTCAAATGGCCTGGCAGCGCGTTTGACCCGGTCGATATTTTCGAACGGGTTCGCCACGAGCCGCGAAGCGTGCATCGCATCACCTGGGAGTTGCTGTTGTGTGTCGCGGAACAGCAACACGCACACGTGGTGATGGACAAGTCTCTCGACGATGTGCACTGCGCCCATGAACTCATGCAGCTCTTTCCGCAGATGCGACTGCTCAATGTTGTACGAGACCCGCGGGCCCAGGTCGCTTCGATGAATCGCGCGATCATTCATGACTTTGACACCTTGATCAATGCACAAACCTGGGTGGCTGCGCATCGAGCGGCCCAATCCCTGATCGAGCGATATCCAGAGCGCGTACTGACCATTCGCTATGAAGACTTTCTTCTTGATGAGGAAACGATACTCAGGCAGATATGCAATTTTTTCGACATTGAATTCCTGGACAAAATGCTGGATATCTCCGAGTCACAGGAAGCCCGGCAGATTTCAAAGATGTCGGCGCTTTGGTCATCAAACTGCTGCTCGCCGATCACCGGCAACATTGATAAATTCAAGGGGCAACTGAAAACCCACGAAATCGAAATGATCGAGACCCTGGCCAAGGCGTTCATGTTGCGATATGGGTATGAGCCCATGACGGCCGCCAACTTTGCCTTTGACACTCATATGGCGGTGGCCGCCACTGAACGCTCGGGTGAGGCCAAGGAACTTGCCTGGCGAGAATTGGAGCAGGAAAACTTCCAGGACTACATCCTGCGCCAGTACCGTGCGGATTACCTGGCCTCAGTGCGCAACCGGCTCGAACGCAGTCGATAAGGCAGCCGGCCCGGCAAAAATGTTCAACCGCGCGCAACATACTCGATAAGTAGTCGGCATAATCACCGCCATACCACCTCAAGCAAGAGAACCCCATGGCAAACCACGACCTTACGTTCCTCCCCGACCCCGACGCGGATTCCATTTCCTCCGACGTCGCCGGTTTCGGCGGCATACTGGTCTCCACCCAGATCCCTACTCGCGCCGACGGTAGCCTGGAGCTGGGCGACATCACCCTGCAAAGCGAATGCACCCTGCAGGCACTCAAGGTAGCGCTGGAAAAAGCTGGCAGCGCCATGGACCGGGTCCTGCACCTGACCATCTACCTCACTGACATCGCCGATCGCCCTGCTTTCAACGAAGTCTACAAACGTTTCTTCGCCAAGCCCTGGCCGGTGCGCGCCGCTGTCGGTGTGGCCGCCCTGGCGGTAGAAGGCATGCGGGTGGAAGTCACCGCGATGGCCGCCAAGGCCTGAGTTCGCGGCGTTATCCGGCGGCCCCGCTCAGCGAGTGGTCGCCGACCGCCGGCATAAGGTGCCGGTCAGGCGTTTCGCCGCTACAATGCACGCCTTGACCGTGAAGCCTGACTAAAAAAACATGTCCCTACCCAAGCATCACCTGGAATTGCTCAGCCCCGCCCGCGACGTAGCCATCGCCCGCGAGGCCATCCTGCATGGCGCCGACGCCGTGTACATCGGCGGTCCGAGCTTCGGCGCGCGCCACAATGCCTGCAACGAAGTGAGCGATATCGCCGAATTGGTGGAGTTCGCCCGTCGTTACCATGCCCGGGTGTTCACCACGATCAATACGATCCTGCACGACAACGAGCTGGAGCCGGCCCGCAAGCTGATCCACCAGCTCTACGATGCCGGCGTCGACGCGCTGATCGTCCAGGACCTGGGTGTGATGGAGCTGGATATTCCGCCCATCGAACTGCACGCCAGCACCCAGACTGACATCCGCACCCTGGCGCGGGCGAAGTTCCTCGACCAGGCCGGCTTTTCGCAACTGGTACTGGCCCGCGAGCTGAACCTGCAAGAAATCCGTGCCATCGCCGACGAAACCGAGGCGGCAGTCGAGTTCTTTATCCACGGCGCGTTGTGCGTGGCCTTCTCCGGCCAGTGCAATATATCCCACGCGCAGAATGGTCGTAGCGCCAACCGTGGCGACTGCTCCCAGGCCTGCCGCCTGCCCTACACCCTGAAAGATGACCAAGGCCGTGTGGTTGCCTTTGAGAAACACCTGTTGTCGATGAAGGACAACAACCAGAGCGCCAACATTCGCGCCCTGGTCGAAGCCGGCGTGCGCTCGTTCAAGATCGAGGGGCGCTACAAGGACATGGGCTATGTGAAGAACATCACGGCCTACTACCGCCAGCGCCTGGACGATGTCCTCGAGGATCGCCCGGACCTGGCCCCCGCTTCCAGTGGCCGTACCGCGCACTTCTTCCTGCCCGATCCGGAAAAAACCTTCCATCGTGGCAGCACCGACTATTTTGTCAGCGACCGCAAGATCGACATTGGCGCCTTCGACACCCCAACGTTCACCGGCCTGCCGGTGGGTGTGGTGGAGAAAGTCGGCAAGCGCGATATGCAGGTAGTGACCCATGAGCCGCTGTCCAACGGCGACGGCCTCAATGTACAGGTCAAGCGTGAGGTGGTGGGCTTCCGTGCCAACATCGCCGAAGCCAAGGGCGAGTTTGAAGAAGATGGCGAGAAGCGCTACCGCTATCGCGTCGAGCCCAACGAGATGCCGGCCGGGCTGTACAACCTGCGACCGAACCATCCGCTGAACCGTAACCTGGACCACAACTGGCAGCAGGCCTTGCTCAAGACTTCCGCGGAGCGCCGGATCGGCCTTTCGTGGGTCGCTCGTCTGCGCGAAGAGCGCCTGGAACTGACCGCCACCAGCGAAGAAGGCGTCAGCGCCAGCGTCGCCCTGGACGGTCCGTTCGGTCTGGCCAACAAACCGGAACAGGCCCTGGAACAACTGCAGGACCTGCTCGGCCAACTGGGCACCACCCAGTACCACGCCACCGATATCAAGCTGGATGCGCCACAGGCGTATTTCATTCCTAATTCGCAGCTCAAGACCTTGCGTCGTGAAGTGATCGAAGCGCTGACCGTGGCCCGTATTGCCGCCCACCCACGGGGCAGCCGCAAGGCCGAGACCACGCCGCCGCCGGTGTACCCGGATTCGCACCTGTCGTTCCTGGCCAACGTCTACAACCAGAAGGCCCGCGACTTCTATCACCGCCACGGCGTCAAGCTGATCGACGCAGCCTTCGAGGCCCACGAGGAGACAGGTGAAGTGCCGGTGATGATCACCAAGCACTGCCTGCGCTTCTCCTTCAATCTCTGCCCCAAGCAGGCCAAGGGTGTGACGGGCGTGCGCACCAAGGTCGCGCCGATGCAGCTGATCCACGGTGACGAGGTGCTGACGCTGAAGTTCGACTGCAAGCCTTGCGAGATGCACGTGATCGGCAAGATCAAGGGACACATTCTTGACCTGCCGCTACCGGGCAGCGGCGTGCAGCAGGTTGTCGGGCATATCAGTCCTGAAGATCTGCTCAAGACGATTCATCGTGCACCTCACTGAGGGTTGAGGGGCTGACAAATGGACTGAAATGGGGCTTGAGTTACTGGCCAGGCCAGCCTGACCACCCACTATACAAATATCGCTCTGGCAACGTCGGCCGTTGTGAATGCCAGTCTTTCACCGGCGGTCCAGTTGACCGATGCCCCTGCGGTATTGTTGCGAATGGCGGTCACCGCGGCCTGTTGTGCTGCTAGTGTATTGCCCCAGACCGCGAGGGTGGCGGGCTCTGCCGGCAGTGCGGGTTGGTTCCGTGCTGATCGGCGTCCAGCAGCCGCCGCGAACGCTGCCAAAGCCAACTGTCTGGTAAGCTGCGCCGCCGTTTCGTAAGCCGCATGGGCATTCCTCACCCAGTGATTGACCATCATGAGCTTCCAGCGGTTTCTGTCGATCGCGGGCATGGCGTTAATCGTTTCATCGAAGAAAGTCGCGACTCCCTGCATAGCCGTCATCAATCCTGCAATGCGCAGCTCTTTGTCGGTACTGTTAGCCGCGAGGTAGTCCGCGATAGATCCGGCACCTGCGCCAGAGCTCGCCGTCACCGCCCAGACCTGAAAGCGGGTCGGGATATTTGGGCCGGTCCAGTGAATCAATCGATCGTTTTGATTGAACAGCTGCTGGTCGGCCACATAGTTGTCGCCGACGACGGCATAATGGATTTCGACAACCATCACGTCACCGCCGCGGCTGTACAGTGCCCCCTCCATGTCGCGCCATGCGCCGCCCGCGACACCTTGCCAGAGTTCGTATTGCGGTACGATATTTTCAGGGTCATCGCAACCACCCAGTTCGAGCGCCATGATATGCCCCTTCGCAAAGGGCGTACCGGCGGTATTGAATCCCGACTGACAGTTCGGGGGTGGGGGCCGCCCTCCCGTTGCTTGCGGGTGAATCACACCGACCAGATACCTCGGCCGTCCGGCGATACTGTGAATAAAGCAATTGTTCGAGATTTGGGCCAGACCGTGTCCGCTATGAAGAGGCATGTGAATTTCACGTACTGGAAAAGAGCATGTTCGATTCTTGAAGTTTTTCAGCGCCCAGTTCCTTGCCCCGACTCAATGACAGACGGGCAACGGGGCTCGTGATAAAATCAAGGCCTTGTTCTTACGGTAAATAGAACCTTCCAGGGGCTTTACATGGGCTGTCCCCAAGTCTGTTCCGGCGCTACCCTGCAATGCACCTTCGGCCTGGCGCCCGGTGTGCTCAACGTACTGCCGCAGAACCGCACCCTGGTGTCTGGTATGCCTGCAGCGAATCTCATGGACCATATTCCCCTGGTCAACATCATGCCCTTCGGCATGTGCCAGAGCCTGGCCAACCCCATGGTGGTGGCCGCTACGGCGGCGGCACTCGGGGTGCTGGTGCCCATGCCCTGTATACCCGTGACCGTCGCGCCCTGGATACCCGGTGGTGCACCGACCATGCTGCTGGGGCCGATGCCCGCGCTGGATGCCAACAGCACGCTGATGTGCAACTGGGCGGGGGTGATCAAGATCCTCTTCCCGGGCCAGGTGCAGATGCTGATTCCCTGATCAGGCATCGGGCGGCTGCCGCCATTTCAACCACCAGGCTTTCCAGCGCGCCATGGGTTTTCCCGATTCTTCCAGTGGCCGTCCATCCGCAGCATAGGATTGTGCGCCGTCCTGCGGTTGGCCTTTGTCGTATTCAATGCGCGCCGCCAGTTGACCATTGCCATGGAACCGCTGGTAAAGCCCCTGCAATTGCCCCTGCTGATAGTGTTCGCGAGACGCCAGCGTGCCATCTTCGAAGTAACTGAGGACCTGCCCGTGGAGCAAGCCCGCTCGGTACTGCGCCTCACGGATCAACGCGCCTTGCGGGTTATGGAACACTGCCTGGCCGTCGAGTTTGTCCTTGCGAAAATTCAGTCGCGCCGAAGGCTGGCCGTTCGGGTGATAAATCACCATCGGCCCCTCCAGCGTGCCCTGGCTATAGCTGAGTACTGCCTGCGGGCGGCCGCTCTCGGTCACCCGCGCCGGGCCTTCCAACTGGCCACCGATCAGGGTGGCGTTGAGTTGGCTGTCGCCGCTGACGACTTCAACCTTGGCTGGTTTGTCCATATCCCCTCCTCAGTTGACTTTGACCAGGCCGCCCTTGATGGTCAGCATCGCGCCGCCATCAACGGTCTGAGAAGCACCACCCTTGTTCATCAGGCTGACCCCGGCATCGTTGGTCAGCGTGGTACCGGCCTTGTTTTCCAGTGACGTCCCGGCTTTGTTGCTCAAGGCCGTACCCGCCTGATTGCTCAGGGCCATGCCCGCCTTGGCACTGAGATTGGCGTCGCTCTTGGCAGTGAAGTCGCCGCCACTTTGCAGGGTCAGGGTGCCGGTCACCTTGATGGTGAGGTTGCCGTCCACGGTCAGTTGGTAGTTGCCGCTGACCGTGTGGCTGTAGTTGCCAGTGGTGGCGTGGGTCTGGTCGCCGCCGACCTTGAGTATGCGATCGCCCTTGACGTCGAGGGTGTCGCTGCCGGTCTGCAGGGTCACCGTGCGCTTGCCCTTTTCCAGGGTGACGGTTTCATCGCCTTCCTTGACCGTGCGCGTACGGGCGTTCTGTACCGTAAGGGTTTCGTCGTGGCCGACGGTGGCCGTGGTGTCGTTGAGCACATTGAACTTGAGGTCCTTCTGCGCCTGGAGAAAGACCTCTTCCGCGTCTTTCTTGTCCTCGAAACGCAGTTCGTTGAAGCCCTCGCCGCCCTTGGAAGACTGGGTCTTGATCCCGGACTGGGTCTGGTTGGCCGGCAAGGCATAGGGCAGCGTGTTTTCACCGTTGTAGATACAGGCCGTGACCAGCGGACGGTCCGGATCGCCGTCGATAAAGGTCACCACCACTTCCTGGCCGATACGCGGGATGAACTGCATGCCGAAGCCCTTGCCGGTCCAGCCCTGGGCGACACGGACCCAGCATGAGCTGTTCTCGTTCTTTTCACCCTCGCGGTCCCAGGTGAACTGGACCTTTATCCGCCCGTATTCGTCGGTCCAGATGTCCTCGCCGTCCTTGCCCACCACCCTGGCCGTCTGGGTATGCATGGTCGGCTTCGGGGTCAGGCGCAGGGGTCGATAGTTGACGCTCTTGGGAACCGCCTCGAAGCGATTGCGATAGTGTTCATGGCTGGCCTCATGGCTGACCGAGGTCAACAGCCACTCGATATTCGCGCTTTTGTCGTCATGCCCGGTCAGGGTGAAGGTGTAGCCGGGCTGCAACCAGCGGCAATCGCTTTCACCGATCAGCCGTAGCGCCTGGGTGCGCAAGGCGTCCATACGCTGTTTGCCCAGGGCATCGCCCCGCGCCTTGGCGGTGTAGCCACCGGGGTGTTCATAGACCGACAGCGGCCCCGACTCGGCCTCGGCCCGACCGTACAACGAAGTGGTGGGGGTGACGAACTGATAGTCGGTGGCACTGTAGACCCCGGACACCGCTTGCTGGCTGATTTGCGCCGAGCGGATGCCCTGCAACTCCCGATTGCCGATCTGCTGGCCGAGGTAGGCAATGCTGGCACCGTTCGGGCAGGTGACAAAGGCGCTGTTGCTGTCCGCCAGTATCAGGGTATGGCGTCCTTCGGCATGGCTGAAAAACCAGAAGATCCCCTCCTCTTCCAGCAACCGGCAGACAAAGGCGAAATCGGTCTCGCCGTACTGGATGCAGTATTCGCGCGGCTCGTAGGTGCCGGACAGCTTCAACTCGTAGTCGCTGAAGCCATGGGCCTTGAAGATACTGGTGACGATATCGCTGGTGGGCAGGTTCTGGTACACCCGGTTGTTGCTGGCCAGGGTCAGCCACCAGAGCCAGGGACGCAATTGCAGGCTGTAGCGCTCGGCGGTGGCATCGGCCGGTAGCTGGCGAATCTGCGCGCAAAGCCCATCCACGGGACGCTTCAGCGCGTCGTTATGCAGGGTCAGGGTCACATGGGTGGCCACGGCGCTGGCCATGGCCACCGTCTCGGTGCTGTAGCCGGTGACGCTGAACTCGCCCAGCTGATTCAGGGACTCTTCGCCGCTCAGGGTTTCGGGGAACAACGGCGCCATGACCGCACCGCTCAACGACAGCGTGGTGTTGGTATCAGTGGGACGGGGCATGGTTTTCCTTGAAGATCATCTTTGACTACCTGTGTTCATTCCAGCACCCATTGCGCCAGCTGTCCTGCCACCTGCTCCATCAGTACATGTTCCACATCCCGCGCGCCGGCTGTACTGCAACGGGCCAGCACGGCCTTGACGATGCCGTCATCGTAGTCGAAACGTTTGCCGGTGGCCGCCAGGTAGCGAGCACGCAGTTTCTCCAGTTTGGCCAGGACAATCCCTTCCAGGGTCATCTCATCAAGGGCGCGATACGGTACCACGGTCATGCGCGCCAGAAAGGCCGGGCGAAACGCCTGCAACAGCACAGTGTGCAATTGCTGGTTGAAGGCTTCGGCGGTTTGTTGCTCGGCGGCGCTGTCGAGGATCAGTTCGGCACCGACGTTGCTGGTTGCCAGCATCACGGTGTTCTTGAAGTCGACCACCAGGCCGCTGCCGTCCTCCATCAGGCCTTTGTCGAACACGTTGTAGAAGGCTTCGAGCACGTCCGGATGGGCTTTTTCGATTTCGTCCAGCAAGACCACGCTGTAGGGCTTGCGTCGCACCGCCTCGGTCAGCACGCCGCCGCTGCCATAACCGACGTAGCCCGGCGGCGCGCCCTTGAGTTGGCTGACGGTGTGGGCTTCCTGGTATTCGGAGAGGTTGATGCTGATCAGGTTACGCTCGCCACCGTACAGCGCATCGGCCAGGGCGTAGGCGGTTTCGGTCTTGCCCACGCCAGTGGGGCCCAACAGCAGGAACACCCCGACCGGCTTTTGCGGGTCGGTGAGCCCGGCGCGATAAGCCTGCAGCCGTTGGGCGATGGCACCAAGAGCGGCCGCCTGCCCCATCACCCGCTGGCCAAGACGTTCGGCCAGGGTGCGCAAGGCATAGGCTTCGTCGGCGAGCACCTTGCCTTGTGGAATCCCGGTCCAGGCGGCAATCACCGCGGCGATCACTTTCGAGTCGACCTGTTCCGGCACCAGCGGATCGTCTTCGCGAATCGCGTTCAAGCCACTTTCCAGGCGCACCAGTTCGCTGGCCAGTTGTTCGAGACGGTTGTCCAGTTCCTCGTCATCCCGGTTCGGATCGACACTTTCGTTGAGCGTGAGCATCTCGCGGCGGGCCCTGAGCAACTCGGTCACCGCCTCGCGCTCCTTGTGCCAACGGGTTTCCAGTTCGACGATGGCCTGGCGATCTTCCTGTTCCTGAAGTTCGAGCGGCCGGATACGCAGGTCATGATCATGCCCGATGGCCTGTTCGCGGCGCAGGCGTTGCAGTTCGTCGAGCGTCGCCGCCTGGCGATGCCGCAGGCTTTCCAGGGCCGGCGGTACGTCGTGCTGGGCCAGTGCCACCCGGGCACAGGCGGTGTCGAGCACGCTGATGGCCTTGTCCGGCAATTGCCGACCGGAGATGTAGCGTTGACTGAGTTTCACCGCATCCTGGATCGCCACGTCGAGCACTTCGACGCCATGGTGCTGCTCCAGCTTGCCGGCCACGGCGCGTAACATCTGCACGGCGGTCTGTTCGTCCGGCTCTTCGACCTGGACCAGTTGGAAGCGTCGCGTCAGTGCCGGGTCTCTCTCGAAATATTTCTTGTACTCAAGCCAGGTGGTGGCCGCCAGGGTCCGCAGCTCACCACGGGCCAACGCCGGCTTGAGCAGATTGGCCGCATCGTTCTGCCCTTCGGCGGCGCCGGCACCGATCAGCGTATGGGCCTCGTCGATAAACAGGATGACCTTGCCGGCGGCGTTACGGACGCCTTCGATCACGCCCTTGAGGCGCTGTTCGAATTCACCTTTGACCCCGGCTCCGGCTTGCAGCAGCCCGAGATCCAGTACCCGCAGGCTGACGTCCTGCAATGGCGGCGGGACATCGCCCTGGGCAATGCGCAGCGCCAGGCCCTCTACCACCGCGGTCTTGCCGACCCCGGGCGCGCCCACCAGGATCGGATTGTTCTGCCGACGGCGCAGGAGGATGTCGATGCACTGACGGATCTCCGCATCGCGGCCGATGATCGGGTCGATGCGCCCCTGGCGGGCGTCCTCCGTCAGGTCCTGGGTGTATTGCTCGAGCAATGAAGCGTCAGCACCGTGGGCTCGCGACGAAGCTTTTCCGGGGCGGGCCGGCAGGCCGGTTTCGCAGGAGTGCTCGGTCAAGGCCATGAACTGAGTGCGCAACGGGTCGCGGGCAATCCCGAGCAATGACGGAATGCTGCCTTGCAACAGGGCCCGATATTCGTCGCGGTCGAGCAGCGCCAGCAACAGCAGCCCGGAGCGCACACCGGTGGCACCGAACACGCTGGCCTGGACCACGGCGTCCTCGATCAGGGCCAGCAATTGTTTGGACAGGGTCGGTGTACGGGTGTTGCCGGTCTTGAACAGCTCCAGGGCGAGATTGATTTCGCTCGCCAGGCGATCGCGCTCCAACCCCAGCGCCGGCAGCAGGCAGGCCAGGTCGCCGCCTTCGATCTCCAGCAGCTCCAGCATCAGGTGTTCGATTTCGACAAAGTGCTGGTTACGCTGCCAGCTGCGCTGGGCGGCCCGCTCCATGGCGTCCCGGCACTGGTGGTTCAAGCGTGAGATCAGCACGGCGATTTCCATCTCAGGTACTTCCCTCTTCGTGCAAGCGCAGGTCGATCCGGAAATCTCCCGTGCGCGCGACACGGTTCAACCGGGTCCCCTGGCCCAGCGCGGCAGGCTGCTGATGGCCGAGCGTCAGTATTGCGCTGCTGGTGACGTGCACGGATACCGTACAGCGCAACTGCGCGCCGAAATAGAACGCCACCAGCGCCGCCAACTGCTGGTGAGCCTCCTGGCCCGGCATGAAGCGCTCGGCCATCCTGGGCTCCTGGGGGCCGAGGCGGATATGAATACCGGCATGCTCATCCCAGGCCCGTGTCCCGCACAAAGCGTTGCGACCCAGGGTCAGGTTACGGCCCTTGCGGCCCAGCACGCTCTGGTCACTGGAGGCAATCTGTTGCCAGGCGCCCTGGTAGCCGTGCAGTTGCACGGGCAGATCGAAGTAGTGCTTGAGCAGGTTCTGGAACCCGGCCAGGGACCGTCGCCGGTTGGCCAGCAATCCGGCGCGGGCGATCAGGGCTCTTTCCGGTAGCACAGTCAGTTGCTCCACGGAGCTGGACGACAGCCCGCACAAGGCGCGCAACTGCTGGTACACCGGGCTGAGCGCCGGCTGGCGGTAAGGCAAGGCCACTCGCTGGCGCTGTTGTACCCGATACATCAGGCTCAGCAAGCGGTGCTGGAACAGATCGAGAAAGGCCACCGTGCCGTGATCGCGGTTGCGCGCCCTCTGCTGCAACCACTCCTGATAGGCATAGGGCAACGGACCGTCCGGACCGCCGAGGCCGAACACCTGGGTGTGCAAGGTCAGTCTGGCCCCCGGCACTTTCACATTGGGGACCAGGCGCAGGCTGCTGATCTCGCTCGGCGCGAACTCCGGCAACAGCGGCCCGCGCAGGCGCACCACCTCGCGCTCGGGATCACTGCCGGTGCCCAGCGAGTCGACCGTCTGTTGCGCGCGCAGGCGCGCCAACTCTCCTTCGAGGTCACTGCCGGTGCCCAGAGAATCAGCAGCCTGCTGCTCGCGTTCCAGAATCAGCAACGCTTGCAGCAATTCGAAACGCTGGGGGACCTGGCGCAGTAGCGCGCCTAGAGAGCCAGGATTGGGTTGCTGCTCGGACTCCATTGCTTGATCTCCTTATCGCCCTCTACCAGCACGGTGCGAACAAAACAGTTGGCGTTGGCATACAGCGCGAAAAAATGCGCCAGTACCCCGGAGAACAGTACCCGGCTGCTGCCGGAAAACTTGCTCGGATCGAGTTCCAGGTGAACCTCCAGGCCGTTGCGCCAGCCGCGCCAGGCATCCTTGCCGACACGGCCGACAACCCGTTCGGTTTTCAGCGAGAGAATGCCATTGATCTGCAAGCGAGCCGAGGGTTCGTCGCGCAGATTGTGCAGAATCAGCATTTCCTTGAGGGCCTCCAGCGCATGGGGGCCTTCGGTCAACGACAGGTGATTGAGGTTGAGCTGCGAGATCAGGCGCCAGCGTGACGCCCCCTCAAGGTCAGGCAGCGACTGCGGCGTGGGACTTCTCAGCAAGGCAATGGTGGCCACCGGACCGCTGCGCTCGAATTTCAAGGAACTGCCGGTCAACAGGTTTTGCGCCATGTGCCGGTTGGTACACCAGACCTGCGCGGTAAAGGTTTCATCCGGCGATGCCGAGCGTGGCTGGAACTGGCTGTCCACCAGGCTCAGGATCATGTCAGTGCCGGCCCGTGAGTGACCGGGGGCACTGATCCGCCGGGCGTGCCAGAACAGGCCGTCCTGCCCTTGCCCATGCTGGTAGCCATAGTACGGCGGCACGGTCTGGTAGCCGTTGGCGGTACCGGCCACCAGCTTGCGGATGCTATGGATTTCGACACTGTTGTCACGGTGTGAATCGGCCACCAGGCGATATTCGCTTTGCGTGCCATCCGGACGCAGGGTCTCGGCGGTACGGGAAAACAGGTTGATGACCGGCGTACAGCCCAGGGCGATGTCTTCGCGTTGCAGGCTGATACGGCTCTCGGGGGCACGGTCGAAGGCAACATAGACCTCGAGCAAGTCCGTGGCCTGCGGTGGGATCTTCAGCGCGAGATCAAAAAAGGCGAACTTCTCCGGGAAGGCAAAATACTCCACCAACAGGTGCAGTCCGGGGTGCACGCCGTCTTCTTCCGGCAACAGCCGTTGGTTGTCGTCATAGCCGGCGGGCAAAGGCCGGGCATTGATTGGCTGGCCGAGACTGCCGGGCAGGCCGCAGACAATATCCAGGCTATGGGCGGCCAACAGATCATAGAGCTGTGAACGATTACCCGCAGGTCCCGACAGGTGAATGCGCAAGGTCTGGATCGGCAGTTCGGTCCAGGGCTTTCCATTGTTGCATTTCAACACCAGGCGCAGTGCCGCCTCGGCATTGGCGATTCCGGTGACCGACTGCGCGGCGCTGCCTTCGATCAGGCTGACGTCCTGGACCTCCAGGGGCCATAGGGTGACATCGGCGCAGGTGCGAAAATACAGGCTGTCGAGTTGTTCCTTCTCCGGGGCCTTGAACACCTGGGTGCCACGCGGCAGGTGGTAGCCGGCGGCCAGGCTGCCTTTGCTCGGGTCCGGCCCGAACTGCACGATGGCACAGGACGGCATCGGCCGCAGTGCCATCGGATACAACTGTTCCAGCAAAGCGTCACTGAATTCGGAGTAACCGTCGTCGAGCCGGCGTTGCAAACGCGCCGCGAGCAAGGCGAAGCTTTCGATCAGGCGTTCGACATGGGGGTCCTGGGAACCGCTGGACGATAGCTTCAGGCTGCCGGCCAGGCTCGGATGGTTTTCGACGAAATCGCTGCCGGCGCGGTGCAGCCAGGTCAACTCGCGCTGGTAGTAATCCAGCAGTCGGGCATCAATCGAATCACTCATGCCTGACCTCGAAGCCGCTCTCACCCAGCTCCAGGACAAACGACATGTTCGGAGCCGCTTCCAGGCCCCGGACATGCCCCATCACTCTCACCGTCATGCGTGTACGCTGCCCCGGCAGCGCCTGTACATCGACGTCTTCCAGCGCCAGGCGCGGCTCGAAACGGATAATGGCACTCCGTATATCGCGAATCAGGATGCGATGATCCTCTTCGCGGTCGGCATACAGGGTGCTCCAGTCGCTCATCCCGTAATCGATGATGGTCGGGGCGAATCCATGGGCCCGTTCGGTGCGCCGGGTATTGAGCAGGCGCTCCAGCTCAAGGCGAATGGACTCGACGATCCGCAGCGGATCACGGGCATCGAAGTAGCCCTCCGTGTCCCCCGCCAGGAGGTCGAACAGCGCAACACGCATGAAAATCTCCAACCGTATGAAAACAGGCGATCAACCCTTGATGAGTTTGTTCGCCGCCAGGTCCCAGGTGGAGGCTGCGGTGCCTTCCTTGGTGCCGTCGTCTTTCTGGGCGGTCAGTTCCCACTTGATCTTGGTGAAGTTCAGCGACAGGGTTTCCACTGGCTTGCCACCGGCGCCGCCGCTGACACTGACGTTGGAGACCACCACGTTGGTCAGGGTGTAGATGATGAACGGCATCAGCTGGCCGTTGCTCTCGGCGGCGTTACGGCCGACGGTGACCTTGACCTCGGCGATCGGTTTACCGCCGCAGCAGTACTCGTTGATGCTCGGGGTGGCGGAGTCGACGAATTTGGTCAGGGTGAACTCGCCGATATGCGGCTTGCCGGAGGTACGCTCCGAGTTGCTGACGTCGTTGGTGACTTGCATGGCCACGTTGTGGCTGTAGGACATGACTTCGATCTTGTCGGCATAGCCTTCCAGCAGGGAGTCGCCTTTGATCGTGGTGCCCAGGTCGAGAATAATTGCATCCATGGGGTGTTGTTCCTTGCACGACTAGCAGAATTGGAGGGCCCGCCGGGTTACGGCGGGCTGCATGGCATGGATCAGGCCGCGACAGGCGCCGGCAACGCGGCGACCAGGCGGATCGAAGCCGTCAGCTCTTCGAGCTGGAAGTGCGGCCGCAAGAACACCGTGGCGGTGTAACTGCCGGGACGTCCAGGCACATCGCTGACATCGACCCGGGCTTCACGCAGCGGATACTGCGCCTTGATTTCCTGGGGAGCGTTGTCGTTGATCAGCACGTAGTCGGCGATCCAGTTGTTGAGGTAGGTCTGCACGTTGTCGCGAGTCGCGAAGCTGCCGACCTTGTCGCGCAGGATCACCTTCAGGTAATGGGCAAAGCGCGAGGCGGCCAGGATGTACGGCAGCATGCCGGAGATCCGTGCGTTCGCGTTGGCCTCGAAGGTGTTGTAGGTCTGCGGCTTGTTGGTGGTCTGGCCACCGAAAAATACCGCGACGTTGCTGTTCTTGCGGTGACACAAGGCGATGAAGCCCAGCGAATCGAGTTCCTTTTCCCGGCGATCGGTGATCGCCACTTCGGTCGGGCACTTGATCGCCAGGTCGCCGACCTGGGTATTGAACTGGTACACCGGCAAGTCGCTGACGGTACCGCCGCCTTCCGTTCCGCGAATCGCGGCACACCAACGGTACTGCGCAAAGGCGTTGGTGATACGTTGGGTCAGCAGCCAGGCGGCGTTGCCCCAGAGGAACTTCGCCGAATCGGGCTCGACCATCTTTTGCGCATCGACATCCGCGCTCTCAGGCGGTACGCCGGAGGCTTTGGCCGCCGCAACGGCAGCAATGGCCGCTGCCGCCGCCGTCGCCCCGGCGGTGGTGTTGACGTCCTCGACGAAGGTCGACATCCCCGGTACCGGATTGTTCAGCGGATCGTACGGCAGGCGTGACAGGTAATGCGGCAGGACCATGGCCACATAACGCGAGTCCTCGGTCTTGCGGAACGCGTTCCACTCGATCAGTGCGCCGCTTTCGAAGACCTTGCTCAGGTCACGTGGCACGCCCAGGTCGGCGAAGGTCTTGAGGTCGAACAGGGCCGGACTGGCCGCCGTGATCAGCGGCGCATGGGCCGCCGCGGCGACGCCCGACAGGTTGGTGAGCATCTTGACGTCGACACTGTTGCGACCAAATTCGTAGTCGCCCATCAGCAGACTGAACGGGCTGCCACCCAGGGTGCCGTACTCCTCCTCGTAGACCTTCTTGAACAGCACGCTCTGGTCGAAATCGATGGCTTTCTCCAGGTCTTGCTGCAATTCGCTCTTGGTGACGTTGAGCAGGCGCAGCTTCAAGGATTCGCCGGTTTCGGTGTTCATCACCAACTGGTGCAGGCCACGCCAGGAGGCTTCCAGGGCCTGGAACGACGGGTCGTGCAGCACCAGGTTGAGCTGGGCGTTGATCAGCGTGTCGAGATCGGCGATACGCTTGCTGATGGTGGTCAGCATGTTCTCGTCGGCCTGGACATTCTTTTCGCCCACTTCATCGGCGAAGACGCTGAGCATCTGCTCGGCATACTTCTTCTGGACGCCATCCTGGGCACCCAGGATCATCGCCTGGACGATGCTCTCAAGCAGTGGCGTTGGTGCTGTTTGATCGGCGCTGGCCGTGGGTGCGGGTGCGTCCGCTGCCGGTGTAGCGGCGGGCGTCAAAGCTGGGTCATTGGTAGGCATCGCGGTTCCTCCATGGAGGGGAGCTGATCAACTAGGATTTGGTAGGGTCGACAGCCGGTGCGGGGGGCACGGGATTGTTCGGGTCCACAGGCGCCGTGGCGGGGTCAGTCTTGGCCGGATCTACAATCGCCGCGGGATCAGCTTTGACAGGATCGACAACCGCCGCCGGGTCGGTCTTGGCAGGATCGACAATCGTCGCCGGGTCCGTTACTGGCGGTGCAAGAGCCTTTTGCAGGTCCGCCTTGAAGGCCAGGACCGCGGCGTCATCGTGCAGCCTGGCAATCAGGCTCTGGTCCAGGTCGTCATTGCCATCGAGCTTGATCAGCAGGTCCTGCAGCTTCTGGCGTTTGTTGTAGAGGTCTTTGAGTCCATCGATCTGGGAAACGATGTTTTCCGGGCTGAAATCTTCGATGGTCTTGAAGGACAGCTCGGCCCACAGACCGTCTTTTGATGTATCGAGGAGGTTTGCGACTTTGAACTTTTGCTGCGGGTTGATCCGGCTCAGCACCGTATCGAAGCTGTCCCGGTCAATGTCGACAAAACCACGCGAAGACAGCGGGTCGGGCTTGTTCGGCTGGTTGTTGCCGGAGAGGTCGGACAGGATGCCCACTACCAGCGGCAGTTCCTCTTTGGTGAAAGCGTCACCGATTTCGACGTCATAAGTGATTTGTACGCGCGGGGGGCGGTTACGACCCAAGTACTTCTGCTTGCTTTCCTGATTAGCGGCCATGCCCTTCTCCTTCTGGCGCGCCTACCGAACGGCAACGCGCTCCTGGTGGTATAAACCTTTTCCGACAGCCTTGGTGCGAATTTTCTGTAGGAAAATCGACTGTGCAAAACCTTAGAAGAGGTCTATAAGACAAGCAAGAAATATCTGGCAAAACCTATATTTGAATCCTATGAAGCGAATTAAGTTCCTCGGTAGCAGCTGCGCGCTAGCTTTTTTCATGATATTTCAGATAAGTGGTTGCAGCCTGTTCGCGCCCAAGGTCGCGCTGCAGAAAGTCATAGTCGATGTCGAGCCCAAAGCCAACAGCGACACACCACTGCCCCTGGACTTTGTCGCCGTCGCCGATCCGCAATTGCTCGAGCGTCTCAAGGGCACGCCGGCCAACCAGTGGTTCGCCCAGCGTGAGCAGCTGCGTCGCGATTTCCCCCAGGGTTTCAACGTCTGGAGCCTGGAAGTGGTTCCCGGGAAACTGGTGACGTTCGCGAGCAATCCCCTGCAAGGTGAAAAGGCTGAAGGCGTGTTGTTGTTCGCTGGCTACAGTACACCGGGCGCACACCGATTACTGCTCGACAAACAACCGGATATTTGGCTCAAGGTCGGCGCCCGCGAGATGCGTCTGCTCGATGCCCAAGGCCAGTGAAAACCGTATTCCAGGAAGGCTAGGAGTGAAGGATGCGCGCTATACCGGATGCAATACCGGATGCGATCTGCTGGAGTGAGGGCATGCATCTGCTGCCACAGCATTTCCAGTTGCAGGGCCTGCATGCCGAGGGCGTAAGTGCCCGGCTCGCGGCCAATGCCAGGCCCTGGTACTGGGGTGTTCAGTACATCGAATCAGAGGTGCTGGACAGCGGCACGATCACCATCAAGGCCCTCGAGGCCGTGATGCCCGATGGCCTGATAGTCGATCTGGATGCCGTCAAGGATAAAGAGCACTACCCGCTCGAACTCAAACTGACTGCCGATGATTTCCAGAAGCAGAGCACCCTCATGGTTTACCTGGCGGTCGATCCTCTGTGGCGTGCGGGGCTGCTCGGCGAGGTCAGCGGCCGGCTGCGTTCACTCAATATCAAGGCCGTGGACCTGAACGGCAGCGACGCCCCGACGCCTGACACCGTGTGTGTCTGGCGCCCCATCGTGCGCCTGGTCACGGAAAACCAGCTCTCCGACTCGATCTGCCTGCCACTGATGCGTATGAGCCATTCGGGTGGTGTGTTCAGCCAACTCGACTATGTGGCGCCCTGCCCTGTGCTGGCAGCGGACTCGATGATCGGTGAACGGATCGGCAAGGCCTGCCTGCTGGCCCGCAGCAAATGCGACTTTCTCAAAGGCCGCTGGCGCCTGGCGCAGGACGCCGGCAAGACCCTGGAGGGCGCCGAACTGCGTGGGCAATTGCTCGCGATCGGCTCCCGGCTGCCGGAATTGCAGGCCACGCTGGATACCGGTGTGGCTTCGCCGATGGCACTCTACCTGCAGTTGACCGGTCTGGTTGGCGCTCTGTATGGATTGCAGCCGGAAGAGACGCTGCCGCGTTTCAGCCCCTTGCTGTTCGACGATATGCTGCCGGGCTTCGCCCAGGTGCTTGACTGGATCGAAGGCCAGCTCAACAACATTCGCGCGAGCTACACTCGACGCAGCTTCGACTACAAGGACAAGCATTTTTCCATTGCCCTGCTGGACCGGCAGACGCCGATCCAACAGTTGGTCATCGGCCTGCGCATGCCTTCCGGCGCCACGCCACAGGCGGCAGGGGATTGGCTGCAAAACGCATTCAGGGCCTCCCGGGCACAATTGCCGCCCCTGATCCAGCAACGTTCCCATGGGTTGGCGTTCAACGTGCTGGGGCGCAATGACCAGGTCGCCTACGGCGTTGCCGAAGATATTCGCCTGTTCACCTTGCAGGCCGCGGGTGATTGGTTCTCACCTGATGCCGACCTGTGCCTGTACATGCCTCCGGGCAGTGCAAGGGTCGAACCTGTTGAGATCATGATATTCGACGCCACTCGGGACTGAACCGGATCAGGGATTGATGAGCGATGTTGGATAATGACGCACTGCCGACGCTCGACACCTTCGAGGCGGCGCCCCTGAGCAGCGCCTTCAACCGGGCCTGGAATGAATGGCTGGTGTTCTGGCAGGCCCTGCCACATACCACCGAGGCCAAGGTCCAGGTCGTGCAAGTGGCCGAGCAAGTCAGTCAGATTGCCCGGCGGCTATGGCGCAGTACCTTCGCCGCCGTCGGCGATGCCCAGGGCCAGCAAGCCAAGGCGACGCTCTTCGCCTTCGTCGGGCTGGTCGACGAACACCTGTTGTTCGAAGACTGGCCAGGGCAATCCATCTGGCAGGACCTGCCGATGGAAACCCGCATGTTCGGCACGCGTTCGGCCGGCGACCGGATTCCGGTTGCCATCAAGAAACTCCTGGAAACCCGCGACCCGGCCCTGCGCGACCTGGGCAGCGTCTACCTGTACTGCCTGATCCTCGGTTTCCAGGGGAGGCTGCGCAACGGCAGCGGCCCGGCCCTGCACGAAAAATGGCGGCGCAGCTTGTTCACCTTCATCCGCCAGCGCAGCGCCACACCCAACGACATTGCCCAGCAACTGCAAGGCCCGAGCGCCATCGCACCGCAACAGCTGCCGGTACGCCGCAGCCTGCCCGACGGTTACCGGCTGGGCCTGGCCCTGGGGTTGGGATTTTTGCTGTTGCTCGCCATCAGCCAGGGGTTCTGGTTGAACATTCAATACCGGGTGCAGCCTGCGCTTGAGCAGGATCGGCAAACACTGGTCACGGAGCTCAAGCGCTGATGGCTTACCTGGGTGAAATACTCGCGGTCCTGCTCTTGCTGGTGGTGGTCGCGGCACTGTTGTGGAAGTACTCCGCGCGACTGAATGGCGCCAACCGCAGTTTCTATGCCGCGGTGAGCGAGTGGGAACAGGCGCTGGGCGTGCACGACCGTTATGAGACACCGTGGGTGCTGATGCTCGGCGATGCGCCGCAGATCGAAGCGCTGCTCAGCGGCTGGGGATTGACCGCCACGGCGCAACCGGCCTGGTTTGGACGTTGGTGGTATGGTCCCGACGGCGCGGTCCTGGTGGTCCCTGCGCCCCTGTTCAGCCATAGCGAGCGCGCCAGCGTGCAGCTCAAGCTCTGGCGCCAGCTCCTGGAGTTGCTGCTGCAGGCTCGGGCCAATCGGCCGGCGGATGGCATTATCTGGCTCTGCGACCTGGAGCAGCTGGCGCCCGATCAGGATACCGCCGCGGCCGGCTTGGCAGTCCGACGCAAGTTCATCGATCTGCAGCAGCGCCTCGGCCTGAGCCTGCCGGTGTATATGCTCCTGAGTGGTTTCGAGAGTCTGCCCGGCACCCCCCAATTGCTCGAGGTGCTGCCAACCGCAGCGAAAGACGCACCCTTTGGCTGGACCTCGCCCTACACGGCGCAAACCCCTTGGCACCCGGACTGGATCAACCAGGGCCTGGGCCTGGTCGAACAGACCCTGGCCGACCTGCTGGTGGAAATCGGTACCTTGCGCGGCCAGGTAGACGCCGAGTTGTATCTGCTGCCCCGGCAATTGCAAGCCTTGCACGACCCCCTGCGTTCGTTGTGCGATCCGGTGTTCCAGGGCAATGCCATGGGCGAAGCGCCGCGCTTGCGCGGCATCTATTTCAGTGCCCAGGCCAGTCCAGCTGCGCCGGCGGCCGATGCCGACCCCTTTGCCGCAGGCCCGGCGCCAATCCCCACACCGCCGCTATTCACTACGCGCCTGTGGCGGCAACGGATCATCGCTGAGCAAGGCCTGGCACAACCCATCACCCGTATCCTGCAATTGCGCCAACGCTGGCAGCGCCTGGTGGCACTGGCCGTGGGCGTGATCGGGCTGGTCTGGGTGATCGGCATGCTCTGGGCCTGGCATGGCCGTGGCGATGCCGCGACACAGTTGAGTACTTTGCTGCACGAGGACCAGGCGCATAACCCGGTGACCGTCGATGACGACGCCGCGCGCGAGCGCATCGCCAGTTTCTGGCGCCTGCTCCAGGCCGCGCCGCGTTGGCATATGAGTACCTCGATCCTGCCCGGTTCGTGGTTCTCCTCACTGGACCAGCAACTGGCGCAGGAACTGCGTACCCGGGCCCGGGTGCAGTTGTTCACGCCGCTCAAAGGCAAGCTGCAGGACGAGATCACTAGCCTGATTACACCTCGCGTGGCGACGCGTCCGAGGATCGGCAGCAGCAACAATGAAGAGGCCTACCGGCAAGCCATGCAGGTGCTCGACCAGGCCCTGGCGGTGGAGCGACACAACAAACGCTTCGCCCAGAGCCTGCAAGGCGACCAACGCCCACTGGACGATGCCATCGCCCTGGCCAACGAGTTGTTCGGATTCAATTTCCAGACCAAGGCCCTGCCGCTGAGCAATGACTACAACAGCCTGCTGGCCACGGCAGAAGTGCCGCTGGCCAGTCCGGTGCAACTGGACCCGATCAAGCCGCAGATTGCCAAGCGCTACGTCGATGCCATGAATCTGTGGCTCGACAGCCTGTTCGCCAGTTCCGATTTCAGTGCCACCGCCGGCGCCGTGAACAGCCAACTGCGAGCCTTGCAGGGCGGCCAGCGCAACAGCCTCGCCGAGCTTGAAGAACTGGACACTTCCATTTCCCAACTGCGCCAGCTGCTGACCCTGACCAATGCGGCCTGGAGCCAGGGCACCGGCGCGCAGTTGGCGCCCGGCTATCAGGAAGGACTCGAAAAAGCCCGGCAAAGTGCATTGATCGGCAGCGTCGCCGTCGACCAGGTCGAGCGTTATGCCGACAACTCGAAACGGACCTTCCACGACCGCTGGCTGGAACAGGGTGACGAGGAACAGGGTATTTTGCGGCAACAAAGCAGCGGTGCCCTGGAGTTGCAAGCCAACGTCGACAAACTCGGGCAGGTGGTCGCGGCGCTGTTGCACCAGGACTTCAGCCAGATGGCCCTGAACCAGGACGATGCCCCACCGCTGAGCGGCCAGGGGCTGCGTGAGCTGGACAGCGGCAAGCTGGATGCGGCGCTGCACTATCACGACAGCTACCAGCTCTGGCTGCAACAGAGCGTGGCGGAACTGCCCGCGCCCTACCGCAAGGCCATGATCAGCGCCGCCCGCTCGGCGACCGCCGCCGCCATGTGGCAAAGCCTGAACAACGTCTCCAGCCTGAGCGGCAGCAAACCCCCGAGTGTCGATAGCGGCACGACCTTCAACCTGCCCGCCGACAAGGCCCTGCAAGTGCTGCAAGTGTTCAGCGACATCGGCGACTCTCGCCAGATCGAGCTATTGCGGCAAGAGTTGAATGCTCGCGCGCTGAACGACCTGCGCCGTGCCTCGAACGAGATCGCCGCCCTGCCGCTGTTCCGCCAGCCCATCGACTTCAGTCAATGGGACGGTACCCGCAACCTGTCGCTGCGCAGCTTCCGGGAAAGTGATCCGCAGGCACTGAAACTGGCCTTGAGCCAACAGTTCACGCTGATCGGCGACTCGCTGGGCACTGCACGTCCGGCCATCGAGTGGCTTGACCAGCAGCGTGACCGACTCTCGACCAGCGACAATGGGACCCTCGACAGCTTTGTCGACATGAGTGCCGAACTCAAGAAGTACGGCGACCAGAACCCGGCGAGCTCGCCACTGCAATACCAGCAGATGGTCCTGCGCGATTTCAATGACATGGACCTGGGTAACTGCGCCAAGATCCTCACCGATTCCATCCTGCCGATGGGGCAAGGCAATATCGCCCTGCTCGCCCGCAGCGCCCATGACCGGGCGCAGCAACGCTGCGACAGTTTGCAGAATTACACTGCCGCAGTGGCCTGGAAGCGCCTGGGCGATTACTTCAGTACCTACCTGGCCGGGCGTTTTCCCTTCAGCGGCGACGACACTCAGGTTGATGCGAACCCCGACCGGGTCCGTGAATTCCTCGACCTGATCGACAAGAACCTGCCCAGCGCCTTCAGCGGCCTTGAAAACAACCGCTCGCCACAATCGTCCGCCGCCGCCGAGTTCCTGTTCAACCTGCAAAATGCCCGGGCCTGGCTCGGGCCGTTGCTGCTGCGGGACAAGGATGGCGTGCGCGGCCTGGACCTGGAAATCCGTTGGCGTACCGACCGCGAGGAAGAACGTGGCGCCGACCAGGTGATTGACTGGAACCTCGCCACCGGCCCACGGGAAGTCGGCTATCCGGCCGAAAACCTCAGCCACGCCAATTGGACCGTCGGCGAACCTGTCCGCCTGGCCCTGCGTTGGGCCAAGGGCAGTAGCCAACGGCCGCTGGACGATCCGAAACAACCGGCGCTGGCCGTGACCGACGTGCAAGCCAGCTGGTCATACGAAGGCACCTGGGCCTTGCTTCGATTTATCCATGCCAACCAGGCCGGCAATCACTTTGCGACCCAGGATGAGGGGGACCGGCCGCTGGCGTTGCAACTGCCGTTGCGTTCGCCTCTGCCGGGCAATGCCAACGCCCTGATGTTCCTGCGCCTGTCGCTCAAGGCGGTTGGCGGCAAGCAGCCGTTGACCCTGAGCACCTTGCCGACGCGCGTGCCGGCCTCGCCCTATGGGTCGGTCTTCCCGCTGCCAGTGGCCAGTACCGAGATCCCGCAATGACTATCGACACACCCTCCCTCGATCAACTGCGCCTGCGCTTACCGGGCCTGATCGATCCCCTGCCCGGCGCCGATCCGGCCGGTATCAGCTTGCGCTCGGCGCCCGAGATCGACGTATTGCGCGAGGCCCGTCGTGAAGACGATGCCAGCCTGCCCACCGGGGTCTGGCAGACCGACCTCAAGCGCGCCGACTGGTCGACGGTGGAGAACCTGGCCAGCGACCTGCTGAACAAGCAGAGCAAGGACCTGCTGGTGGCGACCTGGCTGGGAGAGGCCTGGTTGCAGCGTTATCAATTGCCCGGCGTGTGTGTGGCGCTGGAACTGGTGGTCGGGCTTTGCGAGCGTTATGGGCAGACCCTCTACCCCCGGGGCGACGACGCCAGCTGGCTGGCCTCGCCACTGGGTTTGCTGGTGCGCCAGTACAGTCTGTTGCTGAATATTCGCCTGCCCTTGCTGGGTGGCGCGGCGCGGGGGTTCGAAAGCCTGACGCTGGAGCAGTGGATGCGCGCGCAGAAACAGCTGCTGAACAAAAGTGAAGAGCGCAAGGTCAAGGCCCTGGCGCAGGAGTCGCAAGACCTGCTGCGTGACTGGCGCGAGGCCGTGCTGCGGGTTCCAGTCGATCAGCTCGACGCGCGGTTACAGTTGTTCAATGCCTGCTTGCAGAACGTTGAGCGGCTGAACCGCTGGGGCGACAGCCAGTTGGGTGGCGACGCGCCGAGCTTCGCCGCGTTGCAGAACATCCTCGATCTACATGTTCAAGCTTTGCGGGAGTTTATCGCCATGCACCCGGAACCGCTGCCTGTGCAAGTCAGCCTGCCGCCTGAACCGACGATCGAGGAGCCTGTTGCCGCGACTACGGCGCCCCTGCCGCTGTCGGCGCCGGAGTCACGCCAGGCCGCCTACCGACAGTTGAAGGTTATTTCCGACTATCTGAAACGGGTCGAGCCCCACAGCCCGGTGCCCTACCTGATCAACCGGGCGGTCGATTGGGGGAACATGGAGCTGCCGGAACTGCTTGGCGAACTGATCAAGGCCGACCCCGATATCCAGCGGATCTGGAGGCTGCTCGGGGTCCTGCCTTGAGTGCAGCACCTACATTCCGTGCATGTCGCCGTGATCGGCCATGCTGTTCAGTGCCCGGGCCTTGGCCTTGACTTCGATGGATTCCTTGACGCCCTTGGCGTTTTCCACCACCAGGGTCAGCGGCACTTCATCGCCCTCCTTCACCTGCCCCACCAGGTCGATCAGCATCACGTGATAACCCTCGGGCTCGATGGCCACGGTCTTGCCCGCCGGCAACGGCACGAATGCCACCGGCTGCATGCTCATCACGTCGTTGTCCATCTTCGACTGGTGGATCTGCACGATCTTGGCCACCGGCGATTTCGCCTCCAGCAGCTTGGCGTCGTCACTCGAGGTGATCCGCATAAAGGCCCCGGTCGAAGGCTGGCCGGGTACGGTGGCGCGTACCCAGGCATCATCCACGCGGGTTTCGGCAAAGGCCGGGACACTCAGCAGTGCGAGCAGGGACAACATCAGGACGTTCAAGGGTTTCATGGCTGCAACCTTATAAATTCGAGTATTCATCAGCAGACTTCCATCACTGTGAGCAAGTCTTCGGCGCACTGTTTGGCCGACAGCGATGGCGACAGCCCCAGGCGCAATACGCCCCGCGTGTCATAGACAAAACTGGTCGCCGAATGGGACAGCGTGTAGGTCGAGCCGCTGGGGATCTTCTCGTAGAACACCTTGAATTCCTTGGCGGTGGCCGCGGTTTCTTCCAGCGTGCCGTAGAGCGCGACAAAGCTCGGGTCGAAGGCCTTTACATAGGCATCGAGCACCTTGGGCGTATCGCGTTCCGGGTCCAGGGTGATGAAGATCACCTGCAGCCGGTCGCCATCCACGCCCATCAGCTTCTTGGCCTGTACCGCCCTGGCCAGCGCGGTCGGGCAGACGGCCGGGCACTGGGTGAAGCCGAAAAACACCATCGGCATCATGCCGCGGTAGCTGGACAGCGTTTTGACGTTGCCGGCGGTGTCCTTCAGTTTGAAGGTTCGCCCGAGGATCTCGTCGCTCAGGTCCTTGCCGTATTTGTACGACAGGCCGTTGGAGCTGTCGCAACCGGCCAGCGCACCGAGGCCGAGCAGGCCAAGGCCGGCAACGACCTGGCGGCGAGTCAGCAATTCATTCATGTTCTGTAGTCCTTCGTATGGAGCGATGTCGCGGCCTTGCGCTGGCGGATAAATGCACATGGACGCCCATCAGGGCGTAGGGCTTATCGGCAGCAGGCCGTCTCGACAATGATCGGTGCGGCGGATCAGACGCTGGCCTGGGGCGGTGCGCGAGAGCGGGCCCCCGGGAAAACCGGGGCCGAGGCTTGTTCGGGAGTGAAGTGATTGTGCGCAAAACTGCTCGGGATCAGTGCCAGGCGAGGCACCAGGGCATGGGAGTCGCTCAGGGCCGGGTGCTGGAACAGCAGCGAGCAATAACCGCATTTCTCCCAGATCATCGTCCCGTGATGATCTGCCGGGCCGGAATCCGACTGCGCGGCCAAGCCCTGGCCCGGTACCGCGCCGCAGATATCTTCGAGCGCGGGGCCGGCGCTGTGGGCCAGGCTGAGCCCCTGTCCGATCAGCGGGCCGACGAAGACCAGCAGCATGGCCAGCAAGCTGAGCCAGGCACCAGTGCGGCGGCGGCCGGACGGTCGAAGGGACGGGATGGGTTTCATGGGCGCAGAATGTAACACCGTCGCTGTGGCCAGTGGTGCGACAAAATGGCACATCGGGTGCATCACCACGGGTCCAGTGCCTACGCCAGCTTGACGTTCATGGTGATCCGCGCCGTGAACACCTGCACGCCCTCCTCGTCACGAATATCCACCAAGACGATCTTGTCTCCCGCCGTCGACCAGTCGACGGCACTGCCATCGGCAACGGCGTGCACGTCGGTCTTGGCCTTGGCCAGGTATTCAACGCTCATGCCTTTGGGAATCCAGCGCGCGCCCTCGGGAATCGACACATCGGTCATCACTCCGGCCGCCAGTTCCGCGGCGTTGCACAGGGCAATGGCATGGACGGTGCCCAGGTGATTGGTGATTTCCCGACGAAACGGCACCCGCACCTGCGAATGCCCTGCCCGCAGCTCGCTGATCAAGGGATTGATGGTGCTGAAGTAAGGGGCCATCTGGCAGGCCATCTGACTGAATTTTTCCGGACCTACGCTGGTGAACATGCTCAGGAACTGGCTCATCGGGTGTACCTCGGTGGGTGTCTTGTTTTGAATACAGAATATTATTCTGTAAAAGAACAATATTCTGTTAATCGAAAATCTGTCAAGCTCACGCCTCTGTTTCATACGATTACTGCCCTGCCACCGGACTTCAGGTTGTTGCTTGCATGGAAAACCTCGATCTTCTCGAACGCTGTTACCCTGGCCGTCGGGCCGAACTGAAACGCGCGATCCTGGCGCAGGCCCTGTCCAGCTTTAACGAGCACGGGATCGAAGCCACGACCATCGAAACCATCCGCGCCGAGTGCGACACCAGCGTGGGGGCGATCTATCACCACTTCGGCAACAAGGAGGGACTGGTGGCGGCGCTGTTCTTCGCCGCGCTGGAAGACCAGGCCGGCTTGCGTGAGCGCTATCTTTCGGCTGCCGAGACATTGCAGGACGGCGTGCAGGCGCTGGTGTACAGCTATGTCGACTGGGTCGACGCGCAACCGCAATGGGCGCGATTCCAGTTCCAGGCGCGCTTTGTCGTGGCCCAGGGGCCCCACGCCACGGAGCTGGCCACCCGCAACAACGCGCGTAACCGGCAGTTGCGCGAATGGCTGGGCGAGCCGGACCATGCCGACGGCCTCAGGAATGTTCCGGCCGAGCTGTTGCTGTCGTTGATTGTCGGGCAGGCGGAGAATTACTGCCGGGCCTGGTTATCCGGGCGGGTCCAGAGTCGCCCCGCGACCTTCCGGAGCGAGTTGGCCGAAGCGGCCTGGCGCTCGCTGCAGATCTAGCCGGGGATGTTCGGGAAAGTGGCGGAAGGCAGCCGGAGTCGAACCTGCCCGGGAACGGATGCCGTCCCCAACCGGGTTTGAAGCCCGGCCGCGCCACCGGGCGCGATTGCCTTCCTTGAAATCCTTATGCCTGGCCAAGGCCTGCTCCTACAGGTTTTGCGGCGCACTCCGGGCCAGTGCGTTGTCAGCACGAATAAAGCGCAAGTTGCCGACACGTCGGGTCAGGCCGATGCGGTCGAAAAACTCCAATATCTGAATACAGCGTTTACGCCCCAACCCCAGCCGATCACGAAAGGCGATCACCTGTACCGTCGGATTATCCGCCGCCAATTGCACCAGCATAGCCGCCAATTGCCGGACTGCAGCCTCCGTGTAAAAACGGTCATGCACCACCTGGTACACCTGCCCCAGCCTGGCCAGTTTGCGCAGCAGCAAACGTACGGCGTCTTCATCCTGCCCGGTCGACGATGCCAGGGCGCGTACCCACGGAGGATCGATTGCGCCCTGCTCCAGCAGCGGTTGCAGTTGTTGCCACAAGCGCTCGTCGTCTTCGCTCAAGCGCACCTGATGGTCGGGCAGATGCAGCCAGGGACCACTTGCCACAATCGTGGCGTCGGCGAGCAACGCGTCCAGCAGGCTGATAAACGCCGGCCGCTCCAGCGCCAAGGCGGCAAAGCGCCGCAGTCGATCACGGTCCGGGCCCAGTTGATCGGGCTCCAGGCTGTGAAAACGCGCCAGTTGCGCGAGCAAGGCGTCCTTCAGGGCTTGCCAACCCGCACTGCTGAACAGCCGCGAACCTTGTCGCGTGGCAATCACATTGATATCGGCCGGCAGCGTCCAACTGTCGCGTAGACGATTGAAATGGCGCTCCAGGCGTTGCGGATCAAGACCACCGGCGCCGCCGGCGAGCAAGGTCGGCAATAATGTCTCCAGGCTTTGGGCCTGCGCCAAGGCCTGCAACTGCGCCAGACGCTCGGGGCTGCGCCGCTGGCGGGTGGGCGCAAAGGGATCCAGCACCCGACCGCCACCGAGGGTCCGCTGGGCGCTTTGATCACGCAACACCAGGCGATCCCCGTGCACGGCCTGCAAGGGCACATGGGTCAGCAACTGGGCAAAGGCCCGGCCTCCCGGCGCCAATTGCGTGGTATCCAGCAAAGCCACCCGACCCAGTACATCCTGGGTGCCCAAGTGAATGTGGACCGAACTGAAGTGTTCGAACCGGCGGGTTTCACTGGCCAGCAGTTGCAGCTCGATATCCAGACGCTGGGTCGGCGCGTGCAGCCACTCGGACAGTAACCAGTGACCGCGATGAATCTGCTCGAGCGCCAGGCGTTCGGCACTCAGGTTCAGCGCTACCCGCTGCCCGGCAAAGGCCTCGCTCGCCGGTTGGTTCTGCGCGTGCAGGCCACGAACCCGCACTGCCTTGCCGGTGGGCCCAAGAGCCAGGACATCACCGGTTCCGACGCGGCCGGACAAGGCCGTGCCGGTGACCACGATGCCGCTGCCCGGCACATTGAAGGCGCGGTCAATCGCCAGGCGAAAGCCGCTACCTTCGTCACTGCGGCGGCGGACCTCGCCCTGGGCTTCGAGCAACGCCTGGCGCAGTGTCTCGATGCCCTCGCCGGTGACACTGGAAACCTCGATAAGGGGTGCCTGGGCATAAGAGCCGGATGCCAACAATGCCTGGATCTCGGTACGCACCTGGGCCCTGCGCTCAGGTTCCACCCGGTCGCATTTGCTGATCGCTACCAGCGCCCGGGGAATCCCCAGCAGTTCGACAATCGCCAGGTGCTCACGGGTCTGGGGCATCACCCCGTCGTCGGCGGCCACCACCAGCAACACCAGGTCGATCCCCTGGGCGCCGGCCAGCATGTTATGGATAAACCGCTCATGGCCGGGCACATCGATAAATCCGGTCAGGGCAGTACCGGGTTCCAACGGCGCATAGAGGTAACCCAGGTCGATGGTGATACCGCGTTCGCGCTCCTCCCGGCGTTTGTCGCCGGCCTGGCCGGTCAGCGCCTGGAGTAGACGGGTCTTGCCATGGTCGATATGCCCCGCCGTGCCGACGATCACCCCGTCCGACTCCCCAGCGGCCCAATCCCCGTCGTCCCGTTCTCCGGAATATCCGCCGACCCGCTTTTCGTAGGAGCAAGCTTGCTCGCGATGAACGATGACGCGGTCCCAGGGCTCAACCTCCCAAGCTGCGCCACCCAGGCCTCCTCATCGTCCAACTGACGCAGATCCAGCCACAAGGCATCGTCATCGATGCGCCCCAACACCGGAATCGGCAAGCTGCGCAACGCCGCCTCCAGTCCATGCAGACTGCGCCCGCGCAGGCGTTTCGAGGTATTGGCCCGCAGGCACAAAGCCGCGCTGGGCAACCGCGCCACCGGTTGGCTGCCGCTGCCGATCATGCCCAGCGCCGGTATCGCCAAGACGCTCCAGCCCTCCCCCAATACCCCGGCCAACAGCGGGCGCAAGCGTTCAGCCTGGGCGAGGATCTCCGCTTGAGGCCGGGTCAGCAGACGCAAGCTGGGCAAACGCTCGGCCAAGCGATCCGGGTTACGGTACAGCCCCAGTACCGCTTCGAGCGCCGCGAGAGTCAGCTTGTCGACCCGTAACGCCCGTTTCAACGGGTTCTTCTTGATCTTCGCGATCAGCTCCTTGCGCCCGACAATCAACCCGGCCTGGGGCCCACCGAGCAATTTGTCGCCGCTGAAGGTGACAATATCGGCGCCGTCTTCCAGCGCCTGGCGCACCGTGGGTTCGGCGGGCAGTCCCCAGCGAGTGAGATCGAGCAGGCTGCCGCTGCCCAGGTCTTCCAGCAGCGGCAGCCCATTCCGATGGGCGATCTGCGCCAACTCGGCGGTGGGCACCTGGGCGGTAAAGCCCTGGATGTTGTAGTTGCTGGCGTGCACGCGCATCAACAGTCCGCTGCGTGGGCCGATGGCGGCTTCATAGTCACGGGCATGGGTGCGATTGGTGGTGCCCACTTCATGCAGGCGGACACCGGCGCGGGCCATGATATCGGGGATGCGAAAGGCCCCGCCGATCTCGATCAACTCGCCCCGGGAGATAATGCCTTCCTTGCGTTGCCCGAGGCTGTTGAGGGCCAGCAGCACGGCGGCGGCATTGTTGTTGACCACGGTAACGGCTTCGGCACCGGTCAGTTCACGAATCAGGCCTTCGATCAGATCGTCACGGTCGCCACGCTTGCCGCTGTGCAGGTCGAATTCGAGGTTGAGCGGGTAACGGGCGGCGGTTTGCACGGCCTCTATGGCTTCTTCGGGCAGCAGCGCCCGACCGAGATTGGTGTGCAGCACCGTGCCGGTCAGGTTGAACACCCGTTGCACACGGCTGCGGTGCTGGTTGAACAGACGTTCGCCGGCTCGGCCCGCTAGCACCGACGGCGTCAGTTCGTTGGCCGTGAGTTGGCCCAAGCGGACCAGGTCGCGCAGTTCGTCGAGCAACTGCCGCAGTGTCGCCAGTAAGGCATCGCGACCGTAGCGCTCGGCCAGGGGTTGGCAAGCGGGGTCGCGCAACAGACTATCGATGGAGGGCAGGCGTGGCGGAACGGCGACAAGGCTCGAGGACATCAGCGGTTTCCTGAAGACGCGATGCGGAAACCTTAGTGTAGACGCCGCGCTCGCTCCTTGATGGATGGGCACGACGGCGGTTTTGGGGGGGAGCCGGCTTGCCCGCGAAGAGGCCAGTAAGTCTTGCCTTGGCTATCCGGCCGCCATCGCCAGGACCTAATCGCCTCCCGGGGCCAGCAACAGGTTCGGCGCCTGACGCAGGTAACCTTCCTGATCGAGGCGAATATCCAGCGCAAGACTGGTGATATCGGCTGACAGCGCCTCGGCCTCGGCATCCTCTTCCAGATAGAGCAGCTTGAGATAGCTGTTGCAGCCGGGGCAGATTTCCGCCCTCAGCGGCGCATGACCGGCCCCATGGCCGTCATCCCCCTGGCTCAGGTATTTGAGCCCCTTGCTCTGTTCGCAGTAGATGCACTTGACCCGCACCACATGCCATTCGCAGGCACACAACGAACACACCAGGTAGCGCAGGCCGTTGAACTTGGCCCGGTGGCGGATCACCCCGGCCATGGCCGGCGAACCGCAGGCCGGGCATTGGCTCAGGCTGTCGCAGGGTTTCAGGGCAAGGTTCGGCACGGTCAGCAACCAATGGCTCCAGGCCGCCTGCAACGCCGCACCGAGAAACGGCACCAAGGCTGCCGGCAGGCCGGCGTACTGGCCGCCGAGCAAGGCCAGTGCCCAGACCTTGCGCTGTCCGGCCCGGGTGTCCTGCAAGGTGCTGATGGCCTGTCGCACGGCGGGGATACTGCTGACATAACCCGACAACAAGGCATCCAGCCAGGGCAGCCAAAGATCTTCGCGCACCAGGCTGTCGGCGGCCAGTGGCGGCAAACCATGCGCCAGGCACAGCCGCTGGCGCTCAGGGTCGGGGGACGCGCTTGTCGGTGGTTGCTCCAGCAGTTGCTGCTGCACCCGGCAAAGTCCGGCCACCAGGCCGATGTACTCGGCCAGCGGATGCCCCACCGCCAGTCGCTCCAATCGGGCTGCCCGCAGGGCGAACAGGTTCGAGGGTGGCAGGTGCAGAAACGGTGGTGAACTGGCCGAGGCCTCGATCTGTCCAGGTTCCAATATCGTGCTCAAGCGCTTATCCCTTTTTCCGTGGCTCGGCGGTCGAGGTCTCGTTCCGGGTCACCTCGCGATACCACAACTCATGGTGTTTGCGCGCCCAGGCGCGGCTGACCCAGCCATGCAGCATGGCCCCGACCGAGCCCTTGATCCAGATACCGGCATAAATATGCACGATGATGCTCAACACCAGCACGAACGCCGCCAGCGCATGGAGCAATACCGCCAGGCGAATGCTGCCGATACCGAAATACTGGCTGAAATACGCCCGCCAGATCACCACTCCGCTGAACAGCAAGACCAGCATGCAGGCCAGCAGTGTCCAGAACAGCAGTTTCTGCCCGGGGTTGTACTTGCCGATCGGCGGTACGCCCTCCTCCTCGTTGCGGATCACCCGTTCCACCCGCTTGAGCCACAGGCGATCGTTGGCGATAAAGAAGTTGGCCCGCCAGAAACGGATCACCAGCCCGAGGAACAGCACGAACATCAACAGGCCCATGAACGGATGCAGGATGCGGGTCCAGGGGCCACCGCCGAACAGTTGGCTGAGCCAGAACAACGACGGGTGAAACAGCGCCAGCCCCGACAGACCGGCCATAAAGAACAGGATCGCCACCAGCCAGTGGTTGGTGCGCTGGTTGGCGGTATAACGCAGGATCGGCTTGTCGCTCATGGCCGTGGCTCCTCACCGGTTTTCGGATCAAAGACATGCACGCTCGGGTCGACCTGATGGACGCTGCTGTCCGGGGGCGCCGGATGGTCGTCCTCCTCCACCCGTTGCGGGCCGATGCGCACGTAGTGGAAAAAGCCCGCCAGCACCGCTACGCCCATCGCCAGCAGGCCCAGGGGCTTGCTGATGCCTTTCCACAATTCGACAAAGGGGCTGATGCTCGGCTGGTTCGGCAGGCCGGCGTACAGTGACGGCTGGTCGGCATGGTGCAGCACGTACATCACATGGGTGCCACCGACCCCGGCCGGGTCGTACAAGCCGGCCTGGTCGAAGCCGCGGGACTTGAGGTCGACGATACGCTCGGCGGCGTGCTCCTTCATGTCCTCCTTGCTGCCGAAGACAATCGCCCCGGTCGGGCAGGTTTTCACGCAGGCCGGCTCCAGCCCCACCGCCACCCGGTCCGAACACAGCGTGCACTTGTAGGCCTTGTGATCCTTCTGCGAGATGCGCGGGATATCGAAGGGGCAACCGGTGATGCAATAACCGCAACCGATGCAATGGTCCTGGTTGAAATCGACGATGCCATTGGCGTGCTTGATGATCGCCCCCGGGCTGGGGCAGGCCTTCAGGCAGCCGGGGTCGGCGCAGTGCATGCAACCGTCCTTGCGGATCAGCCACTCCAGGTTGCCGGCGGCAGTTTCATGCTCGGTGAAGCGCATCAGGGTCCAGCTTTCGGCACTCAGGTCCTGGGGGTTGTCGTAGGTGCCATGGTTATGGCCGACCTCGTCGCGCAGCTCGTTCCATTCCGAACACGCCACCTGGCAAGCCTTGCAGCCGATGCACTTGGTGGTGTCGATCAGTTTGGCGACTTCTTCCTGCTGGCGCACGGAGGGCGGCAAGGTGGTGGTCGCCGAACGGGCAATGATGTCTTGGCTGGCCATCAGATTTTCTCCACGTTGACCAGGAACGACTTGGATTCCGGGGTCTGTGAATTACCATCGCCGAGGAACGGCACCAGGGTGTTGGTCAGGTAGCCGTGCCGCGCCACTCCGGTGAATCCCCAGTGCAGCGGGATGCCGATATGGTGCACGACCTGGTTGTTGACCTGCAGCGGTCGAATCCGCTTGGTCACCACCGCCACCGCTTCGATATGCCCACGCTTGGAGCTGACCCGCACCCGATCGCCGGCAGCAATGCCTTTTTCCTTGGCCAGGACCTCGCCGATCTCGACGAACTGCTCGGGCTGGACAATGGCGTTGAGCTTGCAGTGCTTGCTCCAGAAGTGGAAATGCTCGGTCAGCCGGTAAGTGGTGGCGGCATAGGGGAAGTCCTTGGCCAGCCCCAGGGAGTCCCAGACCGAATCGAAGATCCGCGCCGCCGGGTTGCTGGTGACCTTCTTGTTGTCCGGGTGCAACGGGTTGATGCCGATGGGGGTTTCGAACGGCTCGTAGTGTTCCGGGAACGGCCCTTCGGCCATCTTGTCGACGGCAAAGAACCGCGCCACGCCCTCGGGGTTCATGATGAACGGGTTCATTCCGGCTTCCGGCGGTACATCAGGCTTGTAGTCGGGCACATCGGTGCCGCCCCAGGCCTTGCCGTTCCACCACACCAGGCGTTTTTCCGGCGACCAGGGCTTGCCCTGGGTGTCGGCGGACGCGCGGTTGTAGAGGATGCGCCGGTTCATCGGCCAGGCCCAGGCCCAACCGAGGTGCTGTTTCATGCCGTAGGGATCGCTGTTGTCGCGCCGGGCCATCTGGTTGCCCTGCTCGGTCCAGCTGCCGCAGAAGATCCAGCAGCCCGAAGCGGTGCTGCCGTCGTCCTTGAGCTGGGCGAACCCGGCCAGTTGCTGGCCGGCCTTCATCGCAGTCCCCGTGGCATCGGTGAAGTCCGCGCTGGCGTAGCCGTTGATTTCCCGGGCCAGCTCCTCCGGCGACGGTTCATCGGCGATCTTGTAGGGCCAGCTCAACTTGAGGATCGGCTCGGGGAAGGCACCGCCATCGGCCTGATAACGTTGGCGAAGACGCAGGAACAATTCGCTCATGATCTTCACGTCGGTGCGGGTTTCCCCCGGCCCCTCGGCGCCTTTCCAGTGCCATTGCAGCCAGCGGCTGCTGTTGGTCAGCGAGCCGTCTTCCTCGGCGAAGCAGGTGGTAGGAAAACGAATGACTTCGGTCTGGATACTGCCGGTGTCGACATCGTTGTAAGGCCCGGCGTTGCGCCAGAACTCCGAGGTTTCGGTGGCCAGCGGGTCCATCACCACCAGCCACTTGAGTTTGCCCAGCGCCGTGGTCACCCGGTTCTTGTCGGGCAACGCGGCAATCGGGTTGAAACCCTGGCAGATATAGCCGTTGACCTGGCCTTTGCCCATCCGGTCGAACATGCGCAGGATGTCGTAGCCGGGGTTGTCGAGCTTGGGCAGCCAGTCGTAGCCCCAGTGGTTTTCGGCCGTGGCATTGGCGCCGTACCAGGCCTTCATCAGGCTGACATGGAACTTGCCGTAGTTCTGCCAGTAGGACAACTGGCCGGGACGCAAGGGCTTGAGGGCACGCTTGGCGATATAGGTGTCGTAGTCCTGCTCGGCATCGGAGGCCAGGGTCAGGTAGCCGGGCAGTGAATTGGACAACAGCCCGAGGTCCGTCAGCCCCTGGATATTCGAGTGACCGCGCAAGGCATTGACCCCGCCGCCGGGCATGCCGACATTGCCCAGCAACAGCTGGACCATGGCGGCGCTGCGAATGATCTGCGAGCCGATGGAGTGCTGGGTCCAGCCCAGGGCATAGAGAATCGTCATGGTCTTGCCCGGTTGCGAGCAGGTGGCGATCTCGTCCCAGATCTTGCGCATGGCGTCCTGGGGCATGCCGCAGGTCTGGCTCGCCAGTTCCAGGCTGTAGCGGCTGTAATGCACTTTCATCAACTGGTAGACGCAACGCGGATTCTGCAGGCTCGGGTCGACCTTGGCGAAACCATCCTCGCCCAGTTCATAACCCCAGGAGGACTTGTCGGTATAGGTGCGGCTGGCCGCATCGTAGCCGCTGAACAGCCCGTCCTCGAAGCCGAAGCCGGCTTTGACGATAAACGACACATCGGTGTAGTTGCGCACGTATTCGTGCTGGATCTTGTCCTCGGTCAGCAGGAAGTTGATCAGCCCGCCCATGAAGGCGATATCGCTGCCGGTACGGATCGGCGCGTAATAGTCGGCCACCGAAGCGGTCCGGGTAAAACGCGGGTCGACCACGATCAGGCGCGCCTGGTTATGGGCCTTGGCTTCGGTCACCCATTTGAAGCCGCACGGATGCGCTTCAGCGGCATTGCCACCCATCACCAGGATCAGATTCGCGTTGGCGATATCGGTCCAGGTGTTGGTCATGGCGCCACGGCCGTACGTCGGGGCAAGACTTGCCACCGTCGGGCCGTGTCAGACACGTGCCTGGTTGTCGAACCCCAGCATGCCGAGACTGCGAATGACCTTGTGGGTCAGGTAACCGGCTTCGTTGGACGCCGCCGAAGCCGCGAGAAAGCCGGTGGTCAGCCAACGGTTGACCGTCTGTCCCTGGGCGTTTTTCTCGATGAAGTTGGCGTCGCGGTCGGCCTTGATCAGGTCGCTGACGCGGTCCAGCGCTTCATCCCAGGAAACCCGGGTCCATTCCTGGCTGCCCGGCTTGCGCACCTGCGGGTACTTGAGGCGGTCAGGACTATGGATGAAGTCCAGCAGGCCGGCGCCTTTGGGACACAGGGTGCCGCGATTGACCGGATGGTCGGCATCGCCCTCGATATGGATGATGTCCTGGGCCACGTTCTTGGCGGTATCACCCTGGCTGTACATGATCAGCCCGCAACCGACCGAGCAATACGGGCAGGTGTTGCGGGTTTCATGGGTATGGGTGAGTTTGAAGTGGCGCACTTGCTCGGCAAAGGCGGGCGTCGGGGCCATGCCCAACGCGGCCAGGCTCGAGCCTCCAAGGCCGATGGCGGCGACCTTGAAGAACTGACGACGGTTGAGATCCATCGCGTACTCCCGATCAGGTGAAGGTCCCGGACAGGTGCCGGGCTCTTTGAAACGATCACGGTGGCGGCACAATTGCCGTCAGTTTCACTCTAGCCATGATTGGCGATTGTGCGACGTGACCTGATCATCGGTATTGGCGAGCGCTCAGGAGAGGTCGTGCAGCGCCTTGAGCAGTGGCACGCCGAGCTGGAATTCGGAAAATTCGACGTTCAATCCCCCGCGCTCCGGCGTGCAGCAGAACGGTCCCACCTGATAGGAGGCCGCCACCGGAAACGCCGCCAGTCGCACCAGCGGCCAGTGCTCGCCATCCACGGACACCTGGATACGCAATACCCCCAGCACCACGCTGACCCGCATCCAGAAATCCGTCGGCTCACCGGGAAACAGGCCGGTGGCCCAGTCGGATTGATTGGCGGTCAGCACGCTGCTGAGCATCGGCGCGCCGTCGCTGATCTCGAGGCCGGTCTTGACCCAGTGCTGCGGGTCCAGCCGCACCATCAGGCCGGCCTGGTCATACAGCTTGGAGAACTGTCCCTGGACCCGGACCTGGGCGCTGAAGTCGCCCTCGCTCTGCCGGTAAAGGAAGTGCCCGGAATCACGGGTGAAACCATAGTGGGTCTCACGCCAGAAGTCGCTATTACGGTCCGTGCAGACCCACAGCCGGTCCCCCTCATGACGCCATGTCTCGGGTTCGTTCAGCCAGTTCATCTGCTCAAACATGGGCGCTCCAATGCACGAGGTGGCCCGCGATTGATGTCACGCGCCCCGGGGTAGCCGCCGGCGTCGGCGGCCAGGATCAGTAAGCTATTTGCCGACAACCTTGGCCGTCACCGGCACGCCCTGCTGGCGAATCGAGCGCTGGGTCTGCAGCACGCGCTCCAGCGCCTGCTCGGCTTCGCGGTCCTGCATTGGCGCATGAATGGCTGCCGACACCAGGCTGATCAGCTTGGCCATGACTTCGGCATCCGTGGCCGGCCGCCCCAGGCTCATGGCCTGCATCAGGAAACGCAGTTCGGTCCCGGCAATCACCCCGGAAATCGCCTTGAGGGCGAATTGCAGGCGCACCCCGACTTCATTGCGCGGCATATCCGGCAGCGCCAGGGCGAAGGCCTTGAAGAAACGCTCGAAAACCGGCTGGTAATGCTCCTTGAGGTACTCCTGGATAAAGGGCGAGGTGTCGCTGTAGACCCGCCCCAGGAAGCGAATGAAGGAGCGGCTTTCATCGCCGTCGCCGCTGCGTTCCAGGCCCATGGCCGGGGCGAACAGGACCCCCAGCAGGGTCTCGCAGTCCAGCGGGCCGTCCGCCTCCTCTTCGCATTTGGCCAGGAGTTCCAGGCGCTGTTCGTTGAGCGGTCCCAGGCGCTGCATGAGCAAAGCGGTCATCAGGGAATCCTTGTCCCCGAAGTGGTAGTTCACCGCGGCAAGATTGACCTGGGCACGCTCCGTGATCTGGCGCAATAACACGGCGTCGTAGCCGTATTTGATAAACAGTGCCTCCGTGGCATCCAGTAGTCGGGTCTTGGTGACATTCGGGGCACTGAGTTTCTTTGCGACCATATGTGAGGAGCCTTTGCGGGGTGAAAATTTGACCGAATGAACAGCGTTTTAAAAATAAATTTGATTTTTTATACCCGTGAAAACCTTTGAAAGCAAGCCTCTACGCCGGGTACCGTCGCTTATCGGGTGTTTGAGAACCATTTTATTTGGTTTCAAAAAAGACACATTTGGACGCCGTTTTGTGCAGGCTGTCCCTCGTCAGCAAGGCTAGCGCCTGCACCCTGTATGACTGGCCTGGACTGACCAATAAAATGTATCCAGTTGTCACAAAGCCCTGCCTGAAATGTCTTTGCCTTCCTTGAAACAGACGGCTAGCGTCGCTCCAAGATCACGGCTACTATTCAAACAATTATTTAAAATAAGAAAATAAACCCTGTGTTCGTCCCTGCCCGAGAACCGCCTGAGCGTTCCACAAAGCGCCCGGGACGGAGGCTCCTGTCAGGTCGAGCCGGCCGGCGCGATCAGCCATGACAGACACGATTGCTCACGAAGGCTTCATCTCCCTGCAAGGCATCGGCAAGCGTTATCGCCTCGCCGAACAAACCCTCACCATTCTCGACAATGTCTCGCTGTCCATCGAGGCCGGTGAAAGCTGCGCCATTCTCGGCGCTTCCGGCTCGGGTAAAAGCACCCTGCTCAATATCCTCGGGCTGCTCGACCTGCCTGACAGCGGCCACTATCGTTTTGCCGGTCATGACATCTTTCGCGCCAGCCCCGACCAACTGGCGGCGATTCGCAACCAGCAGATCGGTTTTGTCTTCCAGAGCTTCAACCTGCTGGCGCGCCTCAGTGCCCTGGACAATGTCGCCCTGCCCTTGAGTTATCGCGGTATCCCCCGTGGTGAATCGCTGACGCGGGCCATGGCCATGCTCGAACAGGTCGGCCTGGAGGAACGCGCGCACCATCGCCCCGCCGACCTCTCCGGCGGCCAGCGCCAACGGGTGGCGATTGCCCGGGCGCTGGTGGGCCAACCTTCGGTGATCCTCGCCGACGAACCCACCGGCAACCTCGACAGCAGCACCGCCCGGGAAATCATGGACCTGCTGCTGGAGCTCAATCGCGTCCGCCAGGTCACGTTGATCATCGTCACCCACGACCCGCAGATCGCCCAGCGCCTGGACCGGCAGATCCGGGTGCACAACGGCGTGATACTCGAGGCCTGCCCGGCATGAGCGTGCAGGTCGAACAAAGTGCCAGCCAGTTGTTCCACGAAGCCTTTGTCAGCCTGCGGACGCTGGGTAAACGCTCGATCCTGGCCTTGCTGGGGATTGTCATCGGCAGTTCATCGGTGATCGCCCTGATCAATATCGGCCACAACGCGGCCCAGGAAGCCTCGGCGATCTTCAAGGACATGGGCACCGACACACTGTCGGTGCAGTTTCCCGGCAATGCCGATATGCGCACGCCGATGCCGGCGACCCTCGATGTACTGTCGTTGGGCAAGGCGCTACCGGGCCTGCTGTTCACCGCGCCGATTACCCTTTCCAGCAGCGCGGTGGTGTTCCACGGGCGCACCACCAACGCCAATCTGGTGGGGAGCACTGAACAGTTGATGGGGGCCATGCGCCTGCAACTGGATGAAGGGCGTTTTATCTCCGACTTCGATCACGGCGAAACCTATGTCGTAGTCGGGCACAAGATCGCCCAGGCGTTGAGCAAACCTGGCGATCCATTGCGCCTGGGCGAGCGCATCCGCATCAATGACTACCTGTTCCAGGTGATCGGCATCACCCGCAGCCAACCGGCGGCCATCCTGATTCCTGTGCAGGCCGACGACTCGCTGTTCCTGCCCCTTGAAGGCCTGCGGCGGGTCATGAACGATCCGCAGATCAGCAACCTCATCGTGCGGGTTGCCCCCGGCCAGGACACCAATCAGCTCGCCGATGCCCTGACCCTGGCCTTGAAACAGCGCCTCAGGGGCCGTGAGGTCGAGGTCCAGGTGCCACAACAGATGATCGACGGAATGACCCGGCAAAGCCGGACCTTCGGTTACCTGTTGATGGCCCTGGGCGGCATTTCCCTGGTCGGCGGCGGTGTCGGGGTGATGAATGTGATGCTGATGAACGTCTCCGAGCGCCGTCGGGAGATCGGCGTGCGCATGGCGCTGGGGGCGCGGCGCAAGGACATCCGTAATCTGTTTCTGCTGGAGGCGGTCACCTTGACCGCCGTCGGTGCTTTATCCGGTGCGCTGCTGGGCATGGCCGCTGCCTACCTGTATGCGCGGATGTCCGGCTGGCAATTTTCCCTGGCAGTGCTGTCGCTGCCATTGGGGGTCGGCAGTACCCTGCTGGTGGGCCTGTTCTTCGGCCTTTATCCGGCGATTTCGGCATCACGACTGCAACCGGTGGAGGCCTTGCGCGATGAATAGACCCTGGCCATGGATGGCGCTGCTGCTCTGCCTGTCGTACGGCCCGGCCTTGGCCGGCGACGATCTGGTCGGCCAGCCGTCAGCCCCGAGCCTGCGGAGCAATCAGGCCCGTGGCGTATTGTTGAGCCAGCAGAACACCGACCTGACCCTGGGGGACGCGGTGTACCTGGGGTTGCGCAACAACCGCAGCATTCGCAGCGCCTACCTGCAACGGATCGCGCAGAAGTTCGACCTGCGGGTTTCTGAAGATCTCTTCAATCCCAAGCTGCTGATCAGTGGCACCTATCAGGCGAACCGGGGCTCCAAGGACAGCGCGCGCAATGCCACCCTCTCGCCGACCACCAGCCTGCTCAGCGAGTACGGCACTCGCCTGAGCATGGCCTGGACCCAGCAATTGACCAATGCCGATGTCGCCGGTCGTTATCGCAGCGACGGCCTCGACCTGGCGATCATCCAGCCGCTGCTGCGGGGCGCCGGCTGGGACGTGACCACCGCGCCGCTGCGGGTGGCGCGGATCGCCGAGCAGGTCAACCGCCTGAGCCTCAAGTCCAATGTCGCGCAGACCATCAGCGACATCATCACCTCCTACCGGGAAGTGCTCAGGTCCCAGGAGCAACTGACCATTACCCAGGACGCGCTCAAGCGCGCCCGTGCCCTGCTGGACGTGAACAAGGCGCTGATCGCCGCGGGGCGCATGGCCGAGTTCGAAATCGTCCAGACCGAAGCCGATATCGCCACCCAGGAACTGGGCGTCGAGGAAGCCCGCAACCAGGTGGATATCAATCGCCTGTCACTGTTGCGCCTGCTGGCCCTCGACCTGTCCACGCCGATCCACGCCACCGAGGCGCTGGAAGCCAACCGGGTGAGTATCGACAAGCAGGACGCCTTTCGTGTGGCCCAGGTCCAGCAGCCGGACTACCTGGCGTCCCTGCTCGGTAGCCAGCAGGCCGACCTGAACCTGGTGATCGCCAAGGACCAGAGCCGTTGGGATGTGTCGCTGGTGGCCGGGGCCAACCAGATTCGCGATCGCACCGACAATGACCTCGGCAATGTCGGCAGCCGCCGTTGGGACAGCTACGCCGGCGTGCAGGTGCAGATCCCCATCGGCGACCTCAGTACGCGCCAGGCCGAAGTGCATGCCCGGGTCGACGTCGAGAATCAGCAGATCATCCTCGCCGATGCCAAGCAGGCGCTGGAGCGCAGCGTCACCGACGTGGTGCGTGACCTGGGCACCCGCTGGCGACAATACGAGATTGCCCAGCGTGCCGTGGACCTGTCCCGGCGCAAGCTGGATATCGAGCGGGAAAAGCTCAGCGCCGGGCGCTCCAGCAACTTCCAGGTCCTGAGCTACGAAGGCGACCTGCGTAACGCCGAAAACGCCCGGCTCAATGCACTGATTGCCTATCTGAACGCCCAGACCCAGTTGGATCTGACCCTGGGCATGACTCTGGAGAGCTGGGACATTGCGCTCAATGACTACTGACAGAACGACCCGCCGCAAACGCTGGTTGCAGGGCGGCGCACTGGGGCTGCTGGTCGTGGCCGCCGCGACAGTGATCGGCTATCGCGCCCCCGCCGCCGATCAGCCGAAGAACGGCCAGTGGATCCCCGTGCAGGCCGCACCGCTGGTCCATCAGATCGGGCTGGTGGGCAAGATCGAGCCGCAGAAGACCATCACCCTGACCGCCCCCTTCGATGGCAATGTTCGCGCCGTGCTGGTGGAACAGGGACAGCGGGTCGAGTCCGGGCAGACACTGGTGCAGATGGACCCGGCGCTGCTGGAAATCCAGCTGCGCGACGCCTTGTCCGCCCAGCTCAAGGCGCGCCGCACCGTCCAGGAGTTGCAGGACTGGAGCAACAGCCAGCAGGTGGCCCGCTCCCGGCGCTCCCTCCGGGCGGTGGAAATGTCCGTCGGCAACAACGAGCGCAAGCTGCGCGAAAGCCAGACCCTGTTCCAGCGCGGCATCATCGCCCGCGGCGAGTTGGACGATCTGCAGCAGCAACTGCAAACCCAGCGCCTGGATCTGGCGGCGGCCCAGGGTGATCTGCAACAGGCCCTGGACCAGGGCAAGGGCGAATATCGCCAGATCGCCGATATGGAACTGACCAATACCACGGTCAAGTACGAAGCCTTGCGCACCTTGCTTGAGGGGAAAAATGTGCTGGCGCCGTTTGCCGGTATTGTCGTGCCGGCCCCGGGGGCGACCAGCCCGCCAGGCTCGACAACCACCAGTTCCGGGCCGGTACAGAACGGCAGCCGGGTCACCCAGGGGCAGGTGTTGTTCGGCCTGGCCAATATCGAACAGTTGAAGATCGTCAGCAAGGTCTCGGAACTGGACATCAACCAGCTGCACCAAGGCCAGAGCGTCGAGATCCTCGGGGACGGTTTTGATGGCGTGCGCCTCGACGGCGCCGTCGACATCGTCAGCAGCCTGGCGCTGCCCAGCGATGCACCCGGCGGCAGCGCGCAATTCCCGGTGACGCTCTCGGTACCGAAACTGAGCAAGGAGCAGTTGCAACGGGTCCGGCTGGGCATGAGTGCCCGGCTGAGCATCATCACCTATCGCAACGAGCGGGCGATCGTACTGCCGCCCGCGGCGCTCCAGCATGTCGATAACGGCCTGGTGGTGGAATACCGCGAGGCGGTGGATCAGCCGGTCAAGCGCGTGGCGGTCACCACCGGTCAGGCGACGCCGGAAGGTGTCGAGGTGTTCGGCTTGCAACCGGGGTTTGTACGGCTGTTGGAGTGACGCGCTGATAACTGTTGACCAGGCTACAACCGTGCTAAAGCGCCCTGCCCTTGCTGATGGATTTTCCTGCTGATCAAGAGGGTTTTACCTACAGCTAGAGCGGTTTTCTAGAAAGCTCCTACGTATATATCCGCCAATATGACGGCTATTAAAATCCGCTCATAACTAGCACCCGGCCACACCTGCTTTAGACTAAAAAAGTCGAGCTTTTTACCCTGTGTTCTCCTTACGCAGTGCACCTATTCTGTAGAGAACCCGCCATGTCCAATGATGATTGCGACCCATTACCGCCTGCCACCCTCAAGGCCGATAGCCCGGGCACGCTCGAGTCAAGTCCCGGCAATGGCTCCGCGTCGAACTCGGCACCCGCGTTGAGCAAGTTGATGGCACTGCGCGACGCATTGGTGGCACTCAAGGGCCCGTTGTCCGACGAGCCCGGCTTTCGGCAGGTGATCGAAAGCGTGCTGCTCAACAATGAGGTCCATGAGCGGGTATTGGGCAAACGGGTTGGCGGGCCTTTCAGCCCGCACCTACCCCTGCAACGGCGCTTTGAGATCGACCCCCAGGGCCTGGGCGAAAGCCTTGACCAGCGGGCTGCGCGTCGTGTTGTGGCGCAGGATCAGATTGAAGGGGGTGCAATAGCTGACCCGCTCCGGCATCAGCGCCCGCAATAAGCCTTTGGCCACCAGGGGGGCGGCATAGTGCTGCGGCAGGAAGCCAAGGAAACGCCCGGTCTGGACCAGCATCGCCACCGCTTCCACCTGGGACGCCGAGGCGGAAAAGCTGTCGTAGGTGACAAAGTCGAGTTTGTCGCGGTGGATGGCATAGCGGTGGTTGACGAACGGGTGCTCACGCAGCACTTCGACACTGTTCTGCGCGTCGTCCGAGTCGAACAGCGGGTGTCCGACACCACAGTAAGCCTCGGCGCGTTCTTCATAGAGCGCGAAATAATCGAACTCTTCTCTTTTTTGATAAACCGGTACTATGCCCGCAATATAACGACCTTCTACCACCCCTCGCTCAACTTCATCCAACTGTGCCGCGTGCAGGCGAAATCTCACCTTCGGTGACTCATCGTGAATCTTGCGTAACGCGGCAACTAACGGGGAATTAAGATCGGAAATGGTATTGTCCACCACCCCCACACTAAGATCGCCGATCAGTTCATTCTGAGCCGAACTAAGCCGGTCGCGAAAGTTGTCGACCGAAGCAAACAAATCAATCGAGGCCTGATACACCAGGCTGCCCTCTTCGGTCAGGCAGAAGCCCTCTCGCCCTCGGGTACACAGGCGCATGCCAATGCGGATTTCCAGGTCGGAAATCTGCTTGCTGATGGCGGCCAGTCCCACATTCAGCTCATTCTGAGCGGCACTGAAGCCTCCGGCCTCGACCACCGCCTTGAACACTTTGAGTAACTTGAAGTCCAGTCCACTGAGGGCCAGGGGCGCTCGGTGTCCGGGTTTCGGCGCCGGGTTTCCAGAATTGGAAAGCTGGGTTTCCATCATGCTTATTGACCTCGAACCGCATATTCAACAGGCTTAGCTCCACAAGAAAAACGTCGCCGGTCGATAATAATGAACACAGAAATCCAGGCTTGGCAACCATCGGTATTTTTTGCAAATCAGCCACAAGTCGCTGATTGCAAGCGTTTAAAAGCCATTCTTTTGTACTTGTAGGTGTCCACGAGCGGCGTCTACAAGGATTCGTAATCTGCCCTCCTGATAGTGCATGACCCTGCCCCTCCCCGGACGGTTTGGCGGCGGTCCTGTGTTGAATCGATCATTTGCTGGAGGAAAACAACAATGGCTCAAGCCACCGACCGTCTCTGGGGCGCCCGTTTCAAGAGCGGCCCATCCGCTGCCCTGGCCGCCCTCTCCCGTTGCCCGGATCGTTATTTCCGCCTCACGCCGTATGACCTCGCCGGTTCCCGGGCCCACGCCCACGAATTGCAGCGGGCCGGCCTGCTCGACGAGCAGGAAACCCGAAGTATGGTCGAGGCCCTGGAGACCATCGGCGAAGATTTTCGCGCCGGCCGGGTCGCCCCGACCCTCGACGACGAGGACGTACACACCTTTATCGAGCGCCTGCTGACCGAGCGCCTCGGTGCCCTGGGCGGCAAGCTGCGCGCCGGGCGTTCGCGCAACGACCAGACCGCCAATGACCTGCGCTTGTTCCTGCGTGACCATGTACGCACCCTGGCGGTGGAAGTCCTGGCCCTGCAACAGGCGCTGGTCGACCAGGCCGAGCAGCATGTGCAGAGCATCTGCCCCGGCTTCACCCACCTGCAACAGGCCCAGCCGATCGTGTTCGCCCATCACCTGCTGGCTCACGCCCAGGCGATGTTGCGGGATGTCCAGCGTCTGGTGGACTGGGATGCCCGTACCTCGCTGTCGCCCTTGGGCGCCGCCGCCATGGCCGGCTCGGCCATCGCCCGCCAGCCGCAGCAATCGGCACGGGAAATGGGCTACAGCGGCGTCTGTGAAAACTCCATCGATGCGGTGGCCAGCCGCGACCATGTCGCCGAGTTCCTGTTTGTCGCCAGCATGCTCGGGATCAATATCTCGCGCCTGGCCGAAGAGTTCTGCCTGTGGTCGTCCCGGCAGTTTCGCTGGGTGGCGCTGGACGATGCCTACGCCACCGGCAGTTCGATCATGCCGCAGAAGAAAAACCCGGATATCGCCGAGCTGGCGCGGGGCAAGGCCGGCCGTCTGATCGGCAACCTGACCGGACTGCTGTCGACCCTCAAGTCCTTGCCACTGTCCTACAACCGCGACCTGAGCGAAGACAAGAACGGTGTGCTCGACAGCGTCGACACCCTGTTGCTGGTGCTGCCGGCCATGGCCGGGATGGTCGCGACCATGACCGTCAACGTCGAGGAATTGCGGCGCCAGGCGCCCCTGGGCTTCACCCTGGCCACTGAAGTCGCCGACTGGTTGGCAGTGCGCGGCGTGCCGTTCAAGGAGGCCCATGAAATCACCGGGGCACTGGTCAAGGCCTGCGAAGCCGGCGACCTGGAATTGTGGGAAGCGAGCCCGGCGCTGCTGGCCGAGATCGATCCGCGCCTGACCCCGGACGTGCGTGACTGCCTGACCCTGGAAGCCGCCATCGCCGCCCGTAGCGGTTGGGGCGGAACGGCGCCTGAGCAGGTGCGCGAGCAGATCGCCCGGTTGAAAGTCGCACTCGAAGCACAGCGTCAATGGGCCGCCGAATACGCCGGCCTGCGCCTTTCCTGAATGCCAGAAACAAAGGCGGTGCCCCGGCGCCGCATACGGAGAAACACCATGAGCCAATCCCAGGCAGAACGCTTGCTCGCCGAGCGCAAACTGGCCGAGAACCAGTTCGATATCACCCAGTACGAACACGTACCGCGGCGCTATTACGGACGCATATTCTTCGCCACCCTGATCGTCGTCGCCCTGGTCGGGCTGGTCCGGGCCTTTGCCCAGGGGCAGATCGAATGGTCCTATATCGGCCAGTTCCTGACCGCCAAGGCGATCCTCACCGGCCTGCTCAACACCATTATCATGGCGATCCTGGCCATGGCCCTCGGTGTGGTGTTCGGGGTGATCACCGCGATCATGCGCATGTCGGCCAACCCGATCCTGCGCTACGTGGCGATCACCTACACCTGGCTGTTCCGCGGCACGCCGCTGATCCTGCAACTGCTGCTGTGGTTCAACCTGGCTCTGATCTTCCCGACCATCGGGATTCCCGGGGTATTCCAGCTCGATACCGTCAGCCTGATGACGCCTTTCGTCGCCGCACTGCTGGGCCTGTCGATCAACCAGGGCGCCTACACCGCCGAAGTGGTCCGCGCCGGCCTGCTCTCGGTGGACACCGGCCAGTATGAAGCCGCCAAGTCCATCGGCATGCCGCAGCTGCAAGCCCTGCGCCGGATCATCCTGCCCCAGGCCATGCGCATCATCATCCCGCCGGTGGGCAACGAGTTTATCGGCATGGTCAAGATGACCAGCCTGGCGAGCGTGATCCAGTACTCGGAACTGCTCTACAACGCCCAGAACATCTACTACGCCAACGCCCGAGTCATGGAGCTGCTGATCGTCGCCGGGATCTGGTACCTGGTCGCCGTCACCGTGCTGTCCTTCGGCCAGAGTCGCCTGGAACGGCGTTTTGCCCGCGGCGCCGGCAAGCGCTCGTAAGTGTCCTGGAGAATTCGAACATGAGAAGCATCATCAAGGCTGTCGGCCTGAACAAATACTACGACTCCTTCCACGCCCTCAAGGACGTCAACATCGAGGTCGCGCAAGGCGAAGTGCTGTGCATCATCGGGCCCTCGGGTTCCGGCAAAAGCACCCTGCTGCGCTGCGTCAACCAGTTGGAAAAGATCGACAAGGGCGGCTTGTGGGTCGACGGCGAACTGGTCGGCTACCGGATCGCCGGCAACAAGCTGCATGAACTCAACGAAGCGCAGATCGCCCGCCAGCGGCTGGCCACCGGCATGGTGTTCCAGCGCTTCAACCTGTTTCCGCACATGACCGTGCTGGAAAACATCATCGAAGGCCCGGTCCAGGTGCTCAAGCGTTCGCCCAAGGAGTCGGTCGAGGAAGCCCTTGAGCTGCTGGCCCGGGTCGGCCTGGCACACAAGCGCGACAGCTATCCCATCGAGCTGTCCGGCGGCCAGCAGCAACGGGTGGCCATCGCCCGGGCCCTGGCGATGCGCCCCAAGCTGATGCTGTTCGATGAACCCACTTCGGCACTCGACCCGGAATTGGTCGCAGAGGTGCTGTCGGTGATGCGCGACCTGGCGCAGACCGGCATGACCATGATCGTCGTCACCCATGAGCTGGGCTTCGCACGCGAAGTCTCGAACCGCATGGTGTTCATGGATGGCGGCCAGATCGTGGAGGAAGGAAGCCCCGAAGAACTTCTAATAAGTCCACAAAACCCGCGCACCCAAAGCTTCATTTCTGCCGTTCGAACTTAGGTTCCCCTGAGCCTTCACAACATTCATAAGAGAACGACCATGAAGAATTTCGTCATTCCCGCAGTACTCGCCGGCCTCATGGCTTCCAGCTTCACCTGGGCCGCCGAATTGCCCGCCAGCATCAAGGCCAAGGGCGAGATCGTCGCCGCGATCATGCCCAACTACCCGCCGATGGATTTCAAGGACCCGGCCACCAACGAGCTCACCGGCGTCGACTTCGACCTGGGTAACGCCCTGGCGAAGCATATGGGCGTGAAAATGAACTGGCAGGAAACCTCCTTCGAACAGATGATCAACGCCCTGACCACCAAGCGTGTGGACATCGTGCTCTCGGGCATGACCGACACCGCCGAACGCCAGAAGGCCGTGGATTTCGTCGATTACTTCACCAGCGGTTCGCAGTTCTACACCCTGGAGAAGAACAAGGACATCAACGAGATGACCGATATCTGCGGCAAGACCGCCGGTACCAGCCGTCGCACCACCTTCCCGGCGGAAATCGCTGCCTGGAGCACTGCCCATTGCCCGGCGGACAAGCAGATCAAGGTGGTGGGCACCGAAGGTTCGGCCGACGCCCGCGCGCAACTGCGCCAGAGCCGCATCAACGTTGCCGTGCAAGGCAGCGAGACCCTGCCGTACCTCGCGACCCAGGAAAAGAACACCTTCAAGATCATCGGCACGCCGATGGTGGTGCAGTTCACCGGGATTGGCGTGAGCAAGGAAAACAAAGAGCTGCGTGATGCTATCCAGGCCGCCCTGCAAAGCATGATCGCCGACGGCAGCTACCAGGCCATCCTGAAGAAATGGGACCTGTCGGTGGGTGCCGTCGATAACATCGCCGTCAACAAGGGCCAGTAAACAGGAGTTGCCACTCATGTCCTCGACCCCGACCTGGCCGGATGGGCACAAAGCCTGCCTGGCCCTGGCGTTCGACCTCGACGGCCCCACCGGCGATGCCATGCTCGATGGCTCGATCTGGCACAAGCCCGAGTACTTCGGTTTTGGCGGTTACGGCCCGTATCGGGCGTTGCCGCGGATTCTCGACCTGCTCGACGAGTTCCGCCTGCCGACCACCTTCTTCGTCCCGGCCTGGGTCGTGGAAAACTGGCCGCGGCAATGCCAGGCGATTGTCGAACGCGGACATGAAGTGGCCTACCACGGCTACAAACACGAATCCTTTTACGCCCTGACGCTGGATCAGCAGCGGGACGTGATGAACAAATGCCGCGAGGTGTTCTGGCAACACCTGAACATCCGCGCCGAGGGCTTTCGCACGCCCTCCGGCGACTGGCGCGCGGAAACCCCGGCGATGCTGGTGGAAGCCGGGGTGACCTACTCCAGCAGCATGCGCGGTGATGACCGGCCCTATCTGGTGCAGGTGCCCGGGCATGCGCAACCCCTGGTGGAAATTCCCGGTCGCTGGGAAATGGATGACTACGCCTCCATCGCCTACACCCGCGAGCCGAATTTCCCATCCGGGCTGGACCGCACCGCCAGCTATGAGCTGACCCTGGACAACTGGTGCCGGGAATTCGATGGCGCGGTTGATGAAGGGCTGTGCCTGACCACGCTGTTCCACCCCAAGATCACCGGCAAACCGGGGCGTATCCTGCTGCTGGAACGGCTGTTCGAGCATATGCGCGAGCGCGATGACGTCTGGTTCTCCACCTGCCGCGATGTCGCCCATTGGTGGCTGAAGGAGCATCATCATGGCTGAGTTGCAACGTCCCGCCTTCCAGAGCCCATGGCCGGCGCCGTATCGCTGCGTGGTGGTAATTACCATTGATTACAACGATATACACGGCATTCTTACCCAAGCACCTGAGGTTGCCGGGCGCGACAAGAGCTTGTCGGTCTGGCGCTATGGCAGCCAGCGCGGGGTCGAACGCCTGCTCGGCCTGTTCGAAGAATTGGGGGTACGCAGCAGTTGGTTCATTCCGGGCATCGTCGCCGAGGAGCAGCCGGCGCATATCCGGGCGATCCAGGCCGGCGGCCATGAAATCGCCTGTGCCGGCTATCGCCACCAGAACTACGACAATCTGACCCTCGAGGAGCAGAAGGCCGCGCTCGCGCAAGGCTGCCAGGCCCTGGAAGCATTGACGGGAGAACGGCCCAAAGGCTTTCGGATTCCGGCCGGCAACTGGTTACCCGGGTTTACCGAGGCACTCCACGAAGCAGGCATTCTCTGGTCGTCCTCCTGGCGTGGCGACGACCTGCCCTTCGCCCATCCAACAGCTCCACAGGTCATCGAGCTGCCGCTGCACTACGAGCTGGAAGACGAGCCCTACTTCGCCTTCAACCTCAGCCCGGCGGTGCCACCGGCACAATCGCGGATCGCTTCCTACAGCCATACCCTGGGCAACCTGCAGATGGACTTTGCCGGTTTCCATCGGTTCGGGCTCTGTTACGTCCTGCGTCTGCACCCGGAAGTCATCGCCACGCCGGGGCGTATCGGCGTGCTGCGGGAGTTGCTCAAGGGGATCCAGCAACACGACGACGTCTGGATCGCCACGGGTGCCGAAGTGGCCCAGTGGTGGGACGACAACGGTCGCGCCATGACGGCGGACCATCCGGCGGCGGTTTATGAGCGCCACTACCGCAAGTACCTGCCGTGACTTTGCAGCGGTTTTCGAAAACAAGGATATAAGCACCACCGTGGCCACCTACTCCCTCGTTATCCGCCGGCTGATGATCTGCTCCGTGACCATCGTCGTCAGCCGTGCCATTACCAGTCCGCTGCTGACCCTGTTCCTCAGCAGGAAACTCGGGCTGAACCAGCAGGATGTCGGCCTGCTGATGGGGATCGCGGTGTTTATCGCCACCCTCCTCTCGTTGTACGGCGGTTACGTTATCGACCGCCTGGAAAAACGCCGGCTGATGATCCTCGCCATGCTCTCCAGCGGCATCGGCTTCACCCTGCTGACGTTCGCCCATGACCTGTACCTGACCACCCTGACCCTGGTGATGACCGAGACCGCGTCGGCGCTGTTTCTGATCGGTTCCAAGGCCATCATCAGCGAGAACCTGCCCATCGACCAGCGGGCCAAGGTCTTCTCCCTGCGCTACACCCTGACCAATATCGGTTACGCCACCGGCCCGATGCTCGGCGTGGTGATCGCCGGGGTGCAGCCCCTGGCACCATTCCTGATAGCCGCCGGCATCGCCTTTGGCAGCATATTCCTGATGTTCGGCATCACCCCGACCGCCCAGGCCCAGATCGGCAAGCCCCCCAGTTTCATCAAGACCCTGGTGACGCTGCGCAATGATCGGACCCTGATCCTGTTTACCTGCGGCAGCCTGCTGAGCACCATCGTCCATGGGCGCTTCACGCTGTACCTGTCGCAGTTTCTGCTGGTAACCCACAGCAGTCAGGATGCCCTGACCACCTTGTCGGCGATCCTGGCCTGCAATGCCATCAGTGTGATCCTGCTGCAATACCAGATCGGCCGTTTTCTCAAGCGTGAGCAATTGCGCTACTGGATCGCCATTGGCACCAGTCTGTTTATCGTCGGGCTGATCGGTTTCAGTTTTGCGCAGAACCTGGTGACCTGGTGCGCGGCGATGTTCATCTTCACCCTGGGGGAGATGATCATTTATCCGTCCGAGTACCTGTTCGTCGACACCATCGCCCCGGAGGATTTGCGGGGCAGTTACCTCGGCGCGCAGAACCTGGCGGCCCTGGGCGGTGCGTTGAGTCCGGTGATCTGCGGGTATCTACTGATCCATACGGCGCCGGGGACGATGTTCTATGCCCTCAGTGGCCTGACGGCGATTGGCGGCAGCCTGTGCTTTCTGGCTGGACGTGGGGTGCGCTCGTTGCAGAAATGAGGCCGGGTGCGGTTTCTTCAGATAAAGGTTTTGTGACTTTGAGGGCCTCTTCGCGGGCAAGCTCCGCTCCCACACAGGGTCTTTGTCGTATACAAAATCTGTGTTCGACGCACATTCTGTGTGGGAGCGGAGCTTGCCCGCGAAGGCGTCAATAAGACCGCCATCCAACCCAAGCCGAATACCGATCAGCGCTTGGCGCTCAAGTCGGTATTACCATCCCAACCACCGCCCATCGCCGCAATCAACTGGACGCTGGCAATCAACCGGCTCTGCAACAAGGTCAGCACGCTACGCTCGTTGGTCAGCGCCGTGGTCTGCACCGTCACCACATCCAGGTAAGTGATCAGACCCGCCTTGTACTGGTTATCGGTCAAACGCAGGGATTCCCGGGCCGCGTCCAGCGCCTGGGCCCGCACCGCCGCCTCGTCTTCCATGACCTTGAGCTGGACCATGTAGTTTTCCACTTCACGGAAACCATCCAGCACGGTCTGGCGGTACTTGGCCACGGTCTGGTCATACACCGCCTCGGTGCGATCCACTTCCGCCGAACGCTGCCCACCGTCGAACAAGGTGGCGGCCAGTTTCGGGCCTACCGACCAGAAACGGTTCGGCAGGGTGATCCAGTTTTCAAAGGTGCTGCTGCTGTAACCACCGGACAGGCTCAAGGTGAAGTCCGGATAATAAGCCGCCTTCGCCACGCCGATATTGGCATTGGCCGCGATCACCGAACGTTCCGCCGAGGCGATGTCCGGACGCCGCTCCAGCAGTTGCGATGGCACGCCCAGCGGAATCGCCGGCAAGGCCGGAACAGTAGCGGTCGCCTCCAGTTTGAACTGCGCTGGCGGCAGGCCGATCATGACGGCAATGGCGTTTTCAAACTGGGCCCGTTGCCAGACCAGGTCGATCAGGTCGCCCTGGGCACTCTTGAGCTGGGTCTGCGCCTGGGCGATCGCCGCTTTCCCGGAAACGCCAAAACGGTACTGGCTTTCGGTGTTTTTCAACGAGCGCTCGTAGGCCTGCACCGTGGCTTCAAGCAGGCGTTTCTGTTCGTCGATCACCCGCAGTTGCAGGTAGTTCTGCACCAGGCTCGACTGCTGGCTCAGGCGCATCGCCGCAAGGTCGGCAAAGCTCGCCTGGGCGCTCGCGTCATTGGCCTCCAGGCCGCGCCGCAGCTTGCCCCAGACGTCCGCTTCCCAACTCACCCCCAGTTGCGTGTTGTAGGTATCGAGAATCCCGCTGGAGGAGCGGCTCAGGCTCGAGCTGCTGCTGCCGGTGCCCTGGCTGGAGCGGGTTTTCCCGGCACTCAGGTCGACCGTGGGAAAGAACGCGCCGGTGGAGCTTTTGACCAACGCCAGGGCCTGGCGGTACTGGGCTTCGGACTGCGCCACGGTCTGGTTGGCATTGTTGAGTTTTTCCACCAGGCCATTGAGCGTCGGGTCGCCATACAACTCCCACCAGGCGCCACGGGCCAGGGAGTCGCTGGGCTGGGCCTGACGCCAACCGGCGGCTTCCTTGTATTGCGCCGGTGCGGCGGCCTCCGGGCGCTTGTAGTCCGGGCCCACGGCGCAGGCACTGAGCATCAGCCCGCACAAGGCCACGCTCAGCAGACGCGAGCCACGGATGGTCTCCAGGCGCTGGGCGGCCAGAGGCACTTTGCATTGCGATTGGTCAGTCATAGCGGAGTTTCCAGAGCACCATCAGTGCGTACGCCACGCCATTTGTTGAAGCGGTGGCGCAAACGGTCGAGATAAAGGTAAACCACCGGGGTGGTGTAGAGAGTCAGGATCTGACTGAAGACCAACCCGCCGATAATGGTCAGGCCCAGGGGCTGGCGCATTTCCGCGCCTTCGGCACTGCTCAGCAGCAATGGCAAGGCACCGAGGATCGCCGCCAGGGTGGTCATCAGGATCGGCCGCAGGCGCAGCAGGCAGGCCTGGCGAATCGATTCCAGCGGGTCCAGGCCGGAATGACGTTCCAGTTGCAGCGCCAGGTCGATCATCAGGATCGCGTTCTTTTTCACCACGCCGATCAGCAGGAACAGCCCCAGCAGCGAGATCAGGCTGAACTCGCCGCCCAGCAGGTAGATGCTGAGCAAGGCGCCGACCCCGGCCGACGGCAGTGTGGAAAGAATGGTCAGCGGGTGGATGTAGCTCTCATACAGGATGCCCAATACCAGGTACACCGCCACCAACGCGCCAAGGATCATGAACGGCTGGCTTTTCTGGGTGGCGGCAAAGGCGTCGCTGGTGCCGGCCATCTTGGCGATCACCGCTTCCGGCAAGCCGAGTTTGGCGATAGCCCGCTCGATGGCGGCGGTCCCCTGCTCCACCGTCACCCCGGGGGCCATGTCGAACGACAGGCTTTCCGAGGCGAACTGGCCCTCGTGGTCGACCCGATCGTCCTGCAGGCTGTTCTCATAATGGGCAATGGCCGACAGCGGAATGCGCTGCCCGCTTGAGCCGATCACCTTGACCTGATTGAGGGTTTCCGGCGACTGGGCGTATTTCGGGTTGATCTCCATCACCACTTCATACTGGTTCAGGGTGTCGTAGATGGTGGAAATCTGCCGCTGGCTGTAGGCGTTGTTGAGTACGGTCGTGACCGTCCCCATGTCCACGCCCAGGCGTTTGGCGGTATCACGGTCGACCACCAGGGTGGTCTGCGGGGCCCCGCGGCCTTCCCGGGCATCGAGGGCGGTCAGCTCCGGCAAGGCCTTGAGGGCCGCGACCACTTTCGGGTACCACTCGCGCAAGGCCCCCAGGTCGTCGCTTTGCAGGATGTAGGAGTACTGCGCGGTCTGTTGCTCGCGACCGCCGCCGAATTGCAGGTCCTGGTCGGCCATCAGCATCAGCCGGGCGCCGGCCACCTTGGGCATTTCGTCGCGCAGGCGCTCGATGACCTTCTGCGCCGAGACATTGCGCTCCTTGATCGGCTTGAGGCGCACCAGCATCAAGGCGTTGTTGGTACCGTTGTTACCGCCGATAAAGCCGGCCACGCTTTGCACCGCCGGGTCGGCCAGCACCGCCTTGCGGAAGATTTCCATCTTCGGCTGCATATTGCCGAACGACATGCCGTCGTCGCCACGCACGAAACCGATCAATTGCCCGGTGTCCTGTTGCGGCAGGAAGGTTTTCGGCACCACCACGTACAGGGCGATGTTCACCCCGATGGTGACGAGCAGGCTGAGCAAGGTCAGGCGCTTGTGCCGCAGCACCCAGTCGAGGCTGACGGCGTAGGCCGCCATCATCCGTTCGTTGGCGTTTTCACTCCAGCGTTGCAGGCGGGTCGGTTCGCCCTGCTGGTGCGGCTTGAGCCAGCGCGCGCAGAGCATCGGCGTCAGGGTCAGGGACACCACCAGCGAAACCAGGATGGAGGCCGCCAGGGTGATGGAAAACTCGCGGAACAGGTTGCCGATGATCCCGCCGATAAACAGGATCGAGAGGAACACCACCACCAGCGACAGGTTCATCGACAGCAAGGTGAAGCCGACTTCCTTGGCCCCCAGGTACGCGGCCTTCATCGGCGGGATGCCATCGTCGATATGCCGGGAAATGTTCTCCAGCACCACGATGGCATCGTCCACCACCAGGCCGGTGGCCAGGATCAAGGCCATCAGCGACAGGTTGTTCAGGGAGAAGCCATAGAGGTACATGATCGCAAAGGTGCCGACCAGCGACACCGGCACCGCCAGGGTCGGGATCAGCGACGCGCGGAAATTGCCGAGGAACAGGTAGACCACCAGTACCACCAGGGCCACGGCGATCAGCAGGGTCATCTCGGCTTCGTGGAGCGTGGCCTTGATCACCGGCGAGCGGTCCATGGCCAGGTTCAGCTTGACGCTGGCCGGCAACACCGCCTGCAAGGTCGGCAGTTGCGCCTTGATCTCATTCACCGTCTCGATGATGTTGGCGCCGGCCTGGCGGTTGATCACCAGCAGGACCGCCTCGTCATTGTTGAAGAACCCGGCGTTGTAACGGTCCTCGACGCTGTCGCTGATCTTCGACACATCCCCCAGGCGCAAGGCCGCGCCGTTCTGGTAGTGGATGATCAGCGGCTCGTAGTCCCTGGCTTTTTCCAGTTGGTCGTTGGCCTGTATCTGCCAGTTGCGGTCGGCGTCCTCAAGCGAACCCTTGGGCCGGCGCACGTTGGCGTTGGCAATGGCGGTTCGCACATCGTCCAGGGCCACGCCATACTGGTTGAGCGCCTGGGGCTCGAGTTCGATGCGCACCGCCGGCAGCGAACTGCCACCGATCTGCACCTCGCCCACACCCGGGACCTGGGACAGGCTCTGGGACAGGACGGTCGAGGCCAGGTCGTAGAGCTGGCCCTTCTGCAACACGTCGGAGGTCAGCGAGAGCACCATGATCGGCGCCTGGGACGGGTTGACCTTCTTGTAGGTGGGCATGCTGCGCATGCCGCTTGGCAGCAGGTTGCGCGAGGCATTGATCGCCGCCTGGACTTCCCGCGCCGCGCCGTTGATATCGCGGTTGAGGTCGAACTGCAGGATCACCCGGGTCGAGCCCTGGCTGGAGCGGCTGCTCATGGTATTGATGCCGGGAATCACACCGAAGGAACGTTCCAGCGGCGTGGCCACGGTGGAAGCCATGACTTCCGGGCTGGCCCCCGGCAGACTGGCCTGGACCACGATCACCGGGAAGTCCATTTGCGGCAGCGGCGAAACCGGTAACAGGCCGAAACTCACGGCCCCCAGCAGGACAATCGCCAGGCTCAGCAGCATGGTGGCTACCGGCCGGCGAATAAAAGGTCCCGACAGGTTCATGTTTCCACCTGCTCAAGACGGCTCGGATGCCGCCCCCAGCGCCGTCCGAGGCGATCGAAGTACAGGTAGATCACCGGGGTGGTGAACAGGGTCAGCACCTGGCTGACCAGCAGGCCGCCGACCATCACCAGGCCCAGGGGTTGACGCAGTTCGGCGCCGGAACCGGTGGCGAGCATCAACGGAATGGCGCCGAACAGCGCCGCCAGGGTGGTCATCAGGATCGGCCGGAAACGCAACAGCGCCGCCTGGTAGATCGCCTGCTCCGGCAACATGCCCTGGTTGCGCTCGGCGTCGAGGGCGAAGTCGATCATCATGATCGCGTTCTTCTTGACGATACCGATCAGCAGGATGATCCCGATAATGGCGATCATGCCCAGGTCGTTGCCCGTCAGAATCAACGCCAGCAAGGCCCCGACCGCCGCCGAGGGCAAGGTCGAGAGAATCGTCACCGGGTGGATATAGCTCTCGTAGAGCACCCCGAGCACGATGTACATGGTCACCACCGCCGCCAGGATCAGCAGCAAGGTGCTCGACAGCGAGGCCTGGAAGGCTTCGGCCGCCCCCTGGAACTGGGTCTGCACGCCCACCGGCATGCCGATTTCCTGCTTGACCTGGTCGATAACCTCCACCGCCTGCCCCAGCGCCACGCCCGGCGCCAGGTTGAACGACATCATCACCGCAGGAAACTGGCCGATATGGGAGATGGCCAACTGCGCCTGACGCTCCTCGACACGGGCCAGGCTGGACAGGCGCACCTGTCCGCCACTGGTGGTCTTGACGTGGATCTGCTCCAGCGCCCGCGGTCCGATCGTCTCTCCCGCCTGGGCTTGCAGCACCACGCGGTACTGGCTGGCCTGGGTGTAGATGGTGGAAATCTGCCGCTGGCCGAAGCCGTCATACAGTGCGTCGGTGATATCCGACACCGCCACGCCAAGGCGCGAAGCGGCGTCCCGGTCGATCACCAGGAAGACTTGCAGGCCCTTGTCCTGCAAGTCGCTGGCAACATCCGTCAGTTCCGGGCGCTGGGCCAGGGCATCCACCAGCTTGCCGCTCCACTCCGCCAGCAGGTCGGGGTCCGGCGAGGACATGCTGAACTGGTACTGGGTACGGCTGACCCGATCTTCGATGGTCAGGTCCTGCACCGGCTGCATGTACAGGCGGATCCCCGACAGCTTGTCGACTTCCGGCTGCAGGCGGTTGATGATCTGCGTGGCGGTCTCGCGGCGCTGGTGGCGCGGCTTGAGGTTGATCAGAAAGCGGCCGCTGTTGAGCGTGGCGTTGTCACCGTCCACGCCGATATACGACGACAGGCTTTCCACATCCGGATCGGTGAGGATGACCTTGGCCAGTTCCTGTTGGCGCTGGCTCATCGAGGCAAAGGATACCGACTGCGGCGCTTCGGAAATCCCCTGGATCACCCCGGTGTCCTGCACCGGGAAGAAGCCCTTGGGCACGATCATGTAGAGGAACACGGTCAGCGCCAGGGTGCCGACCGCCACCAGCAAGGTCAGCGACTGGTGCTTGAGCACCCACTGCAACTTGCGGCCATAGGATTCGATCAACCAGTCGATCCAGGCACCGCTGGCCCGGTAGAAGCGGCCCTGCTCTTCGGGTTTGGGCTCGCGCTTGAGCAAGCGCGCGCACATCATCGGCGTGAGGGTCAGGGACACCACCAGGGAAATCAGGATCGCCACCGCCAGGGTGATGGCGAACTCGCGGAACAGCCGCCCGACCACGTCGGCCATGAACAACAGCGGGATCAGCACCGCAATCAGCGACAGCGTCAGCGAGATCAGGGTGAAGCCGATCTGCTTGGCGCCCTTGAGCGCCGCCTGCATCGGGCTGTCGCCCTCCTCGATAAAGCGCGAGATGTTTTCCAGCATGACGATGGCATCGTCGACCACGAAGCCGGTGGCAATGGTCAGGGCCATCAGGGTCAGGTTGTTGACCGAAAAGCCCGCCAGGTACATCACGCCGAAGGTACCGATCAGCGACAGCGGTACGGCCACCGAGGGAATGATGGTGGCGCTGGCCCGGCGCAGGAACAGGAAGGTCACCATCACCACCAGGGCGATGGAGATCAGCAGTTCATGCTGGACGTCGCTGACCGAGGCACGGATGGTCTGGGTGCGGTCGGTCAGGACCTTGACCTCGATGCCCGCCGGCAGGTTGTCGGTGATACTCGGCAGCAAGGCCTTGATCCGGTCCACCACCTCGATCACGTTGGCCCCGGGCTGGCGCTGGATATTCAGCAGCACGGCCTGGTTTTCGTTGGCCCAGGCCGCGAGGCGCTCGTTCTCGGCGCCATCGACGATCTGCGCGACATCCTTGAGCCGCAGCGGCGCGCCGTTCTTGTAGGCGAGGATCAGTTCGGCGTATTCCGCAGGCGAACGCAACTGGTCGTTGGCGTCGAGCATCGACACCCGGGTCGGGCCGTCGAAGTTGCCCTTGGGCTGGTTGACATTCGAGACGCCGATCAGGGTGCGCACATCCGACAGGTTCAGGCTGTTGGCCGCCAGCGCCTCGGGATTGACCTTGATCCGCACCGCCTGGCGCTGACCGCCGGCAATGCTGACCATGCCGACACCGCTGATCTGGGCGATCTTCTGCGCCATGCGGGTATCGACCAGGTCGTTGAGCTTGGGCAACAGCATGGTTTTCGAGGTGATCGCCAGGGTCAGCACCGGGGTATCCGCCGGGTTGACCTTGTTGTACACCGGCGGTGCCGGCAAATCCTTGGGCAGCAGGTTGGTGGCGGCATTGATCGCCGCCTGGACCTGCTGCTCGGCGACATCCATGTTGATGTCGAGGTTGAAACGCAGGGTCAGGATCGAGGCCCCGCCGGAACTGGTGGAAGCCATCTGGGTCAGCCCGGGCATTTGCCCGAACTGGCGTTCCAGGGGCGCGGTGACCGCGCTGGTCATCACATCGGGACTCGCACCCGGGTAGAGGGTCATCACCCGAATGGTCGGGTAGTCGACCTGGGGCAGCGCCGACACCGGCAGCAGCCGATAGGCGATCAGGCCGGCCAGGATAATGGCCAGCATGCTCAGGGTGGTCGCTACCGGGCGGAGAATGAACAGCCGCGAGAGATTCATGCGCCGACCTTTTTCGCCTTGCCGGCTTCAGCCGGTGCCTTGGCCGCCGAGCTGTCCTTCAACTGTTCCGCGGGCGCCTTCGGTACCTCCTGGCTTTCGTTGACCACTTCCACGTCACCGCCATCCTTCAAGCGGTCGGTACCTTCCAGGACCACCCGATCGCCGACGGCCAGGCCGTCCTTGATCACTGTGACGTTGCCGTCGCTGGCGCCGACTTTCAGCGGCCGGATCTTGACCTTCTTGTCGCCGTCCATGACATAGACGAAGGTGCCGTCGTTGCCGAACTGGATCGCCGCGCTCGGCGCCAGCACCACGTTTTTCAGGGTGTCGGCGAGCAAGTGCACATTGACGAACTGGTTGGGGAACAGGCTCTGCTCGCGGTTATCGTAAAGGGCCTTGAACTTGAGGGTGCCGGTGGTGATGTCGATCTGGTTGTCGATGCTCTGCAGTACACCGCTGGCCTGTTGTTTCACGTCGCCACGGTCCCAGGCTTCGGCGGACAATTTCGCCCCGCCGTGATAACGGGTGAGCACGGTGTCGAGGTTGTTTTCCGGCAGGGTGAACGCCACGCTGATCGGCTGGGTCTGGGTGATGATCACCAGTATCTGGCTGTCGTTAGCCGCCAGCAGGTTGCCGACGTCCAGTTGGCGCAGGCCCAGGCGCCCGGAAATCGGTGCACGGATCTTGGCGAAGTCCAGGTTCAGTTTGGCCGCGTCGACCGCGCCCTGGTTGGCCTTGACCATGCCCTGGTATTGCAGCACCGAGGCTTCGGCGGTGTCCAGGGTCTGCTTGGCAATACTGTCTTCGGCGAACAGTCCGCGATAGCGCTGCAGATCGACCTGGGCGTTTTTCAATTGCGCCTGGCTTTGCAGGAGAGTGCCCTGGGCCTGGAGCAAGGCGCTTTCGTAGTTGCGCGGATCGATCTCGGCCAGCACGTCGCCGGCCTTGACCATCTGCCCTTCCTGGAAGTTGATCTTGACCAGTTGCCCGGCGACCTGGGTCCGCACGTTGACCGTGTTGAGGGCGGTCACCGTCCCCAGGGCTTTGTAATACACCGGGAAGTCCCCCAACGTCGCCGGCGCTACCCGCACAGGCACTGGGCCGGCGGACGCACCGAAGCCCGGACGCATCATGCCCGACTTGCCCCCATGCCCGCCGGCCTTGGCCTGCGCACCCTTGTGATGCGCGCCTGACGGCCAGAAATGCCAGCACAGTGCGCCAACAATCAACAGGATCAACAGGCCGAACAGCCAGCGACGAGATTTGTGGGAAACAGAAGATTGCATGGAGTGATCAACCATTGTGCGCGAGAACTTCTTTTTGGGGAGGCTGCAAGATAAGCACTGAATTGTTTCAGGAAAAGCGCCTTTACCGGCAATTTACCTTGGAATGATCTTCATCAGTGTCTCGGTAAGACACTGAAGCACAAATAAAAACGGCCTGGACAGGGTCAGGCCGTGAATATTTGTAAACCACTTGTTTCAGAGCCGTTTATTTCAGGACCGCGAGTGCCGTCTCGTAATCGGGTTCCTGGCCGATATCCGCCACCAGTTCGCTGTGCAATACCTTGTCATGGGCATCCAGTACCACGATCGCACGGGTAGTCAGGCCGGCCAGAGGACCGTCGGCTATTTCCACACCGTAGTCGCGCATGAACTCGCGGCCACGCAAGGTGGACAGATTGACGACCCGGTCCAGGCCTTCGGCGCCGCAAAAGCGCGCCTGGGCGAACGGCAGGTCAGCCGAGATGCACAGCACTACGGTGTTTTCCAACTGGTTGGCGCGTTCATTGAACTGGCGCACGGACTTGGCGCAGGTCGGGGTATCGACACTGGGGAAGATATTCAGCACCTTGCGCCGGCCGACAAGGCTGCCCAGGGTGATATCGGAGAGATCCTTGGCCACCAGGGAAAAATCTGGAGCCTGGGAGCCGGGTAGCGGTAACTGTCCGTTGATCTGAACCGTTACGCCCCTGCGGGTAACTTGAGCCATGTGTTTGCCTCCTTGTAAACACAAAATCCTACCTTGAAGCGGGCTTCCTTAGATAGCGATGTCATATCCACCACCGCCACTGCCGATTTATAAAGTCGGCGTTTCAGCGCTAAATATCGTCGGACTCAAAAAACTGTGGAGCCGGCTTGCTGGCGATAGTGCTCTCGCCTTCACCGCAAACCGGCTCCTCGCCGTTACTTCAGAACAGCCAGGGCTGCTTCGTAGTTAGGCTCTTCGGCAATTTCCTTGACCAGCTCGCTGTGCAGCACGTTGTCGTTCTCGTCCAGCACGACGACGGCACGAGCGGTCAGGCCGGCCAGCGGGCCGTCAGCGATTTCAACGCCGTAGTCCTTGATGAACTCACGGCCACGCAGGGTGGACAGGTTCAGGACGTTTTCCAGGCCTTCGGCGCCGCAGAAACGGGCCTGGGCGAATGGCAGGTCAGCCGAGATGCACAGCACCACGGTGTTGGCCACGTCGTTGGCCTGGGCGTTGAACTTGCGCACCGAGGTGGCGCAGGTCGGGGTGTCGACGCTTGGGAAAATGTTCAGCACTTTGCGCTTGCCGGCAAAGCTGCCCAGCGTTACGTCAGCCAGACCCGCGCCCACCAGGGAGAACGCTGGAGCCTTGTCGCCGGCCTGCGGCAGTTGACCGTTGACCTGAACCGGGCCGCCTTTGAGGGTGACTTGAGCCATGAACTGAATCCTTCTAAACGGTTTCGATAAAGAGGCCGGAGTTAAACATGAAAATGCCACCCGACCTATGGGGCAGATAAAGTGTCACAGGATTTGCGCTCCGGCAAATCCTCTCGGGCTTTTTTTCCTGTGGGAATCCGGGCGCGATCACAGCAGACGCTTCAGTGATATTCGCGAGGGATCAGGCTCTGCAACTGCAAGGCCAGGAAGTCGGCATCGAACGGGTAGATGTCCGCGTCCTTGAGGCCGTTGGTCTTGCGCCACTGCCAATCGCCAGTCCCCGGCACGCCCACCAGCGAAACGCTGCCATGCCGGGCCGCCGTGTGACCCATGACCGCGATGGAAATCGTGCCGCCGGTGCCCATGACTTCCGGGACAAATTCCATCACTCTGCCGGCGATCTGGATCGTCAGCTTCTGGGTCTTGAAGGTCGAGGCTTCCACCGCCAGGTTGGGGCCGAAAGCCACGTAGGCCTCGCGTTGGGTTTCCAGCAGGCCCGGGCTCTTTACCGGTTCCAGCCACTGTTCCATGCGATCGAACAACTCGACGATACGCGCCGTCCAGTGCGCCGATTGCTTTTCAAACAGTTGCTTCTTGTGTGTTTCGGTATCGGCGTAGTGCCGAAGCATTTCCCCCAGTTGCTGTACACCATTCATTGGAGCGCTCCGTGGGTGAACCTGAATCGAAGGCTTGATCATGGCAGATCGCACCGTGGGACGTGTGATTAACTCGACTGGGCACTGCCTTGCCGGCGAAACCGCGCCATGTTCAGGGTATCCACCAGACCACCGTCACGAATCGCGTAGTCGCGCATCACGCCCTCGTCCTCGAAACCGAACTTGCGGTACAGCCCCTGGGCGGTAACGTTGTCGGCATACACCGTCAACTCGACGCGATGCAGGTTCATCCAGTTGTCGGCCACATCCAGCACGACGGCCAGCAGTTTTGAACCGACACCCTTGCCCTGCCAGGCGGTTGCCACGCCCATGCCGATAGTGCCGGCGTGGCTGCGGCGCACACGGGTGTACTGTTCCAGGGAGCAACTGCCGATCACCACACCCTGATGCAGCGCCACCAGCGAGACCAGGCGTTCATTGTCCTGGCGCTGAATCAGCCGCTGACGCCAGACCTCGGCGGACTGAAACGGCATTTGCAGCACCTGGCGGCAGACGGCGGGTTCGTTGTAGAGCGCGGTGATACCGTCGACGTGGGCTTCGCGGAAACGCTCGATAACGATGGAGGGGGTGTCGGCTGACATCGTTTTTTTATCCATAAAAACAACAAGGCCAGCCAGTGTAGAGCGGTTTGCGACGGGCTGGCAAAGCCTGCTTTGTCAGCCCGCTCAGCGCATTACTCAAACCACTCCCGCCGCTCCCTGAACGTCCCCAGCACCAGGTCGACGAGCAACTGCACCTCTTCCCTGCCCTCGGCTTCGCGGCGGGTCGCCAGCCAGGCGCGACGCTGCATGCTCTCGTCGAACAGACCCGGCAGCGCCACCAGCCCCCGATCGAAACGGGTGATATAGCAAGGCAACAAACCAATGCAGGCGCTGCAGCGGATCATTTCCAGCATCAGTTCGTAGGAATGCACTTGCACCACCCCCGCCAGGCGCTGCTCCACCAAGTGATTCCAGGGCTGGAAGTCATCGATCTGCCGGTCGTGCTGCCATTGCACCAGCATGTAGTCTTCAAGATCGGCAATCACATCCGGGCGCGCCGCCACCCGCGAATAACGCTTGGCAATATGCGGCAGGTAATCCAGCCGCGCCAGGGGCCGCGGCGGGCTGGTAGCGAAGCTCGGCCCCGAGACCGGCGAGTCCGGACCGCACAGCCAGACCACCACGTCGGCACTCAAGGCCTGCAAGGACATCACACTGTCCACCGAGATGATTTCCAAACGGATGCTGGCATTGCGCCGCAACAGCGCGATCAGGTCGCGACCGAGGATGTCGTGCAGGATCGACTCGGCAATCGCCAGGCGTACCAGCGGTTGCTCCATGATCGGCAGGCGCCGCTCATGGGCCAGGGCGATCAGTTGCGCCTGCAACTGCTGGCCGTCGCGGCTGAGGATCAGGTTGCTGCCCTCATACACGAACAACGGTCGATTGACGCGCTCTTCCAGTAACGCCAACTGCTTGCGCAGCTGGGTCGACTTGATATTCAAGCTGCGCGCCGCCTGCATAAAACAGCCGCAGCGGGCGCTGGCCAGAAAGACCTGGGCCGTCTGCGGTTCGATCAACCTGGCCAAGGCCTGCCAGGTCTCGTTCGGCTCGCTCGGGCTGCGGTACTCCATGACGCCCGTGCGCGGGGCGTGTTCATTCAACGACATAATACTGACTCCCTGTCGGCATCCGGGGACACCCAACCATCCAATGGCAATTTCCTGTTAGGGTTTTTCTTCCAGCACCTGGTTCAGGGCCGCACCGTCGATACTCAGGGTCGCGGTGTTGAGCATGCCCGCCAGGTAGGCCTTGGCAATCTGTTCCTGGCGCTGGCTGCGCAAGGCTTCGCGCAGGCGGTCACGCAGTTCGTCGAGGGTCGCGGTACGCGCCGGCTGCATTTCGTTGAGCTTGACGATATGAAAGCCCGCCGGGCTCTGGACCGGGTCCGCTACCGCACCGGTCTTGAGCCGCGACACCGCGCCACGAACCTCCGGCAGCAGTTGCTGCAGCGGTTGCAGGCCGGCATCGCCGCCGCGCTTGGCGCTTTCGCGATCCTGGGAGTATTGGCCCGCCAGCACGGCGAACTCGCCCGGTGCGGCCTGGGCCCGGCGACTCAGCTCGACCGCCTGTTTACGCACGCTCTCCAGCGACTGCTGATCCGGCACGGCGAGAAAAATCTGGCTGACCCGGTACAACGGCGGCGTCTGCCAGGCCGACTTGCCGCTGTCATAGGCCTGTTGCAGTTCCTCGGCGCTGGGGTAGTCCGCCGGTACCTGGCTGACCGACGCCAGGTAGCTGCGAAAGACGATCTGCTCGGCGGCGGCGCGGGTCTGCTGCTCGATATCCGGACGCTGCGCCCAGCCCTGAGCGTCGGCCTGTTCGATCAGCGCCTTTTCCGCCAGGCGCGTCCGCAGCCAGCTTTCCAGGGCAGCACGATTACCGCGCAGTTGCTCGCGGGAATCGGCCGGCAGGGCCGCAAACACGGCTTTCAGTTCGAGAGTGTCGACTTGCTGATTGCCCAGGCGGGCCACCGCCGGTGCGTTCGACTTCGCTTGCACCACGGCCGATGCCGGCTGCACGGCGGCCACCGGATCGTTACCTGGGCGCATGACCAGGGCGACCGCCCCGGCCAGCAAGGCCAGCGCCCCAGCGCTGGCCAGGAAAGTGCTCTTTTTCACAGGGCCGCCTCCTCCGGGACTGCGGCCTTTTTCGCAGCCGGGGACACAGCGTTCAACTGTGCCGCCTGCTGGCTGTAGTCACGCAGGTAGACGATGAACTCCTGGAGCAGGCGATCCCAGAGTTCCAGGTTGCCACGCAGATAATTCGCGCTGACACCGGCGGCCACCACCACGTCCATTTCCATCACCAGGAACTCGCCCTGTACCGACAACCGGGCAAAGCGTCGCGAGACGTTCCACAACTCGGCCAGGCCGGCTGGCAGTTCACCTTGCACGCGCAGGGCACAACTGTAGGTGAAGTCGACATAACCGCCCTCGCCGGCCGCCGGATTACCGAAGCGCACGGCATAGCCGATGCCCTGGCTGGCGCTGAGCAGTTGCACGATACCGTTCTGCTCGGTGCGATTGACCCGGTAACCGGCGCCTTGCAGCAGTTCGGTCAGGCTGTCCGGGGTGACGTGCTCGATCAGGTGTTCGCTCATGAGTTGTTCTTCCTTGTGGGTCATTGATTGAGGGATGCGTGGGCCGCATCGAACTGGTTCTTGTAGAGGTTGTCACCGAAGGTCTGCGCCATTTCCTCGAACTTGACCCGGGCGCTGCCGGCAAAGGGCTGGCGGATCTTCATCACCTCGGCCACGTCGATTTTTTCGTAGGCGGCGAGGATCTCCTTGGCGACCCCATACATCTGTTGATTCTTGACCGAACATTGCTGCACTTGTGTGTCACGTTCACTCAGTTGTCCCTGCAGACGCGCACGCTCGGCTTCCTTGGCCTTGGCCAGCACCAGCAGGTCGTCATAGGCCTTCTTGAACTTGCCCAATTGCTCGTTGCTGGCCACGGCAAATGCCTGGGCCTGGCTTTGCAGGTTCTGTTGCTGGCCGGCCAACTGCTCGTTCAGACCCTTGGCCTTGGCCAGTTCCGCCTCGAGCTGCTTGATCTGTGCCTGGGCCGCCTTGGCCTGGTTCTCGGCGGCGATCCGTGCCGCCCCGGCCTGGGCCTGTTCGCTCTGCAAGGCTTGCAGTTGCTGGGTGGTGCTGCGCAGCTGGGTGCGCAGGCGTTCTTCCATGCCTTCGGCCGACGCGCCATTGGCCAGTGCAACGCCAACCACCAGCAACAATGCCGACCAACGCACCTGGGCTCGCATGTTCATGGGTTCTCCCTCGCGCTTAGAAGCGCGTGTTGATTTCAAGCTGCATGACATCGATATCGAACGGCGCGCCATACACCGCCTCCGAGTTGAGCCAGCGCGCGGTGGCGATCACGTTCTTGTCCAGGCCGTAGTTGGCCCCGAGGAAGAAGCCCTTGGCGTTGCTCCCGCCGAGGTGGAACGAGTTGTCGTTGAAGCCGTCGGGCAAGGCATCCGGCTGGATGTACTTGTAGCCGCCGAAGACGTTCCAGTCGCCCTGGCGCTTGAGGTCCAGGGCGTTGCCGAGGGTGAACTGGACCATCATGGCGTTGGCGCCACTCTGGATCTTGCCGTCGCCGTCCAGGTTGTTGACGATCTGGCCTGCCGCCCGCCGGTTCATTTCGCCTTCGTTGTAGCCCAGGTTGTGGACGTAGTCGGCCTGGCTGCGCAGCTTGAAGTCTTCCGGCAGGTCGCTGTCGAGCACCAGGTTCAGGTCCAGCAGGTTGAACTTCGAAGCCAGTCCGACGAATTGCGGTTGTGCCGTGGTGGTCGGAGTCAGTGGATTGATGGCGATGTCGCGCAGCAGGAACACCGTGTTGCCCTTCTGCATGAACGCGGCGCGGGTGCCGTCGGAACTGCAGCCCGGATCCCCGGCCCAGGGCTGGCAGACGTCGGAGCGCTGGCCTTCGATGTTGTCGAAACGGTAGTAGGCCAACGCCCCCTTGAGCTTGTTGTGCTCGCTGAACTGCCAGGTCGCCCCCGCCTGCAGGCCGTAGAGCCACTTGTCGGCGCTCTTTTCCTTGTCGTAGCCGTTGCTGCTGGCGGTGTCGGAGCTGTACTCGATAGGGAACGCGCCGACGGTGCCGAACACACCCCAGTCGGCGTTCAGTTTCTGGTTGAAGATCGCCGCCACGCCGTCGAAGTTCAGGTCGGAGGAATAGAGCATGTCGGTGGAGAAGAACGGGTTGGCGATACGTCCGCCGGTCAGGCTCAGGCGATCGGAATACTTCCAGGTCAGGTAGCCCTGGTCGAGCCAGAGGTCTTTCTTGGCGAAACCGCCGCCGAGGACCTGGGTGGTCGAGACCGGGTTGTTGTCGGTGCCGGTGCCGATGCGGATACCCGCCGTCCAGTCCGGCGCGATAATCGCCTTCATGCCCAAGCGGGCGCGGATGCGCAGGGAATCGCCGCGATCTTCACGGGTGTTGAGCAAGGGTGGCAGGCTGGTGCTGGTTTTCGGGTTGACGTCGTAGGGGCCGCTGGCATTGAGCTTGGCGAAGTCGACGATCTGGTTGCTGTTGCTGCCGGAGTAGTAGCGCGACTCATCGCGCAGGCGCAGGTCGCCGTCGAAGCTGATGCGCGAGACCCAGTCCGGGAAGGTGTTGGGCTGGGCCCAGTTTTCCTGCTTGGCGGTGGCCATGACTTCGGCCTTGACCTGGTCGCGGATCTGATCGCGGACAATCGCCGGGACATACTGCACCCGCACTTCGCCCGGCGTCGCAGGTGGCCCGCTGGCGGCAACGGCACTGGCCTGGCGCGCCTGGACGGCTTCTTTCTCGGCCTGGGCGATCAGCCCGTCGGCCTGTTCCTGCTTGAGCACGCCCTGCTGCACCAGCAGGCGGATCAGGTTGATCGTGGCGTTTTCCGACGGCGCGGCGGGCGTCGCCGCTGCCGCCTGGCCGACCAGGGTCGCGATGACCAGGCCGACCGCCAGGCTCAATCGATTCACATTGGAAATCATTTGCACACAACTCCTATGACAAGACTGCGAATGGGTTGAACTAGCCGGGACGCCGGCCTTGCAAGGCAATACGGACCGGCAGCGTGATCGACGCCGGCGGCCGTTCGCTCAAACGCGGCACGGCGCGCAGGGCTGCCAGTACCTGGGCATCGAGCTTCGGATCGCCGCTGGACTTGACCAGCTCGACCCGGGTGATCTCCCCGGCCGCGCTCAGCCAGATATCGCTCTGCAGCGAAAAAGCCAGGTTGCGCAGTTGCGGGTCTTCCTTGAGCAAACGCTGGAAGGAATAAGCCAGGAACTGGCTGTAGGTGCCGTTACCCAGCCGCCCGCCTCCTGCTCCGGCCATGCCGCCGCCCTTGCCCGCGCCGATGTTGAAGGCGTCGCCACCAGACTGGGCATCGCCGTCGATCTGCATCGGGTTTTCCAGGTCGTTGACCGGTGACGGCGGTGCTTCCTCCTGGGGCTTGACCTGTTCCGGTTCCGGGGTCGGTTCGGGGACCTTTTCTTCCACCGGGGTTTCCGGCTCCTTGGGCTTTTCCGGCTCCGGCGGTGGGGGCGGCGGCGGCGGCAACGGAATCAGCATCGGGACCTTCGGCGCTTCCCGGCGCACACCACTCATGTCGTGGGCCCACTGCCACAGGAACCAGGCCGCAACGACTCCCAGCAGCAGTCCCGCGCCCCATTTCAACGGGCGCAACGGCGACTTCTGCACGGGATCGGGGCTGATCGGTAATTTCGCGGTCATGGTCAGCCCTGGGTCGGTTTGCCGGTGACCAGCCCGACCTGGGACAACTCCAGGCGCCGCAGCAGGTCGAGTACTTCGATGACTTTCTGGTACTGCACCGTGGCGTCGCCGCGCACGATGATCGGAAAGTCCGGACTCTGGGCCTTCTCGATGCGCAGGCGCTCCTCCAGTTCCGCCAGCGTCACCGGATAGGCGTCGAGAAACACCTGGCCGCCGTCGTTGACCGAAATGGCCTTGGTCTTGGCCTGGGACAGCGACACCGAGGCGCTGGCCTTGGGCAGGTGAATCTGGATACCCGAGACCTGCGCGGTGGCGGTGAGGATGAACATCACCAGCACCACCATCAGCACGTCCACCAGGGGCGTGATGTTGATGCTGTCCACTGGGGCATCGTCGTCATCGTCGTGGGAGGCATTTACGCTAGCCATGGCTGTTCCCCTCAGGCCGGAATCGACGTGGTGTGTGGATCGGCATGCACACCACGACGCTGGGCATGTTCGTGGGACTGGCTTTCGCCATGCATTTCGGCCAGGCGGGTGATGAACTCGTCGACGAACACCCGCATGTCGGCGCTGACTTCCTTGTTGCGGGTGATCAGGCGGTTGTAGCCGAACAGGGCCGGGATCGCGACAAACAGGCCCATGGCCGTGGCCAGCAAAGCCGCCGCCATACCGGGGGCAATGGCGTTGATGTTGACGTCACCGGCCATGGCCGTTCCGAGGAACACCACCATGATCCCCAGCACCGTGCCGAGCAGGCCGATATACGGGCCGCCGGCGATGGCGTTGGACAGGGTCGACAGCTTCGAACCCAACTGCTGGTTTTCCCGGGTGCGCACGCCGTCCATGGAGCAGCGGATGGCTTCGATGGTCGCTGCCGAGACCGACGAGGTATCGGCGCCCTGGGCGCGACGGGTGCGGATTTCCTTGACCGCCACCAGGTACAGGCGCCACAGCGAGGAATGCTCCAGGCGTCGGGCCAGGTCCTGGTCGTCGGCAAACATTTCCAGGCGGGTGCCGATCTGGGCGAACTGCTCGCGGAAGACTTCGTTGGCCCGGCTGACCCGGCCCAGTGCGCTGTTCTTGCGGATCATGATGAACCACGACTGGAACATCATCAGCACCAGGACCGCGATGATCACCCAGGCGTCCGCCGGCACCGCCTTGAGCAGGAAGCCCAGGCTGCCGAAGCCGAAGCCTGACTGTTCTTCGTCGGCGCCATAGACCACCAGCTTCGATTCGGCGCCCTGGGACATGGCATCGGCCAGCAACGCGGCGGCCGGACGCACGACCTTGGACAGACGCAGTTCGTCGATGGCGCCCTGGAACGGTTGGTAGAGCGCCGCGACCGTGGCTGCCGGATCGGCTGCGGCTACCGGCAGCTCGGCGCCCACGGTGATCGGCGAGTTGAACGCCGGAACTTCCTGGGCCAGGCTCGCGGTCTCGCGACCGTTGACGAACAGCGTCACCTTGCTGCCCTGGACGGTGACAGCCAGGTGTTGCCATTGTCCCGGGTTCAGCGCCTGGGTCGAAACCCCGCGCTGGCCATTGACCTCCACGAACGGCGTGCCCTGGCTGACACCGAGTACAAAGGCATGAGCACCTTCACGGCGGGCTATCACCGACTGCTCGCCCGTGGCCTGGTCCAGGCGCACCCAGGCGCTCAGGGTCAGGGCACCGCCGGCGCTGTATTGCAACGACGGGCTGGCCGGCAGCGACAAGGCCTGGCCAGCCAATTGCAAGGCACCACCGATCACTCCATCGATACGGCTGCCGGTGGCGTTCTGCGCGTTGTTGGCGAACGCGGTGGCGTCCTTGGGTGGCGTACCCGCCGCGCCGTCGAAGTGATAGACCGCGGTGTAGTTGGGATCGAAAGCCAGCTGGCCGTTGCTCACCGCCGGGGCCTTGGCGTTGCCGTAGTACATCCACAGGTCCTGGCGCTGGGCACCTTCGACCTTGGGCACATCGACCCAGATCAGCGCCATGCCCATCAGCGGGTCGAAGCTTTCGATCTGGTAGTTGAGCAGGGTCTTGTCGTCCGCCGCGACGAAGCGCAGGTCCGAGCCGTCCTCCTTGACCCCGTCGAAGGTGAAGTTGCCGGTGTGCAGGCGTACCAGCAGGCTGGTGCGGCCGGGAGCGTCGTTGATCGCCGCGCCTTGGGGCGTGGTGTCGACGCTGATCTGCTTGCGGTAGTGCCAGTCGTCCTGCCACCAGGCATTGGCGGTCGCCGGGAGCACGAGGCCCAGGCAGATCAACAGGGATATCATCAGGCGCTGCATGGAAATTGCTCCAAAATAAGGTTCAGAAAGTCGCTTGCAGGCTGAAGTGCAAGCGCGAGTCCTGTTTCTGCGTGTTCGGTCCATTCACCAGCGGATAGCCCCAGTCGAGACTGCCGGACAGCCATTTGCTCAGGCTGGCCCGAGTGCCGAGACCGACACTGGCCAGGCTGTAGTCGGCCTTCTGTTCAGGCAGCGGCTCGCGCAGGTACAACTGCGCGCCCTCGGCGAAGGCATACAAGCGCCACTCCTGGACATAGCTGCCCAGGTACTTGGCCAGGGACGGCGTGCGCAGCTCCTGGGAAAACAGCAGGCCCTGGTCGCCGGTGGCCTCGGCGGCGAGGTAACCGCGCACCGAGGTGGCGCCGCCGGCAGACATCTGCTCGTTGGAAATCAACGGGCCGGAAGCCAGTTGGAACGAGGTCCTGGACGCGCTCTGCCACTCGCCGAAAATGTCCTGGGTGTAACTGAGGTCACCCTTGAGCACGGCGAAACTGGGGCTGGCGCGATAACGCTTGTTGTCGAAGTCCTGGTCGTTGCTGCCGTAGCCGAAGAAGGCCCGGGTCCCGACCACCAGGCTCAGGCCAAGGCCCAGCTGGGATTTCTCGGTGTAGCGGTAGCCGTTGTAGCCGAAGGTGAACGGCGCGTACTTGAGCGGCACGGTGTCGCTGCTGCCACCGAACTTGAGCTGTTCTTCGAAGTCCTTGAAGTCCACCCCCAGCGACAGCGAGTTGGACCAGATGCCGCCCCCCGGCACGGTGTAGATGCCCGAAACGCCATAGGAATGGCCCTTGCCGAGCACGTTGCTGCCGCCGATGGTGGCGACGTTGCTGTCGGACTGGTAACCGGAAAACTGCACGGCCCAGCGCTCGTTCAACGGTGCGCTGTAGGAGCCGGACCAGACCTTGGCGTTGCTCTGGTCCTCGGGTGCGGTGAAATAGGTCAGGGAGATGCTGTGGCCCAACTGCCAGAGGTTGTCGTAGCCGATCGAGGTCACGGCGCGCAGATCCCTGGTGTCGGCGCTGTGGTCGTTGTTCAGGCCGACACTGCCATGCCAGGGGTTCTTGTCGTCCACTTGCAGGTCGACGTCCATGGTCCCCGGGCGCTGGCCTTCGCGGACCAGCGGCATGACCTGGCGGCCGGGGCTCTTGTTCAGCGCCGCCAGCTCACTCTGGACCTGGGCGAAGTTCGGTACATCGCCTTCCTTCAGGGCCGGGACATCGTCACGGATCTCCACCGGTGAATAGTGCTGGGCACCGACCACGCGGACCCGGCCGACCTTGGTTTCACTGATCTGCAAGTAGACGATACCGCCTTCGACCTTTTGCTCCGGCAGCTCGACGTACACCGACTGGTAACCCTTGGCCTGGTAGCTTTTCTGCAAGGCCTCGCGGGCCCCCTCGATATCGCTCAGTTTTTTTTGCGGACCGAGGAACGGGTACACCGCCTCCTCGATATCCCGCGCTTGCAGTACGGTGTTGCCACGCACGACGTACTCGTTGACGTCAACCAGCCTGGCTGGCACGTCATCGGCCAGCAGCGGGCGTCCCAGCACTGCCAGGACCAGGCCGCCGCACACCGGCAGCCAGTGCCCGGCCAGTCCCTGTCGTGCCCTTTTGAAGAACAAATGCTCCACACCGCCCCCTTGATTCAAAATGGCCACGAACGCAGTCGAGGCCGTATGGGCCCGGGTCAATACCCCGGACACTTCAGTTATTCACGGTCGATATCGACGGATGCCGGGCCAGCCAGGTATGCAACTGGGCAAAGTTCAGGGAGAACTCCGGCATTTGCAGCAAGGCGCCGCAGAACACTTCACCGATGATTTTCTGGATCAGTAGCACCGCCTGCGGGTGGTCCAGCAGCGTGGCGATGTCCTTGCTCAGCACGCTGAAGTTCCAGACCTTCTGGTTCAGGTCGAGGCCGACGAACCAGCGGAACAGCAGGTTGTAGTTGAGCTGCTCATAGAGTTGCTGTTCGCTGGGTACCGAATACAGCAGTTGCAGCAAGAGAATGTGCATGACGGTCTGGGGGGCGATCTGCATGCCGGAGTCGGCATTCAGCGAGCGCAGGAATTCACGATCGTCGTCGAGCAGGTCATCGATCTGCGGACGCAGCAACACCAGCGAGTGGCCGGGCGGGATGTAGCTGGAGACTTCCTTCAAGGCGCCCTGCCAATCGTCCTGGGAGACAATCCAGACCCAGGGTGCGCCGTAGCGATAGACCGAGACGGGCTTCTTGCGTGCCGCCTCGACGATCTTCGACAAGCGCTGATCCAGTTCCTGCATGCCCACTTTCGAGTAACGTTCCATAGTTCTCCTCGTCTCTCTCCCGGCCTTGCCACGGGCGTGGGGACATGTCCCCTTGCGTGCCCTTGACCGCTTCACATATCCATGACCGGGCTGGCCTTGTGCTACCGAACTTTTGTCATAAAAGCTTCATTCCGCGGCGACGCTGGAGGTGTGTGGAGGACGCTTTCGCAGGCAAAAAAAAGGCGGCCATCACGGCCGCCCCTGAGGAGAAACATCCGTTCATTACAAGGTCAGATTGCCCCGTTCCTCCTCGGTCAGGCGGGCCCGGGCCTGCTCGCTCAACGGCCCGGCACCCAGCACTTGCACCGGGCTGTCGGGGTTGTAGTTCGGCGTGCCGCGGCTGGCGCCGTCGCGCGAAGGCTCCAGGTGCTCCTGGCCGAAGCTCAGGACCTGCACGCTGAACACCGACGGCAGGTTTTGCCGCGCGCTGGCCTGCTGCTGGCGGACGACGTTGTCGGCCGCCTGGGCTGCCGAGGTGGCCGCGGCACTGGCCGAGGTGATCGCCCCCGTGTTGATCGAGGCCACCACCGGCACGCCCGAAGACTTGCCCTGCACCTGGATGTTCGCCGCGTTCACCACCTGCAAGGCGGCGATGTTGACGTTGCCCGAAACCCGGATCCCCGCCTCCCCCGCATCGATGGTGCCCAGTGGCGCGATCAGGTCGATATCGCCAGGCAGGACCTCCGGAATCGGGTTCAGCGTGGCAATACCGGCGCCGGTGCTCGGCACCGCCGGTGACAGGCTCACGTTGCCCCAGGTGTCATAGACCCGCTTGGGCGGCGTGTAGACCACGGTGGTCTTGAAACCACGACCGGCGTTGATGTCGCCTTCGGCCGACCAGGCGGTGATCGAACCGCCGAAGGTGGTCATGACCCGGCTCTGGCCCAACAGGATGCTGTCCTGGGCGAAGAGCTGGATATTGCCCTGGCCCTGGGTGACGATCCCCGCCGTGGACGGCGGTGCGCTGCCTTCGATACCAAACACCAGGCCGCCACCGGGGGCAAGCATCTGGATATCGCCGCCAAAGTTGGTGTGCACGCCCGACGGGCCATAGAGGGTGATGGCGCCCTGGTAGAGGATCGGATTGCCGGCGACATCTTTCTCCGGGAACAGCGCGGCAATGGCATCGCGGCCGCGCAGGTAGCTGCCCTGGCGAACACCACCGGCCAGGGTGTACTCGCGGCCGGCGGCCTTGAGTTCGGCGAAGTAGACGGTACGGGCGAAGATGTCCTGCTGCTGGGCCGGTAGCGCGGTGTAATAGGCCCGTGCTTCGTCGACGCTGCCGGTAAAGCCATAACGCTCGTCGAGCCAGGCCGCCAGTTCGGTGTCGTAGGTCTTGGCCACCTTGCCCGGCTGGCTGGCCAGAGGCGTTCCGGCATCGGCCTGGTTCGACGGGTCCAGGTACGGGGCGATAAAGGCCTGGTAGTCAGGACCGTTGGGGCCGACGCCGGCCTGCATGACGATACTCGCACCTGGGCGGGAATCTCCGGGCACCACGGCGCCGAGGCTGGTGATGCTGGTCTTGTCTTCCATCAGGATATTGCGGCCGGCACTGACCACCAGGGTGCCGGGACCGGCAACGTTGAAGTTGCTGTAGAGGATGTCGCGACCGGCCGAGACCAGGGAGATGTCGTTGGGGTTGTTCTGGACGAAGAGGTTGCCTACGGCCTGGTAGCCCGTACCGTTGCTTTCCCCGGCAGGTGAGGTACCACTGCTGACAATATCTCGCCCTGCCTGCATCCAGACAGATCCACCACCTTCATACCAGGATTGACCAAAACGAGAGTCGGTAGGCTCCGTAAAAGTTACGGTGCGACCGCTTCTTACCCCGACAAGGTCTCCGTTCAGCGCGTAGAAACGTGCGGGCTCGGCGTCGACGCTCCAATTTCCGGAGGCGCTATCGGGACCAAACGCGAATAAAGGCCCGACACTGCCGATAAGCCGGTTGCCATCCGTCGATAGATTGCTGCTGCCACTAATAATTGAACCGGTGCCCGGTAGAACGGCAACGAATGCAGGTCGTTCAGGTGTGGCCAGCGCATTCGGGGTCGCGCTGGATTGGCTGATGGTCAGATTACCGCCATAGATCGAATTGGCAGCCAGGAGCTGTAGCTGCCCCTTGCTCGAAGGGGCCAGAGTCAGCGCGGCAGCGATGGCGGCGCTGGGGTTGCTGTTGGACGCATCCCCGTAATACAGGCTGCCGTTCGCGGCAATGGCGTTCAAGATGGAAGGATAGATCACGGCATTGTCGGAAAGCACACCCTGGACCAGCGGCGTGAGGTTGCCACCCGCTGAAAACAGGTTGATCGCCGTGTGGTCGGTCCACAGCGAGAACCAGCTCATTCCACTGCCATGGCTGCCGTCGCTGGCCAGGTACGGCGACGCACTCATCGCGGGTGCTCGTCCTGGATCAACGACCGTTTGAACGACCTGATCGCCGAGGGTCGACAGGTCAAAAGTCGCGTCTCCGGGCACCAATGTCAGGCCCCCAGCCACAAGGCTGCGGGTTGAAGTAAAGGCCGTGTAACCACGAGTTTCTCCCGGAGCCTGCTGGCTACTATTGCTGCCATACAAGAGTGTCAGTGCGCCGACAGTAGTACTGTCCAATGCAACATGACCCCGCAGATTCGTAATAACCCCATTTTGATCATCGGTGGCGGCAGTCGCCGTTGGGTTCAGATCGCCGCCGACCCGCAAGGTCAGGTTGCCGCCACCGGTCACCTGCACACTACCGTCGGCCGCGACTCGCCCGGTGCTGCCGACTGCCAATACCACCCCTTCGGTACGCAGGTTGACACTGTCGGCACCGATGGCATGACCGGCCAAACTCTCCAATACCCCGGCATTGCCTGTGACCTGAACGTTCAGGTTGCCACCGCCAAGGGTGCCAAACCCGGTAAAACCGACCATCTGGTCCGCACCGGAATTCATTGATGCGGCGTAGGTGCCGAAATTGATCCACCAGGCTGTCGGCTGCGGCGAGGCTCCGGTATCGACGTTTCCACTGCCCTGACGCCAGAGCCAGTTGGCAACATTGGCCGAATCATGGTCGGTGTCACCGTTGGGTTTGGATATACCGTTGGCAGTGGGCAAGACAATATTCCCGCTCAAATCGCCACCCACCTTGAGTGTCAGGTTGCCGCCACCCTCGGGATACCAGGCGCGATACACGCTGTCCGTGCTGCCATTTACCAAGCTCTCATTGCCACCAAACAAGGCATTGAGCACCGTCCCGTTGGTGCCCAATGCCCTGGGTTGGTTGTAAGGGTCATTGGTCGACGTCGGGGTGGAAGACGTACCCGCCGTATAGACTCCAAACAACGAATCCATGCTCAAATTGCCAGCGGAGACCAGTTCAAGATCGGCCGCGCCGGTGCGGATGACACTGAAGCGCGAGCTACCGGCGTTGACGGTGTAGGCCGAGCCTGGAATTGTTCCGCAGTCGCCTGGCATGTCAGTACAGAAGGTTGGCCAAACGTAGATGGAAGTGAAATCAATAGGTTGGCCAACCATGCTGAGGTCGCCGTACGCATCATAGGAACCTTGCTCGGTGAAGACCAAAGCCCCAACGCCGTACATCCCATAATGGCTGTCGGCAAGATGTATATCACCGTGGGCGGGGCTGACTTGTACAACGCGGTTGTCCGCCGCCGTAGTATCCGCACCGGCCACCAGACGCAATGACCATGACTGGGAGCTCTCGGCGAGCATCGGGGCGACGCCCCAGAGCTCGCCCTGGCGGCCACCGACTTCAGGACGCAGTTGCACCGAGCCTACCCCGCCCGGCAGCAGCACATTGGTCCCCGACGGAATCAACGCGCCACGGGCCAGGGCCAGATCACCATTGAGAGCAAGTACATTGGTTGACGGCTGGGAGCTACCGGCGATGCTTGGCAGCGCCACGCCCTTGGGCCAACTGAATGCACGCAGGGCCGTATTGGCGCTCAACAGCGTACCGGCATCTAGTTGCGTGCCGGCTGGCAGGCTTTGTGCCTGGGTCAACTGCGTACCGGCGGCGAACAGGAGATTACCATTACCATCACGTACCGCCGCAGCCAGCACGGTACCAGCGGGCAGCAACAATGGCTGGTCCAGGGTCGCACTGACGGGCAAACGCGTGCCCGACACCAGGGTCACGGCCCTGAGCGGCACATCGTAGTTCAGGGTCGAGCCCGCCGGGAAACGGGTACCGTCAGCCAGGGTCACCCCGGGTCCGGGCACGACGATATTGCCACCCGAGAAATCAATCCCGGACAACAGCAACCAGCCTGTGTCGTCATCAGTCTTCGGTGGCGGCGCAAAGCCGTCGGTGATACTGCCGTAGATATTCAGGTCACCGCCGGCCCGCAAGGCCAGCTTGCCCACTTCGCCAGAGCCGTACACCGCGGTTTTCTGGGTGAACGGGTTAAGGCTGGCGTAGCGATAACCGGACAAGTCGACATCACCCTGAACCACCAGGTCGCCGCCCGGCGTGGCACTGACAATCTCAACTGCCGGACGCAGGTGCAGGACGTCACCATAAGTGGCGTTATACAAACCGGCGAGCTTGTTCTGCAGCAGGTTGTTGTTCAGCAGCGCCGCGTCGACAAACGCACTGTTTTGCTGGTCGATGCCATCCAGGTAGGCCTGGGTGATGACCTGGTAAGGCCGGCCACTGGCCGCTGGGTCCGTGCCCAACGGTGCATCGCTGTACTGCCAGGTGCCATTGACGGCGATGGAGCGCGCCCCGCGAATCGCCAGGTTACCGCTGGCATCGATGGCGATATCGCCGGCCGAGACTCCGCCCAGGCGTGGCGCATCGAGTTCCAGGGTGCCGCGCGCTCGGCCATCGTTCTGGCCCGGCCCGCTGCCCAACGCCACCCCGCTGCCGGCCCGTAGATCGATGGTTGCACCACTGCCCAGGGTCAACAGGCCCTGGCCGGAATTCAGCTCGACTATCGCGCGGTTCGGCGAGTCGATGATCTTGCCTTGGCTATCGACTTGCAAACCGCTGCCGTGGGCATCCAATACAGCACCACCGGCCAGGGTCAGGCCCTGGCTGGCCGAGAGATTGATACTGCCCACCTGAACGCCGCTGGCATCGACCTTGCCGTTGACCAGCAGGCTGCCGTTATCCAGCGACACCACAATGGCATTGGCCTTGAGGTCATTGCCGATGGTCAGGTTGCCCTGCTTGATCTGGAAGGTCCGGGCGCCATAGACCTGGCCTTCGTTCAGGCGTTGGTTGAGGGCGGCGAATGACGCATCTTCGGCACCGCTGGCCCCCAGGCGCTGGGCCTGGATATTGGCAAAACCACCCAGGTAAGGCAGATAGGTACCGCCGGCATCGTAGAAACCGCTGCTGCTGCCCAGGATGCTACCTTGCAGATCCACCAGCCCTTCGGCCGGGTCCACGGCCTGGGCGGTGAATTGACCGGCCCGGTTGTTCTGCGCCGACAGGTCGATACGCGAGCCTGCCGCCTGGTAAATATTGCCGGTGGTGCTTTTCAGGGTGACGTCCCCCCCCCAGCTGTACTGCGTCACATCGTTGAATTTGATCGCCCGGCCGGCCATATCGACCTGTGCGCCGTCACCCAGTGTCAGGTCTTGCGTGGCGGTCAGGTTCAATTGGCCACTGGACAACATCACTGCGGTGTCGAGGAGCAGGCTGTTGGCGTTCAACGAGAGTTTGGCACCCTGGCCGCCAGTGCGGGTCTGGGTGCCGGACAGTGCCGTAACGTTGAGTGCGCCACCGACGGTGATGGTGTTCACCGAGCCGGCTTCGCCCGTCAGCAAGGGGGTGGAGATATTCAGGTTGCCACCGCTGTAGGCGAAGCCCGAACCCGCCTGATAAGCGCCCTGGCTCTGGTACACCGACAGACTGCCCTTGTGGTTGGCGGTCACCTGTTGGCTGGCACTGATATCGACTTGGGAAAAGCCAAGGAGCAGCCGGTCGAGGCTGGCGACCGAATTGGGTTGTGCGTACGGACCGTAGCCGAACTCCAGGGTTTCGGTCTGCAGATTCAAGCGTCCGCTGCCGGTGCCGGCACCGCCGGCGACCACGTTGCCGGCGGGGTTGGCTGCACCGTTCCAGATCAGGTCGGCGGTGTGGATGGTCGCTACATCAGCGGCACCACCAGCGCCATAAATGGCCGGGGTAGTGAGAATCAGATTGCTGAGCAGGGATTTGCCGGTCAGCGGGTCATAGGTATCAAGGGTCGTGCTGCCGTACACATTCACACTGTCGTGAGCGGCCAGTTCAAGGGTTTCCAGGGCCGGAGCGCCGTATTGGGTATCGCCTTTGAGCAGGCGCGTCAGCACGCTCTGGTTCAAACTCAGGCCAGCGGGCAGCAGGTTGCGGCTGGCGGCATCGGCCAGGGCCTGGTCGCTGCCGAGGTTGATGGCACTCAGGGCCAGGGTCAGGTGGCGCGTGCCATAACGCACGTTATCGGCGAGCACAAAATCGTTGCCCGTACCCACGACAATGGAGCCCGAGGAGTACAGCTCCGTTTGCTCGGTGCAAGGCCCCGAATTGCAGACGCCGATATGGACGCCAGCGGCACCGGGTAGTGACGGGGCCAGGACTTGAAGCAAGCCATTGGACACCCCCAGAAAGTTGTAGCGCGCGGTGCTAACGGAATTCGCCGGAGTCGCCAGATTGTAGATATAGCCCTGAGAGGCGTCATAGGCGGTGGCCCCCATACCGAGAGTGTTGATCGAGGCCCCCTGCTCGACCGTGATCGCTCCGCCATTGGACACCAGCAACACCTCTGGCGCCGCCAGTTTCACCCCGCTACGCAGTACCACGCTGCTGCTGAGGCTGAAACCCAAGCCGATGTAATTTCCGCCCTGTCCATAAGTGATCGTCGGCATGCCCCCGATCATCAGGCTCGCAGCGCCCAAGGCGTTCAGACTACGATCATCTACCGTGACGCCGACAAAGGCTGTCGAAGCCGGTTCTCCTGCTGGCACCACCTCGATCGCGCCATTGCTGATCACCCCGACCGTACCCGCATGACCGCCTTGCGCGGCACCGAAACGACCAATACCGTCGAATGAAAAGGCGCTACCGCTAGCACCTTGCGCCAGATTCAGTTGCAGGCTTTTCGCATCCGCTTCAATCATCGGGCGCGGTACGCCCAATCTGGCGGCGTCGGCGATAGCAAACTGGCTATAGCTGGTTTCGTTGTATTGCGAGTAGGTGCGCAATACGCTCGCCGAAGTCAGGATGACCTGGTTGGCAACGCTGTTGCGAATACCGGTATTGGCGATCGACAACTGCCCTGCCGTGCTCCAGGAGCCATTGCGCATGGCTTGTGCCCCGGTCCCCGTGCCAACACCCGCCAGACCGTTCAATTCGACTCGGAAGGCACCGGGCAGCAGTGCATAGGTTGAAGGCAACAGCGTATAGGTGCCTGGCGCCAGTCCCGGTACCCCGGCGCCAATGGTGATTTGCTGGCCGAGCAGCGGATCTTGCGCGCCGGACTTGCCAGCCGACGGCGCATACACCTGCTGCACGCCAGGCACAATGGCATAGATCGGGTTGGTCGCCAGGCCGGGCAAGGTGAAGGTGCCATTCGGATTGACCTGCACGAGCGGGTTGTAGCGCGCGTCAGTGGAACCACCGCGACCGGAAACGAAACCGGCGCCGAGCAGATCGCCGCCACCGGAAAGGTCCAGGACGGCATCGGCCGACACCACGATAGACTGACCGCCCATGATCACACCGATCCCGCGACCATTATTCAAGCCGGTCTGACCGTACAACGCGACATTCTGGCCGTTGTACAGATAAGTCTGCCCGTCCGAGGTGCCGCCATAGGGCATGACCAGGCCGTTGCCGCTGACGGAAGTGAGGCTGTCAGGCAGCAGTTCCACGCGTTTGGTGCTGCCATTGCCAAGCTGAATCAGCCCCAGGGGAGCACGCACCACGCCGCCCTGCTCGATAATCGGAGCGAGCAGGGTCAGGCTGCCAAACGCCGAATACGGCAGTTGGGGAATAGCCTGGGTGGTGCGACCGATGGTCAAGAGCCGCGTACCCAGCGTATCCCCTGCCCCCGCTGACACCGCTGCGATACTGCCCGTTTCGGGATACAGCTGCGCGGCGTTCAAATGCAAATCGCCAGCCGTAATCAGTTGCGTCGTCGGATTGCTCGAGCCTGCGCCGTTTGGTATGCCCGCCAGAAAGCGCAAGTCGCCCTGGCTGGTCAGACTCACCTGGTCGAAACCGCGTCGCTGGACTTGAACATCGTTACCGCCAGCATTCTTGAAGGAGCCCGTGGAGCCGAACACCACATTGTTGCGTACATCGATCAGTGCGCCTTGAGCCGAAAACTCAGCTTGGCTCGGCAATTGCGAACTGAGAAATGCCCCTGTCGATACGGGCGAAACATAAGCCGGATTGCTAAGCAGCGGAGGGCTGACACCCCCCAATAGCAACGAAGGCGCGGAGAGATTGACCCGGATAGTATCCGGCACATTTTGTGGCACGGTGAAGGCACCGGCATAGAGCTGCAGGCTCTGGCTCAGACTGAGATTCAGGTTGCCATTGAAAGACAGAAAGCCGTTGCTATAGACCGCCAGATTACCGAATCCACCCGCCTGGACCTGATCGGCGGCCAGTTGCCCATGACCGTAGGCCAGGGCATCGAGGTCCGGTGCCGGGCCGCTGTCAGCGGTTTGTTGCAACACCATTTCGCGAACCTGCATCACCCGGTCAGTCGCCGGCGAGTTGCCTTGGCTCGAGTACAACGGCGTCTGCAACACCACCGACAAGCTGCCACCGGCCGCGCCCTCGCCACCGGCACGGGCGGCGAAGCTGCCCTGCAGATAGAGACCATTGTTCGACCCCAGGGAAATGCTGCCGCCATTGCTGGCCACCAGCGTGCGCCCCTGGCCAGGGATATCCAGGCTGGCCTGGGTGCCCGAGGCATCCAGGCGCGCGCCCTTGCTCACCACGATAAACAGGTCGGCTGCGGTGGCCGTACCGGCCGCCGAATCAATGGCACCACCGCCAATGACAATGGAGCCGCCGCCAGCCACCTGGCCGTAGATCTGACCGCGCATGTCTACTGCGGTCACCGCCCTTGCAGCGACATCGATGAGCGCCTCATCGCCCAGCAGGATAGAGCGGCTGTTACCCGTACCATTCACCGGCAGCTTGGGGTCCACGACACCGATATTGTTGAGGTTGACTGTCCCGCCCCAGGCATTCAGGGTGCCATTCACCGTCAATTGGCCGATGCTGCCCAAGCTGATGGCCTGGCCAGGGTCGACACTGATGACCGCTCCACTACCCACGGTGAGAGCCGTGGTCGCCCGTTGTGCATCCGTGGAATTGAGCGTGCCGGCCTTCAGGCTCAGGCCGGCGCCACGCCGTTGAGTCAGCACGCCCTTGAGCGGATCCTGTTGATAGATATCCGGTGTCCAGACTTGCAGCGCCTGCGCCGGATCGCTGCCGGAAGCGACGGTGGAGGCATTGTCGCCCAGGCGATAAACCGGTTGGCTCACGTCCACATGGGCACCGTCGGCGACAGTCAGCCCCTCGTTACCCGTGATGTCGTAGGCTGAAAAGCCTTGCTTGAAAAAGTCGCCGTCCAGTTCGATGGCAGCGCTTATCGGAGTCGTCGGCGTACCGATCAGCACCTGGCTGCTTTGCAGGGTCAAGGTGCCGCCGCCGTTGACGCCCACTGCACGGATATCACCGCCCAGGTTCAACTGTCCGCTCACACCGATACCGCCGGCATTGGCCGCCAGGGTCAGATTACCGCCCTTGCCGCCGAGGGTCTTGCCGTTGGCCAACAGGGCTGCGCCAGACGACACATCAATCAGGCTTCCTGCCTTTAAGGTCACATCGCCGCTGCTGCGCAGGGACACCTGGCCCGCGTTGACATAAGGCAGGTTCCGATCGTCGGACGAGTCCAACAATTGATTGGTCCACAGCCCCGCGGCATTGAGCTTCACCCCCTCGGCTACGGTGACACTAGCCTGCGAGCCGCTGGGCGGCGTGATAACCGTATCCTGCAGTTTGAATGACGCATTGGGGTCGATCTGATTCAGCACGTTGCCCAGTTGCAGCGTGCCGCCATGGGCCGTCAGGTCGGCATTCACCGTGATCTGCGGGCCATACAGGGTGATGCTGCCGCCATTGGCGACACTCAGGTGGTTGTCGACCTCGATCTGTTGTTTGGCGGCGACTTTGATTGAGCCCAGCTGAAAACCGTTGAGCAGGTTGGTGTCCAGCACCAGCGTGCCCTGCCGGCTCGCCGGGACCACCGAACTGAGGTCCACGCCTGCGGCCACGGCGGTTGGGTCGGCGGTGAAACTGACCTGGTTCAGGCTGGCACCGAGGTTGTAATTGACCACGCCCGCTATCGGGTCGTAGATCGGCGTGTAAGTGCCTGCGATCAATTGCGCGCGGCGAGCCACCGCCGTCCGGGATTGCTGATAACCATCAAGGGTGGGGTTGGCGGCCTGATTCTGCTGAGGACCTTGATACACATCACCGATCACCTGGCCTTCAAGCACCGCGCTGCTGGTCGAGATCACCAGGTTGCCGGCATCGCGTCCCACGGTGTAACCCAGCTCGTAACGCTGGCGTGGGGCGATCAAGGGATTGTAGTAATAGTCGGTCTGGCCCCAGCGCGCGCTCGTATCGGCGAAACCTTTGTAGATTCCGCTGTAGAGCAAGTCCCCCGGGGCGCTGGAAAGGTCATACAGACGCCCGTCGGAGCCCATCAGCCAAGTCTGCTTGATATAGCCACTTTGCACATCCAGGGTGCCGCCGGACAGATTGATCTGGGCGCCCTTCTGGGTGACCACATCCTTGCCGGTGAACGTCAGCGTACCGCCCTGGGCCATCCACTCGCCGACGCCGTGCCCTTGGGTGCCCAGATAACCGCTGACTTCCAGCAGGCCGCCGGCGGTGTACCAGCGCGCCGTGGGATAACCGTCGATACCGGCCGGCACATAGACCAGGTCACGCACATCGACCCAGACATCGCTGCTGCTCAAGTTGCCCGCATCGCGATTGCCCGAGGCGTCACGCAGTTCGTTGCCCTGGACGTTGACCTTGATCGAGTTGGCCTCCATGGCCACCTTGACCCCGACCGCACCGGACACATCGATGATCGAACCATCGCGCACCAGGCTGCGTTGCCCGGCACTGACCGCGACCTGGCCGCCGGTGGCGAGGGTCAACGAGCCGTTCTGGAAATCCACGGTACCACCGCTGACGATCTCGATCCGCGACTGCTCGATACGGTCGACCACACTACTCAGGTTATCGAACTTGCCGGTGATCAGATTGCTCGGGGTACCGTTGAGTGCCGCCAATGCCGCATCGCGCTGGCTGTCCAGCCCGGTCGTGCTGGCATCGAGCAAAATGGCGGTGGTGCTGCCGGCGCCCAGGACGATACTGCCGGTGCTGTCGCCCGCCGAATTGAGCAGGTGCACCGTGCCACGGATGTTGGTCGAAGTACTGCTGGCGATGACGCCGTTTTGCAGTATCTGGTGACCCGTCAGGGTGATGTCGCCGGTCGAGGCAGTGATCAAACCGCTGTTGATCACCGTCCCGGAGCTGCTACCGCTGTTCAGGGTACTGACCACTTCGTTGCCACGGGTGGTCGAACGTGGGTTGCCGGTAGTGGATAGTCCCTGGCGAATGTAGAAGTTGTCGCCCGCCGACAGAGTGACCTGGCCGTTGGGGGTAATCAGGCTGCCGTCGTTGATCACTTCACTGCCCAGCAACAAGGCATAACCGCCCGAGTCGGTGGATGTGGCCGGATTCAAGGTCTGGATCAGCGCCCCGCGCTCTACCTGGATCTGCCCTACGGCATCGGTAAAGGTCGGTTGTGTACCCGTGCTGTCGACATACAGCCCCTTGTTGAACTGGGAGTCGCTGATGGTTGCGGCGGCGGCCACCAGGTTACGCACGTTGACCTGGCTGGTACCGCTGAAAATCACCCCGTTGCGGTTGACCACCATGACCGTGCCATTGCCCTTGATCTGGCCCTGGATCTCGCTCGGCCGAGCCTGTGGGTCGTTGACGCGGTTGAGTACGGCCCAGTTCGACTGCTGGGAGAAATCGACGGTGGTATTGCGTCCGACGTTGAAGGTTTCCCAATTGAGAATGGCCTTGTCGGCGGTCTGGGTGATGGTGACGGTGGTCTGGCCGTCGGCCTGGGTCTGCACCGGTGCCTTGGCATTGAGCCAACCCTGGGTCAGGCCGGTATCGACTTTCAGACCGCCCTCGCCCAGGCCGTCCGGCACCGTTGGCAGCCGGGCCAGGGCAGCCTGGCGTCCAGCGGCCTGTGCCGCCTGTTGCGCGGCAATCGCGGCGACGCTGTTATTGAAGTTGGCCAATGACCGCTGCAACTGCTGGTTGACCTGCTGCTGTTGCGCCAACGGCGGCGGCATGCCCGGTAACTGTACACCCGGCTGACCGGCACTCGCGGCTTGGGCAGCGCCCTTGTCGGCAAACCAGCCGGCACTGAATGCGGTCTGCGCCTGGGCACTGCCGGCCACCAGCAACAGAGCTATCGCCTGGGCCACGGGCTTGAGCGCCCATATCGACGGTTCGCCTGGGCGTACTTGAGCATTGAGTCTTGCCGGAGGTTTGCAGCGGAGCATCACTACCCTTCCTTATCTGTTGCACAGTGGGCTGCCACGCCAGCCTGTCCCAGGCCGGTGTCGCTTATATGACTAAGGCGGATACCGGGGATCGGGACCGAACCTTTGTCATGGAATATTCATCTGGGCGATATCGAGTTGTAGGCATACGCAAAAAATCAGCAACGGCTTGCGCCGTTGCTGATCGGGTATTGCACTGGGTTGAAGCAGGGGTTACAGCGGACGACCGATGGCGTTGCAAACGCTGGTGTTACCGACGTACTGGGCGTTGGTGGCGGTCAGGAAGCTGCCGCGCAAGGCGGACTTGAAGGCTGCGGACATTGGAACGAAACGGTTAGCCGTTACCGCTGCATCGTTGGCACTGGTACCAGCGCCGTATTGCTGAGTCAGGAACGAACGCACCAGACCAGTCTGGGTTGCATCGGCGTAGCACTGGCTGAAGATCATGTTAGTGAAGCCGATGATCGGGTAGCCGGTCGAAGGGAAAGGGAAAACGCTTGGGTCGGTAGGGCTGGTCGTGGCAGCGAAGACCGGCACCCACAGGTTTGGGTTGGAACGGTTGGCAGCGGCAGGCGGAGTGACGCCGGAGACGGCGGTGCCGACGTTGGTCAGGTTTGGCGCGATGGAGTTGACAGTGGCCACTTTGGTCGCGTCGTCCAGATCGGCGGTAGCGGACACTGCCAGGTCCGGGCTCATGTAGGTGATGCGGCTGTCAGCGGCTTTCAATGCGGTCATGACCGCAGGGCTACCCACGGCGCTTACGGCACCGGTAGGAACACCCAGCGAGTAGCTGGAGCCGAAGCTGGTGGTCACGGCGAAGGTACCGGCTTCACCGGTGCACTTGGCGTTCAGGAAGCGGGTGAAAAGTTCGGTGGTACCGCTGCTGTCACTGCGATAGACCACAGTGATCGGGCCGCTACGGCCACCAGGAGCGGCAAGTTGGCCCCAGTCCGTCAGACGACCCGAGAAAACACCGCACACTTCGTTAGTGGTGAGGTTCAGGGCGGTACCGGCCTTGTTGAACGGCAGGGTCACTGCAGTTGCCATTGCAGGCACCTGGATCAATGGGCCCCAGGCAGCACCGTGGTTGGTGTTGTAAGTGGTGATATCGGTAGCAGCGAGCTTCGAGTCGCTGCCGGCCCAGTGCACGTTGGTGCCAGCAGGCAGGCCGAACTGAGCAGGATCGTTGTTCAGGAACGCGGCTTTACCCGCGCCGCTGCCAACACCGATGTAAGCAGCAAAACCGGAAGGCAGAACACCAGAAGTGTTGTAGAACGGAGCCGCGAGGGTACCACCACCGCCGTTGACAGCGGCCATGGCTGCCTGGGCAGAGCACAGGGCAGCGAGGGTCAGGGATACCGCGAGAACGTTGCGCTTAAACATGAAGAATCTCCTTTCGTCGTGTTCGTACGTTGAGTGACTTGCTCGTTCATGACGCCATGGCGCTCGATGCGTCGCCTTAGTTCCAGACGACTTGTGGGGTGAGGCCATGGGGGAGAAGTTCTCAAGTTCCGGTGACAGATAAAGGAAAAAACCTCGGGTGAATCTTATTGATTTTTAAATAAATTCTCGGGTGTTCGCAGCGCTTTCGCCGCGTAATGGCGGGGTTTTTACGGGAGTGGCAAAGAGCCTTGCGCTGGAGGCGGCGAGACACGGGACGGGGTGGCCGGGATATGACAGAACGAGGAACCCGAGTTCTGCGGATTCACCGCACGGGTGCGCAAGGATTCTGTATGACGAGGTCCATGCTAAGGTGCCTGGATACTTGGAAACAGAGAACCCTCATGCCCCATCTCGTCCGTACCCACCCCCGCTTGACCATCGCCGCCCTCCTCGGCGCGGCCGTTGGCGCATTGGCCCCGGTCAGCCCGGTATTGACCAAGATCCTGGTCGGTTGGAATACCGGGGTCTGGTCCTACCTGGCCATGATGATGTGGCTGACCGTGCGCTCCAAGCCCGAAGACGTGCAGCGCTTTGTCGAGCGCGAAGACGAAAATGCCGGGACGGTGTTGCTGATCGTATCGATTGCCGCCATTGCCAGCCTGGCTGCAATCGTTGTCGAACTGGCGGGCAGCAAGGATCTGGACGTCCATGCCAGGGCCTGGCACTACGGTTTTACCGGATTGACGGTATTGGGCTCGTGGCTGCTGATCGGGGTGATCTTCAGCGTGCACTATGCGCGGCAGTTTTATCTGGGCGAACCTGAAGAATCGCCCCTGCGCTTTGCCGATGGCGAGAAACATCCGGACTATTGGGACTTCCTGTACTTCTCTTTCACCATCAGCGTGGCGGTACAGACTTCGGATGTGGGCGTGGCCACCAAGGCATTACGCAAGGTGGTGCTGGCGCAATCGTTGATCGGCTTTCTGTTCAATACGGCGATTCTGGGGTTTTCGATCAATATTGCGGCGGGATTGTTTGGCTGAGCCAGAACGGCGGCCCCGGGAGGGGCCGCCGCTGGAGCGGGCGGTCGTTACTCGGTGGCGAGTACACCACGACGAACCTGGTCGCGCTCGATCGACTCGAACAGCGCCTTGAAGTTGCCCTCGCCGAAACCATCGTCGCCTTTACGCTGGATGAATTCGAAGAACACCGGCCCCATCAGGGTTTCCGAGAAGATCTGCAACAGCAGGCGCTTGTCGCCGTCCTGTGAAGAACCATCCAGCAGGATCCCGCGCGATTGCAGTTCGTTGACCGGCTCGCCATGGTTCGGCAGACGGCCTTCGAGCATCTCGTAGTAAGTCTCCGGCGGCGCGGTCATGAAGCGCATGCCGATCTTCTTCAACTGGTCCCAGGTCTTGACCAGGTCGTCGGTGAGGAAGGCCACGTGCTGGATGCCCTCGCCGTTGAACTGCATCAGGAACTCTTCGATCTGCCCGGCGCCCTTGGACGATTCTTCGTTCAACGGGATGCGGATCATGCCGTCCGGCGCGGTCATGGCCTTGGAGGTCAAACCGGTGTATTCGCCCTTGATATCGAAGTAACGGATCTCGCGGAAGTTGAACAGCTTCTCGTAGAAGTTCGCCCAGTAGGCCATGCGCCCGCGGTAGACGTTGTGGGTCAGGTGGTCGATGATCTTCAAGCCCGCGCCCGGAGGATTGCGGTCGACGCCGTCGAGGTAGACGAAGTCGATGTCATAGATCGAGCTGCCTTCGCCGTAACGGTCGATCAGGTACAACGGCGCACCGCCAATGCCCTTGATCGCCGGCAGGTTCAGTTCCATCGGACCGGTGGCGATGTGGATCGGCTGGGCCCCCAGTTCCAGGGCGCGGGCATAGGCTTGCTGGGCGTTTTTCACGCGGAAGGCCATGCCACACACAGAAGGACCGTGCTCGGCGGCAAAGTACGACGCCACGCTGTGGGGTTCGTTGTTGAGGATCAGGTTGATCGCGCCCTGGCGATACAGGTGCACGTTCTTGGAGCGGTGGGTCGCGACCTTGGTAAAGCCCATGATCTCGAAGATCGGTTCCAGGGTATTCGGGGTCGGCGATGCGAATTCAATGAACTCAAAGCCCATCAGGCCCATCGGGTTTAGGATATCGGTCATGGTGACGCCTCATCATTTTTATCAAGTAACGGTCAGTTAGTTGCTATCAATGCGGACGTCGGCGGGTGGCGCACAGGAGATGCCCCGCACGCTGCGGGCAAGGAAATCGCCGTAGATCAGTTGGAACCCAAGTATCTTCATGTCGACCCAGTCTCTCAGGGCGAGGCTTCTGCTGCCAGAAGACGTTATTCTTATATGCGTAACCAGATTCTACATGGCGTAACCCGGTTTGTCCGTATCCCTTTTTTATTTCCGTTCGGGCAGCCGCAAAGCCGGTCGGTTGCACAGGTAGATACCGGCCAGGATCAGCCCGCCGCCCAGGCACATGATCAGCGTCAACTGCTCGCCCAGCAATAGCGCGCCACAGATCACCGCGGTCAACGGATTGAGGCCGATAAATACGCCTGCACGCGTTGCACCGATATGCTGGATGCCATCGTAATACCAGATATAGGCCAGCGCCGAACCCAGCCCGCCGAGGTAGACGAGGCTCATCAGCTGTTGCGGATTCAAGGTTTCGATGAGCGCAAGACTCGCCTCCCCGCGCACCCAGGTCGCCAGCCAGAGCATGGCCGTCCCGAGCCAGATCGAATAGGTCACGGTGGTCAGCGGGCCCAGCACCCGGGTCAGGTTACGCGAGAACAGCGAGTAGACCGCCCAGGACAGCACGCAGCCGAAGATCAGCAGGTCGCCGACCCAGGTCTGGGCCGCGCCGTCGAACACGCTGCGGTTGCCGCTGATAATCACCAGCCCCGCCCCGCCCATGCAGACCAGGATGCCAAGGACTTTCGGGACGCTCAGCCGCTCCTTGAAAAACAGCCATGAGGCCAGCCCGAACACCGCCGGGTTCAATACCACGATCAATGAAGCCCGCGAGGCATTGATGTAGTGCAGGCCGTAAAAGAAGCAGAGGTTGTAGAGAAAGATGCCGAAAAAACCCAGCAGCGCCAATTGCGCGAATTGTTTCTTGTCCGGCAGTACCAGGGGAATGCGTGTCACCCCGATAAACACCAGCAGGATCACACTGGCCAGCAGAAAGCGCAGGCTGGCCAACAGCAAGGGCGCGATATCGCTGGACAGGAAGCGCCCGGCGACAAAGGTCCCGCCCCAGATCATCGAGACCCCGGCGAGCTTGAAGTAGACCCGCAGGTCGCGGCCGGCGGCGAAGGTGGATACCTGTGTGTGCATGGTTTTTCCTGCGGATCGAGAAGGACGGTTGTCAAACTGGCCGCATTATTTTATTTATGTCGACTCATCGTAAAATGAGTAAAAGCTCATGACCCTGACTCAACTGGAAGTGTTTTCCCAGGTCGCCGAACTGCGCGGCTTTACCAGTGCAGCCCTGCGCCTGGGGATCAGCCAGTCGGCGGTTTCCCATGCCCTCAAGGGGCTGGAGCAGGAATTGGGCGTCGAGTTGTTGCGCCGGCACCAGGGCCAGGTGGAACTGACGGATATCGGCGCACAATTGCTGCTGCGGGCCCGGGCCATGCTCGGCCTGGCGGATACCTTGCGCCAGGAGGCCGCCGATGCCCGGGGCATGAAACGCGGGACCCTGCGTATCGGTTCGTTTGGGCCAACCTCCTCGACCAAACTGTTGCCGGCGCTGCTGGCCCGTTACCGGCTGGCCCATCCGGGAATCCAGGTGCAGGTCGACGAAGGCCCTGACCGACAGGTACTGCAATGGCTGGAAGAGCGGCGGATCGACGTGGGATTCGTGGTGCTGCCGCAGGAGCGCTTCGACACCTTTGCCCTGGTGGAAGACCAGATGGTCGCCCTGCTCCCCGTCGGTCACCCGTTGTGCGAACAGTCGGCCATTGAGCTCAAGGCGTTGTGCCAGGACCCGTTCATCCTCACCGGAGCCGGCTCCGGGGAACTGGTTTCCCAGTTGTTCGCCGCCCAGCGGCTGGTCCCGGATATCCGCTACCGTACCGCGCAACTGCTCAGCACCCTGGCAACCGTTGCCCGTGGCGAAGGCGTGACCGTGGTGGCCGAACAATCCCTGCCGGAACACCCGGCCCCCGGCTACGTCAGCCGGCCGTTATCGCCACGGGTGATACGCCAGATCGGTATCGCCGTGCTCGACCGGCGCCAGGTCTCCCCGGCAACCCAGGCCTTTATCGACCTGGCCAGTCGCTTCGACTATCGCTGAACATACGAGCCCAGCCCGGCTATCATGGCAACAGCCGCGCTTCCAGGCGCCCTTGTCCCCAAAGGTTCCCCTCAATGCCATTGACCGCCAAAGGTTCTCGCTCCTGGATCGCCCGTTATGCCTTGAGCCTGTTGATCGGCCTGCTGCCGATCCTCTCCGGGATCGCCATCCTGCATTGGCAAGCCGGTCGGACCTTGAGCCAGAACGCCGGGAAAACCGCCGGCGAGGCCCTCAAGCAGTTCGACCTGATGCTCGACAACGCCGCCGAATCCGCCAATGTCATCCTGCCCCTGGCCGGCCAGCCCTGCGTCGACGTCCAACTGGCCTTGCGCGAGCAGGTCACCCGACGGCCCTTTGTCCGGGCCGCGAACCTGGCCTGGAACAACAACCTGTATTGCACCTCCTTGTTCGGGCCTTATCAGGAAGCGGTCGACCCGGCCGACTATGTCGACGGCACGCTCTGGCTGATGAACGGCAATCCGGTCACGCCCAAGTCCTCGCTGCTGGTCTACCGCCTGCAGGACGGCAAAGGCGCCGCCATGGTCAGCATCGACGGCTACCATCTGGCCAATATCCTGCGCCTGATCGGACGTGAAGCCGGCTTGCGCCTGCAGGTCGGCAATGTCTGGATCTCCGGCCAGGGCCAGGTACGCGAAGGCGAGGCCCCCGGGTTTGCCGTCGGCCAGGCGAGCCTGTCCTCCAGTCGCTTCCCCTTCAGTGTCAGTTCCGGCTTCCCGCCGGGAGAAGCCTGGCGTTACGTCGGCAAGGAGTATCCGGCCCTGATGGCCTTGTTGCTGGTGTTCGGGGTGCTGGCCGGAGCCACGGCGCGCTGGTTGCAAAAGCGTTCCAACGCACCGACCCACGAGCTCCAGCGAGCCCTCGAAGCCCGGGAATTCATTCCCTATTTCCAACCGGTGGTGCGCAGCCATAGCCGCCAATGGGCCGGCGCGGAAGTGCTGATGCGCTGGCAGCATCCCCGTGAGGGATTGGTGCGCCCGGACCTGTTCATTCCCCTGGCTGAAGACTCGGGCCTGATCGTGCCGATGACCCGTTCATTGCTGCAACAGACTGCCGCCCTGCTCGCCCCGCAAGCGGCGACCTTTGAACCCGGCTTCCACGTGGGGGTGAATATCACCGCCCGACATTGCCAGGACCTCGAACTGCTGGACGACTGCCGCGACTTTCTCGGCGCCTTTACCCCCGGCCAAGTACGCCTGGTACTGGAGTTGACGGAACGCGAACTGATCGAACCCAGTGCCGTTGCCCAGCAACTGTTCGCCCAGTTGCGCGACATGGGCGTGATGATTGCCATTGACGACTTCGGCACCGGGCATTCAAGCCTCAGTTATTTGCGCCAGTTCAATGTCGACTACCTGAAAATCGACCAGAGCTTCGTCGCCATGATCGGTGCCGACGCGTTGTCCGGGCATATCCTGGACAGCATTATCGAATTGAGTGCCAAGCTTGAACTGGGCATCGTTGCCGAAGGTGTCGAAACGCCAGCACAGCGCGACTACCTGACCTCCCGGGGTGTTGGATTTCTCCAGGGCTACTTGTTTGGCAAACCATTGCCGGCGGAGGATTTTCTTAACAATTTCAAACGGCAGGCCAGCGTACAAGAAGATAAAGTCACGTTGTCAGAATAAGTCACAGACACTTGTCTATCGGTATTTCTTCAACGTCTAACCCGCGTTATTTACTCTTGGCCGGATAACTACTACACTTTTTCATGCCCGCAGTAAATTGATAGGACGCTCTGAGGCTTATAAGTAACTTCCCGCACTGCCACACCCAGGTGTATACGCGTGACGAAAGCCGTTGCAAGCATTGGCTTGTCGTTTTGTTTTAGGTAGATGGCAGCCGAATACAACTCGTGGAGATAAACATCTTGTCCAAACTCGCCGAATTTCGTGCCGCAGAACAGGCCCTTAAAGCGCAACTCGCCCAGCTGGAAGCCCTGAAGAACGATGCCGGACTCAAAAAGGAGATCGAGTTCGAGGAAAAACTCAAGGGCCTGATGAAGACCTACGATAAAAGCCTGCGCGACATCATCGCGATCCTCGACCCGAACCCCAGCCGACACGGCGCCGCAGCGCCCAAGCAGCGACGCGCCCGGGTGGTCAAGGTTTACCAGAACCCCCACACTGGCGAACTGATCGAGACCAAGGGCGGCAATCACCGGGGCCTGAAAGCCTGGAAAGAACAACACGGTGCCGCGACCGTTGATTCCTGGTTGCGTGGCTGACTTCACGCCCTAACGCAAAAGCCCTGCTCAGGCAGGGCTTTTTCTTGCCGGCAAAGATCATAACGGCCGGCATCACGGCGACGACAATAATACCTATATCGACGACAGGTCTTTCAGGCAAGAGTTCCCACTCGGCGACGAACGTCGGAAATGCAGAGCTCAAAAACGACATAATGCCCGTTACTCAGCGAGCCTGGGCGCCTCGACTATTCTTATTGCATGTAAAAAATCTCTCAGCGCAGCCTGAAGGAATGCCCCGCTCCTATTACGCCTGTCGGATGAAAAACAAACCGTTCACGATCTTCACACATTTTTCACATCGATTCTTACAGGATGCAGGCTGCTAAAGGATTAGCGCCCCATGCCCGCTTCGGCGGGCTTCTTTATGCCTCCTCGGCAAGCTTTATACACTTCGCTATAACTTCCTGGCAAAACCGAAGTAGCCCGCTATTACCCGGCACGCCTGTGCCCGGGGCTAAAATCCGCCCGTCCGAATTTGGCGCCTGCGCCCCGGTTCAGTATGATCCCGTCCCACAGGATCGGAATCGGCGAGTCTGCCTGCCGCGTCCATGATCGCCCGCTTTTTTTCACCTGCCGTGCGGAGAGCCCATGAGCCTGCAAGACCTGAACACCTTTCCCGGCGTTACCGCCCAACCCGACGTCGCCACCCAGGGCTTCGTGTTCAACCACACCATGCTGCGGGTCAAGGACGCCACCCAGTCCCTGGATTTCTACACCCGTGTTCTGGGGTTCTCCCTGGTGGAGAAACGTGATTTCCCGGAAGCCGAATTCAGCCTGTATTTCCTCGCCCTGGTCGACAAGGCGCAGATCCCTGCCGACGCTGCCGAACGGACCCAGTGGATGAAGTCGATTCCCGGCATCCTGGAACTGACCCATAACCATGGCACTGAAAGCGATCCCGACTTTGCCTACCACAACGGCAATACCGACCCACGTGGCTTCGGCCATATCTGCATCTCGGTCCCGGATATTCGTGCTGCCTGCGCGCGCTTCGAAGAACTGGGCGTCGAGTTTCAGAAACGCCTGACCGACGGTCGCATGAAAAGCCTGGCCTTCGTGAAAGACCCGGACGCCTACTGGGTGGAAATCATCCAGCCGGCCCCCCTGCAAGACGCCTGATAGCGCCCGGCAAAGAAAAAGCCCCATGAATCGAGGATTCATGGGGCTTTTTAATGTGCCGCTATATCAGGCCGGGGCGGATGTGCGGATCAGGTGATCAAAGGCACTCAGCGAAGCCTTCGCACCCTCGCCCACCGCAATCACGATCTGCTTGTACGGCACTGTAGTGACGTCACCGGCCGCGAAAATACCGGGCAACGAGGTTTCACCACGAGCATCGACAATGATCTCGCCACGCGGCGACAATTCGACGCTACCCTTGAGCCAGTCGGTGTTCGGCAACAGACCGATCTGTACAAAGATGCCTTCCAGGTCGACGGTGTGGAACTCACCTGAATCGCGATCCTTGTAGACCAGGCCGGTGACCTTCTGCCCGTCACCCTTGACTTCGCTGGTCAGCGCGCTGGTCACGACATTGACGTTCGGCAGGCTGTAGAGCTTGCGTTGCAGCACGGCATCGGCGCGCAGCTTGCTGTCGAACTCCAGCAGCGTCACGTGACTGACGATACCGGCCAGGTCGATGGCCGCCTCGACACCGGAGTTGCCGCCACCGATCACCGCGACACGCTTGCCCTTGAACAGCGGGCCGTCACAGTGCGGGCAGAAGCACACGCCCTTGGCCTTGTATTCCTGCTCGCCCGGCACACCCATTTCACGCCAGCGGGCGCCAGTGGCAAGGATCACGGTCTTGGCCTTGAGGCTGGCACCGCTTTCAAAACGCACTTCGTGCAGTTCACCGGCACGCTTTGCCGGCACCAGGGCACTGGCGCGTTGCAGGTTCATGATATCGACATCGTACTGGCGAACATGCTCTTCCAGGGCGCTGGCCAGTTTCGGCCCTTCGGTTTCCTGGACCGAGATAAAGTTCTCGATCGCCATGGTGTCCAGTACCTGGCCACCGAAACGCTCTGCCGCAACACCGGTACGAATACCTTTGCGTGCCGCGTAGATCGCTGCCGCGGCGCCGGCCGGGCCACCGCCGACCACCAGGACATCAAAGGCGTCCTTGGCGCTGATTTTTTCCGCTTGTTTCTCAATGGCGCCGGTGTCGAGCTTGCCGAGGATTTCCTCGAGGCCCATGCGGCCCTGGCCGAAGTTCACACCGTTGAGGTAAACGCTGGGGACCGCCATGATCTTGCGATCGTTGACTTCGTCCTGGAACAACGCGCCGTCGATGGCGACGTGGCGGATGTTCGGGTTCAGCACCGCCATCAGGTTCAACGCCTGGACCACGTCCGGGCAGTTCTGGCAGGACAGCGAGAAGTAGGTCTCGAAGTTGAACTCGCCCTTGAGCGAGCGGATCTGTTCGATCACTTCGACACTGGCCTTCGAAGGGTGGCCGCCGACTTGCAGCAGGGCCAGCACCAGCGAAGTGAATTCGTGGCCCATGGGGATACCGGCGAAACGCAGGCTGATATCGGCTCCCGGGCGATTCAACGAGAACGACGGCTTGCGTCCATCGGTACCGTTGTCCAACAAGGTGATCTGGGTGGAAAGACTGGCGACTTCTTTGAGCAGTGCGAGCATTTCCTGAGATTTCGCGCCGTCATCAAGGGAGGCGACGATCTCGATCGGTTGCGTAACCCGTTCCAGGTACGACTTCAACTGGGCTTTAAGATTGGCGTCCAACATGCGGGCGATTTCCCTTTTTCAGTACTGTAGAAATAGCAACGCCCAGGTGATTACCACCCGGGCGTTATTGGGCGGTGCGGCTGACTTATGAGGTGCGGATGACCGCCCTTGAATGACTCACGGACTTAGATCTTGCCGACCAGGTCCAGGGACGGAGCTAGGGTGGCCTCGCCTTCTTTCCACTTGGCTGGACAAACTTCGCCTGGGTGAGCAGCAACGTACTGAGCGGCCTTGATCTTGCGCAGCAGCTCGGAAGCGTCACGGCCTACGCCGCCATCGTTGAGTTCAACGATTTTGATCTGGCCTTCCGGGTTGATCACGAAAGTACCGCGGTCGGCCAGGCCAGCTTCTTCGATCAGGACGTCGAAGTTGCGGGAGATGGTCAGGGTCGGGTCGCCGATCATGGTGTACTGGATTTTGCCGATGGCTGGCGAAGTGTTGTG